>WBZT01000695.1_pt1 | contig 26351 bp, 22 predicted proteins | sample 5204241 | NCBI WGS metagenome assembly WBZT01 (sample SAMN12344358, study PRJNA552823) | activated sludge metagenome | biome: Activated sludge suspended growth; feature: Nitrification reactor; material: Wastewater; isolation source: activated sludge from nitrification reactor of wastewater... | reverse complement strand
GGCCATGGTGGCCTTCATCTCCGGCCTGCTGACCATGGGCTTCGGCTCCATCCCGCAGCAGGACGTGTTCCAGCGCGCCAACGCCTCCAGGAACGAGCACATCGCCGTGTGGGGCACGGTGCTGGGCGGCGCGGCCTATTTCCTGTTCGCCGCGGTGCCCCTGTTCCTGGCCTATTCCGCCAACCTCATCGACCCGGCCCTGACCGCCCGGTGGCTGGCCGAGGACAGCCAGAAGCTGCTGCCGGAACTGGTGAAGGGCCACCTGCCCCTGCTGGCCCAGGTGATCTTCTACGGCGCCCTGCTGTCGGTGATCATGTCCACCGCCTCCGGCACCCTGCTGGCGCCGTCGGTGACCATCTCGGAAAACATCATCAAGGACTTCATCACCCGCCGCAAACACCTGCCCGAGAAGCAACTGCTGAGCCTGACCCGCTGGGTGGTGGCCGGCTTTTCCCTGTGCGTCACCCTCTATGCCCTGTGGGCCCTGGATCGGGAAACCGGCATCCACCAGATGGTGGAGAACGCCTACAAGGTCACCCTGGTGCTGGCCTTCGTGCCCCTGGTGGCGGGGCTCTACTGGAAGCGGGCCAACACGGCGGGCGCCTACCTGGCCATCGGCCTGGGCCTGGCCACCTGGCTGCCCATGGAATTCCTCCTGCCCGAGGGCGAGGGTCCCATTCCGCCCCAGTTCGCCGGCTTCCTCATGGCCTGCGCGGGCATGGTGGCGGGGTCCCTGTGGGGCGGGGGAGCCGCTGCAAACCTGCGCCGGCCACGCGCGGGTTGAATTACAATCCGCGCGGTCCTTGCCAGAACGATTACGACATTCAGCCTGAAGCGCAGCCGCCCATGTCGAATTCCTCCGACCCCAACAGCCTGACGCCCTTCGAGGACGAGGCGGCGCCGGCCATGGAAAACCGCCTCGGCCTGGCCGGCGCGGACAGGGAAGGCATTCAATGCCCCCATTGCGGCAGCGACGAAGTGCGCGTGTCCCACAAGCACGCCGGCGAATCCTCCCATGTCACCTATCGCTGCCGGGCCTGCAAACGCCACTTCCGCGTGGAAGCGCCGCGCGCCCGAAGCAAGCTCATGACCGGCCTCGCCGTGGCCGCGGCATTGCTCATCGCGGTGGTCTTCGCGATGCTGCAGGAGAGAAACCCGAACGATCCGGACGATGCGAATGACCCCGCCGTCGCCGCCATCGACGACAGCGTGATACTGAAAAAGGCCCAGGCCGCCGCCAAGGGCGGCGATGCCCAGTCCCAATACGATCTGGGCCGCATCCATTGGCAGCGTGGCGAATATCTCCTGGCCCTGCCCTGGATCCAGGCCGCGGCCAGCCTCAAGCATCCGGAAGCCGAATACCTGCTGGGCATGGCCTACCTTGAGGGACGCGGCACCGTGCAGAACTACCGTTCCGCCCTGGAGCAGTACACCCGGGCCGCCGAGCACGGCCACCTGGATGCCCAGTACCAGCTGGGCATCTTCTACCGGGATGGCATGGCGACACCGAGCAGCAAGGAGTCCGCCTATCTCTGGCTGAACCTGGCCGCCGCCCGGGGCCATCCGGATGCCCTGATCCTGCGCGACAAGCTGGCGGCGGTGATGGCCACGGAGGAGCTCATCCGCGCCCAGGAAGCCAGCGAGGCGGCCCTCAAGCGCTTCAATGGCGAGCTCGCGGCGGCCCCGGCGGAAAAGGCAAGCACCGCGCCAAAATAAGCCGCTTGCCGCCTGTCCCGCGGGTAACGGACGGACACTGAATCACTCGCCCCCCGGCCTTCTCCACAAGCCGGGAGGGAGGAGCATCCCACCGCGCCGGGCAGACTTGAGCCGGCGCCGCCGACATGCCAGCATGCCGCCAACCCCGCCGAAGCCGGTTCCATGACAGACCGTTCCCCATCCCGCCAGGCCAACATTTTCCTGGCCCTGTACGCGCTGCTGATCGCCTTCGGCAGCCTGTATTCCGGCTCTGACCTCCATGGCCTGGGCCAGTGGTCCCTGGCCTTCCTGTCCGATCCCCTGCCGCGCTACATCACCCGCACCGACATCTCCACCAACCTGCTGGCCTATGTCCCCTTCGGCTATCTGCTGGCCCTGCATCTCGCCCATCCCCACCGGCGCGGGCGCGCCATCGTCCTGGCCGCGCTGGCGGGCTTCGGCTGCAGCGTGCTGCTGGAAAGCCTGCAAGCCCTGCTGTCGGACCGCATCGCCTCCAACCTTGACGTTTTCCTGAACACCCTGGGCGCCCTCGCCGGCGCCCTGCTGACCCTGCACCATAACCGCTGGCGCCGGGCCGGCGCCGCCATCCGGCGCTGGCGGCGGAACTGGTTCCGCGGCGATTGGGGGTCCAGTGTGGGGCTGTGGCTGCTGGTGTTGTGGGGCTTCGCCCAGTTTTCCCTGGTGCCCTTTCCCGGCGCCGGCTGGCTGGGGCTGCATCTGCGTCCTCTGGACATTCCCCCGGAGGAAATCGGCCAGATCAACCTGTTCTGGTTCGCGGCGGTGTTCCTGGAGATGGCCGCCCTGGGCGCCTTCGCCGCCTGCCTGCTGAAGCCGGGCCGCTACGTCACGGCCATGCTGCTGCTGTTCCTCGCCGCCTTCGCCGTCAAGCTGCTGGCCGCCACCCTGCTCCTGAAGCTGCGGGCCGTGGGCGGCGTGCTCTCCCTGGAAACCCTGGCCGCTTTCCTGCTGGCCTTCTGGTTCCTGCTGATTCCCTTCGTATCCAGGCAGCGCCGCCCCATCGCCGCGCTGCTGTTGCTCGCCGTCCTGGTGCTCCGGGCCTTCCAGGCCGACTACCTGCTGTGGCCCATCGCCAGCGTCTTCAACATCGTCGGCCTGGCCAAGGCGGCGGCCTCGTTCTGGTTGTATCTGGCGCTGGGGGTGCTGGGGGCTGACGTCCTGTCCCGCGCCAGGCGCCACTCAGGCAGACCGTGATGAAGTCCTTTGTTGTCGTCTGACCGCCTGTGGCGGGACATGCTCGCCGGATACCCGCCCATGTCTCCCGCTTGCGAAGGAGGACCATGTGATGACATCCCGCTGACGAAGATTTCAGATGTCACCCCGTCCGCGCTTCCCATGGCCGGGTAAACGTCGGTCGCGCCAGTCGTAGCCCACCCCCAGCAACAGCAGCGCCACCAGCAGGGTGGCCAGGCGCGGGGCGTCCAGCAGGCTGTCGAACATCCCCACCGTGAGCAGGCCCGCCAGGGAGGCCAGCCAGGCCCAGGCCAGGCGGTGACCGCGCCAGCCCTCCCGGGCCAGGCGCGCCACGGCCGCCAGGGTCAGGCCGGCGAAGGCCAGCAGGCCCAGCCAGCCCTGCTCGAACCAGACGTGGACCCAGACGTTCTTGATGTGCCAGGGCAGGTGGCTGTGGGTCTTGAAGAACCAGCAGTCGCCGCCGGCGCGGAAATCGCCATTGCACAGCACGTCCTTGCCATCCGGCCCCAGCAGGCGGACGTTGTCCACGTCCACCACGCCGGTCTTGCCGGGATGGTGGAAGAACAGTTCCACCGGCGGCCGGTTCAGCCAGTTCTCCCTGCCCACCCGGGCGCTGGAAAAGTCTTTGGTCAGCCGGTGCCATTGGCCATCGCCCGGGACATCGAAGCCGAGCCATTCGCACTGGCGGGAGTTGAGGAGTTGCTTCTCGCAGATCGGCGCATCCAGGCGGGCATGGCCCTGGCGGGAACGGGTTTCCAGTTCCAGTCGATAGTTTTTCCCCGCCGCGAAGGGGATGCGCTGGGCGTAATAGATCGTGTCGCCGGTGCCCAGGCGGAAATAGGTGTTGCCCTGCTCCGTGGCGAAGCCGAAGGTGGCCGGCTGCTTGTCCGCCGGACCACGTTCCAGGTATTTACGGGGGAAGCTGCCCAGGCCGGTGCCGAACAGGTTCGCCCGCAGGCCTTCGTCCGCCAGGGCGATGGCCTGGGTCCAGTGGTCGACACGGGTCTGCCAATCCTTCGCGGTCTCGCCGAAGCGCTGCTGGAAATAGCCGCCGCCCACCCCCGCCGCGACGACGAAAGCCACCGCCAGCAGGACGACCAGCGGCGCGAGGAAGCGACGACCCCGGGCGCGCAGGGCCATCCTGGCGCTGGCTACCGCCAGGATGAGCACCACCACGGCAACCGCCAATACGCCGCCACGGGCCACCGTGTACACCATGACATAGGCGGTCAACACCATGAGGGGCACGGTGACCAGCGCATCCCGCAGCCGTGTGGTGGCCAGCCAGAGAAACGGCAGGGCCGCCACCAGATAGGCCTCGATATGGCCGCCGCCGGTGTGCATGCTGGAAAAGGTGCCGACGATGCGGTAGGTCTCCAGCCGATCGGCGAAGCCCACGAACAGGTGGTGCTCCCAGGCGCCCACCAGTCCCACCCCCAGCAGGCCGAGGCCCATGCCGATGGACAACCAGCGCGCCAGGAGCCGGCGCTCCAGGCCGGCCTGCCGCAGCCACAGGAACAGCAATCCGCCCCAGAGGAAACCCTTGGCCACCCGCAAGGCGTTGTAGGGGCTCCAGTAGCTGGCGAAGGCGTTGGCATCCACAGGCGCGAGGGGAAACACCCCGATCCCCAGGGCGACCAGCACCGACAGGCCGAACAATCCCATCAGCGCCAGGCGCGGCGGGGGCGGTGGTCGCCGCGCCTCGGCCGGACGGCGCAGCAACAGCATGCCCAGGGTGACCCCCATGAGCAGATCGAACTCGTCCAGGAAATAACGTCCGGTCCAGGGCGCCAGGTCCAGCAGGGGCAGCGCGGCGGGCACCGCCACCAGCCAGGCCGCGGGGCGGAACCAGAGCAGGACGGCATAGAGGGCCAGGCCCGCCCCGAGAAAAAGCGACCAGCGCGGAAAATCCCACAGGACGACGGCAACCCCCAGCAGCACGGCCAGGCCGGCCAGGAGGCGGATGGGGCCGGCGCGGGAGGCCGGGGCCACGGCGCCGGGCACCGCCGCCCTGTGGGTCGGCGACGCCTCCACCTCCTCGGCGCGGGCGACGTCGGACTGGGGGGTGGTCGTGCCGCCGGCCAGCACGGGTACGTCCCTCCCCGGGTGGCTGGTCGAAGTGTCCAACTCGGCCCCGAGGGGCGTGGCCCGCCCCAGCCAGAGGCCCAGGGCCAGGCCGGGCAGCGCGAACAGCAATTCCAGGCCGTCGCCGACCCGCGCGTCGGGCAAAAACGGCAGGCCCAGGGCGAGCAGGACGACGGCAACCGGCGTCCAGCGCCGCAGGGCACGATCCCAACCGGCCAGCGTGACGAGAAAGCCCAGCGGCACCCACAGCATGGCCGCCTTGATGCCCAGGTAAACCTGCTGGGCCAGCGCGCGCCCATAGCCGGCGGCTTCGAGGTCAACCAGCCCCGGCGCGGCCAGGGGCGCGCGCGCGTCCAGGGGCGCGAGGACGCCGGCCAGGGCGGCCAGCAACAGCGCATACCAGAATGGCGACGCGCGCTCGGGAACGGAACTGATCGGGCGGGAGCGGCGGGCGGACATGGATGGGAGCTGGGCGGGAGCGCGCGACATGGGGGCGGGGCGCCAGTTTACCCCGCGCGGGGAGATGGGTCAGCGCGACGCCCGGAGGCAATCCGGATGACAGGATTTTTTACACTTCCCGCCTTAGGCGTGCGACTCGCACGCCATGATCCGCCCCCATCGCCCGTAACCTGCTGTTTTATATACCCTCCATCAACACGCATCAGGAATTGGCACATATCATGCTTGTTACGAGCACCGTCGCAGCGTCGTGCAAGGCCTTGTCAGCAACGATGCATGCGGAGCCGATTCATCTTCTTACCAACCTTGCGAGGCACAACATGCGCACCTTCAAACATTCCGCCATACACCTGGGCCTGGGCGCCCTGTTCTCCCTGTCCGCGCTGGCCGTTTCCGGCGCCGCGGTCGCGGCCCCCCTGCCCGCCGGCTGGTCCTGCTCCGGCAACTGCGGCACCATGGCCCCCAACGGCGACATCGTGGCCTCGCCCGAAGGCGGCGATTATGGCTATGTCTCCACCAATGGCGGCGTGGCCACCGACGGCCTGGGCCTCGGCTCCGAGACCAACGGCTCCCGCGCCCGTTCCAGCAAGTTCACCGCCGCAGCCGGTGACGACCTGGAATTCAACTTCAACTACGTGACCTCCGATGGCCAGATTTACACCGAGTACGCCTGGGTGAAGCTGCTCAATGCCGACCTGACCGACAAGGCCGTGTTGTTCACCGCGCGCACCACCACCGCGGGCAACACCGTGCCCGGCAACGGCATGCCCGCCCTCGCCCCCGGCGTGGTGCTCGACCCCGCCTCCACCCCCATCATCTCCGGCGCGCCGGACTGGTCCGCCCTGGGCGGCAGTTCCGGCACCTGCTACGGCGCCGGTTGCGGCTATACCGGCTGGGTCGAGATGACCTACGAGATCGCCGATGCCGGCGATTATTTCCTGGAGTTCGGCGTGGTGAACTGGCTGGATCAGGCCTACCAAACCGGCCTGGCCTTCGACGGCATCCTGGTGGCCGGCAAGCCCATCGATCCGGAGAACCCCATCCCCGAGCCCGCCACCCTGGCGCTGCTTGGCCTGGGTCTGCTCGGCCTGGGCAGCATGCGTCGCCGCAAGGCCGCCTGAAACACGGGCTTCCCTTCCGTCCCGTACAAGCCGACACGCAAGTGTCGGCTTTTTTTACACCTATGGAATCCCCCCTTTGAATCTCCCTTGCCGCCCCCTTGCCGGGAAGGGAGACCACTCGCCACCGCCGATCCCGACCGTCCGACCGTCGCGGGGGAACTTATTGCGTGTGCATTATTGGAGGGCAGGCCCGATCGGTCGACGGCCGCCTCGCCGCCTGGCCACGGACCCACTCCACGCTTCTTCACGCAGACGTGAAGCGACAGGGCACGCGGGAGGGCAAATGGTACTGGCCGGGGGGCGGGCACTGGCCAGGGCGCGGTGGAGGCGCTTCATCCAACAGGCCAGGCACCGCAACGGGCAGGCCAGCCCAAGCCCCGAGGAAGCATCGCCGCCACGCATTCGCCCAAGCCGGGGATATGCACGGGGATATGCACGGGGATATGCGCGGGGATATGCACGGGGATTACGGCCTATCACGGGCCTGGCCCGAAAAACACCCGGACCCCATGGGCGGATGGCGGAAAAAAAAGGGGGGGATGGAAAATCGCCAGAGCGTCCGCCAGCCCCAGGGGCTGGCGCGTTACCCGCGGCGATGGAACCCGGACTGAAAACCCGCCGAGAAGGTCGAGAAGGGGATCAGGCGGGGGTCAGGCGCGACGCCCAAGCCAACGCGCGACGCCCAATCCGAGGACACCCAGCAATACCAAGGCGAGGGTTTCCGGCTCGGGAATGGAATTGACGTTGACGGCGTGGTAGGTCAGCACGGCGATGCTGCTGTTATCGTTGCAGGAGGGGTTGTCGCACACCCGCGCGGTGCGCTGGGGTGCCGTGTCGTTGTAGGCGAACTTGATGGTATCGCTGGCGCTGGACAGACTGCCGGTGATGCCAAACACGCTGGGAACCGGTTGTTCCTGCTTGGACACCAGGGGCTTCAGGTGGATGGTCAAGGTGCCGGTCAGTTTCAGTTCGCCATCGGGCCAGGGCACGCTTACGGGAGGACGGCCGGTGATCTTGGTGAAACAGCCCGCATCGATGGTCACTTCGGCGGAAGAGGTATTACCGCTGGTCTCGCCCGGAGCCAGGGCGGCCTTGTCGAAGACGAAGGCGCCGCGCGCGCATTCCAGGACAACCGCCGGGTTACCCTGCTTGAGGATCAGGTTGTAGGTCGCGGGCTCGGCCAGGCTCTGGCCGCTGGCCAGCATGAGCAGGGCAAAAGCCGCCGCGTGGGGGCGGAAGCGCTTCGAGCGGGGGGGCATGGGGTTCATGGTCTCTTCACCTCAAATGGCCGCAAACAGGCGCGGCGCCTACAGTGTATGCGCAATTTGAAAGCAAGCCTCATGCCGGAATAATTTTCCCCGTATAAACAGGATGTTGCCGCATGAAGCCGAGTGCCTGCCAAGGGCATGTAAAAAAAATCGACAGGTTTGCTCAAGCTTGCCCGGGCCTCGACCGCGGGTGACGCTCTCCTCGGGCCTCGCGGGCGGCCGGGTTCGATGGCGGCGCTGGGGCGGCCCGGGCGGCGAAGCTCCGCAGCAAAATGACGCTGGCCATCAGCAGATAAACCATCTGCCAGTAGGCGATACCGAGAAACGCGGCTCCCACCATATAGGCCGCCAGGGAGGCGCGCAGCATGGCGGCGTGGCTCTCCAGCCAAGCCAGGCGCAGGCGTCCGCCGCGCCAGACCAGCCAGGACAGCATCCCCATGTTGCCCAGCAGCAAGGCGCCCCAGAGCGCGAGCCCCACGAGGCCGTGCTCGGCGGCCATCTCCACATAGGCGCTATGCCAGTCCATCGGGCCTCCCGTGCGCTGGGAAAGATAGACCCAGCCCTGAAACCCGCCGCCGAACCAGGGCCGCTCGAGGGCATGGGCCCAGCCCAGCCGCCAAACGTCCAGGCGACTTTGCGCCGAGGCGTCCAGTTCGCCGCCCCCCAACGCGCCCATGCGCGCGAACCACGCCTCCGGCAGATTGACGAACATCAGCCCGATGCCCACCGCCAGCAGCGGCAAGGCCAGCCACTTTCTCCGGCTGTGCCAGACCAGCAGCAGGGCGACGACGCCCAGGCTGAGGAGGCCGCCACGCGACCATGACGACAAGGCGGCGGCGAAGCTCAGGGCGATCATGCCCGCCAGGGCCAGGCGCAGGGCGCGGGCCCGGGTCTCGCGGTACCAGAGCACCAGCAGGGGAATGGCCATGGCCGTGGCCACCGCGAACTCGTTGTTGTCGCCGTATTGGCTACCGGGAGGACCATAGACGCGATCCTGGAAGCCGGTCATGACCGCCCAATACCCCCCCTTGAGCACCACCACGGCGACCGCCAGAGCCATGGTCAGGTTCAGCGCCAGCAACCTTTCGCGGCTGTCGATCAGCAGCAGGACCAGCACCAGGGAGGGCAGCAACTTGGCCACTTCCCACATCTTCGGCCAGGCCGCCCACGGGTTGATGGCCTGGCTGGTGCTCAAGGCGAACTGCCCCCAGAGCAGCAGGATCAGGATCAGGCTCCAGTCGACGGGCAAGCGGGGCCAGGCGCGTGATCGCCGGTAATCGCGCGCCGCCGCCAGGGCGACCACCGCGAACAAGGTCAGATAGACGGGGAAGGTCTTCATGAAACCGCTGGCATAGGCTTGCGGATGCGTGCCCGCCAGGAAGGCCAGCCCGAGCACGCCGACCCAGGGCCGCCACCAGGCCAGGGATGCCAGCCCGATGAGAATCAGCAGAATGGAGACATCCCTCATGACCTTTTCTCCCGTCCCGATGGATGCCGTCCGCCTTCGGCCCGACGTCGCCGCGGCGCCGTCGGGCGCGCCCGCATCGCCCGCGACAGGGCATAGCCCAGGACGCCCCCCAAACTTTCCAGGAACCAGTCGGTGGTATCGGGGAACTTGCCGGGCAGGAGCACCTGGCCCAGCTCGATGCCCAGCGGCACGACGAGGATGAGCAGGATCGACGCGGCGGCGGCCCAGTTCCGCCACAGCCAGGGCAGGCCCGCCACGAACCAGGCCAGCAGCGCGCCCAGGGGGGCGAAGAACAGGACCTTCTGGAATACCGAGGTGACGGCGCGGAATTCGGTGCCGTAGTAATAGATCTCGAAGGGCACACGCTCCAGGAAAGCCAGGCGTTCCTGGACGAAGGCCCTTTCCACACGGAAGTCGAAGGGGTACCAGAACACCAGCATGAGGACGCACACCCAGCCCAGGGCCAGGCCCAGGGGCAGCAGGCGGCCCGGTAGCGTGGCGCGCGTTGCGGCCTGCGCGGCCAGGGCCCGCCGGCCGAGCCGGGCGCCCAGCAGGGCGCCGGCGCCGGCGCCCAGGAAGGCGGTGAACAGGTCGGTGACGTCGCTCACCCGGGAATAGACGAACAGTTGCAGCACCTCCAGCAGCAGGGCGGCGGCGAAGCCCAGCCACCAGGCCCGCGCCGTGCTCCTGCCACCGCGATGGCGCAACAGGAAGGCCGGCGGCAGCCAGATCAGGGCATCGGTGACCACTTCGTAAAGGGCATGGGCCGGATCCGCCGGCAGCCCGGCGAAGGGAATGAGGACCAGCTTGCCTTCGCGCCATTTGTGAAAGATCTCCACGGCGCTGATGGTCAGGTCCAGGGGCAGGACGTTGTAGGCGAACACGAAGGCGAGGTAGCCCCAGGCGAGTCGTTCGGACAGGGCCGCCGGTTCCCGCACCCGCAGCCAGGATTCGTACCAGGCCAGGAAGCGGCCGCCCACCCCCCACCAGGCGGCGATGCCGACCACGGCGCCCAGGCTCTCCGCGGCGATGTCGTTCTGGGAAACCGTGCGCTGGGGGAAGAACAACTGGGTGAATTCGATGCCCAGGCTCAGGCCCACGCCGGCGGCCAGCACCAGGGTCGAGGCCAGCAGGCGCACGACGACGCCGCGCCCGTGGGACAGGGCGCCGGTGAAGATGAAGGCGAGGGGAATGAACAGCAGCAGGTTGGCCATCCAGTCGGCGCGGGAGCCGATGCCCAGGTCGAGCCAGGGGATTTGCCGGAAAGCGGCGACGGCCGCGTCCGGGGACATGGGCCGGAAATCCAGGGGCACCAGGCTGCCGTAGACCACGAAAACCAGGTAGCCCAGGCCGGCCAGCCAGAGATGGGTTCTCGCCGTCGCCGAGCTGCTCATGACCGGGCTCCGGTATTAAAAAGACATGGCGGGCAAGCGCGGGTAAGCGCGCGTTCAGGATGCATCCCGGCTGGCATCATGTGTCGCCGACACCCGACCGGCCCGGGATCGAACGTGGACAGGGGCCATCGGGGGCGCAGGCGCCGGGAAACGGGGTCGCGCGGGGGCGGCCATCGATATCGACCTGGTTGTCGGGATACATGGCCCCGGCCTGGAGCGGGCGGCCGGCCATTTTCGGCGGGCGGATCCTGGGCGAAAGATCCAGCCCGGCAAGCTCGGCATGGGGTTTGGCCAGGTAGCGTTCGGCGGCGTCCGGGCCGCCGGTGACGTTGTCCCCCTGTTCCCCGCCGAGGAGAGGGCGGGCGGCGAACACGATGTTGCCGACCACGCGCTGGCCGAACTCGGGGGCACCCTCCCGCTGGCGCAGGGCGATGCCTTCTCCCCGGGCCAGGACGGTGTTGTGGAACACCTCCACCTGGCGGGGGATGTCGTTGTGGGGCTGGATGCGCACGGCGGGGCCGTGGCGGTTGACGAACACGTTGTTGTAGAGGGCGAGATTGCCCTCGCCCTGGAACAGGGCCTCGCCGGGGTTCTGCCAGAACAGGTTGGCGTGGATCAGGTAGCGGTCCTCGCTGCCCGGGCCCTGCACGGGGAAATGGCCCACGAGCACGTTGGGCCGGGCGTTGGCTTGCCCCCCGGGCGGCACGGGCGCCTGGCTTTCCTTGGCGAAGAGGTTGCGGCGGATGACCGTGTCATGGCGCGCCTCGGCTTCCGGCATGTCCGCCGGCCGCGACTTCTGGTGCTTGATCTGCAGGCTGTAGCCCAGGGTGTCGCTGACGTGGTTATGCTCGATCAGCCCGGCGACGAAGGGGTCGGAGCCGTCGGAATCGCCGAAATACATGCCGGTGCCCACCCGCTCGATGCGGTTGCCGCGCACCACCCAGCCGAAGGCGGGACACTTGCTGGAGATGCCGACGCTCTGCTGGGAGGCGGCATGGTCGTGGATGTGCAGGTTTTCCAGGGTGACATGGTGGGCGTGGCGGGCGTGGCCCTCGGCCTTGACGGCGTCCACCGGCAGGTTGCGGCCATCCAGCTCCAGGTGGCGCAGGACCACGTGCCGCACGTTGGCCAGGCTGACCGTGTTGGCGCCCGGCCGGGCGAGGAAGCGGGCGCGCGGGCCGTCGCGGGGGCCCTCGATGACGATGGGCGCGTCGGCGCGCCCTTCCAGGTCGCGCAGGGGCAGGCCGCGGCCATAGTCGCCGCCCCTGAGCAGCAGGCGATCCCCGGGCGCCAGCCGGGACAGATAGGGGCGGTAATCCTCCGGCCCGGCGTGGTAGTCGGCGGCCGGGGCCGGGCCGGCCAGGCAAGCCAACAGGAGGCCGGCGAGCGCATAGGTCGGCATCCTTCTCCCGATCCTGGCGGCGAAAGCCCGAGCGCGGGGCGGTGCGGGAACGCGGCGCGCGCCCATCCGGCTCACGCCGACGCGGGCAGGGTGGCGCAGGGATCCCGCGCCCCCACCGAGGACAGATCCAGGCTGTTTTCCAGGCGGCGCACCAGGTTGTGCGCGCTTTGCCGGCCGGATTCCAGCACCATGTCCGCCACCTGCATGTAGAGGGGGTGGCGGATGGCGTAGAGCTCCTTGAGTTTCTTCAGGGGGTCGTCGGTCTGCAGCAGGGGGCGGTTCTTGTCATGGCGGGTGCGCAGGTAGAGTTCCTGGGGCTGGCAGCGCAGGTAGACCACGGTGCCCCGGGCCTTGAGCCGGACCCGGTTCTCCTCCAGCAGGGCGGCGCCGCCGCCGGTGGCCAGGACGATGCCCCGCCGCTGCGACAGTTCGTCGATCATGGCCGCCTCCCGCCGGCGGAAGCCGGCCTCGCCCTCGATCTCGAATATGGTGGGAATGGACACGCCGCAGCGGGCGACGATTTCCTGGTCCGAATCGAGAAACTCCAGCCCGCGCTGCCTGGCCAGGAGCTTGCCGATGGTGGTCTTGCCGGCGCCCATGAGGCCGACCAGGAAAATGTTGCAACTCGGGATCATGGCCGGATTGTAACCGGGGGAAGCCGGTCAGACGGCGGATCCGGGCCGCGCCCGCCGGGCCAGGAGCCGCTCCACGGCGTCCTTGAGCTCGCCGTCGGGGAGCGTGTCTTCCAGTTCCCGGAAGGCGCCCAGGGCGGCGGCGGGCAGGTCGTGTTTTTCCGGGCGCTCGGGCAGGGACCAGTCGGCGCGGACCTTCACCTTCACCGTGGCGACGGGCGTGTCGGCCTGGGCCAGGGCCCGGGCCACGCCCCTGGCCTGGGCGCGCACCCGGCTGGCGGCGGCGCCGTTGGCGCAGAACACCAGGGCCGCGTCGCCCTGGATGGCCGCCACCCGGCAGGCCAGGGCCACCGCCTTGGGCACCACGCCGGCGAAGCGCCGCTGCAGGGCCGCCAGGCGCTCGGCCTCGGGCAGCGCGACGGCGAGGCCACGATCCGCCTGTAGCAAGCCGCTGACGCGGACAAGGGGAGAGGGTCGGAATGCCATCGGCGCTCGGGAAGGGCTGTAACCCGGGTATGGTAGCATTGCCCGGTTTTTCAAAATCCCTTCTATCTCCTTCATTTTTCATGATTTCCAACCTACTCAAGAAAGTCTTCGGCAGCCGCAATGACCGTCTGCTGAAGACGTACCGGGGCGCCGTCGCCAAGGTCAACGCCCTCGAACCCGCCTTCGAGCAGCTCAGCGACGAACAGCTGCGCGGCAAGACGGATGAATTCAAGGCCCGCCTGGAAAAGGGGGAAACCCTGGACGCCCTCATGCCCGAGGCCTTCGCCGCGGTGCGGGAGGCCGCCAGGCGGGTGCTGGGCATGCGCCACTACGACGTCCAGCTCATCGGCGCCATGGCCCTGCACCAGGGCAAGATTTCCGAGATGCGCACCGGCGAGGGCAAGACCCTGATGGCCACCCTGGCCGTGTACCTGAACGCCCTGCCCGGCAAGGGGGTGCACGTGGTGACGGTGAACGACTACCTGGCCAGCCGGGACGCGGAATGGATGGGCAAGGTCTACCGCTTCATGGGCATGACGGTGGGGGTCATCCTGTCCCAGCAGCCCGGCGAGGAGAAACAGGCCGCCTACGGCTCCGACATCACCTACGGTACCAACAACGAATTCGGCTTCGACTACCTGCGCGACAACATGGTGTTCACGCCCGAGCAGCGGGTGCAGCGGGGCCTGAACTACGCCATCGTCGACGAGGTGGACTCCATCCTCATCGACGAGGCGCGCACGCCCCTGATCATCTCCGGCCAGGCCGACGACAATGTGGCCATGTACCAGATGATCAACCAGGTGCCGCCGCGCCTGGTCCGCATGGAGCACGAGCCCAAAACGGACGAGCCGCCGCCCCCCGGCGACTATTCCGTGGACGAGAAGGCCCATCAGGTGCTGCTGTCCGAGGCGGGCCACGAGAAGGTGGAGGCCATCCTCACCGAACTGGGTGTGCTGGCCCCCGGCACCAGCCTGTACGACCCGGCCAACATCTCCCTGATGCACCACGTCTACGCCGCCCTGCGCGCCCACGTGCTGTACCACAGGGACCAGCACTACGTGGTGCAGAACGGCGAGGTCATCATCGTCGACGAATTCACCGGCCGCCTGATGCAGGGCCGGCGCTGGTCCGACGGCCTGCACCAGGCCGTCGAAGCCAAGGAAGGCGCGACCATCCAGCGCGAGAACCAGACCCTGGCCTCCATCACCTTCCAGAACTACTTCCGCATGTACAAGAAGCTGGCCGGCATGACCGGCACGGCGGACACGGAAGCCTACGAATTCCAGCAGATCTACGGCCTGGAGACGGTGATCATCCCCACCAACCGGCCCATGGTCCGCAAGGACATGAACGACCTGGTCTACCGCACCGCCGACGAGAAGTGGCAGGCGGTCATCAACGACATCCGCGACTGCCACCAGCGCGGCCAGCCGGTGCTGGTGGGCACCACCTCCATCGAGGTGAACGAGTTCCTGTCCGGCCTGCTGACCAGGGAAAAGCTGCCCCATCAGGTGCTGAACGCCAAGCAGCACGACCGGGAAGCGCAAGTGGTGGCCCAGGCCGGCCTGTCCGGGGGCATCACCATCGCCACCAACATGGCCGGCCGCGGCACCGACATCGTGCTCGGCGGCAGCATCGGCAAGGACATCGACCTCATCCAGCAGGACGCCGGCCTGAGCGCGGAGGAAAAGGCCGCCCGCGTCGCCGCCATGAAGGCGGACTGGGCGCCGCGCCACGCCGCCGTCATCGCCGCCGGCGGCCTGCACATCATCGGCACCGAGCGGCACGAGTCGCGCCGGGTGGACAACCAGCTGCGCGGCCGCTCCGGCCGCCAGGGCGACCCGGGCTCCTCCCGCTTCTACCTGTCCCTGGACGACCCCCTGCTGCGCATCTTCGGCGGCGAACGCCTGAAGTCCATCATGGAGCGCCTGAAGATGCCGGAGGGCGAGGCCATCGAGCACGCCATGGTGAACCGTTCCCTTGAGTCCGCCCAGCGCAAGGTGGAACAGCGCAACTTCGACATCCGCAAGCAATTGCTGGAATACGACGACGTGGCCAACGACCAGCGCAAGGTCATCTATTCCCAGCGCAACGAGTTGCTGGAGACCAATGACGTCAGCGCGGGCATCACCGGCATGCGCGCCCAGGTGCTCAACGACACCATCAACGAGCACATGGCCCCCGGCAGCATGGCCGAGCAATGGGACGTGGCCGGCCTGACCCAGGCCCTGGCCTCGGAATTCCTGCTGGACTGCCCGGTGCAGGAATGGCTGGACGCGGACGAGCGCCTGGATGAACAGGGCGTGCGCGACCGCATCGCGGACACCGCCAACCAGTCCTACGCCGCCAAGGAAGCCCTGGCCGGCCAGGAAAACCTGCGCAACTTCGAACGCGCCATGCTGCTGCAAAGCCTGGACAACCACTGGCGCGAGCACCTGGCGGCCATGGACCACCTGCGCCAGGGCATCCACCTGCGCGGCTACGCCGCCAAGAACCCCAAGCAGGAATACAAGCGGGAAGCCTTCGAGCTGTTCGAGCGCATGCTGGGCACCATCGCCCGGGAAATCACCCAGGTGACGCTGACCGTCCAGATCCGCGGCGAGGCCGACGTGGAAGCGGTGGAGCAGCAGGAAGCCCCGGTCAGCAACGTCCAGTACCACCACGCCGACTACGACGAAGCCCTGGCCGCCGACGACGACGCGGCCCCGGCCGGCCAGCAGCCCATCGAACGCCAGCACGCCAAGGTGGGCCGCAACGATCCCTGCCCCTGCGGCTCCGGCAAGAAATACAAGCATTGCCACGGCAAGCTTGCCTGAGACCGGGCAATAGCTGACAATTTAAGTCAGCTATTGCCCGGCTCACCCACCATGCCCTACTACGTTTACAAGATCGGCCCCCTCAACATCCTGTCCAAGCAGGGGCAGGCCGAGTCCTTCAAGGAAGCCAAGGCGGTCGCCAACGAGTTGCGCAAGCAGCTCGATCCCAACGCCGGCCAGACCATCAAGATGATCTTCGCCGAGAACGAACTGGCCGCCGAGGACACCCTGTCCCAACCGCGCGAGCCGGACCCTTCCCTGGCCGGGGACGATTACTGATTTCAGTAGACAGTCACCAGTCGCCAGATGGCAGCCTGCGGTTTTGAGAATCTTGACGTATGGAAGCGGTCAGCGAGATTGTCGGCTGAAATCTACCGAGCGCTTGGTGACGCAATGATTACGGCTTTCGCGACCAGATCACCCGATCAGGCCTATCCGTACCCTCCAATATTGCGGAGGGCATGGAGCGCGATTCCCTTCGATATAAACGCCAATTCCTGGAGTTCGCGAAAGGTTCCTGCGGTGAACTCCGGACCCAGATATATATCGGAATTGAAATCGGCTACCTTGCCAAGGAGACTGGATTGGGCTGGATTCAGGAAACACGTGAAATCAGCGCCATGCTTGTCGGATTGATGCAATCCCTGCCAACTGATCACTGCTGACTGTCAACTTTCATGTCCGGCTACAACGAGGACGCTTATCGGCAAGCGCGGGAAACCGCCATCGACCTGCCCTGCCCCTTCGAGCGGGCATTGCTGTCACGCTGCGTGGCCTGCTTCAGGGCGCGCAAGCTGTTGCTGGCGGAGCGGGAGGCCATCACCTGCTCCGAGCGGGAAGCCAACGACCAGTGCAAGGCGTATCACAAGGCCCTGCACCACAACGCCCGCTTCGCCCTGCACATGGACCCCAGCCAGCCCTGGCCCTTCGGCAAGGAAATCCGCGCCCAGTGTGGCGGCGTGCTGGGACTGAAAAACGTCCTGGCCCATGGCGAGGAAGTCGAGGCCGACGTGGCGGAACTGGTCGCGGAGGGCATCGGGAAATTTGGCGCCGTGGAAGATTTCCCCTATTCGGAAATCATGCGCGCCGTGGTCCACTACGAGCCGCGCAAGCGGCGCGACAAATAGGCGCTACAAAGCGCCGCGCCGATCGCCGCGCCGGAATCCGGGCAGGTTGTCCGGAATGCCCCGCCCAAGGGCGATGGCCTTGAACAGTTCGCCCATTTCCGTCGGCTGCAGCAACTTCTGGACCGCCGAGGCGGCGCGCAGGTAGTCGGGCGTCATGGGCTCCATTTCCAGCATGAGCTCGAGCAGGCCGGCATCCATGAGGAAGTGGGCCTGGCTGGTATAGCCCAGCAGGTCCAGCCCGGCCGCCGAACCCGCCGCCGCCACCGCGCTGAAGTCCACGTGGGCGGTGATGTCCGCCAGACCGGGCAGGAAGAAGGGATCGTCCAGGCTGTGGTGCCGGTAATGAACCTTGAGCGTGCCCATGTGGCGCTGGGGATGGTAGTACTCGGCGCGGGGAAAACCATAGTCCAGGAACAGCATCAACCCGTGTTCCAGGCATTCCGCCAGGCTGGTCACCAGGCCGGAGGCCGCCGGACAGATTTCCGACAGGTAGTCGCCCGCCACCGGCAGGGCCGCGGCCATGCCCAGGAACTCTTCCGAGGACGCCGGGCGGTCCTCCCAGGCGAAACCGCCATCCCGCCAGACCACGCCCCGCTCCACGGCCGCGCCGCCGCGCCAATGGGCCAGGTGAACCGGCAAGGCATCCAGCACCTCGTTGCCCAGGATCATGCCGGTGAAACCGGCGGGCAAGGCGTCCAGCCATTGGACCCGGCCAAGGAGATGGGCCGCCCGCTGGGCGATCAAGGCCTGCTGGCGCTGGCGCAGGTCCGGGCTGACTTCGAGTATCCGGTAGCGCTCCGGCAGGCCGCCCAGGCGTTCCAGTTCCAGCAGGATATCCAGGGCCAGGCGCCCGCTGCCGGCGCCCAGTTCCAGGATGTCGCCCCCGGTTGCCGCCAGGACCGAAGCCGCCACCCGCGCCAGGGTCCTGCCGAACAGGGGCGTCATTTCCGGCGCGGTGATGAAATCCCCGGCGGCGCCGAGCTTGGCCGACCCGCCCGCGTAGTAACCCAGTCCCGGCGCATACAGGGCCAGCTCCATGTAGCGCCGAAAGGCTATCCAGCCGCCAGATCGCTCGATTTCGTCCCGGATGCGGGAGAGCAGGCGCCGGCTCTGGGCCAGGGCATCCGCATCGGGCACAGGCAAGGCGGGCGCGGCAGGCGAGGAAACGGGTAGAGGGGACATGGCGGCTGTGCTAGTTTTGCCGGGCATGATAACGGACCCCAAGCCTCCTTCCCTGACCGTCGCCATCCTGGGTGCCGGCCCCGCCGGCATGTCCTGCGCCAATGCCTGCCTGTCCTTCGGGCTCACGCCGGTGGTCATCGAACGCGGCGACCACGCCGGGGGCGCCCAGCGCGCCAATTTCCACCCCAATCTGTGGATGCTCGGCGCCCCCGGGGAGTCCGGCGAGACCATGACCCGGCGCATGGCCGAGCACTACGCCAGTCTGCCCGTGCGCACCCTCTACCGGACCGAGGTCGCCCATGTCGAAGGGACGGGCGGAGGTTTCAACCTCACCCTCTGTGAGCATGGGGGATCACCCGACCCGCTGCGCGCCCGCGCCATCGTCCTCGCCACGGGCATGCGTCCCCGCGCCACGCCGGAACTGGAGCGGCTCGCGGGCGCGAGCCCCAGGGTCATCATCGGCCCCCTGTCCGATACCATCCGGGACGGTATCCGCGACGCCCGGGTGCTGATCCTGGGCGGCGGCGACAACGCCCTGGACCACGCCCTGTTCCTGGCGGAGCGCGGCAATCGGGTGGTGGTCTGCGCGCGGCGGGCGTTCTCGGCCCGGGCGGGCTTCCTGGCCGATTGCGCGCGACGCCCGGAGATCGAGCTGCGCGCCGGCCGCGCGCCGGGGGAAATCTCGCTGGTGGGCGAAACCCTCCGCGCCCGCTGGACTTCGGGATTCGAGGATTTCGACTGGCTGCTGGTGATGTACGGCTATCGGCCCAACACCGATGTGCTGGAGCGCTTCGCCCCCCCACTGCGCCCGGACTTGACCGCCAGCGGCCACGTCCATGTGGATACCTGGCAGCGCACCTCCAGCCCCGGCCTCTACGCGGCCGGGGACATCACCGACTCGCCCCAGCCCTCGGTCCCCACCGCCATCGCCCAGGGGCTGGCGGCGGCCAGGGCCATCGAGCGGGACATGCGCACAACGTAGGGCTTGCAGGGCGCAATAACCGAAGGGCATTGCGCCGAATGCTTCATCCGGTGCAATACGGCTGACGCCTATTGCACCCTGTTGCGCCCTACGCGGCCGGCAGGTTGTGGTACTTGCGGTACCAGGCCGCCCAGTTGGCGATGCCCACGGCCAGTTCCGTCTTCGGCTCGAAGCCCACGTCCCGCTTCAGGTCGTCCACGTTGGCGTAGGTCGCCACCACGTCGCCGGGCTGCATGGGCAGGAAGTTCTTCTTCGCCTCCTGGCCGAGGGAGTCCTCGATGGTCTTGATGAAGGTCATCAGTTCCACCGGCTGGTGGTTGCCGATATTGTAGACCCGGTAGGGGGCGTAGCTGGTGCCGGGATCCGGCGCGTCGGTGGTGAAGGCGGGATTGGGGGTGGCGATGCGGTCCAGGACGCGCACGGTGCCTTCGGCGATGTCGTCCACGTAGGTGAAGTCGCGCTGCATCTTGCCCATGTTGAACACGTCGATGGCGCGGCCCTCGAGGATGGCGCTGGTGAACAGCCAGGGCGACATGTCCGGCCGGCCCCAGGGGCCGTACACCGTGAAGTAGCGCAGGCCGGTGGTGGGCAGGCCGTAGAGGTGGCTGTAGGTGTGGGCCATGAGCTCGTTGGCCTTCTTGCTGGCGGCGTACAGGCTGACCGGGTGGTCCACGTTGTCGTGCACCGAGAAGGGCATGTGGGTGTTGGCGCCGTAGACGCTGGAAGAGCTGGCGTAGACGAAGTGCTCGACGCCGTTGTGGCGGCAGCCCTCCAGCAGGTTGCCGAAGCCCACCAGGTTGGTCTGGATGTAGGCGTAGGGGTTCTTGAGGGAATAGCGCACCCCGGGCTGGGCGGCCAGGTTGATGACCCGGTTGAATTTCTCGGCGGCGAACAGGTCTTCCACCACCACCCGGTCGGCGATGTCGCCGCGCACGAACTTGAAATTGGGATAGGGCTTGAGCTGTTCCAGGCGGGCCAGCTTCAGCTTCGGATCGTAATAGTCGTTGAGGTTGTCGATGCCGACCACTTCGTCGCCGCGCTTGAGCAGGATCTGGGCGACGTGCATGCCGATGAAGCCGGCGGCGCCGGTGACGAGCACTTTCATATCGTTCATCCCTTGATGAGTTGGAAAACCCCCGCATTCTAGCGGGGACTGGCCGGCCCGCTAGAATGCGCCCATGCGAATGCTCTATTTCCTGGCCTGGGCGCTGGCCCTGCCCTTCTTTTTCCTTTACCTGCTGTGGCGGGCCGCGCGCCAACCCGAGTACTTGCGCCACTGGCCCGAACGCCTGGGCTGGGCCCCACCCTTGGGAAGCCGCCCGCGCATCCTGATCCATGCCGTGTCCGTGGGCGAGACGCGGGCGGCGGACCCCCTGGTGAAAGCGTTGCTGGCCCGCCATCCCGACCACGAAATCCTGTTGAGCCACACCACCCCGACCGGGCGCGCCACCGGCCGGGAACTGTTCGGCGACCGGGTAGGGCAAACGAATGGGCAAAGGATCAGGCAAACCTACCTGCCCTACGACTTCCTCCCCCTGGTCCATCTTTTCCTGGCGCGGGCGCGGCCCTCCCTGTGCGTGGTCATGGAGACGGAAATCTGGCCCGGCCTGTTCACGCTTTGCCAACGCAAGGCCATTCCCATCCTCCTGGTCAATGCCCGCCTGTCCGAGCGTTCGGCCCGGGGGTACCGGCGCGTGGCGCGACTGGCCCGCCCCGCCCTGGCGTCGCTGACGGCCATCGCCGCCCAATCCGCCGAGGACGGGGAACGCCTGCGGGCCCTGGGCGGACAACGCATCCACGTTACCGGCAACCTGAAATTCGACGTCACGCCGCCCGCCGCCGCGACCGCCATCGCCGGGGACCTGCGCCGCCGGTTCGCGGGGAAATTCGTTTTCCTGGCGGCCAGCACGCGGGATGGCGAGGAGCGCCTGCTGCTGGACGCCCTGGACAAGCTGGGCGCGGAGGTCCTGCTGGTGCTGGTGCCGCGCCATCCCCAGCGTTTCCAGGAAGTGGCGCGCCTGATCCAGGAACGGGGGCTGACCTGGGCCCGGCGCGGCGCGCCGGAAGCGGCAACCGGGGATATCCGCGTGTTCCTGGGCGACAGCATGGGGGAGATGGCGGCCTACTATGCCGCCGCCGACCTGGCCTACGTGGGCGGCAGCCTGCTGCCCTTCGGCGGGCAGAACCTGATCGAGGCCGCCGCCGCCGGCTGTCCGGCGCTCATCGGCCCCCACACCTGGAACTTCGTCGACGCCGCGGAGCAGGCCGTCGCCGTGGGCTGCGCCCTGCGCGTCCAGGATCTGGAAGGCCTGCTGGCCGCCGTGGGCGAACTGGCTCGGGCACCCGACAGGCGCGCCGCCATGGCGGCGGCGGGCCTCCGCTTCACGGCAGCGAACCGGGGCGCCACCGAGCGGGTCATGGCCCTGATCGAGGCCTCGTTACCGGAGGAAAAAGGGCGGACCTGAGCCGGTGAAACGGACTTTTAGTCCCGCAACAGCGCGTCCAGGGCTTTCAGGTCTTCCTCGCCCAGGGTTCCCGCCGCGGCCTTGAGCTGCAGGCCGGCCAGCAAGGTCTGGTAGCGCGCGGCGGACAGGTCCCGGCGGGTGGTGAACAGTTGCTGCTGGGCATTCAGCACGTCCACCCGGGTGCGGACGCCCACCTCCAGGCCGAGCTTGGTGGATTTGAGCTGGGCCTCGCTTGAAACCAGCGCCTGCTCGAGGGCGCGCGTCTGGGCATCGCCGGACAACACCCCGAGGAAGCCCTGGCGGGCGTCCAGGCGCGACTGGCGGCGCGCGTCCTCCAGGTCGTAACGGGTCTTTTCCTGGTTGGCCACGGCTTCGCGCACGCGGGAATCCGTGGCGCCGCCCTCGAACAGGTTCCAGCCCAGCACCACGCCGATCTGGCTGGTCTGGGTATCCACGCTGGTGCCGGCGAGGGTCGTGGAGGTGTTGCGGTTGTCCGCGTAGCTGGCCTGCAAATCCAGATTGGGCAGGTAGCCGCCCCGTTGCCGCCGCACCTCCCTGCGCGCCAACTCGTGGCCGGAACGGGAGACGGCCACGGCCAGGCTGTCCTCTTCCGCCTGCTTCACCCAGGCATCCATGTTGGCGGGCTCCGGCAACGGCATGGCCACGCCCTCCACCAGGCTGGCCAAGGCGGGGCTTTCCCGGCTGATGATCTTTTCCAGGGCGCGACGCTTCACGTCGAGATCGTTCAGCGCGGCGATTTCCTGGGCGGTGGTGAGGTCGTAGCGCGCCTGGGCCTCGTGGGTGTCGGTGATGGTGGCCGCGCCCACCTCGAAGCTCTTGCGCGCCTGGGCCAGCTGTTCCGCGAAGGCCTGCTTCTGGGCCTGGGCCGTGGCCAGGACATCCTGGGCGCGCAGGACGTCGAAATAGGCGGTGGCGACCCGCAGCAGGAGTTCCTGCTCGGCCAGCCTGAGTTGCTGTTCGCTCAACAGGGCCTGAATCTTGCCCTGCTCGTAAACCTCCAGGTTTTGCTGGCGAAACAGCGGCTGCACCAGCAACACCCTGTAGCCGTAGGGCTCGGTGTTGGTGGTGGGCAGGGCGCTGCTTTCCGTGCGGGTATCGAGATAGCTGGCCGACAGGGACAGGTTCGGCAGCAGCCCGGCCCGGCCCTGGGGCAGTTTTTCCTGTCCCGCCTTGTAGGCCTCCCGGGCCGCGGCGAGCTTGGCATCGCTGCTTCTCGCCATCTGATAGATCTCGCCCAGATTCGCGCTCCAGGCGGGCGCGGGAAGCTGGAGCAGGGGCATGGCCAGGGCGGCGATAAGTAGTCGTGGTCGCATCATGTCAGTAGAGAGGCATTCTCGGATCGACTTCCTTGGCCCAGGCATCCACGCCCCCGGTCAGGTTGATCACGTTCTTGAAACCATTGTGTTCCAGAAAGCGGGCGACATGAAAACTCCGCACGCCATGATGACAGATCACCACCGTTTCCCGCTCTGGATCCAGTTGGCTGAAGCGCGTTGGGACGCTCGCCATGGGCAGGAGTTCCGCGCCATCGATATGGCAACGCTCGAACTCCCAGGTTTCACGAACGTCGAGCAGCAGCGGTTTTTCACGTTGCGGGTCCTCCAGCCAGTCCTTGAGTTCCCGGGCGGGAAGATGGCGCATGCTCAGAACGTGAAACGCGCCGGCTGCGGGGCGTTTTGCAGCGCCTTGGCCCGGGTTTCGAACAGGTTGTCGGCGCGAAACACGCCGGCGGCGGTCGCGGTCACCAGGCGCGCCGACATGATGACGCCCTCGCCCACCAGGGCGAACAGGCGCCCACCGGGGTTCAGGCGCTTCAGGAAGGCCTCCGGCGGCAGGGGCGTGGATCCCGTGAGCACGATGACATCGAAGGCGCCATCCTCGGACCAGTCCCGGGCGGCATCCCCCAGGCGGGTCTGGATATTGGTCAGGCCATGGGCGCGGAATTTCTGCTCGGCCTGGTCCTTGAGATCGGCGTGCAATTCCACGGTCACCACCACGCCCGCCTGGCTCGCCAGCAGGGCCGTGAAGTAGCCGCTGCCGGTGCCCACCTCCAGCACCCGTTCATGGGGCTTGACCTGGAGCGCCTGCAAGGCCCGCGCCTCGATCTTCGGCGCCCACATGGCCTCGTCATGGCCCAGGGGGATCTCCATATCCACGAAAGCCAGGGAGCGATAGACGGGCGGCACGTAGTCCTCCCGCCGGACCTTGAAAAGAAGATCCAGCACCTTCGGATCCAGGACCTCCCAGGGCCGGACCTGCTGTTCCACCATGTTGAAGCGCGCCTGCTCGATATCCATTGCCACACCCTCGAGAGAAATGAGCCCGTTGGAGATGAAGATTGTCGTGGGACGCATTTTATCCCATCTCTCCGATGCGCCCGCCCCGGCCTGCGGGGGATTCTCGCGGTCCGCCGTCCCGGCCCGGCCCCTGGGTTAGAATCCGCCCCCACCCCCCGACCGGCCAGCGCGCCGACGACCGTTCTCCACGCTTTTCCAGCCCCCGTCCCGGACCAACGATGAGCTTCCTTTCCCGCCGGCGCCAGCCCGGCCATGCCACGGTGGAAATCAGCGAGCGCAACGGCGTGCGCTACCTGCACCTGGGGGGCCCCGCGGTGCAAAGCGCCATGCGCATCAAGGATCCATTCGCCCTGGAGCTGGAATACACCCGCGGCATGCTGGCCTTCCTGCTGTTCCGGCCGGACCCCCGCGACATCGCCCTGATCGGCCTGGGCGGCGGCTCCCTGGCCAAATACATCCATCGCCACTTGCCGGACAGCCGCCTCACCGCCCTGGAAATCAACGCGGAGGTGGTCGCCGCCGCCCGCAGTTACTTCCTGCTCCCCCAGGACGACGCGCGCCTCGGGGTGCTGACCGGCGACGGGGCCGCCTTCGTGCGCGAGCACCCGGAAAGCCAGGATGTGCTGCTGGTGGATGGCTATGACGCCAAACGCATCGTCGACGATCTGGCCAGCCCGGAGTTCTACCGGGCCTGCAAGGCCATGCTGCGGCCGGGTGGCGTCGCGGTGTTCAACCTCTGGGGCTCCGACGCGTATTACCCGCGCTATTACGACCGTCTGTCGCGCGCCTTCGGCGAGCACGTGCTGCAACTCCCCGCCGAGAAGAAGGGGAACATCATCGTATTCGCGTTCCGCAAACCCCTGCCGGACGTGGAACTGTCCTTCCTCGCCCGCGAGGCCCATCGCCTGGAGGCGATGCTCGGCCTGGAATTCGAGGCCTTCGTCGCCCGCATGCGCGACTGGAACCCCACCTCGGCCGACGCCTTCATCCTTTAGGCGCGTCTCCCCGCCTTCCGCCAGGCCGCTTTCCAAGGCACCGGAAGGATGGGAAAATTCCCATCGGTTATGTATTGAATCGAGGCGGCCATGGTCGACAAGGATGGTTACCGGCCGAACGTGGGCATCGTCATCTGCAACGCCCGGAACGAGGTGTTCTGGGGCAAGCGGGTTCGCCAGAACTCCTGGCAATTTCCCCAGGGGGGCATCAAGCATGGCGAGAGCCCGGAGCAGGCCATGTATCGGGAACTCATGGAAGAAGTCGGACTGGCCCAGGAACATGTGCGCATCCTGGGCCGCACCCGCGACTGGTTGCGCTACGACGTGCCGCGCGACTGGGTGAAACGCGACTGGCGCGGCCATTATCGCGGCCAGAAGCAGATCTGGTTCCTGTTGCGCCTGCTGGGCCAGGACTGCAGTGTCCGCCTGCGCGCCTCGGACCACCCCGAATTCGATGCCTGGCGCTGGAATGATTACTGGGCGCCGGCGGAAGCCGTGGTGGAATTCAAGCGGGAGGTTTACCGTTCCGCCCTGAGTGAACTGGAACGCTTTCTTGCCGTGGGCGCGCAGCACCATCGCGTCTGTCACCCCTACCTGCTGGCCTCCCGCGCCCATGGCGCCGGCCGGAGCTGACAACACCAACCGCGAGCCCCATCGTGAGCAGAACCTTCAATACCGTACCCTCCTCCCCCCTGCAGAAGGGCGTCACCTTCCACAAACCCCGTCAGGTCCTGCCCGAGAAGGTCGGACTGGAAGACGCCGCCGCCCAGGTGATGACCGACTTCAAGATCGTTACCGCCTATACCATTTTCCCCCTGGAGACCATCGAGGCGGCCCGCGCCAAGATGATCCATCGCGGTGTGCGCATGCTCCTGGTGGTGGATGATCAGAACCACATCCTGGGCCTGATCACCACCTCCGACCTGAGCAGCGAAAAACCCATGCAGGTGGTTCAGACCCAGGGCGTCCGCCATTCCGACGTCATGGTGAAGGACATCATGACCCCCCGCGAAAAGCTGGAAGTTCTGTGCATGGAGGATCTGCAGAAAGCCTGTGTCGGCGACATCGTCCACACCCTGAAGAGCCATGGCCGTCAGCACGCCCTGGTGGTGGAGCGCGCGGAAGATCGCGGCCAGATCCTGCGCGGCATGTTCTCGGTGTCCCAGATCAGCCGCCAGTTGGGCGCCCCCCTGGAAACCGCCGGCGTGGCGCGCACCTTC
>WBZT01000694.1_pt1 | contig 26378 bp, 27 predicted proteins | sample 5204241 | NCBI WGS metagenome assembly WBZT01 (sample SAMN12344358, study PRJNA552823) | activated sludge metagenome | biome: Activated sludge suspended growth; feature: Nitrification reactor; material: Wastewater; isolation source: activated sludge from nitrification reactor of wastewater... | reverse complement strand
GCTTCGGTCTTGCTCAACCCGGGAAAACCCCCTCGTGAACAGAAGAAGGCCGACGCAAATATGACATGATTGATGCGACAACTACCTTGACACTTACCGCCAGACCGGCGCGGTGGAGGCGACCGTCAGCCGTGCCCTCGATCTCCAGCGCACGCGTGGCCTGGTCTGGCACACCCAGGGCAGCGGCAAGACCTTCACCATGATCAAGGCGGCCGAGCGGCTGTTCCGCGCGCCGGAGGCGGACAAGCCGACGGTGCTGCTGATGATCGACCGCAACGAGCTGGAAGACCAGATGCTCAAGAACCTCGCCGCGCTCGGCCTGGGCAACCTGGAGCACGCCAGCAGCATCGCCCGTCTCAACCAGCTCCTGCGCGACGATTACCGGGGCATCATCGTGACGATGATCCACAAGTTCCGCGACATGCCGGCGGACTTGAACACGCGCGCGAACATCTACGTCCTGATCGATGAAGCCCACCGCACTACCGGCGGCGACCTCGGCAATTTCCTCATGGCGGGCCTGCCGAACGCGACCTTCCTCGGCTTTACCGGCACGCCGGTGGACAAGACGGTGTATGGCAAGGGTACCTTCAAGACCTTCGGCTGCGAGGACGACCAGGGCTACCTGCACAAGTATTCCATCGCCGACAGCATCGAGGACGGCACCACGCTGCCGCTCTACTACCAGCTCGCCCCCAACGAAATGCTGGTGCCGCACGAGACGCTGGACAAGGAGTTCCTGTCGCTGGCCGAAGCCGAGGGCGTGGCCGACATCGAGGTGCTGAACAAGATCCTTGAGCGGGCGGTGAACCTGAAGAACTTCCTCAAGGGCAAGGAGCGGATTCAGCAGGTGGCGCAGTTCGTCGCAGCGCATTACCGCGAGAACGTCGAACCGCTGGGCTACAAGGCCTTCCTGGTCGGGGTCGACCGTGAAGCCTGTGCCCATTACAAACATGCGCTCGACCAGTTCCTGCCGCCGGAGTATTCCGAGGTCGTCTACACCGGCAGCAACAACGACTCCAAGCTGCTGAAGGAATTCCATCTCGACCCGAAGAGGGAGCGGCAGATCCGCAAGAGCTTCGGCAAGCTCGACCAGATGCCGAAGATCCTGATCGTCACCGAGAAACTGCTCACCGGCTTCGACGCGCCGGTGCTCTACGCCATGTATCTCGACAAGCCGATGCGCGACCACACGCTGCTGCAGGCCATCGCACGGGTGAACCGCCCCTACGAGAACGAGGCCCAGGAGATGGTGAAACCCCATGGCTTCGTGCTGGATTTCGTCGGCATCTTCGACAAGCTGGAAAAGGCGCTGGCCTTCGACAGCGACGAGATCAACGCCATCGTCAAGGACTTGAAGCTGCTGAAGGTGCTGTTCAAGAACAAGATGGAGTCCAGGGTCCCGGACTACCTCGGGCTGATCGAGCGCAACTTCAACGACAAGGATGTGGACACCCTCATCGAGCACTTCCGCGATCCCGAGCGGCGCAAGGAGTTCTTCAAGGAGTACAAAGAGATCGAGATGCTCTACGAGATCATCTCGCCCGATGCCTTTCTGCGGCCGTTCATCGCCGACTATGCGACTCTGAGCGCCATCTACCAGGTAGTCCGCAATGCTTACACGCGGCGAGTCTATGTGGACCGGGACTTCCAGAAGAAGACCAACGCGCTGGTGCAGAAGCACATCGGGGCATCCATGGCCGATCCCGCGGCTGACTATGTGGTGATCGACCGCAGCACGATTGAGACCATCAAGCTCAGGGACGAAGGCAAGGCCACGAAAGTGATCAACCTGATCAAGGCCATCCAGAAAGAAGCCGAGGAAAGGAGCGACGATCCCTTCCTGCTCACCATGGCGGACCGGGCGAAAGCCGTGCAGGAGGCCTTCGAGGCCCGGCAAAACAGCACCGAGAAGGCGCTGGAGGAATTGTTTGCTGCAATCGCGAAGAACGAAGAACGCAAGAAGGACCAGGCGGCCAAGGGACTGGACAGCCTAACCTATTTCATGATGTCCAAGTTCACCGACGAGGGTATCCCGAACGCCGAGAAGGTGGCCGGGAAGGTGCGGGAGGCCTTCGAGAAGCATCCGAATTGGAAGACGGGCGAGGCGGAGATGCGGGAAGCGCGCAAGCAGGTAACCTTCGCGATTTTCTCCGAAGAGGATGACCTGAACAAGGTGACTGCCACCGTGGATGCGCTATTCACGCTGCTGCGAAGGATGTACAAGGGGTGAATCGCTGGCGCGACAGAGAGGAGTTCAAAGCCCGCGTGCTTGAATGGGCCGCCAAGCTCGACGTGAAAGCGCGCGCCATCTACATCCGCCCCATGCGCCGCAAATGGGCCTCCTGCTCCATGGCGGGCACCTTGAGCTTCAACGATGAATTGATTGGCATGGACAAGAGGCTCGGAGATTACGTCATCGTCCACGAACTGCTCCACTTTGCCGTGCCGAACCACGGCAAGCTGTGGAAAATGTTGATGCGTGCGCACCTGGGGGATTATGAGGAGCTGGAGCGGAGGTTGGCGGACGGAGCTGATTGACTCACCCCCTGCTGCTTTTAGCGACCACCTCGCCGCTCTGATCACGCCGTCGCGCCTGGCCACCACTGCCTAGGGCGCGACGTTGGATTTCCTGTTCCCTACCCCCTCTATTCTCTGGTAGGGCGACTCCCTTAACGCAAGTGCTTCTTATAGGGCGGAATGGAGGCGTTGCGGGCCTTGGAAAAGTTGGCGAATTCCATGGTCACGCTGGCCAGTTCCACGGCGGAAAAGTCGGCGTCGGTGACATTGGCGCGGTGGAGGATGGACCCGCCCAGCACGGCGCTGGTGAAATCGACGCCCGTCAGGTTGGCGTTACGCAGGTTGGTGTCCTGGGCCGAGATGTTACGGAGGTTGGCCCCGCTCAGGTCAGCGCCTTCCAGATTGGCCAGGTTGATGACGCTGAAGCCGTCCTCATAGCGGCTGGAAAGATCGGCCCCGCGCAGGTTGGCCTTAGCCAGGTTGGCATCATTGAGATGGCTGTCGCGTAGATCCGCGCCCTCCAGATTGACCTCGCGCAGATTCGCCTGGATGAAGAGGGTCTTGCGGGCCTTGATCCGTGACAGGTCGGAGCCCAGGAAATCGGCGCCACGTAGGTCGGCGCCATCGAGGGTTGCCTCGCGGAGATTGGCTCTGTGGGCCGCTACCCGGCGCAGATCCGCCCCCTCCAACTTGGCCTGAGACAGGTCCGCACGGCTCAAATCAGCCGAGCGCGAGGGGCTATCGGCTCCCAGCCGGGCACAGCGCAGGTCGGCACCCCGCAGGTTGGCGCCTATGAGATGGGCGGCCACTAGGTTGGCGCCATGGAGATGGGCCCCGCTCAAGTCGGTATCGGTGAGATCGCTATATTCCAGGTTGGCGCCGCGCAGGTCCTGGCCGCTGAGATCGGCCCCCTTCAGGTCCATGTCCCGCAGGTCTTCTCCCGCCAGGCTGGGGCCCCCCAATTCCGCCAGCACATCGCCGGTTACCTTGTGTTTAATCAGGATCACGTCCGGGCACTCCTCTAGGTTGACTCGTTGCCCTTTAGTCTAGCCCAGAATGCCCAGGATGGGCCGCTGCCGATCTATTGCCAGCCCCGTGCCTTTCAGGCCCGTCCCATCCCGAGTTGGGGGGCAAGAAAGGGGTTCAGTCGTTCGACGATCTGGTCCAGGTTCGGCATCTCGGCGCGGGGGCACCTGATCAGGGTGATAACGCGCCGGCTGGTGGCGGTGGTACATTCCAGCAGGGACAGATCATTGGCTGGGGCCGTCGCGTCGGCCTCCTGCTTTATTCCCAGCCGATCCACGCGCAACGCGGCCGGCGCCAGGCGCAACTGGTCCTCGGGGGTCGCGAAGGCGTCCCGGACCTGTCCCAGGATGTCCTCCAGGTGGGGCCGGGCACCGCCTAGCACTGCCAGGGCCTGCGCATTCTCCGCCAGGGCTAGTTCCACGGCCGAGATCTTCGCCTCGAGCTCGGTGTTCTGCTCCAAGCTATTGATTTTAGAACGTAAGCTACGTAACCGGACCTCCTGGATTTGGCGTTCGCGCTCCAGGCTCTCACGGTGGCCCTGGCTCTTTGCCAGTTGTTCCCGCGCCAGATCGATGAAGAGATGCAGGGCGCAGCGCTTGGCCTCTTCGCGGACCTCCTCTTCCGTCGCCGCTGGGCCCAGGATGAGAGGTTCGACAAAGCCGATGCTGGTTTGGGCTACATCCCGCAACACCCGGTCTTCCTGAAGGCTGATGCCAAAAACCTGTTTCTCCTGGCGGGTCGAGGTCATGATGGCGAAGGCCTGGTTGACCCCTGGCTGACGTTTGAAAAATTCCTGGAGCTCCCGGGCGCGCCCCAGGAAGGGCGGTAAGTCGGCGGCAGAGGCGAAAAAGGCATTGATCTGGGGATCCCGCTGCCAAGCCGCGCGGCTCAACTCGACGGGGGGCGGCAAGCGATCAATGAGGTCGGCGATGTAGCTGAGGGTGCGCTCTACCGCTGGCCCCAGTTCCCGGTCGTACCCACCCAGGGCGCGCAGCTTGGGTTCGGTACCCGAGACGACCTCCTCGATCGCCTCGGCGATGGACATGGCCTTCTCCTGTTGCCATTCGCGGGCCGTGCGCCGCTCCAACCTCCAGCCGTTCAGTCGCTGCAACAGACCCCACAAGGGGTGTCCTGGCTCATCTTTACTTGTCATCAGCCGCTTGCTCCTCATGGTGGCATCAAGCCCCGGCTTGGAGATTCAGCATCGCCAGGGCCGAGATCCTTACCCTTTAATCGTCAGGGAATATTATTATTTTTCAGTCTGGGTCCTCGGGGCGCTTCTACCAGCCCCGGTACCTAGTATGCAAGCACAAAATTGCGAATTGTCATCGCTAATTTTTTTTATGGGAGGACTTGGGCATTTTGGGAAGGCGCGTCAGCACGGGAAGCCTTGTCAAAACCGGACCGTGACCTGGGCGGTAAAGGTATTGCCTGTCTTGCCCGTGCCGCCCGCGGCCTCGGGGTAGTCCTGGTCCAGGGCCCATTCGAGCTGCAGGGTGGTGCCTTGGTAAATGCTAAGATTGAAGGTCACCAGGCCCCGGGCTTGGGGCAGGTCCAGCGCCAGGGCCTCAGAGCTGCCCTGATATCCCAGGGCCAACTGCGCCTTCTTGTCCAGAAACCCGAAATCGTAATCGACCTCGAGCATCCAAGCCGAGGGTCTTTGACCCGCCAGGGCCGGACCCGCGCCTGGACCAAAGGGGCCGGTGGCGCTCACCAGTTCGGCGATGAAGGTCCAGGGTCCGGTTTCACGGGTGGTGCTGCAGGCGATCCCGCCCACATGGCCACCTGAGGCGACGAGATACCGCAGCGTGTCGGAGTTGCCGAGATCGCTGGTGTAGCCCAAGGCTAGGGTGAGCGGCGAACCCCCGGGCTTACCGGCGTACCCCAGTTCCGCCCCCCATTCATCCAGCTTTCCGGTATCACCCGTCCGGTCCGCATGGCTGAAGCCATAGGCAGCCCCAAAGAGGCTCTCCCATTCGAAGCCCAGTGCCGTGGTGATGTCGCGGGTCTCGCCGAGGTCCAGGGTCAGGGGATCGGACACCATGTGGGTTTCATAGCGGCCAAAGGGCAGGTACAACTGGCCGGTATCGAGGAACCAGGAACCCTGGGGATGACCAACGAGGATGTGGGCTACATCGAGGTAGGGTGGTGAGCGGCCATTGTTCTCGTAGTCCGCACTCACTTGGGCGGTTACCCAGGGATGGGGCTTGAGGGTGAGCATCAATTCGAGGGTGTTGAGGACCCATTCGCTCCGGGGCGAGCCCGAAAAGGGAACGAGACGGCCCCAGCCGGCCTCGATCAAGCCATTCAACTCCAATGATGGGGTGCTCGGGGTCTGCGGAGTCTGATTGCCGGAGTCAGGGGATGCGGGGGATAGGGGTGAGGGTTCCTGGTCAAAGGGGCGGTCATGCTTGGGGTCCGTACCGAACCCTTGCTGGGCTTGTGCGGCGGGATCGGCCTCCCAATTGAACGCGCCCTGGGCAGATCCTAGCGGCAGGGTGAGCGCCAATACCGGGGTGGTGATGAAGAGGGCCAGCGGCAACAGGATGGGTGCGGCCAGTGGCGCCAGACCTATCCGGGGAGGCGGGTGCTGACCGCTAAGAAATCCAGGCATCAGGGGGTTCGTTTAAGCCAGTCTTAAGGTTTTCCTGTCAGGCTAGGTTACATCAACCCTTGATCGAGAGGATGCCCCCATGAGGATGATGTTAGCCCTCCTGCTGGCCGTTGTTACTCTGACAGCTATGGCCGTCACTCCCGTCGACGCCGCCGATACCCAGTTTCCGGAGCAGTCAGCTGGGATCAAGCCGGCGGAACAGGACCGCCCGAGTGGATATCGTGGCCGTTTTGGTAGCTCAGCCGCCTCGCGCAACGCGCACCATGTTTCGTCAGAATTGGGTGATGGGGCGCCTGACGAGGCCGCTAAGGGGTGTAAAGATAAGAGTGCCACTCCCGCCCCTGCCTGCGCGCATGGGGTCCCTTGAGCCGCTCCTCCACCGGGGTGGTGGCGAGGTTCCCGATGTCCAGCGATATCTTAGCCGGGGCTCTGTTCCTGGGGGAGCCTCTGGGTATCCGGTCGCTGCCGGGCGAGGTGAGGCGCCTCCAGACCGTGCCGGTGCATCAGGGCGCTATCGGCCATGAGGGTCCTCGCGGGACCATCGGCGACGATGCGGCCGCCATCGAGCAGGACCGCGCGCTGGCACAGGGTCCAGGCGAGGTCCATGTCGTGAGTGGCGACGATGAGGGTCACGGCGAGCCCTGAGAGCCGGGCGATCATGGCCCGCTTGGAGCGCGGATCGAGGTTTGAGGTCGGCTCATCCAGGACCAGTACCAGGGGGGTCATGGCGAGGACAGTGGCCAGGGCCGCTCGCTTTTTCTGGCCAATCGACAGGTGCAGCCCGGGCTTGGCGGCCAGGTCTGCTAGCCCAACCTCGGCGAGGGCACGGGTGACCCTCCGGACGACCTCTTCTTCAGGTAGCCTCATGTTGCGGGGGCCGAAGGCGATGTCATCCGCCAGGTTCGTCATGAAGAGCATGTTGTCGGGGTCCTGAAAGACCACTCCGACCCTTTCCCGCACCGCGGTCACCGTCTGCTTCGAGATGAAGGTCCCCGCGATGGCGATGTCACCCTGCTGGGCCTGGGTGATGCCGTTGAGGTGGCCGATGAGCGTGGACTTGCCGGCGCCATTGGGACCGAGCAGGGCGACGCGCTCGCCCTGGCCCACCCGCAGGTTGATGCCCTTCAGGGCCTGGGTGCCGTCCGGGTAGCGGTGGGCGAGGTCGCGGATCTCGATGGCGGGGATGTCGGGGGGCAAGGTCAGGGGTCTCGTGGGTACGGGGCCGGCCGTTCAGCGGTAGAAGGCGACGGCTCCGGCGAACATCAGCCCGACCGTGATGAAGCCGGTATCGGCAAGTCGCCAGCATAAGGGCGCCGCAACCGGCAAGGTACCGGTATAACCCCGGGCGAGCATGGCGTCATAAATCTGCTCGCCCCGCTCGTAAGCTCGCACCAAGAGGTTGCCACCGAGGGCGCCATAAAGACACAGGAGTTGCCATCCCCCTAGGCGCGGGGCGCGGCTGGCGATGGCGTTGCGCATGGCAGTTACCTGAGCGCGGAAGAGTTCCAGGTAGGTCGGCAGGAAGGTGAACAGGGTCAGGAAGACCTCCGGCACCTTCAAGGCCTGCAAGCCCCGCAGGAGTTCGGGAAGGGTCGTGGTGGCGGTGAGCGCGCTGACGATCAGGACCGAGAGGTAGGCCTTGGCGAGCAGAGCGAGGATGAGCGGCCAATCCCTGGCATAGGCTGCCAGCAGACCCGCCCAGGATCCGACCTCGCTGCGGGCCAGGGGCGCGAAGAGGGCAATGGCGCCGGCAAAGGGCACCACCAGAAGCCCACGCCGCAAGATGGCAATGGCGGATCCGTCGAGCAGGGTAATCACGGCGGCCACGAAGAGGATCACGACCAGGAACTCGGCCAGGCCCATGGGGCCCGTGAGGACGACCGCGGTAATGAGCATCAGGGCAGCGAGGATCTTCGCCCGGGTGTCGATGGCGGGTGCCCTGTCTGTTCTGCCCCGGCTCTGGCCTGACATCCTAGGAGGGGTCCGGGCCCTGGCTATAGGTGTGGCTGTGTGAATGCGCGCTGCTGCAGGAATGGCTATGGGTGTGGCTTTGCAAGTGCCTTACACCGTGTGCCGGGTCGCTAGCCGCCGTCTCCATCTCCCCGGTCGTGGTGGTCACCAGCTTGCCATGTTTCACCCCCTTGGTGCCGAGCAGGGTGTGGGCAATAGCCTGGATCTTGGCGTTGGCGCCGCGCAACACGATGACCTCGAGACAATAACGCGCGTCCAGGTGGACATGCATCGTGGACACGATTTCGTGGATGTAGTGGTGCTGGATGGCGTTCAGGGTGTCCGAGAGATCCGATTCGTGATGGTCGAATATCATGGTGATGGTGCCCGCGATCTCGGCATCCGGGTCCGCAACCGCCTGTTCTACCAGCGCCTCCCGGACCAGGTCCCGGACCGCCTCGGAACGGTTGGTTTTGGTGCCTCGCCGGGCAACCAGGGCGTCAAAGCGCCCGAGCAGGTCGGCCTCCATGGTGATGCTGAAGCGCACCAGATCTTCCATTTTTTCTCTCCCCCTTATCCCTACAGGTTGCTACCCAGACAGGACGGATACATGATCCCAAGTAGATGCGTCTAGCCTGCCAGGGTCTGCTTGCGGCGGCGGAAAGCGACGGCGGCGAGGAGGGCGCCCACGATGGTCAGTCCGATCAGGCCGGCGACAGCACTGCTCAGGGCCTCGTTATCCAGCCCCGCCACCTGGTAGTTGGCTAGGGGGCCGCCCTGGCCGAGGAGCCTGGGTGCCTGTGCCACTGCTCCGGCATCGCCGATGCCCTGCTCGAAGTAGACCCATTCGAGCCCGTCCGGGGCAGATGAGGCCATAAAGGACAGGCTGGCGGCCAGGATGGCGAGGGCCCCGAGGGTCACCGTGACCCCACGCATGGGACGACCCTCGCCGCTACGCTCCTCGCCCCTCAGCAGATCGGGGCGAACCGCGCAGAGGTAGCCAACCAGGGCGGCAGTGAGGAGCCCCTCGCCGATGCCAATCAGGGCGTGGGTGGTGCCCATGGCCAGGGCGGCTATGCCGAGGTGCGCGGTGCCGGAGAGGCCGAGTTCCGCTGCGACGGCGAGCGCTGCCAGCAGGGTGGAGAGCCAGGCGCCCAGGAAGGCGCCGCCCAGGTGCGCCTCCCGCCGGTCCGACCAGCTTAAGAAGCCGCGATAGACGGCATAGCCCACGAGGGGGGCGATGACCCCGAGATTGAGCAGGTTGGCGCCCAGGGCGAGCACTCCACCGTCCCCGAACAAGAAGGCCTGGACGCTGAGGACCGCGGTTAGGACCAGCACGGCGGGCCAGGGTCCGAGCAGGATGCCGGCGAGGGCGCCCCCGGCAAAATGGCCAGAGGTGCCGGCCTGGATGGGGAAGTTGAGCATCTGCAGGGCGAAGATGAGGGCGCCCGAAACCGCCATCAGTACCACCTTGCGCTCGTCCATGTGCTGGCGCACCCAGGAAACAGCGTAGGCGACCGTTGCCACCGAGATCAGACCCGCCAGGGCCGTGACGGGGATTGAGAGCATGCCTTCGGGGATGTGCATGGAGGGTCTCCAAGCGGGGTGGCGGTGGTGGCTGCTGGAGCCTACCTCAAATATGTTACGAATACGATTATGATAACACCGCTGTGAGCGCCCCGCCAGGGAAACCGACTCGAACAAGTCATGGCGCCTGCTTTCACCTAAGCCAGCCTTAAGATTCGCCTGTCAGACTTGGCATTACTGAATGCAAGCCCAGGAAATTCTCAAGATGAATACCCCTTTTTTCCTCCTTCCGGTCCTGCTCGCGGCCCCCTTCATGGGGACTGTCCAGGCAGCTACCCCCGCCGAACTGATGAAGACTTATGGCAGCGAGGCCAGCAGCCAGCAGCCAGGCTTCATCCCCTCGGCCCAGCGGGGCGCGACTTTTTATGCGCGCTCTTTCGGGGTTTCCGCCAAGATGCCCGCCTGTGCGAGTTGCCACACGGACAACCCCGCCCAGGTGGGTCGCCATGTCATCACCGACAAACCCATCAAACCCCTGGCCCCCTCCGCCAATCCGGAGCGGTTCACCGATCGGGTCAAGGCAGATAAATGGTTTGGTCGCAACTGCAAGGAGGTGGTGGGTCGGGACTGCACAGCCGCCGAAAAGGCCGACTTCGTGGCCTTTCTGACCGGAGGACGCTGATATGAAGACGTCTTACCTCATTGCTGTCGGGATGCTACTGCCCTTGGCCGCTCAGGCGGACAAGTTGGTGATCCCCACCGGCGCCCCACCCGCCTTTGCAGCGGAATGCGGCGCCTGTCATCTGGCCTTTCCACCCGCCCTCCTCGATGCCAAGGGCTGGCATCAGGTTATGACCCAGCTCGACAATCATTATGGCGATAATGCCGGCCTGGACGATAAGATCCGCCAGACTATCGAAACCTTCCTGGTTCAGAACGCCGGTGGCGATAGCGTCAGCGGGGCTCCTAAGCTTAAAGGTGAGCCGCCGCGCCTGACCGCCACTCCCTGGTTCAGGCGTAAGCACCACGAGGTGCCGGCCAGGGTCTGGCAGGACGCTAAGCTGAAGGGCCCCGCCAACTGTGCTGCCTGTCATACGCGCGCCGCCGAAGGTAGCTACCGCGAGCGGGAAATCGTCATGCCCGATGGTCGCACCTGGCAGGAGAGAGAAGATGATTGAGAAGCAAAACATTCTGGTCTGGGATTGGCCGGTGCGGATTGGCCATTGGCTGCTGGTGATACTCTTCGCCCTCGCCTGGTTGACGGGCGATAGCGAGGAGCTGCGCCTGGTCCATGCCGCCCTGGGCGGGGCCTTGGTCGGTATCCTGCTGTTTCGCGTGCTTTGGGGCCTGATTGGCAGCTACCATGCCCGCTTTACGAGCTTCGTGCGCGGGCGGCAAGCGGTGCAGGACTATGTCGCCAGCTTGCTGGTCGGTCCCTTCGGAAGCCAGGATTCCGAATATGCCGGTCACAATGCTGCCGGTGGCTGGGCCATCCTGGCCTTGCTGGCCCTGGGGCTCCTGACAGGGGCCACCGGTTGGGTCGCCTATCAGGGCGAGGCCTGGGAGGGGTTAGGGGAGTTCCACGAGTTTCTGGCCTGGGCCATGTTGGGCGTCGCCCTCCTGCACGTCGCCGGCGTCGCGGTCAGCAGCCTGGCTCATGGCGAAAACCTCATTCGTCCTATGTTCAGCGGCTATAAGCTCGGCCGTCCCGGCGAGGCGATTGCGAATGCTCATCCCTTCGCGGTGCCAATCCTGCTCACCTGGGTGGCGGCCTGCGCCTGGTGGTTCACCCTTTAACCCCATTGATTCGGGCATCCTCATGCGTATCCTGCTCGTAGAAGACGACCCCTCCCTGGGCGATGGCCTGAGCATCGGTCTGCGCCAGGCGGGGCATGCCGTGGATTGGGTGCGTGACGGCGAGGCGGCCGATCTGGCCCTTAAGACCGAGGAATTCGACCTCTTGGTGCTGGATCTGGGCCTGCCGCGCCTGGAGGGCATGGGGGTGCTGCGGCGGCTGCGCGGGCGAGGCCAGGCCCTGCCGGTGCTGATCCTGACCGCTCGCGATGCTACCTATGACAAGGTGCAAGCCCTGGATGCCGGTGCCGACGACTATCTGGTCAAACCTATCGACCTCGATGAGTTGGCGGCGCGCGCCCGCGCCCTGGCTCGGCGCTCGACCGGTCATGCCGCACCCCTGTTGCGCCTCGGCAACCTGGAGATAGATCCGGCGGCGCGGGTGGCGCGCCTGGAAAAGGTGCTGGTGGAACTATCCGGCCGGGAATTCGCGCTCCTGCTGGCGCTGGCGGAAAATGCAGGTCGGGCCATGACCCGTGCTCAGCTCGAAGGAGCCGTATATGGCTGGCAGGACGAGCCAGAAAGCAACGCCATCGAGGTCCATATTCATCACTTGCGCCGCAAGCTCGGCGCCGAGCGGATCCGCACCCTGCGCGGCATCGGTTACCTCATCCCCAAGCCATGACCCGCGAGAGGGCATCCCCTCCCACCCGCTGGTTCTCCCTGCGCCGGCGTTTGCTGGCCCTCTTGCTGGGGGGGGTGACCCTGGGTTGGGCCGTTTCTCTGGCCCTGTCCTATCATGACGCTCACCATGAGATCGACGAGATCTTCGATGCCAATCTGGCACAGGTGGCCCAAATGCTCCTGGCTCTGACCAGTGAGTTCGACGATGACGACGACATCGCCCGTCTCCCTGCAGACGTTCATAAATATCAGAAAAAAATAGTATTTCAGCTATGGACCCGGGATGGCCATCTGCTGTTGAGGTCAAGATACGCACCCACGGTTCCCCTGACCCGGGAGGATGGCCTTTCCGAAGCTATCGACGCTCACCAGGTGCGCTGGCGCTATTTCACTCAATGGGATAACGAGCGGGAGTTACGGGCGGTGGTGGGCGAGAATCACGAGGGACGTCAGGAGCTTGCTGGCCACATAGTCGGCCGCTTGCTCGTTCCCGCTCTGCTTGGTCTGCCCCTGCTGGCGGCCTGGATCTGGTTCGCCACCCGCCGGGCCCTGGCCCCCATCGATGCCATCGCCGACCAGGTTGAGCGGCGTGAACCTCAGCATTTGGCGCCCTTGCAACCCCCCTCCGCGCCGGCAGAGATCCGACCTCTGCTCGAGGCCCTCAACGGCCTGCTCGCGCGCGTTGGGCAGGCCCTGGAAAGTGAACGTCGCTTCACCGCCGATGCCGCTCATGAATTACGCACGCCCCTGGCGGCCCTTACCGTGCAGGCGAGCGTCGCCGCGCGGGCCCGCGACAGCGCCGAACGCGATCATGCCCTGGCCCAAATCACGGCTGGGACCAAACGCGCCAGCCACTTGGTTGAACAACTGCTGACCCTCGCTCGTCTCGATCCCAACCTGGGCATGACCAAGAGCCCAGTCCGGATGGATGAACTCGCCGCCGAGGTCTGCGCCGACCAGGCGGGCCTCGCCCTGGCCAAGGGCATCCAGCTCGAACTGGATGCCGGGGCCGATGTAGGCGTCCTAGGTAATGCGGACCTGTTACGCATTCTGCTACGCAATCTGGTGGACAACGCCCTGCGGTACAGCCCTCCCGATGGCCAAGTTCTGATCGCGCTGAAGACGGCGGCGGGCAAGGTTTGCCTGAGCGTCAGTGACAATGGCCCCGGCATACCCGCTGTCCAGCGGGATCAGGCCCTGGAGCGTTTCCATCGTCTCGTGGGGCAGGAAATCGCAGGGAGCGGGCTGGGTCTCTCCATCGTGGCTCGCATTGCCGAGCAGCACGGCGCGCAGCTGGAATTGAGAGATGGTCTGAAAGGGGTGACGGGAGGATGGGGTTTGCAGGTGGCGGTGATTTTCGACGCCGCCGCGTAAGGCGCGGGGCCTCCTGTTTGGTGCCCGTCCCGGCTTGGCTCGCCTTTTGCTAATCATGGATCAGCGGGGCGGCCGAGGCCCGAGTAGCCCTTAGGACTCTCGACCAACCGCCCGCGCTCATGCGGCGCCCTCATTGTCGGGACAACGTCACCCTCCCATGCCCCGGAGTCTATTACCATGGTCCAGCCATCCAACCCGAACCCTCCCACCCCGGCCCCTGCCACCCTGACCCTGGGCGGCCAGAGCTACAGCTTCCCGGTGGTGGAAGGCAGCGAGGGCGAGCGCGGCATCGACATCTCCAACCTCCGCGCCAAGACCGGCCACATCACCCTGGACCCCGGTTATGGCAACACCGGCAGTTGCGAGAGCGCCATCACCTTCATTGATGGCGACCTGGGTATCCTGCGCTACCGGGGCATCCCCATCGAGGAGTTTGCCGACAGCCCTACCTTTATCGAGGTGGCCTTGCTGCTGATCTTCGGCCATCTGCCCAGCCAAGTTGAATATGACGAATTTTCCCAGGACCTAACGCGCTTTGCCTATCTCGACGAGGGCATGAAGCATCAGTTCGGGGGCTTCCCGCACAACGCTCCGCCCATGGCCATCCTCTCGGCCATGATCAACTCCCTGGCCTGTTACCATCCGGAGTTGCATGAACTGGAGGACAAACGCCAGTTTCTCCACGCGGCGGCGCGTCTGATCAGCAAGATCCGCACCATCGCCGCCTACGCCTTTCGCCATTCCCGCGGCCTCCCTTACATCTACCCGGACCCGGCCCTGCGCTATGTGCCCAACTTTCTGCACATGATGTTTTCGCAGCCCTATCAGCAGTATCTGTGTCCGAGCATTGTGCGCAAGGCATTAAATTTGATCTTGATTCTGCATGCCGATCACGAGCAGAACTGCTCCACCTCCACGGTGCGGGTGGTCGGCTCCAGCGGCGCCAACCTCTTTGCCTCCTGCGCCGCCGGGGTCTGCGCCCTGTGGGGACCCCTGCATGGCGGGGCCAATGTCGAGGTGCTGGATATGCTGGAGCAGATTCATCAGGGCCACATGACCGCCGAGGAGTACGTCAAGCTCGCCAAGGACAAGGACAGCAAGGTCCGGCTCATGGGCTTCGGCCATCGCGTCTACAAGAACTTCGACCCGCGGGCCCAGATGCTCCAGAAGGTGGCGGAGGAGCTGGTGCCGCAGTTGTCTGGCAATGATCCCCTGCTGGACATCGCCCGCCGGTTGGAGGAGATCGCCCGCTCCGACCCCTATTTCATCGAGCGCAACCTCTACCCCAACGTGGACTTCTACAGCGGCATCATCCTGCGCGCCATCGGTATCCCCACCAACATGTTCACCGTTATCTTCGCGATCGGGCGCCTGCCGGGCTGGATCGCCCACTGGTGGGAGCAGAACCAGGCCCCGGCCAGCCGTATCGCCCGTCCGCGTCAGATCTATACGGGCCGGACCCAGGCCCACTATATCCCGATGGAGCAAAGGGGTTAGTCAGGCGTGCCGATGCACCAAGGCGAGCGATGCGCCCCCGCAACCGCACCGATTCGGTGCCGAGGCCCTCGCTCTTCTGCATCCGCTACTCATGTCCAGGCCTTACATTCTGTAATTAATGGTGATTTTTTGGTTGGCCTGGATTGTGCTGTAGTGTCATTGACACTTCCTGTCACCTCCTAATCCCCGGGCCGAATCGCCCGGGAATCCCTTCATAAAATTGGCCTCGCAGGCCAATTACGCTAACAACCGGAGAATGGCACCATGCACCTTTCCAAGGGTTATCGAAGGCTTATGTTGGCAACCGGTCTGGTTGCCACCCTGGCGGGTTCGGCGCTGGCGCAGGCCGCCGACACCATCAAGGTGGGTATCCTGCATTCCTTGTCGGGCACCATGGCCATCAGCGAAACCACGCTGAAGGACACCATGCTGATGTTGATCGATGAGCAGAACAAGAAGGGCGGTCTGCTCGGCAAGCAACTTGAAGCCGTGGTGGTGGACCCGGCCTCCAACTGGCCCCTGTTCGCCGAAAAGGCCCGCGAGCTGCTGACCAAGGATAAGGTGGCGGCGGTGTTTGGATGCTGGACTTCGGTGTCGCGTAAGTCCGTGTTGCCGGTCTTCGAGGAGTTGAACGGCCTGCTCTTCTATCCCGTGCAGTACGAGGGGGAGGAATCCTCCAAAAATGTCTTCTACACGGGCGCCGCTCCCAATCAGCAGGCCATCCCGGCGGTCAATTACCTGATGGATCAGGGCGTCCAGCGGTGGGTGCTGGCGGGCACCGATTACGTCTATCCGCGTACCACCAATAAAATCCTGGAGGCCTACCTCAAGGCCAAGGGGGTGGCGCCGGAGGACATCATGATCAATTACACCCCCTTCGGCCATTCGGACTGGCAGTCCATCGTCGCCGACATCAAGAAATTTGGTTCCGCCGGCAAGAAGACCGCCGTGGTATCGACCATCAATGGCGACGCCAATGTGCCCTTCTACAAGGAGCTGGGCAATCAGGGCGTCTCCGCTCAGGACATCCCCGTGGTCGCCTTCTCGGTGGGCGAGGAGGAGCTTTCGGGTATCGACACCAAGCCCTTGGTGGGGCATCTGGCCGCCTGGAACTATTTCATGAGTGTGGATGCGCCGGAAAACGCTGCCTTCATCAAGCAATGGCAGGGCTTTACCAAGAATCCCAAGCGGGTGAGCAACGACCCCATGGAAGCCCACTTCATCGGTTTCAATCTGTGGGTGCAGGCGGTGGAGAAGGCCGGCACCACGGATACCGACAAGGTGATAGCGGCCATGATTGGCCTGGAAACCCCCAACCTGACGGGCGGCATGGCCAAGATGCTGCCGAACCACCACATCACAAAGCCGGTGCTGATCGGCGAAATCCAGGACGATGGCCAATTCTCGGTGGTCTGGGAGACCGCGGGCCTGGTGCCGGGGGATGCCTGGTCTGATTACCTGGAAGGCTCCAAGGACATCGAGGCCGATTGGGTGACCCTCAAGTGCGGTAACTACAACACCAAGACCAAGACCTGTTCCGGTCAGACCTATTGATCGGACAAGGGTGGTGATGACGAGCCAGGCCCCGAGCCTGGCTCGCCCCGTTCCCGATGCTCCGGGCATACCGATGAATCGGGTGGTCCCTCGCTAGCGAGAATATCCAATGCCCATGCTTGCCAGGCTCATGCTTGCCCTCCTGTTGACGACCGCGACCGCGGGCGTGGCCAGCGCGGCGAGCTTTGAAGAGGCCCTGCCTCTGCTGCTGGATGCCAAGTTTCCCGTCAAGGAGCAGGGCATCGATCAACTTTCCCAAACCGGGGATGCCCGTCTCGAACAGCTATTCCCGGCCTTGCTCAACGGCGAGCTTTACCAGCTCAAGTCCAACGCGAGTCTGGTGTTTGGCCGCGGCAAGGAGGCCGACCTGGAGGTGACCGAGGTCATCAGCGGTCAGGTGGTCAGGGACGTCGGCCAGCAGGACCTGAAAAAGATCACCCTCAACAATCGGATGCGTGGCCAGCTCAAGGCGGCCATGGCCCGTCTGAATTTCAGTCACGCCGATCCCGGCAAGCGCCTTGCCGCCGTCAACAGCCTGATTAACGACCCGGACCCCGCGAGCCGCGCCCTCCTGCTGGAGCAGCGGAACCGGGAGACCGACGCCGGCGTCCAGGAGGCCATGGCCCTGGTCCTTGCGCTGATGGATCTGAGCAGCCCGGAACCCGAAACGCGGGTGGCTGCCATCCAGGGGCTGGAGGGCGCCTTGCACCCCCAGGTGCGGGGTGCCTTGACCAAGCTGCTGGAGCGGGAGACCGACCCCCGGGCCAGGAGCGCCGGGCAACGGGTTCTGGAAGGGACCGAGGCCCGTATCCGCTGGTATGCCACCCTCGAGACCCTCTTCTTCGGTCTCTCCCTGGGTTCGGTGCTGGTGCTGGCGGCCATCGGTCTGGCCATCACCTTTGGCGTCATGGGGGTCATCAACATGGCCCACGGCGAACTCATGATGCTGGGCGCCTATACCACTTACGTCATCCAGCAGTGGCTGCCGGATCAGATCGGCATTTCGGTGTTCATCGCTCTTCCCGCGGCCTTTGTCGTCGCCGGCCTGGTCGGCGTCCTGATCGAGCGCGGGGTGATCCGGTTCCTCTATGGCCGGCCCCTGGAGACCCTGCTGGCGACCTTCGGTATTAGTCTCATTCTGCAACAATTGGTCCGGTCGGTCTTTTCTCCCCTCAACCGTTCGGTGGAGACGCCGGCCTGGATGTCCGGCTCCTGGCAGGTCAACGAGGTGCTGTCTCTGACCCTGAACCGCATGTATATCATCCTCTTTTGTCTCCTGGTCTTTGCACTTCTGTTCCTGATTCTGAACAGGACCCGGCTGGGCCTGCAGGTGCGGGCGGTAGCACAGAACCGGGCCATGGCCCGCGCCATGGGGGTGCGTTCCCAATGGGTGGACGCCATGACCTTTGGCCTGGGTTCGGGCATCGCCGGCATCGCCGGGGTGGCCCTGAGCCAACTCACCAACGTCGGTCCCAACCTGGGGCAGAGCTACATCATCGACAGCTTCATGGTGGTGGTGTTTGGCGGCGTCGGTAATCTCTGGGGCACCCTGGTGGCGGGCCTGGGGCTGGGGGTGGCCAACAAGCTGCTGGAGCCCTGGGCCGGGGCCGTCCTGGCCAAGATCCTGATGCTGGTCTTCATCATCCTCTTCATCCAGAAGCGCCCCAAGGGCCTCTTCCCGCAAAAGGGGAGGGCGGCGACATGATGCTGGCGCGACTGCTGAAAGGCGACCGGGGTGGCCAGGTCCTGCTGGGAGCCTTGCTGCTGCTGGCGATACTGGCACCCCTCCTGAATCTGGGACTGCCGCCGGAACATCCCCTGCATCTCTCCACCTATACCCTGACCCTCCTGGGCAAGTACCTCAGCTACGCCCTGCTGGCAGTGGCGGTGGATCTGGTCTGGGGTTACCTGGGTATCCTCTCCCTGGGGCATGGGGCCTTCTTCGCCCTGGGTGGCTATGCCATGGGCATGTACCTGATGCGGCAGATCGGTGACCGCAGCGTCTATGGTAATCCCGAATTACCTGATTTCATGGTCTTTCTCAATTGGGAGCAACTGCCCTGGTACTGGTGGGGCTTCGACCACTTTGGCTTCGCCCTCTTGATGGTGGTGCTGGTCCCCGGCCTGCTGGCCTTCGTCTTCGGCTGGTTTGCCTTTCGCTCCCGGGTTACCGGGGTTTATCTCTCCATCATCACCCAGGCCCTCACCTATGCCCTCATGCTGGCCTTCTTCCGCAACGAAATGGGCTTTGGCGGCAATAACGGCCTTACCGATTTCAAGGACCTGCTGGGCTTCGACCTCCAGGCCGACAGTACGCGGGTCGGCCTCTTTTTGATCTCGGCCCTGGCCCTGGCGCTGGGCTATCTGGCCTGCCGCGCCGTGGTCCTCTCCAAACTCGGCCGGGTCGCCATGGCCATTCGCGATGCCGAGGAAAGGACCCGCTTTACCGGTTATCGGGTGGAGTATGTGATGCTCTGGATCTTCACCTTCTCCGCCGTGCTGGCGGGGATCGCCGGGGCCCTCTACGTGCCCCAGGTCGGCATCATCAATCCCGGGGAGTTCTCGCCCCTCTTCTCCATCGAGATCGTCATCTGGGTGGCAGTGGGAGGGCGCGCTACCCTCTATGGGGCGGTGGCCGGAGCCCTGTTGGTTAACTATTCCAAGACCTGGTTCACCGCCGCCCTGCCCGAGGTCTGGCTCTATGCCCTGGGCGCCATTTTCGTGGTGGTGACGCTCTTTCTGCCCAAGGGGCTCGCCGGCCTGTGGTCGCCCTGGCAGCGGGTTGAGGAGGTCAGGGCATGAGGCTCCTCGAAAGAACCCACAAGCTGATGCGGGGTCAGGGCTTGGGCTTTTTCACGCCTGATATCAACCCGGAATTGGACATCAGCCATCGCACTATCCTCCATGTCGAGGGGGTTTCGGTAAGTTTCGATGGCTTCAAGGCCATCAATAACCTCAACCTCTACATCGACGACGGTGAATTGCGCTGCATCATCGGCCCCAACGGTGCCGGCAAGACCACCATGATGGACATCATCACCGGTCGTACCCGGCCGGATAGCGGCAGCGTCTATTTCGGCCAGATCACCGATCTGCTCAAGCTCAGCGAGGCGGAAATCGCCAACGCCGGTATCGGCCGCAAGTTCCAGAAGCCGACCGTTTTCGAAAACCATAGTGTTTTCGGCAACCTGGAATTGGCCATGGCCGCCGACAAGCGGGTCTGGCCGACCCTCTTCGCCCGGATCACCCCGGAGCAGCGGGATCTGATCGACCAGGTGCTGGAGACCGTCGGTCTGCTGAATCGGCGTGACCTCCCCGCCCGGGTCCTGTCTCACGGCCAGAAACAGTGGCTGGAAATCGGCATGCTGTTGGTGCAGCGGCCCCGGCTCCTCCTGGTGGACGAGCCGGTGACGGGCATGACGCACCAGGAAATGGACCACACGGCGGAACTGCTGACCTCCCTGGCGGGAGATCATACGGTTGTGGTGGTGGAGCATGACATGGAGTTCGTCCGGTCCATCGCCCGTAAGGTGACGGTCCTGCATCAGGGCAGCGTGCTGGCGGAGGGGACCATGGACAGGGTGCAGAATGACCCCCGGGTTATCGAGGTCTATCTGGGAGGGCCGGAGCTATGCTGAGCGTCAAGGGCGTCAACCAGTATTATGGCGAGAGTCACGCCCTGCGTGATCTGGACCTGGAGGTTCCCGTGGGCCAGTGTACCGTGCTCATGGGGCGCAACGGCGTGGGCAAGACCACCCTCCTGCAGTGCCTGATGGGACTCCTGCCGGTGCGGACTGGGACCCTGGACTTCGACGGTGTCGATCTGCTCAAGACCCCGGCGGAACGCCGCGCCAACCTGGGCATTGGCTATGTACCGCAGGGCCGTCAGGTGTTCCCCATGCTGACGGTGGAGGAGAATCTGCGTATCGGCCTGCCGGCGCGGCGGGACCGGCTGCGCCAGGTCCCTGGCTTCATCTACGAACTGTTTCCGGTCCTGAAGGAGATGCTGGGCCGGCGCGGCGGCGATCTCTCCGGCGGTCAGCAACAACAGCTCGCCATTGGCCGGGCCCTGGTGCTGGACCCTAAGTTGCTGATTCTGGACGAGCCCACGGAGGGGATTCAGCCCAATATCGTCCAGGAAATCGGCGATATCCTGCGCCGACTCAATCGCGAGGCCGGCCTGACTCTGTTGCTGGTCGAGCAGAAACTGCCCTTCGCCCGCAAGGTGGGGGACCGGTTCGCTATCCTCGACCGAGGACGATCCATGGCCAGTGGCGCCATGGCGGATCTTAACGAGACCCTGGTGAAGGAGTATTTGACCGTATGAGCACGAACTCCTACCCCTCCCCCCTCCCATCCCCTGGCCAGGCCCGCCCTCGCCCCCCCAGGGGGTCGGGTAATGGCCACAACCAGGCGCCCAGCGGCCGAGACGCCGCCAACAGTCCGGCCCATGGGTTCGGCCCGCCTATTGGGAGTCAGACCGAAAGTCCGGGCTGGCAAGCCAGCCTTGAACTGGGTCTGAGCCCCTGGCATGGGCGCACCGCCCTCACCTATCGACGCCAGCGGGGCCCCCTTTCGGTGCAAAGGCCCTTCTATCCGGAAGGGGATGTCTGCCATCTGTATCTCCTGCATCCCCCGGGCGGTGTGGTGGGCGGCGATGGCCTGGAGATCCAGATCAATCTCGAGGCCGATGCCCGGGCCCTGGTGACCACCCCCGGGGCGACTAAGTTTTACCGCAGCGCCGGTGACCGGGCCCATCAATTCACTACCCTGCGTCTGGGGGCTCAGGCGAGCCTGGAATGGCTCCCTCAGGAAAATATCCATTTCACGGGGGTCCGGGCGTCGCTGAAGACCCGGGTCGAATTGACTCCGAGCGCCCGCTTCCTGGGCTGGGAGTACCAATGTCTGGGACGGCCCGCGCTGGCCGAGGGTTTCGACAGCGGTGATCTGGATTGCCAGTTGCAATTCTGGATGGATGACCGCCCCCTCCTTCTGGAACGTCTGCGGGTTACGCCCCAAAGTCGGCGCGGCGCGGCGGGGCTGCGCGGCCTGCCGGTAACGGCCACCCTCCTGGCCACCCCGGCGGGGCCAGCCGAGTTGGAATGGGTGCGATCCCTGCTGGAGGACTCTCTTTCCAGCGGCGTTACTCTCCTGGATAATCTCCTGGTGGTCAGGTATCTGGGCGATTCCACCGAGGAGTGCCGCAATCTTTTCACCCGGATCTGGGCCGGGCTGCGTCCCCTGGTGCTGGGGCTCGAACCCTGTCCCCCGCGCATCTGGGCGACCTAAGAGACGCGGCGCCCGAGAGGCGACTTGCCTTATCATCGCCGCGACCCAATGGGGCTTGGGAAAGAAGATCAGCCTTATAGCTGGTTGGCCTGATGACTGATTTTAAGGAGCGTCCGTGGAACTGACCCCCCGAGAAAAAGATAAGTTGCTGATTTTCAACGCCGGCCTCCTGGCCGAGCGCCGCAAGGCGCGGGGACTCAAGCTCAACTACCCGGAGGCGGTGGCCTACATCAGCGCCGCCATTCTGGAGGGTGCCCGCGATGGGTGCAGCGTGGCGGAGTTGATGGACTTCGGCCGCACCCTCCTGAGCCGCGATGAAGTCATGGAGGGCATTCCCGAGATGATCACCGAAGTCCAGGTCGAGGCGACTTTTCCTGACGGCACCAAGCTGGTGACCGTGCATGACCCCATTGTCTGAGCCCAGCGGAGCTTGCCATGATTCCAGGTGAAATCCGGGTCCTCCCCGGCGAGATCGAACTCAATCCTGGCCGCTCGACCCTGCGGCTGCGGGTGGCCAATCACGGCGACCGGCCGATTCAGGTTGGATCGCACTATCACTTCCAGGAGACCAATCCCGCCCTGGTCTTCGATCGCGCCGTCGCCCGCGGCTTCCGCCTCAATATCGCCGCCGGCACCGCGGTCCGCTTCGAGCCGGGCCAGACCCGGGAGGTCGAGCTGGTGGCCTACGCCGGCGACCGCATCGTCCAGGGCTTCAATGCCCAGGTCATGGGGAGGTTGGACTGATGGCGACGATCAGCCGGCGGGCCTATGCCGAAATGTACGGTCCCACCACGGGGGACCGGGTGCGCCTGGGGGATACCGACCTCTGGATTCAGGTGGAAAAGGATCACACCCTCTATGGCGAGGAGGTGAAATTCGGAGGCGGCAAGGTGATCCGCGACGGCATGGGCCAATGCCAGAGACCCACTGCGGAGGTGGTGGACCTGGTCATCACCAATGCCCTGATCCTGGATTACTGGGGCATCGTCAAGGCCGACCTGGGCATCAAGGGCGGGCGCATCGCCGCCATCGGCAAGGCCGGTAACCCGGATGTGCAACCCGGAGTCACCATCCTGGTCGGACCGGGCACCGAGGTTATTGCGGGCGAGGGCCAGATCCTGACCGCCGGGGGGATTGACAGCCATATCCATTTCATCTGCCCCCAGCAGGTGGAAGAGGCCCTGATGTCGGGCGTTACGACTATGCTCGGGGGTGGCACCGGGCCCGCCACCGGCACCAATGCCACCACCTGCACCCCGGGACCCTGGAACATCCATCGCATGCTCCAGGCCGCCGAGGCGCTGCCCATCAACCTGGGCTTCCTGGGCAAGGGCAACGCCAGCCTGCCCGAGCCCCTGGCGGAGCAGGTCGCCGCTGGCGCCATCGGTCTCAAGCTGCATGAGGACTGGGGAACTACCCCCGCCACCATCGATAACTGCCTCACGGTGGCCGAGGCTATGGACGTGCAGGTGGCCATCCACACCGATACTCTCAACGAGTCGGGGTTCGTCGAGCACAGCCTGGCGGCCATGAAGGGCCGCACCATCCACACCTACCACACCGAGGGCGCCGGCGGCGGCCATGCCCCCGACATCATCAAGGCCTGCGGCGAGTCCTGGGTGCTGCCCTCCTCGACCAATCCCACCCGCCCCTACACCGTCAATACCGTGGACGAGCATCTGGATATGCTCATGGTCTGCCATCACCTGGACCCCAGCATTGCCGAGGATGTGGCCTTCGCGGAGTCGCGTATCCGCCGCGAGACCATCGCCGCCGAGGATATCCTTCACGACCTGGGGGCCTTCTCCATGATCGCCTCCGACAGCCAGGCCATGGGCCGGGTGGGGGAGGTCATCACCCGCACCTGGCAGACCGCCCACAAGATGAAGGTCCAGCGCGGCAGTCTGGCCGGGGACCCAGCCCATCACGACAACCGGCGGGCCAAGCGCTACATCGCCAAATACGGCATCAACCCCGCCATCACCCATGGCATCAGCCACGAGGTGGGTTCGGTCGAGGTTGGTAAACTGGCTGATCTGGTGCTATGGCGGCCCGCCTTCTTTGGTGCCAAGCCCAGCCTTATCATCAAGGGGGGTATGATCGTGGCCGCGCCCATGGGCGACCCGAACGCCAGCATTCCCACCCCCCAGCCGGTGCATTACCGCCCCATGTTCGGCGCCCTCGGCGGTGCGCGTCTGGCTACCCGTATGACCTTTATTTCCCAGGCGGCGGCGGACGCCGGGATTCCTGGCCAGTTGGATCTCCGCAGCCTGATTGGGACCGTTGCCCAATGCCGGGGCCTGCGCAAGGCGGACATGCGCCTCAACGACTATCAGCCGCGGATCGAGGTGGATGCCCAGACTTACCAGGTGCGGGCCGATGGCGAATTGCTGGTCTGCGAGCCAGCCACCGAGCTACCTCTGGCCCAGCGTTATTTTCTGTTCTAAGGCACTCGGTTATTCCAGGCACGAACATGATCCGATTCACCCGTATCCTTGATCAGGCGGAACCCCCGGATGCCACTCTGACCCTGCCCCTGGCAAACCGGGTCAAGAGTCGCCTGCGGGTCACCCTGGATGACGGCCGGGAGGCGGGGCTTTTCCTGGAGCGGGGACTCAGCCTCAAGGATGGCGACCTGCTGGGCAGTGAGGAGGCCGATGGGCTGGTCGTTCAGGTGCGGGCGGCGGCTGAGATCCTGTCAGTGGCGGACTGCCGGGACCCCCTGCTATTGGCGCGGGCCTGCTACCACCTGGGCAATCGACACCTTCCCATTCGCATCCAGGCTGACAGACTGAGTTACCTCCACGACCCGGTACTGGATGTCATGTTACGGGGTCTGGGACTGGCGGTACGGGTCGAACGCGGCCCCTTTGAGCCCGAGCCCGGGGCCTATGCCGGGGGTTCCGGTCACGTCAAGGGCCAGACCCATGCCGACGCCCAAGTCCATGCCCATGCCGTCGGGGTGGATGATGACCATTCCCATGACCCGGCCCACCCACATTCCCACGCGCCATCCCCCTGACCCGTGAGTGAGTCCTGCCCGGACCCGGCCGATCTGGCCCTGATCCGTCTCCTGCAACTCTGTAGCGGCAGCCTGCCCATCGGCGGCTTCGGCTTCTCCCAGGGTATCGAGTGGGCGGTCGCGGCCGGCTGGATTCACGATCAGGCCAGCCTGGGCGACTGGCTGAGGAACCTGGCCGCGACTAACCTCGCCTATGTGGAAATCCCCCTGCTGGCGCGGCTCCACCGCGCGGTCGAGACGGGAGATACCCAGGCCCTGAACCAAGGTTGCCAGTGGCTCCTGGCGAATCGGGAAACCAGTGAATTGCGGGATGAGGAGCGTCACCGTGGCCGCGCCCTCGCCACCTTGCTGGTGGACCTGGAACTGCCCCGCGCCCGGGAGTGGCGGCCCATCCTGGCCTCTTGCCAGAGCGCCGGTTTTGCCCTGGCGGCGGTGGGCTGGGGCATCCCCTTGCCTAAGGCCGCCTTGGGATTGGCTTGGAGTTGGCTGGAAAATCTCATCCTGGCCGGGATCAAGCTGATCCCCATGGGGCAAACCGCCGGCCAGCGGCTGCTGCGCGACCTGGGCCCCGGCCTGGTTCCCGCCGTCCACCTGGGCCTGAACCTGGCGGACTCCGAACTGGGTGCCTCGGCCCCCGCCCTGGCCATCGCCAGCAGCCGCCACCCGCAGCAATACTGCCGATTGTTTCGATCCTGAGAGAGCAAACCATGAATGCCCATAAGCAACCCCTGCGGCTGGGCGTCGGTGGCCCGGTGGGCTCCGGCAAGACCGCCCTGCTGGAATCCCTCTGCAAGGCCCTGCGTGACGAGTTCAGCCTGGCGGTGGTGACTAACGATATCTACACCCAGGAAGACGCCCGCATCCTGACGCAGGCCGGGGCCCTGCCAGCGGAGCGCATCCTCGGCGTCGAGACCGGGGGCTGCCCCCATACCGCCATCCGCGAGGACGCCTCCATGAACCTGGCGGCCGTGGAGGATCTCTGCCAGAGTTTACCGGATCTGGATCTGGTCTTCATCGAGAGCGGTGGCGACAACCTCGCGGCGACCTTCAGTCCGGAACTGGCGGACCTGACGATCTACGTCATCGACGTGGCCGAGGGGGAAAAGATTCCCCGCAAGGGCGGACCCGGCATCACTGCCTCGGACCTGCTGGTCATCAACAAGATCGACCTGGCGCCCTACGTGGGCGCCTCCCTCGAAGTCATGGCCTCGGACAGCCGCCGGATGCGCGGCCCCCGGCCCTTCGTCTTTACCAATCTGAAAACGGGCGAAGGGCTGGATGAGGTGATCCGCTTCATTCGCTATCAGGGGATGCTGTCGGGGGGTTGAGGCTTTGGCCGGCTGCCTCACCCATAACCCCAGAATCCCGGCTGATGATGATCGCCAAAGCCTTGCAAATTGGGCTCTCTTACGCTTGGTGTGGGCAAGGGGTCTGACACCATCGAGACCGGCTGCCCGCTTATGCACACGCAACGCGCTTGAACGGGGACGCCGGCAGGTGCGTGAGCTTGCCGACCACGAGGTAGGC
>WBZT01000693.1_pt1 | contig 26392 bp, 37 predicted proteins | sample 5204241 | NCBI WGS metagenome assembly WBZT01 (sample SAMN12344358, study PRJNA552823) | activated sludge metagenome | biome: Activated sludge suspended growth; feature: Nitrification reactor; material: Wastewater; isolation source: activated sludge from nitrification reactor of wastewater... | reverse complement strand
TCAAGGCCGAGGTGATTGCGGAGCGGTTCGACGCGCGGACGCTCGAGGCCGCCACCAATCTCGATTTCCCGACGGCGGCCGAGAAGCAGCAATTGCAACGCGCCGCGCAGACCGGCGTGCCGTTGCCGGCGCAGGCGCAGGCGTCGCTGCGACTGCCGACGTGGGAAGAGATCTTTGCGGTGATGCGCTCGGACGAGCTGCGGCAGTACCGCGTCGACGTGGAGACCGACTCCACCGTGCAAGAGACGGTCGACCGCGATCTGGCGGGGCTGCGCGAGGTGATTGGCGCGGTGGGCGAGCTCTTCACTGGTGTACAGGCCGGGGTGCCCGGCGACGTGGCGAAGGAGGTCGCGCTGGCCGTGGCTCGCCGGGCGCGCATGGGTGGTGCCGTGGAGGACGCGCTCGATCAGTTCCAGCCGACGAGCCCGGAGGACGACATGAAGCGCATGACCGAGCAAGTGATGGGAATGGTGCAGGAGCAGTCGGCGAAGGGCGCGCAGGCGCTCAGGGCGCAGGAGGAGCAGCAGGCGAACCTCGCGCAGTACGACCAGCAGGCGCGGGCGGCGATCGACCAGGTATCGCAGGTCGGCGCGGCCATCGCGCAGGGCTTCCAGCAACTCGCCGCGCAGAACCAGCAGGTGCTGCAAGCGCTCGCTGCGACATTGGAGCGACTGGACGCGTCGCCGGTGATCCAGAACGCCGACGTCCTGAACGGGACGCTGACGCAGGTCGCGGACGGTTTCGAGCGCGTCATCGAGGCAGTGGCCGCACCGAAGGAAGTGGAATTCGTGCCTGACAAGCACGGCGTGCCGAAGGGGGCGCGGCTGAAATCGTCCAAGGCGCAGGCCTTGCAGCAGACCGCGAACGGCGTGGCCTCGCACACGGTCGCGCAATTGCAAGCCATCGAGCAGCGACAGTCGCAGCAGTTGGCGGAACTCATCACGAGCCTCGGAGCGGGTTTGCAGGCGGTCATTGCGGCGGTGCAGGCACCGAAGTCCGTGCAACTGGAACGCGGGCCGGACGGTCGCCTCTCGGGCGCCACAGCGAGGCCGCAGTAATGGCAAAGCGCATCGTGCATCGTCGCATCGTCCGTCCGGACGCGCCCGCGCTCGGCCCCGTGCTCACGATTTCGTCGTCGGAGCTGCGCGTCATGCTCGACCGCCGGGCGACGGGTCCGACGCGCATCGCCTCCTACGAGCTCGACCGCAGCAACAACGGCACGACCTGGGTCCGCGTCGCGACCGGGCTGGGCATCTGGGGGTCGGACAACGACTACGAGGACGCCGGGCTCCAGCCGGTCACGACCTACACCTATCGCTGTCGCGCGGTCGATACGACCAGCCGTCGGAGCGAGTATTCGTATTCGTCGGGCACGACCGGGACAGGTGTGGTCAATCAGCCCCCGGTGTGGTCGGCGTTCTCGCTGACGATTGAGGCGGGCAACGCCGAGAGCATCGTCGCGCGGGCTTCGGACCCGGAGGGCGTGCAGCTCGCGTTTTCCCGCGTGGGCGGCACGGCGCCTTCCGGGGTGACGTGTTCGGTGGCGGGCATCGTCACGGTGCCGTCGGGGACCACGGCCGGGGCGTACACGTTGACGCTCAGGGCTTCGGACGGGTCACTGACGGCCGCCACCACGGTCAATCTCACGGTGACGGTGGTCTCGACCGGGACGGCGACGTACATCGTGCAGCCGACGGCCGGCACGCGGACGTTCAACGGCGCATCGGATGCGGGCTGGGGCTCGTTCGGGCCGAGTCGCGCGCCCACGGGTGGCGACATCATCGAACTCGCGCCCGGTGCGCACGGGCCGTTGATCTTCAACAACCTGCGGGGGACTTCGGACGGCAACCGCATCACGGTCCGCAACGGCAACGGTCAGGTAGTCATCACGAGTTCCGTGACGAACGTCGTGGAGTACAGCGGCTGTCAGTACGTCGATTTCGTGTTCGACAACGGCAGCGTGGACTACGGGCTGAAGATCCAGGCCACGTCCTCGTCGTCCGCTTTTGACAAGGGCATCAAGGCGGAGGGGGACAACTCCTATGTCCGATGGGCCTACGTCGAGATCGACGGTAAGCGGACTTCGTGGACTTCGGCGGTTCAACCGATTGGCTTTTTCGGGCACCACCAGAACACGCAACGCAGTGGGGGTCTGTTCCAGCAGGATCACATCGTTGTGGACCATTGCTACATCCACAACATGAGTGGCGAGGGGATCTACTTCGGTCCCAACTATTCCAACGGCTCCCGTCCCCTGCGGAACATCGAGGTCGCGCACAACCTCATCACCGACTGCGGCCGAGATGGATTTCAGGGCAAGTGCTTTTTCGAGGGCACGAACTCAGTCCACGACAACGAGGTCTGGCGCTGCGGTCGCAACACGGCCGACACGCAGGCGGGGCAGCGGTTCGGTTTGTCGATCGCCTCGGGCAAGGCCGACTTCTACAACAACAAAATCTACGAGTCGGGCGAGTCGGGGATTCAGGTGTACACGCAGAACGGTCCGACCACCTCGGCGTTTCAGGGCTACGGGCCGTACTCCAGCTTCGACTGCGAGATTTACAACAACCTGATCGTGGATTCCGGGGTCATCGACAACGCCCCGGTGAATACGGGCCACGGGATCACGCTGGGCGCGGGCGCCGCGACCTACTGCCTGCCTCGCGGCTATGCCTACAACAACACGGTGGTGGGCTCCGAAGGGGACGGGATCAGCTTCGGCAGCAACAGTAACGCCGGCTGGATCAGGAACAATGTCCTGCTGAACAACACTGGTGGGGCGTACTCGGCGGGATCTTCCTCCGCGACGAACAACAAGACCACGGGTTCGGTGAGCGCGTCCTATCGCCTGACCAGTGAGGACGCGGCGGTCGGCTCCATCGGGACCGACATCTCCGCGACGGACCTTGACGGCGTGTCGCGCGCGGGCACGGCCTCCAAAGGTTGCTACGAGTACGCCTGATGGCCCTGAAGTTCTACTGGCGCTGCGAGAGCACGAATCTCGACACCGGCAGCGGTGATTATTCGGCGGGCGACACGACCGCGCAAGCGGTCGGCACCATGCCGGCCTACAACTCCACGGCCGTGAAAGTCGGCACGAACGGGATGTACTGCGTCGCGTCCTCGCAGCGTGGCGCCGGCTTCTCGCTGCTCGCTGCCGGCGAGATCGTCAAGAACGTCAAGGCGGATGGTGCGTCGGCCGAGTCCAGCATCGTCTTCTCGGCCGGCTGGTGGGTAAATTACAAAACGTCCGTCGGCCTCTCGACCGGTGGCAATTTTGGCGGCCTGCGGCTCGTCGGTGACGGCTCGAACCACATCGAGGTGGAGGGCGCGAGCACGACGACGCTGCGGCTGTCGATCCGCGCGACAAGTCAGAGCGACAAGTTTGCCGCGCTCACGACCGCGCTTTCGGCCGATACCTGGTACGGCATTGTCGTGCGCGTCGACGCGGCGGCGAACAAGTTCGCAATCGAGCTGTACGACGCCGCCGCGGCGCTGATCGAGGCCGTCGAGGTCACCGATAAGACGCTCGGCGCGACGATGCCCTGGTTCGCTTCAACCTCGACCGGATTGCAGCTCGGCTGCTTGGCCTCGCGCGCGGCGGGCGACACGTACTACGACAATTTCATCATCTCCGACGCGTACAACGCGCCGATCGCCGCGAACCTCGGCATCACGCACAGCAACCAGTACAGCGAAGCGGCGAGCGCCGCGTTCACCTTTCCCCAATACGGCCTCAGGGCCAACACCTTGCTGAGGATGTAACTCATGGCCCTCTACTACGTGCCACTCGGTGCCCAGTCCGTCACCAACGACTCGTCGCAGGATCTCTGGGTGCTCGCCGCGCCGTCAGATTCCGCGGTCAGGCTGCACTACGCCCGGATGACCTCGACCGTGACCTCCGACGAGCGCCTGCTGCTGTCGCTAGTGCAGCGGAGCACCGCGGGCTCGGCCGGCGGCTCCGCGCTCGCGGTCGTGCCTCTCGACGGAACTTCGGCCGCGGCCGGGGCGACCGTCACGCCGCTCGTGACGACGCAGGGCACGCTCTCCAAGACGTTCCTGACGGACTACTGGTCGCAGTTGGCGCCGTGGGAATTCCTGCCGACGCCGGCCATGCAGATCATCATCCCGCCGTCGGGATTCCTCGCGCTCGCGCTGGGAACGGCAGTTGCGTCCACGCGCACGATGACCGGCTGGCTGGTGTTCGAGGAACTCGGTTGATGGCGAACCAGTTCCGGCTGTTCAACGAGTCGGTGCCGAAGCTCGGCAACGGCACGATTGACGCCGACACGCACGCGTTCAAGTGGGCGTTCATCACTGACGCTTACACGCCCGACGCGACCGACGCCAATCCGTGCTGGGGCGCTGGCGGCACGACGAACCTGTCGGCGTACGAGGTCACGGCCGGCGGGACGTACCCGGCCGGCGGGGTGGCGCTCACGTCGGTGACGTACGCGCAGGCCGGCGGGACGACGACGTTCGACTCGGACGACCTCGCGCTCTCGGCGGCCGCGGCGAACCCGACCAACGCGCGCTGGCTGGTGCTGTACGACGACACGGCGGCCGCCAAGGATGCGCTCGGCTTCGCCGACCTGGACGGCCTCACCGACCTGAGTTCGGGCGGGTTCGTGTGGGCCGTGCCGTCGACGGGCTGGTTCTATTTCGCGAGGGCGGTCGAGTAATGACTGCCGTGGGCGGCAAACGGGCAACGCTCAGGCGCCGGCGCGGGGATGAATTCACCACGCAGATCCGCGACATCTACCGCGCGCTGGTCGCAGACCCGTCCACGGCGGCCGAAGCGGAGTCCATCGTCGCTGTCGCGATGCCCTCCAGCGATCCGGCCTTGGATCAGCGGGCGGCGGAACTGCGTCGGCGGGCCGATGCGCTCGACGCCCGAGCCGTGCAGGCGGAAATCGCATTGCGGCTGCTGTACCGCGAGATGCGCCAGCGCCAGGACGATGAGGACAACGAGGCGGTCGAATTCCTGCTGACGCACCTGCTATGAACTACGTCTATCGCCAGCCGTTCAACTATGCCGCCCATCGGGCGGCGGCGGTGTATTGGCAACCGCAGCCGCTGTGGCAGTTCGAGGGCGTCTCCGACGCCTGGTATCTGTACGAAACGGCCGGCAACAGCGCGGTCGTGCCGGAAGTGGACGCGGACGTACTGCTCGACGTGGCGGGCGCGCCTGCGCGCCGCGCACTGCGCCACCCGGGCTGGCAGCGCCAGCAGGCCGAGGACCAGTTGCGCCGCGACCGCGCGCTGGAAGCGTCGATCCGCGACGAGTACCTCGATCTCACCGGACAGAGGCCGCCGCCACCACCGCCGGTCCGCCAGAAAACGGCCGGGCAGATCGCTGCCGAGATGGCAGCCGACGAATCGGCGCGTGCCGCACGACAACGCGCCACCGAACTTGCCGTGGAGGCGCAACGCGCGCGCGTCGCCATCGCTGCCCTGCAGCCGGAACTCAACGAGCGTCGCCGGGTGGCGAGCTATCGCGTGATCGAGCAACTGTTGCGAGGCCTGTGATGCCGCTCTACCGCTACGCCTGTCCATGCGGCCACGAAGAAGACGCCTTCCGCGGCGTCGCGGACCGCCATGACGCGCCCACGTGTCACGGCCCGATGCAGTTGGTCATCTGCGCGCCGGCCGTGCAAGGCGACCTGCCGGGCTACCAGAGCCCCGTCACGGGCCGCTGGATCGAAGGGCGAGCCGCACGCCGGGACGACCTCGCGCGTTCCCACGCGCGCCCCTACGAGGGCTTCGCGGCCGAGAAACGCGAGGCCGACCGGCGACTGGCCGACCGCGAATTGAAAGCTGACTGGGCGCTGGAGGACTCCGTGCGCCGCGCCTATCACGAGTTGCCCCCCGCCAAACGGCGGATATTGGAGACCTGACGTGGAACAAGCCCCTGTCGAAACGCCTGTCGAGGCACCTGCCGAAGCCGCGGTCGAGACGCCCGCCGTCGAAACGCCGGCCGTTGCGGCTGACGTCTCGATGGAGGACACGATTCGCGAGACGTACCGCGAACTCACCCAGCCGCGCGAGCGCGACGAGGCCGGCCGCTTCGTCGGCAAGACCGCGACGCCGGCCGATGCCACGGCGATCGAAGGCGAGGCCGCCGCCGCAGTGCCGGCCGCGGCGGCGGAACCCTGGAGCGCGGCGCCGAACACCTGGAGAAAGGAGGTGGCGGCCAACTACGCCGCTCTGCCCGACGTCGTGAAGCAGGAAATCCACCGCCGGGAGGGGGATTTCCACAAGGGCCTGGAGCAGTACCGCGATGCGGCGGCGTTCGGTCACTCGCTGTTCGAGGACCTCTCGCCGCACTTCGACACGATGCGCCAGCTCGGAGCGACACCCAGGGAGGTCGTGCGCGACGTGATGGGCGCGTGGCGCACGCTCGCGACGGGCTCGCCTGACCAGAAACGCGACACGCTGTTGCAACTCGCGGCCGGCTTCGGTATCAGTCTCGGCGACCGAGCCGACACGCGTGACCGCGGACCGTCGGAAAGTCCCGAGCTTGCCCCCGTACTACAACGGCTCGCGCAGCTCGAAGGCACCATCACTGAAAGCCAGCGCGCCCGCGAGGCGGCCGAGCACGCAGAGCGTGTCGCACAGGCACAGAAGTTCCTGTCCGACCCGAAGCGCGAGCATCTGGAGGCCGTGTTCGAGGACGTGGTGGCCCTCGTCAGGGCCGGCAAGGCACCAGAGGACGCCTACGAACAGGCGATCTGGGCGCACCCTGAGACACGCGCGAAGCTGCTCGCGAAACAAGACGACGAGCGCAAGCGCGCCGACGCGGAACGGGCCGCCGCCGCGAGAAAGGCCGCCGTGGCCAACGTGCAGAAGCGGGGGGCACCTCCCGCGGCTGCAAAGCCCGGCACGATGGAGGACACCATCCGACAGGAGTATCGCCGACTGAATTCTGGCTGATCCCCTGACCGGGCGGTGTCGCAGTACCACCGAATCTAGGAGGAATGCCGCATGGCATCGCCCGGTCAGTCCAGTCTCTTCACGACGTTCACCGAACTCGTGACCACGACGTACCGCAATCACAAGAAGGAAATTGCGGACAACGTCTCCAACCACAACGCGCTCTTCCGGCGCCTGACGCAGAAGGGCCGCATCCGCCGCGAAGATGGCGGCCTGTCGATCGTCGCCAACCTCGAATACGCCGAGAACGGCACCTATACGCGCTACAGCGGCTATGACCCGCTGAACGTGGAGGCTTCCGACGTGCTGTCGGCGGCCGAATTCCCGTGGCGTCAGGTGAGCGTGAACGTCGCGGCGAGCGGCCTCGAGATCCGCTCGAACTCGGGCGAGAATCGCATCGTCAATCTGGTCAAGACGAAGATCAAGAACGCGCAGAAGTCCGCCGCCAACGGCCTCGCTCAGGACCTCTACAGCGCAGGCTCGCTGTCGAACCAGATCAACGGCCTGCAGGCGCTGATCGCGGACGCCGGCACCGGCACCGTCGGCGGCATTGACTCCTCGTCGTTCAGCTTCTGGCAGAACACGGTGCAGTCGGCGGCGGCTCCGCTGCAGGGCGGCGCCGGCATCACCCCGTCGGCCACAACGATGGAGTCGCTGATGTTGCCGCTGTATCTGCGGCTCACGCGCGGCGCGGACCATCCGGACCTCATCGTGTACAGCGAGGACTACTACACGTTCTTCGAGCAGTCGCAGACCTCGCTGAAGCGCTATGCGCCGGAGGACGACGGGCAGGCTGGCATGGTGGCGATGAAGTACAAGCAGGCGGACGTGTTCCACGACTCGTCTGCGTCGGGCATCCCGAGCGCGCACGGGTACTTCATCAACACGGACTATCTCGAGGTCGTCGTGCATCAGGACGCCGACATGGAGATCATGCCGGAGCTGCGCTCGATCAATCAGGACGCCGTGGTCATTCCGATCATCTGGCAGGGCAACGTTGCCGTGTCGAATCGGAAGCTGCAGGGCGTGCAGAAGGCCTAAGGGGGCGCACACATGGCATACCGAATCACTGACCCGCTCCTCGGCGCACAGAAGATTGCCGACACGAGCACGGTTCAGAACCACCCCGCCGGCACCATCGTGCGCGCGGTGGACCCGACCTACGGTGCGGGCGAATTCATCTACCTGAAAGGCGTGGCCTCGACGGCGGTGGGTTCCCTCGTGTCGTACTCCACGTCCGCGTTCACGACCACGCTCGGCGTGACGGTCGAGAAGGTCCCGCGACCGCTCGCCGTGGCGATGAGCGCGAACGTGGCGAACCAGTGGGGCTGGTACCAGATCGCCGGCGTCGCGGTGGTGGCGAAGCTGGCCACGACCTCGTTTGCGGCCGGTGCGGCGCTGGCGATCGCCAGCACCGGCTCGGGCACGGCCATCGCGACGGCCTCGGGCAACGAGGTGCAGGGCGCAATGGTCGCGGTCGTGGCCTCCGCCGCGACCGGTCGGACGAGCGTTCAGGTCGTGCTGAACCGTCCGGCGCTCATGGGCCGCATCACTTGAGGCGCGGAGGGGGCCGGGCAACCGGCCCCCTCTTACCATGCTCGCCCCCGCCCGGACGACGATCAGGTATCGCAATCCGTCAGCCTCCGCACCGCTGATCCTGCCCGTACACGTCGTCTGCAATACGCCGGACGAATTGCTGCACGCGAACATCCGCGAGAATGCGCGGCGGCCGGGACGCTGGATCGCATCGCTGCCAGAGCACGACGGCGTCGCGGTTCTCTGCGGCTCCGGCCCCAGCCTCAACGACTGTCTCGAGGACATCCGCGCGCGCGCCCACGCGGGCACGGTCTTCGCGCTGAATGGAGCGGCCGCACACCTGGCCGCGCACGGCATCGTGGCCGATTACCAGGTCATGATCGACGCCCGCGAGCGGACGGCCGAGCTGGTGGGGCCTGCGAAGACGCACCTGTTCGCCTCGCAATGTCATCCGAAATGCTGGGAGAAGGCCCCGGATGCGCGGGTGTGGCACTTGCAGATCGAAGGCATCGAGGACCTGTTCCCCGAGTACCCGCACGGCTACGCGCTGATTGGTGGCGCGGCGAGCGTCGGCAACACGGCCGCCTGTCTCGCCTATGCGCTCGGCTTCCGCGAGTTGCACTGCTACGGCTATGACTCCTCGCATCGCGACGACCGGGGCCATGCGTTCCGTCAGGCACTGAACGACGGCGATCCGATCACGGAGATCGACTGGAACGGCCGCACCTACCGGGCGTCGATCACCATGAAGCTGCAGGCCGAGCGGTTCCCGGTAACGGCGGCGGCGCTGGAGTCGATGGGCGCCCGGGTGTACGTTCATGGCGATGGCCTGTTGCCAGACATCTACAACGCCGCACCAGAAACGCTGAGCGAGCGGGAAAAGTACGAGCGCATGTGGTCTGAGGGCGCATACCGCATCGTTGCGCCCGGTGAACATTGCGTCGAGACGTTCTGCGGTGTGGCGCAGCCGCGCGGCGCGGTCATCGACTTCGGCTGCGGCACGGGCCGTGCGGGGCTGGCGATGGTCGCGCACGGGCTGGACGTGACGCTGATCGACTTCGCGGCCAACTGCCGGGACGAGGCCGCGCGCTCACTCCCGTTCATACAGCACGACCTGACGCGTCCCGTTCCGATCTCCGCGCCGTATGGGTTATGCACCGACGTGATGGAGCACATCCCCACGCAGGATGTCGACGCCGTACTGCGCAATGTATTCGCTGCGGCCGAGACAGTGTTCTTTCAGATCAGTACCGTGCCTGACCAGATGGGCGCGCTCATCGGTCACGATTTGCATCTGACGGTGCAGCCGCATTCGTGGTGGCTCGATCGATTGCAGCAATTCGGCGAGGTCACCTTCGAGCGTGATCTCGGCCAAGCATCCATGTTCCTCGTGAGGCAACAATGAACTTCGGACAAGCCAGCAACCGGACCGCCTCGGCGGTCGTCAATGCGCGGCCCTGCGAACTGATCGGGTTCTACGTCAATTCGACGTCTTCGGGGACGATCGTATTTCACGATGCGGCTTCTGCGAGCATCAATAACGCGCTCAGCGGAACCATCACGCCCGCCATCGGATTCCACTGGTTCCCAGCCACGCTCGGCGCCGGCCTGCGCATCGTGATTGGTGGAACACTCAACGTCACCCTCTTCTACAAGCCAAGGGGCTAACTCATGTCCATCTCCCTCATGCCGCAGCGCCCGCCCTACGTCACGTTCGAGCAGCGCGCCGTCGAGGACCGCAACGCCTCCATTCAGTCCGGCGGCCTCAAGATGCGCGACGTCGACTATGTCGTCGTGCGCCAGCAGGGCTCGCGCGACACCGTCGAAAAAGATGCGCTCGAATGGCTCGCCAACATCGACCAGCTCGCCCAGACCGGCAACTATCCGGCCGAGTGGGCGCGGCACTTCCGCGACAAGTACCACGCCTGGAAGGCCGGACAGGCGGAGCCGGAACTCGGGCTCTCCGTGCGCCACTGGCCGTCGCTGTCGAAGGCGCAGGCGGAGAACCTCATCGCGGCCGGTGTGCGCACCGTCGAGGACGTGGCGGCGATGAACGAGCCGACCATGCAGAAGGTCGGCATGGGCGCGCGGGAACTCAAGCAGAAGGCGACGGCGTACGTCGAGTCGCGCGACGCGAACAAGGCCGCCGAGCAGATCACGGCGCTGAAGGCCGAGATCGAGAATCGCGACGCGCGTCTGGCGGCGCTGGAGTCGCAGATTGCGGAACTCGCCGCCGCGCAGCAGACGGGTAAGCGGCGCGCGTGACGCTCCTGCAACTCATCCAGGACGTTGCGGACCTGCTCGGCATCCCGAGACCGGGCGCCGTCTGCGGCTCGCTCGACCCCGGCGCCCGGCAGTTGCTGCAACTCGCCAACCGCGAGGGCCGGGAGCTGTCCTCGCGCTACGGCTGGCAGGCGCTCACGCGCGAGGCGTCGTTCACGACCGTGGCGAGCGAATCACAGGGCACGCTCGCCAGCATCATCGGCGCGAGCCAGTCGCTGCGGTACGTGGTCAATGACACGCTGTGGGACCGCACGAGCGGCGACCCGGTGTTGGGGCCGCGCGCGCCACGCACGTGGCAGGGTTACAAGGCGCAAACCTTTGCCTCGCCCTTCAGCGAGTACCGGATTCGCGGCGACGAGCTGTTGTTCATCCCGGCGCCCGCGGCCGGCCACTCGGTCTACTTCGAGTACGTGTCCCGGTGCTGGTGCACGGACGCCGGCGGGACGACGTACCGGCAGGCGTTCGCGGCCGACACCGATCTCGTGCTGCTCGACGAGGAAATCATGCGCATCGGGCTCGAATGGCGCTGGCTGCAGCGCAAGGGCTTCGAGTACGCCGAGAGTTTCGCCAGTTACGAGCGGCTCGTGGCCGATGCGATGGCCCGCGACGGCACGAAGCCCGTTCTCGACTTGGGCGGGTGGGTGGACTCCGACGTGCCGCGTGCCATCCCGCGGGTGATCGGCTCATGAGGACGGCGCAGCGCAAGGGCACGCGTGGCGCACCGCGTTCGCGCTCGCAGTCGCTGCCGCCGCCAATCGGCGGATTGAACGCGCGCGACTCGGTCGCGAACATGAAGCCCGAGGACGCGATCACGCTCGACAACTGGTTTCCGGCAGCCACGCAGGTGGAGGTGCGCAACGGCTACACCTCGCACGCAACGTTCACCGGCGACTGCGAGACGATCATCGTCTACAACGGGCTCGCGGCCACGAAGATCTTCGTGGCGGTCGATGCGACCGCCGACGCGATCATCGACGCGACCTCGGGCGGGGCGGTCTCGACTCCAGTGGTCGGCGGTACCGGGCCGACGGTGCAGGCGATCACCAATCCGCAGTTCGACTACGTCAACTTCGGCACGGCGGGCGGGCAGTTCCTGTCGGTCGTCAACGGCACCGACTCGCCACTGGAGTACGACGGGACGGCGTGGAGTGCCGCGTCGATCACGCACGCCTCGCTCACTGCGTCGAATCTGTTCACCAATGCGGTGTACGCCGAACGCCTGTGGTTCGGCGAGAAGAACACCTTCAACGTGTACTACCTGCCGGTGCGGACGAAATCCGGCGCCTCGACTCAGCTCAACATCGGCTCGCTGTTCAAGTTGGGCGGCTCGCTGTCGAACATCCTGACGGTCACGGACGCGGCAGACTCGCTCACCGACTACATCGCGTTCGTTTCGACCGAGGGCGAGGTCATCGCCTACACAGGTACCGATCCGGCGTCGGCCTCGACGTGGGCGCGCGCCGCGCACTTCATCATCGGTCGCCCGGTCTGCAAGGGGCAGCGGGCGTGGTGCAAGTTCGGCGCCGACGCCTTCCTGACGACGGTCGACGGCGTCATTTCACTGCGCGCGGCCATCGCCTCCGATCGCGCCGAGAATGCCTCCGGGATCACCGGCAAGATCCGCCGTCTCGTGTCCGACGACGTGACCGCGCACGGCGCGCGTTTTGGCTGGGCGCTCACGCTGCACCCCGCCGGCCAGAAGCTCATCCTCAACGTGCCGACGGCCGAGAATTCGGCGTCCCGACAGTACGTGATGAACACCGAGACGCGCGCTTGGTGCCGGTTCACGGGCTGGAATGCGTTTTGCTGGGGTGCGACCAAAAGCGCCGTGTACTGGGGCGGGGCGGGCAAACTCGTGCAGGCCGACGTCGGCGCCGTGGACGGCACCGCCGCGATCACGGCGGACGCGAAGCAGGCGTACGGGTATTTCGGTGCCCGCGGGCGCACCAAGCAGGTGTCGCTGATGCGCCCAATTCTCGCGATTTCAGGGCCGGCGCAGTTTGGCGTGGCGGTGGATGTCGACTATGCGGAGGGGGCTGCGCCGGTCCTGTCCACCATCTCGGGCTCAGCCGCCGACCCGTGGGGCGGGATCTGGTCGGCGACGTGGTCGCAGGCGCTCGCGACCTATCGCAACTGGTTCAGCGTCGCGGGCGCGGGCTTCGCGATTGCGCCGCGACTGCGCGCGACGGTGGAGGACGTGGACATGGTGTGGTCGGCGACCGACTTCGTCTATGACACCGGACAGGCGCTGTGACATGGCGACTCGTGCTCGACGACAAGGCGCGGTGCGGGGCGTGGGCGCTCGAGCGCATCGCGCACGTACCGTCCTGGGGCGAGTGGTTCGAGGCGATCGGGCTGGAGCGCGACGGCGATCTGCTCGCGGTGGTCGTCTACAACCTGTGGTCGGGCGCGGACATCGCCATGCACGTTGCGGCGATGCCGGGGCGGCGCTGGATGACGCGCGGGTTTCTGCGCGCGGTGTTTCGCTACCCGTTCGTGCAGTTGGGATGCCGGCGCGTGACGGGCTACGTGCCGGCGTCGAACCTCGACGCGCAGCGCTTCGACGAACACCTTGGCTTCGTGCGCGAGGGCGTCATGCGTGAGGCGCTGGACAACGGCGAGGACGTGATCCTGTACGGACTGCTGCGCGAGGACGCGCGGCGATTCTGGGAGTGAGGGAGTGAAGATCTACACCCGAGTCGTGATCGACATGGCAACGAGCGACGTGCTCGAGGCGGACAGCTACGAGTACGACGGTCCCGTGGCCGAGTGCAAGAAAGGCGGCAAGCGGCCGAAGACGCCGGACCCGAAAGTCGTCTCCGACCTGCAGACACAGTCGAACCAGCAGACGGCCGCCTACAACGCAGCAATCAATCGTGTGAACACCTACACGCCGCAAGGGTCGAGCGTGTTTTCGCAGACCGGCACGGACGCGAGCGGCGCGCCGATCTACGAGCAGCGCGTGACATTGACGCCCGACGCGCAGGCGCTCTACGACCAGCAGCAGGCGCAGTCGCGGCAGCTCGGCAACATCGCCGGCGGCATGATGGACTCGATCGGCTCGACCTACTCGCAGCCGGTCGACACGTCTGCGGCGCCGAAGCTCTTCGGTGCTGACGATCTGCTCGATGCCCGGCAGCAGACGCAGGACGCGCTCTACAACCGGCAGGCGGCCTACCTCGACCCGCAGTGGGCGCAGCGCGACACGGCGTTTCGCTCGCAGATGGCCAATCAGGGCATCGTCGAGGGCTCGGAGGCTTGGCGCAACGCGCTCGACGACGAGAGCCGCGCTCGTTCGTTCGACTACGCGCAGGCGCGCAACGACTCCATCCTCGCCGGACAGGGCGAGATGACCGCGCTGTCGGACCTGAGTCGCGGCAACCGCGCGCAGACGCTCAACGAAATCTATACCGCTCGCGCGCAGCCGCTGAACGAGTTCAACGCGCTGCGTTCGGCCTCGCAGGTCGACATGCCGCAGTTCGACGGCGCCGCGCAGTCGAACATGGCGAATACCGACGTGGCCGGGAACTACTGGAACGCGTTCGATGCGCAGATGGCGAAGTACAACGCCGCGCAGCAGGGCGCCAACAACCTCATGTCGGGCGTCTTCGGGTTGGGATCGGCGGTGCTGTCGAATCCCGCGCTCAAGTTCTCCGACGAGCGGCTGAAGGAGAACATCGAGCCGATTGGCGCGCTGCCCGACGGCACGATGGCCTACGAATACAGCTACCGGGGCGACCCGACCCGCCACGCCGGTGTCATGGCGCAGGAGGTCGAGCGCACGCAGCCGGGCGCGGTCGTCACGCACCCGAGCGGCTACAAGATGGTCGACTACGCGCAGGTGCTCGCCCGCGCAATGGGAGCGCGCCATGCCGCGTAACGTGCGGGTAGTGACGGGCCCGGCCTACGCCGCGCAGGACCGCGCGCAGGCAATGGCAGACGCACTCACGGCTCGCGCGCTGCGCTCGCGCAACCCCGAGCAGGGCGGGCGCGTGGCCGTGGCCATGAGTCCGTGGGAAGGCGTGACGCAGCTCGGCGAGGCGCTCAACGCGCGCTTTGCCTCGAACTACGCCGAGCGGCTCGCGCAGGCCGACCGCGAACGCACGCAGACGGCGAACGAGCAGATGATCCGCGACCTCGCGGGCGAGCGTGCGCCCGAGCGGCTGACCGAGCAGGGCCAGCCGATCCCGGGCTCGGCGAATCGCCCGCCGCTCGACCTCGAAACGGGGCGGCCGATGCTGGTTTCCGATCGCGCCGAGCAGCTCGCCGCAGCGATCGGCGGACTCGACCCCAAGCAGGCCAACCAAGCGTTGTCCGGTGCGATGTTGCAGCGGGCACTGGCCACGCCGTCCGTTGAGCGCGTGGACGTAGGTGACGCGATTGCCATCCTGCAAGACGGGCGCGAGGTCGGGCGCATCCCGAAGGGCGCGACCCCGGACGCGCAACTTCGTGAACGTGGAGACCAGCGGCGATTCGAGGGCGTGAGCGGTTCGGCGCGACTGAGTGCCGACACGACGAGGCGCGGCCAGGACATCTCGGCCGAGACGGCGCGGCGTGGTCAGGATGTGACGGTACGCGGCCAAGACCTGAGTTACGACGCGGCGATGCGCGGGCAACAGGCGACAAGAGACCGCGCGCAGGCCGAGTCCACGGCCGCCGAGGCACAGAAGGCGCGCGACGTCGACAACGTCTGGAATATGTACCAGACCGCGCGTAACGGGGTCATGAGCGGACTCGAAAGCACCACGACCGGCCCCATTGCCGGGCGCATCCCCGCCGTCACCGCGAGCCAACAGATTGCCGAGGGCGCCGTGGCGGCGATGGCGCCGGTCCTCAAGCAACTGTTTCGCGTCTCGGGAGAGGGCGTGTTCACTGACCGCGATCAGGCGCTCCTGCTCGACATGGTGCCGAAGCGATCGGATCGGCCCGAGGCGCGCGAAGAAAAAATGCGCAACATCGACGCCATCGTGCGCGCCAAGCTCGGGCGGCCGCCGGAGATGGCGCCTGCGCCCAGCGGGGCGACGGGGGAGTGGGGCGCGGGCGACGACGCGCTGATCGGCAAGTACCTTGGAGGCACGTGATGGCGTACACGCTGGACCAGGTGCGTCAGGCGTATCGCGCGGCGGTGGCGGCGAACCAGCCGGACGACGCCGAGCGCATCCTGCAGGTCGCCCTCAAAATGGCGCAGCAACAGGCGCCCGACGAACATGGTCTATATGACCCCTCCGAGGGCATGAGCGGCGGAGCCAAGGCGGTAGCGGGTTACAGCCGCGGCGTGCGCAACGTCGGCCGGCATGCGGCGAACCTCGTCGGGCTGATGAGCGACGAGGCAATGGCAGACGCGAATCGCCTCGATGCGCCGCTGATGCGCCACGGTTCCGCGCAGCTCGGCAGCGCGATCGGCGAGGCCGTCGTCACGGCACCAGTGATGGCCGGCGGGGCGGGGCTCGCCGGGCGTACGGCGCTGGGCGCGCGGATGATAGCCAACCCGATAGCGCGCGGTGCCATCGAGGGCCTCGCGCAGGGCGCGCTGATGGCCGACCCCGGCCAGAAAGGCGAGGGCGCGTTACTCGGCGGTGCGCTCGGCGCCGCGCTGCCCACGGCGCTTGCCGGCGGCAGCAAGCTCGTCCGCGGCATGACGCGCACGCCCGAGGCCGAGGCGCTGCTGCGCCAGGGCGTCGATCTGACGCCAGGACAAATGAACCCGCATGGATGGTTCAACGCGATCGAGGAGTCCTGGCAATCGACGCCGGGTATTGGCCCGCTTGTCCGTGGCGCGCGTGACAACGCGGTCAGGGATTGGCAGCGCCTCGTCGTACAGCAGGCGGCGGCACCGGGCCAGACGATCGCCAAGGGCGCCGGCCAGGAGATGCTGGATACGGCCTACCGCGGGTTCGACGCCGCCTACGACCCGGCCAAGGGCTTTCCGGTCGGCGCCAAGATCATGTCCGCCGCCGGCCCGGATATGCCGCTGCCGCAGGCGTTCGCGCGCGAAGCGGCGAAATCGCGGCTGGGGCTCGAACCTGCCGCGCGGGCCAATGTGGGCGATTGGGCGCAGACGCAGTTGAACGAGCTGATCCAGGAGGCGCGTCGTAGTGGACGTGGGCTCACGAGCGACGACCTGATCCGGTTCCGGTCCATGTTGCGCACGGCGGCGCGCGATGCGGGCGGACTCACGCAGCCCGAGCGCGCGCAACAGGCGCTGCTCGCCGACATCGAGAAGCAGATCACGGCCGCGCTCGACTCGCAGTTGCCTGGCAGCGCAACGGCGGCGCTCAGGGCAGCGGATGATCAGTACGCGAAATACAAGATCGTCGAGCGCGCGATGGCGCGCGCCGGCGACCAGGCTTCTGGGATGACGCCCGCCAAGCTCGAGGCGGCGATCAAGTCCGCGACGGGCCCCGGCGAGTTCGCTCGCGGCGGCGGACTGCTGCGCGACGTTGAGAGGCAAGGCCGCGCTGCGTTCGAGCAGGTTTCTCCGCCGACGGGCGCGCGGCTGGCCTCCATCGGCTTGCCAGTCGCGGCCGTGACCGCGAATCCATCCGTCGGTCTGCCACTCGCCGGCGGTGTTGCATCGCTCGTCGGCACGAGGACAGGCCGGCGGCTCGCGCAGGGCATGACGCCGCAACAGCAGCGCGTCGCGGCGCTCGTCGATGCGATGCGGCGGCAGGCGCCGGAAATGGCGTGGCAGGCAGGCGACGAGTACCTGCAGCGACTGCTCGTCGCGAGCGGTCAGAGATAGCGGAACGGCTTGAAGATGATCAGCAACGCGATCAACAGCAGGATCATCGTGCAGACGAACCGTGTGCGCGGCGAAACCGTTTCGATCGGCGGGACCACTTCGTGCCGGGCGTACAGGATGCGCTTGATGCGGCCGTCGGGAATCACCCGCTCCAGCAAGCGCGCCAGCGTGAACGCGGCCGCCAGCAGCACGAGCAGCGCGACCGGACGCAGCACCACGGCCCACAGGTCGTTCATGTGCTCGACTGTATCACAGGAGCCCCCCGATGGCATTTGACAGCAACGGCACGTTCAACCTGCTCTACACCTGGGCCACCGAGGCGGCCTCGCCGCCCATCGCAATCTCCAAGCTCGACACGGAGATGGCGGGCCTCGCAGCCGCGCTGTCGTCGTGCCTGCTGCGCAACGGCGGCGGCAAGCCCTCGGCGGACATCGACTGGAACGCGAAGAAAATCACCAACCTCGCCGACGCGACGGGCGCCACCGATGCGCTCAACCTCCAGACGGCCGATGCGCGGTACGCGGCGGCGGCGAGCTACGCGGTCGTCACGAGTGGGTCGTTCACGATGGAGCTTGCCACCGACAGTTCAGGCGGCTCGGTACTCACCAGCGGCACCGCGTACTGGAAGAAGATAGGTGACACCGCCATCGTGCGGATGCCTCCGCTGTACGCCACCACGGCCGATTCCACTTTGTACTTGCGCGCCATCCCGGCCGCAATACAACCGGTCTTTTCTGGGATCACCAACACTCAGGCCGTCATCGTTTCTGGGTATGTGAACGGCAACCGTGGCGTGGTCGAAATCGACATTCCCGAAGGCCAGGCTTACTGGACCTTGAAAGGTCTGACAGCAGACTTCGACACAAACTCGAACAACAAAGGCGTCGGCACGCTCGCGACCATCTATCCAGTCATCACTTACCACACGGGGACATGATGCGACTGTTCCGCAACTCCAAGGGCACGGTCGTTGCGATTCTGGTCTTCGTCGTGGCGCTGCTCGTGCTGTTCGCGATCCGTGCCCGCGCCGAGCAGACACTCGCCGTCGAGGCCGGTGCTGCGATGCTGCGCGGGCAGACGCCGGCCATCGGGCTCACCATCGGCTGTCCGCTATGCGGGCCCGTGGGCACGAGTTACGAGTTCGGCTTCGACTTGGTCGGCGACTCGCACGAGTACAGCGAGAGTCCGAACGCCATCGGGCCGCGCGCGATGATCGTCGACGGCTGGCGGCGCGCCGAGCTCGGTCTGGGATTCCAGTGGTGGAACGTCGAGACCGGCTACACCTGCCAATTCACGTTCGCGCTGCTCGCGCGCTGGCGGTTCACCGACCGCCTGGCTGCGCAGTGGCGGCACAGTTCGAGCGCCGGCTCGTGCCGGCCGAATTACGGCCGCGACCTGCTCGCTGTGAGCTTCAGGTTCTGATGGCCATGCAGGCGCCGCAATGAACGAACTAGACGGCTGGTCCGCGCTCAAGTGGCTCTGGGGCGCCGTGATGTCGCTGCTCGGCTACCTCGGTCTGCGGCAGGTCGCCCGAATCGACGCGCTGGAGGCGGGCCGGGTCGAGAAGTCGGCGCACGACCGCGAGGTCGAGCACATCCGCGCCGAGCAGCAGCGCACGGCCGACGAGCTCAAGGCCTCGCTGCGCGACCACCGGCAGGAGACGCAGACCGCGTTTGCCCGGGTGTTTCAGCGGTTGGACGACATCGCCGACAGGGTGCGGGAGAGGGCGGAGTGAGCAGCGAGCTCCTGCAGAAGCAATGGCGCTTCGCCCGCTCGGTCGGCGTGCTGCTCGACCAGGCGCACCGCCTCGGCTATCTGGTGACGCTCGGCGAGTGCTACCGCAGCGACGAGCAGGCCGAAATCAATGCGCTCGGCCCCAACGGTCGCGCGGCCGTCGCCGGCATGATCGAGCGGGCGTTCCCGCTGCTCGCGCGGAAGATTCGCAACAATCCGGCCACGGCGAACGGCATCCGCGCCTCGCTGCACACCGAGCGACTGGCGCTCGACTTGCAACTCTTCGACCAGGCGGGCAACTGGCTGCAGGACGTCGGGCCGTACCAGCGGCTCGGCGAGTCCTGGGAGGCCCTCGGGCCGGATTACGTCTGGGGAGGTCGATTCGGAGACACCCCCCACTTTTCCATCGAGTATCAGGGCCGGAAGTGACATGAACACCGCCCGCCTGCAAGCCGCCTCGCAGATCGTGCTGTCCGTGCTCTTCCTTGCCGGCTACTTCGTCATGCTCGGCCTGTTCTTGCTCGGCGAGATTCGCACGCCACCCGAGTGGCGCGACCAGCTCGGCATCCTGCTCGGCGTCCTCACGTCGGGCGTCCTCATCATCGTCAACTTCTGGTTTACCCGCGAGCGACCGCGTGAGGCGGGTGCGACGTGATCCCGCTGCCCGCCCGCGCGCTCGCCGCCATCGCCCTGATGGCGGCTGTCGCCCTCATGGGCTGGCGGGTGACGGCATGGCGCGAGGGCTACCTGCAAACCAGGGCCGCGCAAGACGCGCTCAGGCGCACGGAGAGGGCGCTGGCGACGCGCACGGCCGAGCTGCGCCTGTGTACCGACCGCGAGGCGATCGCAGCGCAGGCGCTGCGTGAGGCGGCATCGGCGGCGGCGGCGCGGGCCGAGGCTGACCGCGCGACGGCCCAGAGGATCGAAAATGAGCTTACGACCCGCTTGGCCGCTGCTGACGCTCGCGGCCGCGATCTCGCTCGGCGGCTGCGCGACGCCGCCGCCTGTCCCGGTGCTGGCGCCGTGCCCGGAGCTGCCCCACCCGCCGGCAGTGCTGCTCCAGCCGCCGGAGAGCCCGGCAGCACTCACGGAATTGCAGAGGCTACTGCCGCCCTAGCCGCGGCCTGCGACCGCGACAGCGCCCGTCTGGCGGGCTGGCAGGCGTGGTGGAGCGCGGTAGCGGCGGGACGCTAGCTCACGTCCGCTCCTCTCGCTGCCGCCGCTCCATCCTCCGCATCCCCTCATCCGCGGCGAGGTGCCCGAGCAGGCCGTTGCGATTCTCGCGCCACACCTCCAGCAACTCGGCGTCTGTGAGCGCGTCGAGGTCAGGCACGGGCGAATTGTCGGTCCACGCGCTCATCCCGGCAGCACCTCGCGGATGTCGGCGCAGTCCGCAGCCCGGCGCGCAGCACGCTCTGACCACTCGGGAGTAAGCCGCTCCACGATGCGCGCTCTGAATCGCCGCTCGAATTCCTGGCGCGTCATCGCTTGCTCCCGAAAGGCGGCAGCCCCGGCCGCGAGGGGTTCCCGTGTGAGGCGCGTGCGCCACCGGCAGAGGCAATTGCATTACCGTGCGGGTGCGGTCTCACGGGCGGGGCTGCCATGGTTCAGCGGGTTAGATGCTTGACCGCCCACATGACGGCTTCTTCGGTCTTGGTCTTGGCGAGCGAGAGTTCGCGGCTCGCGCCGATGCCCTCGATCAGATCGTGCAGTTCGAGGCCCTTGTCCTTGATCGCCTGCATCTGCGCCTTCTCGGTGTCGGTCAGCACACGGTACTGATGGCGCATGACGTTGTTCACGGTGCGCTGGTCACTGGTCGAATCTACGGTCGTCATTGGTTGCCCTCCTCGGGCGGTTAGGAAACATCCTGCACGGACGACAGGACATGGCCGCAGTCCATACAGATCGTGTAACAGCCGATGCCACCGGCAGCGAGGCCATAGCCCGCGTGTGTGTTGTGGCTCTGGCACTTTGGGCATTCCTCATGCCCCGACTCGCGCTCACGGTCCTCGCGTGACTTCTTGGCCGCGTACTCGTTGAACTGCCGCGTCTCCTCATCGAGATCCAGCAACGGACGTTTTGTGCTCATGCGTCCTCCGCGAGGTGGGCGTCGATGCGGTTGGTCGCCCACGCTCGCAGATCGCGCAGGGCATCACGCGATTCGTGCGTCGTTCGGATAACCAATGCCGCCGTGCACGCTTCCACGACGTAGCTCAGTTCCTTCGCTCTGGTCTCCCGCAGCGCCTTGGCCTCCACCAGCGCCGCCTCTGCGTTCTCCGCTCGCTGGATGATGAGGGCGCGCTCGGCTTCAAGGTCGGCCAGCCGCGAGCGCAGGCGCTCGATCTCGGCAACGTCGTCCTCATGCGCCGAGAGCAGCATCTTGATTGCCGTGATGGTCCGCTCGGGGCTGTTGCAGCCATCATCTGGCATCCCCAGCGCAGCGTCGATTGCGGCGAGTGCGCGGATCGTCTCCTGAAACATCGACCTGTACATTTCTTCGCTCAAAGCGGCTTCTCCTCGTTTTCCAGCTTCGGCCAGCCGTGCCCGCAAGTCACACTTAACTTCGGGTGAATTAGTAGATGCGTCTGCTGTTGAAGTGGCTCTCTCCGGCCCAAGCCAATTGCGCACCCTGATCAGCCAGTCCGCACGCTCTCCCGTCAACATCGGGAATCTAGTTCCTTCGACTAGAAACGCCATCGCCTCCCCTAACCTCTGCTCCAAGTTGGCGGCTTCAACGTCTCTGCGTGAGCGGGCATCGCGGCAGTCGTCTAACTGGTCCGCCAGCGCCACAACTGCGTTCACGTAACGAGGGTTGTTATGGATCGACCGATAACTGATGCGACAGTGCGATACGAACTGTTCTAACGAAGATTCGTGCGCTTGTTTGTATGGCTCAATCGTATTCATAACGGTCTCCATTCCACAGGCGGATGCGTGCCGTTCATAGACCACGTATCTAGCGACGCCACCCATTCGTGCCCATGTCCGTCTCGTAACAGAACCTTGCGCGTCTTGTCACGAAGTTCGTCCACGGGGCGCCACAATGCGGACAGTGGAACGTCTGCGGCGGGATCATCGCGGCGGCTCCAATGCATTGATAACGCGGTAGATTTCATCGTGTCCGAGGAACAGCCACGCGGGGTCTCTGAAGGCGTGGCAGGCGAACGCACATCGCGCGAGGTCAATGTCCGGGGCCTGTCCTACGCACTCCGGCCACAGCAATGCTATGTCGAGCTTGCGACAGCGCGCATACCACAGCCCTTGCACCCAACGGATCGCTTGCCGCGGAAGCGCGAGAAAGCCCACTTCGCTCATCGCGTCGGCTCCTGCGTGGCGTCATTGCGATGATTGAGGTAGTGGCCGACGCGATAGACCAACCCGATGCTCGGTGTAGTTGCTCGGGCGTCGAAGCACTCCTGCAGCAGCCGCTCCGCCTTCGCGAGTCGTACTAGCAATGCCTCGTTGACACGATAAGATTCCATCTCGCAGCGTCGAGACTCTGCTAGTTGCGCCTCCGCCGCATCGTAGCGGGCGAGGAGGGCGTCGTAGTCGGACACCAATACGGCGTGCACCATTTCGTTCCGTGCCGTGCGATTCGGCCCGTAGACGGTTCGATAGGCGCTGAACTTCCGCGCTGCCTCGCTCATCACCCCTCCTCGCGCAGTTCGTCGAGCCCGCAGTCGCAACGGACCGGATGCACGCCGTTGTAGCCGTCCATGTCGCCGCAGGTGTCATGGTGACGGCCGTACGTGCGCAGCGCCGCCCGCAGCTCGGCGCGCTCGCGGCGCAGCGCCTCGACCTCACATTGCAGGCACGCTGACACCTGCGCGCCCTGGTGCGTTTCGCAGCGCTCGATCAGCGTCAGGCCGGCGCGGGGGTGGTCAATCATCGTGCGCCTCACCGAAATGCGGCAGCAGCGGCGGCATCTGCCCCGACTCATACGCCCGCGCGATCAGCGGGCGCGCGTGCTCGGCCATCGTCTGTCCGTTCGGCAGGACGACGTGCGCCATAAACTCGTCCTCGAACTCTGCGATTCCAGACTCGACCGCCTCCAATTTGGCCTTGATGACGAGCGCAAACGCCCGCCAGCGTGAGCGCACCTCCTGCTCCCACGCGGCGCGGGCCTTCTCGGCGCTGCGCTCCTCCTCGTAGTAGCGGCGCGCGTGCTTGACGTGCGTGAAGCGCCGTTCGGTCGGGCTCGGGAACGGCAACAGGAACCGGATGTGTCGGCTCTGCGCACGGAACGCGATCACTGCCGCCTCGGGCTTGATGCCGTACATGAACTGATCGGCACCGTAGCGCAGCAGCAGTTTTTCAATTTCCGCCCGCGACCGTTCCGCCGGGACCGAGGTCTCTTTCGCGTAGCGGGTCATGCGGCCCGCCGCCCGAGCAGATCGCCCTGCCCGCCGTCGGTGAGCACGAGGACGAGATTGCATTCGCGGCCGAGCAGGCCGGTCAGGTCCTCGACCTCGTCGCCGTGCGCGTCCCATGTGAGTTTGCATCTCGCGAGCGCGCCGAGCGCGGTCAACGTGAGCGTGAGCGCCGAGACCTCGGCCATGCCGAGCTTGATGCCACCCGCGCCGGGGCGCTCGCCGCCGTTGATAACGCCGCTCGCCGTCCAGTCGCCACGGTGTGGCTCGAGCGTCATCGGCGCGAGCGGAGCGCCGCTCTCATCGAAGAGCGCGCCCGTCGACCAGCCGATCGGCAACGACAGCAACTCGTCGAGCTGATCACGGTCGACGAAGGCGTCGGCGAGGCCGAGCGTGCAGACGACGACCTCGCTCTTGTCGTCGCGCGTCTCGTGCTTGACCGACAGCGATTTCGACAGCGTGGCGGTGGAGGTGAGTTCGATCATGCGATGCTCCGGTGGTTGTTGTCGTGCCACGTGCGCTTGTGAGCGCCCGCGAGGTATGCGTCGAGGGTCGAGATGCCGATCCCGAACCGTCGGGCGACAGCCGTCTTGTTCGTGCCGAGCGCGGCCCATGCGCGCACGACACGGACCTGCTCGGGCGTGAGCTTCGGCTTGCGGCCGACCCAGACGGTGCGGCGGGTGGTCACGGGGCGGCCTGCTGATCCATCGCGAGCGAGGCGGATTGATCGAACTGAGCGGCAGCGGCACGTCGCGTCGCGTTGACGCGGTGCAGCGTCTTCTTGAACGGGCGACGGCGCGGCAGGGTCACCATCACGTCGATGTCGTCCTCGATGTCGGGCGATCCCCAGATCCGAATGCACGGCTCGCCGTTCCACAGGTCCGGAAACAGCGTGATGCGCTTGCCGATCCATTCGGCAATCTGCGGGCCGAACATGGCCTTCATGCAGATGCCGTTGGTCTTGCAGGCGACGAGCTGCTTCTCCGTCTCGTCGAACGCAATGATCGCCTTCGCCTTCGCCTTGCCGTCCTCACCGACCAGGTCTTCGAGGTCGGCGTCGCGCACGGTCAGCGTGACCTTCTTGCCGTTGAACTCGCCGGCCTTGAGAAAGCGCCCGGGGTAGAGCTGGTCAAAATTCTCGGGCTTCGGCCGCGCGCGGGTTTCGTCGTTCATGGTCACTTCTCCAGTTGCAGGTCGCTGATGTCCTCGTCGCTCGCCCAGCACCAACTGGGCAGCGAGAGCACCTGCTCCGTCTCCGCGGGCCCGGGCCACAACCCGGACGCCTCGCAGACCGCGAGCTGATGCAGGAGGGATTCGTATTCGTCGCGACCGTAGTCGAGGATCTCGTCGGGGATGACGTAGACGACGACGGCGTGCGGCGCCGCCGACTCGACCACAATCTCGATCATGCGCGCTTCGCGGCCGGTGATGGCGCGGTAGCCGTCGTGATACCACGCCCATTGCGCCGTGTAGCTCAGTTTCGCCGCTGCGCTGCCTAACACGAACGGGCGGCAGTCGCGCGCGGTCTTCAGCCCGACGATAACGGGCTCGCCATCGTGCAGCGTCAGCCAGTCGACGCGGCCCTTGCAGGCGCGCTCGCCCAACGTCCATGTGAGCGACACTTCGGGCTCGCCGCTCTCCAGGTACTTGGACGCGACCGGGTCGCCGCGCACGGCGGCGGCGATCGACAGGGCCTCGTCCGCCTCGTCCTCGGTCAAAATTGCGCGGCCGGTGTGCCGGGCGCAGAACTCCCCCCACGCCTTGCCGGTGCGCGGCGACATGCGCCCCGACGCCGTGCGCGATGACCACACCGCATAGTCGCGCGCGAAGCGCTCGGGTTCGAGCGCGGCGCAGTGCGCTGCCGTGCCAAGCGTCATCGGCGCCGATGCGCGCGGGTGCTGGCGCGCATGTTGGAAGTGCAGCGGCGAGCGCTTCAGCTCCTTGAGCAGCGTGATGTTGATGGCGTCGATCGCGCGATAATCGGCGTTCGGCACGCGCGACTGGATCGGCGCAGCGGCGTTCACGCGGCCCCCTTCGGCCCCGGCCTGCGATGCAGAATCTGATTGCCCGTCGTCGGGTCGACGCTGACGACGAGGTCGGTGTGCCTGAGCGCGTGCAGCAGCGCGCACACGCTCACGGCCGGGTCGAGCAGCAGCACGCGGTAGGCGCTCGGCGGCGACCTGCTCGAAGGATTGACCGGTGGCGATCAAGCTGACCGGCACACCGGGGTGGTTCTGCTGGAAGCGTTTGATGGCGACGTCCACGTACTCCGGCGCGATTTCCACGCTGCGGCAGACTCGGCCCGTGCGCTCGGCCGCCAGCATCGTGGTGCCGCTGCCGCCGAAGGGTTCGAACACGATGTCGCCAGCGTCGCTGTAGGCCTCGATCACGAACTCCGGGAGTGCGACCGGGAACACAGCGGGGTGGTCGATGTCCTGACCGATCTTGCCCTTGTGGCGCATCACGCGGATCACGCTGTCGGGGATGCGGGTGTCCTGCGTCGGCAGGCCCTTGTGCGTCCAGCCGCCGACTTCGCCGTCCTTGCCCCGCATCGCCGTGGACGAGCCATCGGCGCGCAGGTGCGATTCCCGCCCGGCGTGCTTGCAGGGCACGATCTTGTTCGGCTTGCGGCTCTCGCGGTTGAAGTGGAAAACGAACTCAAAGCTCGGCGCGAATCGACCCGCCCAGTCGCCTGGCATCCCCGGCCCCTGATCCCAGACGTACCACGCAAAGCGCCGCCAGCCCTGGCTGCGCATCCAGCCGAGCCACGCGTCCCAGTACGGGATCACTTCGT
>WBZT01000692.1_pt1 | contig 26402 bp, 28 predicted proteins | sample 5204241 | NCBI WGS metagenome assembly WBZT01 (sample SAMN12344358, study PRJNA552823) | activated sludge metagenome | biome: Activated sludge suspended growth; feature: Nitrification reactor; material: Wastewater; isolation source: activated sludge from nitrification reactor of wastewater... | reverse complement strand
GCGCGCAAACAGGAAATTCTGCCGTACCTGGAGCAATTGCGCGACGAACTGGAGATCCCCGTCCTCTACGTCAGTCACTCCCCCGACGAGGTGGCGCGACTCGCCGACCATCTCTTGGTCGTCGACGACGGCCGCGCTGTCACGCATGGTCCGCTGGCCGAGGTTCTGGCGTGCGTCGACCCGCCGCTGCGCCTCGGCGATGATGCCGGTGTCGTCTTCTCCGGAACGGTGATCGAACGGGATGCCGAGTGGCATCTCGCCCGAATCGTCTTCGCAGGTGGCGAAGTCTGGGTACGCGACGGCGGAGCCGCCGTCGGGCGACGCGTACGCCTGCGCATCCTGGCGCGCGATGTGAGCATTGCGCGCAGCCGTCATGACGACTTCAGCATCATGAACCTGCTGTCAGCGACGGTGATCAGCCATGTTGCTGAAGACCATCCAGCGCTCGCGCTGGTGCAGTTGCGCGTCGGCAACACGCCCCTGCTGGCACGCCTGACCCGGCACTCGGCGTCGCGCCTCGAACTCGCACCGGGCCAGCAGGTATGGGCTCAGATCAAAGCGGTGGCACTGGTCGGTTGAGCGCGCGCCAGCCGTCACGCAGGTGCCGCCGTGCTCCGAGTTGGTGCAGAGCCAGAGCAGAGCCTGCTGGCGGGCAGCGGAAACGTTTCGCGCGAGGTTCCGTGAATCGCCGAGCCTGTCGGGCCGGCGAGATTCCGGCATCGGCAAGCGCGATGAAGACACCGGTCCAATGCGGACACCTCCCCGGCGCAAGCTCACAATCGCGTCGCAAACCCGACAATTCTCCGGAAAACCGCTGCAAGGCACTGATTTGCAACGGCTTGATTGCTGGCACTGGAATTGCAGGCTGTTGAATGCCATGAACCGCAACCTTCCTCGCGACATCGTCATCAACGACACCACGCTGCGCGACGGCGAGCAGTCGGCAGGTGTCGCCTTCAGTCCCGACGAAAAGACCGACATTGCGCGTCGCCTTGACGCTGTCGGCGTTCCCGAGCTGGAAATCGGCATTCCTGCGATGGGTGAGGCCGAACGCGAGAGCATCCGGGCGGTTGCCGCGCTGCGACTGAAGGCGCGCCTGATGGTGTGGACGCGAATGAACCGCGCCGACATTGCGCTGGCGGCGAATCTCGGTGCGCAGATGATCGACATTTCCGTGCCTGCGTCCGATCAGCACCTGCAGACGAAACTGCGACGCCATCGCAAGTGGCTGCTGACGGAGATCGGCGAACACGTACAACTGGCGCGTGACTTCGGTTTCGGCGTCGGCATCGGCGCCGAGGACGCCTCGCGCGGCGACCCGGACCTGCTGGCGGCGATTGCCGAGGCCGCGCAGACCGCCGGTGCGCGGCGCATCCGCTTTGCCGATACGCTGGGCGTGCTCGATCCATTCGCCACCTTCGAACGCATTCGCCACCTGCGTTCGCGGTGCGATCTCGAAATCGAGATGCACGCCCACGACGACCTCGGAATGGCCACGGCCAACACGCTGGCCGCCGCCCGCGCCGGCGCGACGCATCTCAACACGACCGTCAATGGGCTTGGCGAACGCTGCGGCAACGCGCCACTGGAAGAAGTCGTACTGGGTTTGCATCTGTGCCAGGGCATCCGGACAGGGATCGAGCTTGCTGGTTTGCACGCGATCTCGCAGCGAGTGGCCGTCGCTTCCGGGCGTCCACTGTGCTGGCAGAAGAGCGTTGTCGGCGAAGGCGCATTCACCCACGAGGCAGGGATTCATGTAGATGGTCTGCTCAAGGATCCTGCCAACTATCAGGGCTTCGATCCGCGCCTGGTTGGCCGGAGTCATCGCGTGGTTCTCGGCAAGCATTCCGGGGCGCGGGCCGTACAACAGGTGATGGCGGGTCTCGGTCATGAGCTGTCGGATGCCTCTGCCCGCGCCTTCCTGCAACGGCTGCGAAACTTCGTTGCCGAGAAGAAGCAAACGCCGTCGTCGGCCGACCTGTTGGACCTGCTCGGCGCATGTGCCGATGCAAAGGACAGATGCGATGGCTGACCGACTCGAACTGCTGGAGCCCGGCGACGACGTGCTCTACTTCGACGAGCACTGCCCGCCGCGCGTCGCGGCACAGATCGACGCGGCGGCGCGTGCCTACGGCCAGCCGGCAGCCGAGCAACGGTTGCTTTTTGCCTACTTTCTGGCGCCCGAGCAGCTATCGGTCCTGGTCGCGCTGTACCGTTATTATTTCTATCAGCATCGCCTCGACGACGCTCTGCTCGTCGCCGAGCGGGCGCTCGAAGTCAGTGCGCGCCGCCTGCAACTGCCGGGAGGTTGGCGCAACCTGGGCCCACGCACGCTTGGCGAGGCGGCAATGCGCTCGATGGGTATGCTGCGATTCCATCTGCTGGCGCTCAAGGGATCGGCGGTGATCCTGTTGCGCCTCGGGCAAGTCGGCGAGGCCTGCACTCGCCTGCGAACGATTGCCGGAGTCGACCAGCGCGATTTCCTCGGCGCTCGGCCGTTGCTCGCGGTCATCGATCGCCACGTCACACCGCTCACCGAACCCTTGGACTGAATGAGGACAAAGCCATGGCTTGCGCCAACGACACCTTTGCGGACGACCTCGCCGAGCTGAGTTCGGCGGAAGAATTTCTCGACTACTTCGGCATCGACTTTGCCGTGCCGGTGGTGCAAGTCAATCGCCTGCACATCCTGCAACGTTTTCACGATTATCTGGCCAAGCAGGAAGCCGACAAGGCACCTGACTACTCCGCCTATCGTCACTGGTTGGCACGCGCGTACGGCGACTTCGTCGGCTCCAGCGCGCAGGCCGAGAAGGTCTTTGCCGTCTTTCAGAAGGTCGAGGGATCGTCCTTCGTGCCACTTTCCTCGCTGACGGATTGAACCCGTGTTGCCGCGCTGGGACTACGGTGACGCGGTACGGGTGACGCGCAACGTGCGCAATGACGGCACCTTTCCGGGCGTGCCGACCGGCGACCTGCTGGTGCGACGCGGGCGTATCGGGCATGTGCGTGATGTCGGCTTCTTCCTCCAGGACCAGATCATCTACTCTGTCCACTTCCTCGACGAGGGACGCCTGGTCGGCTGTCGTGAAGAGGAGCTGGTCGGCGTCGACCAGCCATGGATCGAAAGCCGCTTCGAGGTTCGTCAGAGGGTGCGAGCGCTGCGCCCGCTGGCCGTGGGTGGGGAGATCCGGGTGCCGCCCGGCAGTCGTGGGGAAATCCTGATTCTCGAAAGACCGGAGACCGGGGGCGTCGTCTATCGGACGCACTTCGATTGCCTCGCGGGCGTCCCCCTGTGGGTACCCGAGGCCGCTCTCGGTGAATGGCCGCGGTCGGACGATGCCTGAACCGGGCAGCATCTACCGGTCGATCAAGCTCGCCGCGCGATTGTTCGGCAAGCCGCTGGAGTCTCTCGCACCGGCAGAGCTGCAGCGGCTGACCAGAGTCGCCGACCGGCAGCAGGAGATCGAGACGCTGATCCTGGAGACCCCGGAAGCGGCCAGCGTGAAGCTCGATGCGGCCTCGATCGACGCCAGCCTGATGGAAATACGCGGCCGTTACGGCGACGAGGAAGAGTATCACGCGGAACTCCGGCGCGTCGGCCTGGATGCGTCTTCGTTGCGCCAGGCGGTGTCACGTGACCTGTTGGTCGAGGCGGTGCTGGAAAAGGTCGCGGCAGGTTTGGCGGCGATCAGCGATACCGACGTCGAGATTTTCTGGTACATGAACCGGCAACGCTTTCGCCATGGCGAGACGCGTGTGCTGCGACATCTGCTGGTGACCATCAACGACGGTCTGACGGGCAACGAGCGTGAAGCCGCACGGGCCCGCATCGACGCCATCCACGCCCGCCTGCTCAGGGAGCCGCAGCGCTTTGCGGAGCAGGCCCTCAAGCATTCCGAATGTCCGACGGCAATCCATGGTGGCCTGCTCGGTCGCGTCCCGCGTGGCCGGCTCTACCCGCAACTCGATGCGGTCGCGTTTTCGCTTGCCGAGGGGATGCTCTCGGAGGTGATCGAGAGCGAACTCGGCTACCACCTGGTCCGCTGTGAGGCGATCCAGCACGAGCGGCTGCTGAGCTTCGCGGAGGCCCGTCAGACGATTCGCGAGCATCTCGAAGGGAACCAGCGGGCACTCGGCCAGAAGTCCTGGATCAGGGCACTTCGTCCGCAGGGAGCCGGACGGTCACCCGATGCGAACCGCAGGTAAGCTGCTGCTGCCGACAGAGACGCTTTGCAAGCCGCCATGGCAATCGGTCCGAACCCGATTGCTGCAACCCGGCACGCCAGTAGAGCCATCGTCGCGCTCGAAATCCCTTTCCCCGAAGGCGTCTTGGTTCTCGCATTGACAATATGTAGTCTAATGGCTACATTTGTCTTGTGCTCCAAATCGGCAAGACCGATGTCTAGGGTGCTTCCAAAGATGGCCTTCGCGAAATCCAGCGGCGTGCTCGCATCTTGGTCCGAATCGAGCGGCTTGCAGCCGGAAATTCCGACGATGTGAAGCCTGTCGGTGAAGGCGTATCCGAGTTGCGTATCGATGTTGGCCCCGGCCATCGAGCGTAATTCACCAAGCGCGGCCGAGAAGTCGTCATTCGATTGGCTGGTGGCGATACGTGGTCTCGATCGGTGGATATAAAAGCCGCGTTTCGATTTGGCGCGTAATCTGAAGGAGTAAGGCATGGCAAAGACAGCAACTTCCCGTGATGACGTCGCAGAGCATCTCCGCACCGCGGAAGAGATGGCGGCTTACCTTGAAGCGTGTATCGAAGAGGCTGATGGGGATGCCAAATTCATCGCCAGAGCGCTGGGCGATATGGCGCGTGCAAAGGGCATGTCGCAGGTGGCCCGTGATGCCGGGCTTTCTCGCGAAAGTCTCTACAAGGCGCTCTCGGGTGATCGTGCTCCGGGTTTCGATACCATCCTGAAAGTCATGGGTGCACTTGGGCTAAAGCTGCATGCAGAAGCTGTAGAACACCATCAGGACGCCGAACACAACGATCCAGGGGAGGGCCAGCAAGCGTGTTCCCTCGCTTCGCTCGGCCACCCCTGATCTTCGACGTCAGGCCTCCACGCCACCAGTTAGGTGTCAGATGAAGATCATTCCGGCAAAGCGCGTCCGTCGCACCTACCTACAGCATCTGATCGGTGCTCCCGAAGCGGTCTTTCCATTGCTTTGCCCTGTGCGCGAGACGGACTGGATCCAGGGTTGGGATCCACTTCTCGTCGTATCGGAGTCCGGAGTAGCGGAGCGTGACTGTGCCTTTGTCACTGCATCGCTCCCGTCGAACGCGGTCTGGTATGTGACGCGCCACGAACCAGGCAATGGGTTGGTGGAGATGATCAAGATCACGCCGGGTGTGACTGCCTGTCGCCTGAGCATCCAGCTCCGCGCTGTCGCGAGTGGGTCAGAGGCCGAGGTGACCTACTGTCACACGAGTCTAGGCCCGGAAGGCGATGAGTTCGTCGCCGCATTCACCGAGGACTGCTACGGCAAGTTCATGCGGGACTGGGAAGCTCGGTTGAACCATTACCTTGGCCACGGAACCGCACGGCCGGAAGCCTCTCAAGAAACTCCGTCGTAGGTCATTGATATGAGTGGTCTGCGCTGCTCACCGCAGTGGTCCTCGTCCCGCGCCGGTCGCCGACGCGGCGGCATGCCAGCGCTGCTCGAAAGTCGCCGGAGACAGGTTGCCCAAGGACGAGTGACGACGTTCCGTGTCGTTGTAGCCGAAGTATTCGCCCAGTTCCTGCTGCGCTTCGGCACGAGTCCGGAAGTGCTCGCCGTGGACGCACTCGACCTAGACCGTGCCGTTGGCCGATTCCATCGGCGCGTTGCGACGGGCTTCGCCCCCTCGCCTGAAGGCTCGCGAAACTCCGCTTCGCTGGTTTTCCCAGCAGTCGCCCTTGCGACTCATGGAAACGGCAATCCCGCGCGCCTGCAGGACCTTGCGATAGCCGTCGGCAGCGTATTGCGAACCACGATCGGAGTGATGCACCCGGCCCGGCGCCGGGTCGCGCCAGCCCAGGGCGACCCGCAGTGCGGCCAGCGTCAGCTCTTGCGGCAATCGCGTCACCCCCGCTTCCAGTTCGCTCTTTGGCTTTCGGGACGACGCCTTGGCCGGCGGCTCCCCCTGGCGCACAGCGCCCAGTTCGCCAACGTCTTCGCCGACATCTCCGACGATCGCGCCACCGCCGGAATGCTCCGCCCACCGTCGGTCACCTGCTGCACTGCCGCCGTCCGAAACTCCGGCGTATCACTCCGATTCACTTTCTTCCTGTCGACGCTGCACAGGGTCAATCTACCGAGCCTCGTGGCATCCGCTTCTTGGGTAGCCGATCAGTTCGCAGCAACAACATCACGCCGAGACGTCTTTCAGGCGCGCGACCCGGTTGCTGACCGTTGAAGTCGGCAGTCCGGTCAGACGGGCAGCGGCGCTGAAGCTCCCCGCCTGAACCGCCTTGACGAATATTGCGGCTTCATGGCGGTCCACTGTTCAACCTGCTGAAAAGTGTTTTCACAGTTAACCATCTGGCGTGCGAATTGTCCGACCCATAGGGTGCAGGCATCGCGCAACGGAGGCAGCCATGAAGAAATTGGCATTCATCAAGCGCAGCAACGGTAGTCATTGGGTCGGCGACGGTTTCCCGGTCCAGAGCATCTTTTCCTACAGCGACATCGCCGAAGAAATGTCGCCCTTTCTGCTGATGGACTACGCCGGCCCGACCAATTTTCCGCCAACGACCCGCAAGCTCGGTGTCGGCCAACATCCCCATCGTGGCTTCGAGACGGTGACCATCGTCTATGAGGGGGGCGTCGCCCACCGCGATTCGTCCGGTGGCGGCGGCAGCATCCGCGCGGGCGAAGTGCAATGGATGACAGCGGCCTCCGGCGTAATTCACGAGGAATACCACAGCCCGGAATTTGCGGCGCAGGGCGGTGCCTTCGAGATGGTTCAGTTGTGGGTCAACCTGCCGGCCAAGGACAAGATGGCGCCCCCGGCTTACCAGGGCATCACGGCCGAACAGATTCCGGTCGTCATCGTTCCCGGCGGGGCGGGTACGGCGCGCATCATCGCCGGTCGATATGGCGATGTGGTCGGTCCAGCCCATACCTTTACACCAATGAACGTCTGGGACCTGCGCCTGAAGGCCGGCCATCAGGTGAGCTTGGATCTGTCGGCGGGGACGACTACGGCACTTTTCGTGTTGCGCGGCGCGATCGAGTTCGACAGATTGCACACGGGGCGTGCCGCCGAACTGGCGGTAATGGAGCGTGCGGGTGGCCACCTCGAATTCGCTGTCAGCGAGGACGCAAAACTCCTGCTGCTCAATGGCGAGCCGCTCCACGAGCCCATCGTCGGCTACGGTCCCTTCGTGATGAACACGCGAGAAGAGATCGCGCAGGCGATCGATGATTTCAACCGCGGCCGCTTTGGAGTGATCAGGCAATGACTCGCTGCTTGCCTGGCCACGGATCAGTGGGTGGCATTCCGCACTCGCGTGCACGGGGGTAAGGTCACGCCCGACATCGGGCGCGCCCCCGTTTATCGCAAGCGCATCGACGGTCACCGCAGCGTCATCGACCGCAGGCAAATTGCTGGCAGCTCTCAGGGATTCGGGATCGTTCTTTGCCTGCCACAAAGAGCAGGGCCGCACATTGGCGGCATAGTAGAATCATCCACAGACCGTGATCACGGATTTCTACATACACTAGCGAGGAGCCTCCATGTCCCCCATCCACGCCGTGCAGGCCGTCCTGCAGGACACACCGTATCTGGTCTCCTTCATCGACGACCAGGGCCACAGGTGGAACGCAGACGAACCCGAGGAAGTGGGCGGTGGCAACAGCGCTCCAACGCCGGAGGGCTTGATCCTGTCGAGTCTCGGGGCCTGCACCGCGATCACCCTGAAAATGGTCGCCACCCGCCGGCAGTTGCCCGTGACGGGAATCCGGGTCGAATTGCAGCTCAACCCTGACGGCAAACCAATAGCTGGCAACGACATCGTCCGACGGATCCAAGTGGAGGGCGATCTGGACGAGGAACAAAGGCGGCAGTTGCTGAAGGCGGCCAATGCTTGCCCGATGCACAAGCTGCTGACCGGTGAGATCCGCATCATGACCGACCTTGGCAAATGAAATCCGGCTGTGCAATCGCGGCAAGTCTGAGCGTGACGGACCAATATTGCTGATCCTGTGGCAGGAAGAATCGGCGCGTTGTGCATTCCTTCGGCGCAAGAAGTCTGTTGCAGGGAGCGCCGATCAAGCTTGAGCGACATTTCCATGCACGCGATAATACGAACCTTCCCGGTGCCGACATTGGCACGCTTCATCCGCGACGGGAGACTGTGCAGGGACGCGCGAGTTGCCAGGTAGGCGTTGGCATCGCGCAGAAGGATCAAGAGGACCACCGCCACATGCTGCTGATGATCGATAACTACGATTCCTTCACCTACAACCTCGTCCAATATTTTGGCGAGTTGGGGCAGGAAGTCAGGGTATTCCGCAACGATGCCATCTCGATTGCACAGATCAGGCATCTCGATCCGGCGCTGCTGGTGATCTCGCCAGGTCCCTGCTCGCCGGCACTGGCAGGGATTTCGCTGGCGGCAATTCACGAATTTGCGGGCCGGATTCCGCTCTTCGGGGTATGTCTTGGTCATCAGGCGATCGGTGAGGCTTTCGGCGGCCGCGTGGTGCACGCGCGCCGCCTGATGCACGGCAAGGTGTCGGCGGTACACCATGGCGGCCTGGGTGTCTTCCGTGGTCTGCCGAGTCCGCTGACCTGCACACGCTACCACTCGCTTGCCGTCGACCGCGATTCCTTGCCGGACTGCCTCGAAATCACCGCGTGGACGGACGACGGTGAGATCATGGGGCTACGGCACAGGACGCTGGCGGTCGAGGGGGTGCAGTTCCATCCGGAGTCCATTCTCACCGAGCACGGCCACGATCTCCTGAAAAATTTCCTCGAGGAGCATGGACAATGAAACCCCAGGACGCCCTGGCGCGGGTCATCGAACACCGCGAAATCTTCCACGACGAAATGGTTTCCCTGATGCACCAGATCATGAGCGGCGAAGTCTCGCCGGTCATGATCGCGGCGATCATCGTCGGCCTGCGCGTCAAGAAGGAGACGATCGGCGAAATTTCTGCGGCGGCCCAGGTCATGCGCGAGCTGTCGACCAAGGTGCTGGTCAGCGACCGCAGCCGTCTGGTCGACACCTGCGGCACTGGCGGTGATGGCGCGCAAACCTTCAACATCTCGACTGCGGCGATGTTCGTTGCCGCTGCTGCTGGCGCATGTGTCGCCAAGCATGGCGGACGATCGGTTTCGTCGCAGTCGGGGAGCGCCGACGTGCTCGAAGCATTGGGCGCCAGGATCGACCTGACGCCCGAACAGGTCGGGCGGAGCGTCGATGAAGTGGGGATCGGCTTCATGTTCGCCCCGAATCACCATAGCGCAATGAAACACGCGGCGCCGGTGCGTCGCGAGCTCGGCGTTCGCACCCTGTTCAACATCCTCGGTCCGCTGACCAACCCGGCCGGCGCTGCCAACCAGGTGCTTGGCGTTTTCCATCCCGATCTCGTCGGCATTCAGGTGCGGGTGCTGCAGCGCCTGGGCAGCACGCACGCGCTCACCGTTTTCGGCCGGGAAGGTCTCGACGAAATTTCGATCTCCGGCGAGACTCTGGTCGGCGAACTGAAGAATGGTCGGGTCGAGGAGTACACGATTCACCCGGAGCAGTTCAATCTTCCGGTACACGACCCGCGCGTTCTGCGCGTCGGCAACGTCGAGGAATCGAAAGCGATGCTGCTGGCAGCGCTCGCCGATCGAGGGGGCGCCGTGCGCGACATCGTCGCGCTCAATGCCGGTGCCAGCATCTACGTCAGCGGCTTGGCCAACACGCTCGCCGATGGTGTCGATCGGGCGTTCGAAGCAATCGCCTCGGGCGCGGCGCGCGCCAAGCTCGACGAGTTTGTTGCGTATACGCAGCGCTTCGCAGCCTGATCGAGTGCCTTGTCGAGGAGCGGGAACATGGCCTTGCCACAGCCAGAAAGGCGTTTCGACGCGGCCGCCTACCTCGCCTGGGAGGAGACGCAGGAGGAACGTCACGAGTACATCGCCGGCGAGGTCTTCGCGATGGTCGGCGTGCGGCAGGTACACAATCTCGCTACGCTGAACCTTTACAGCTGCCTGCGTCGGGCGCTGCATGGGAGTCCTTGCCGGGTCTTCGTGGAGGCAGTCAAGGCACGCGTGGAAGCCGCCGACTGCTTTTTCTACCCTGACGTGCTGGTCACCTGCGACGCGCGTGATCGCCTGACACCGGAATACGTCAGCCATCCGCTGCTGGTCGCCGAAGTCCTCTCCGATTCGACGGCGGCGTTCGATCGCGGGCGCAAGTTCGCCGCCTATCGCAAGCTCGACAGCCTGCAGGACTACGTCTTGATCGACCTGGCGGTGCAGCGCATCGAGGTCTTCCGCCGTGATTCCGAGAATCACTGGGTACTGTATGACTATGGCCCGGGCGACAGCGTCGAACTCGCATCGCTGGGCCTGCAACTTGCGGTCGACGAACTGCTCGAAGATACCCGCGAAGATAGCGAGGCGGCATCGCCATGAGCGACATTCTGCAGCGCATTCTTGCCGTCAAGCGCGACGAAGTGACCGCTGCCAGCAGCGTGACACCGCTTCCGGCGCTGCGCGCTGAAGCGGAGCTGCAGGCCGGCGCACGCGATTTTCTTGCCGCCGTCCGGCAGCGGGTCGGCGAGGGGCAGCCCGCGGTAATCGCCGAAATCAAGCGGGCAAGTCCGTCGAGGGGCATCCTGCGCGCCGATTTTCGGCCTGCGGAGATTGCCGCCAGCTATGCTCGACATCGGGCCGCGTGCCTCTCGGTACTCACCGATCGGCAGTTCTTCCAGGGAGCTCCCGCCTACCTGCGCGCGGCCCGCGAAGCCTGCGACCTGCCAGTGCTGCGCAAGGATTTTCTGGTCGATGAGTATCAGGTATACGAGGCAAGGGCGATGGGCGCCGATGCGATCCTGCTCATCGTTGCCGCGCTCGATCTGCCGGCTCTGCGGGATTTCGCGGCGGTCGCCGGGAGTCTCGGCATGGCTGTGCTCGTCGAAGTGCACGATGCGTGGGAACTCGACGTCGCGCTGCAACTCGGCAGTTCGCTGATCGGCATCAACAACCGCAACTTGCGCAGTTTTGAAGTCCGTCTGGAAACCACTCTGGAGCTTCTTCCCCGTCTTCCTGCCGACCGCATCGTCGTCACCGAAAGCGGCATTCTCGCACGTCGGGACGTGCAACTGATGCGCGACCACGGCGTCAGCGCATTCCTCGTCGGCGAAGCCTGCATGCGGGCAAGGGAACCTGGCGAGGCGCTGGCCGAGCTGTTTGCCTGAGGTTGGAGCTGCATCAGCTGGTGCAGGCAGTGTAGCAGTGGAACTCACTCCTCGATCCACAGCCGTCGGCGTCGTCCGCAAAGGAGACTTCCGGCCAGAACCAGCGCCGACGCAGCAATAATTGCTTTTCGCAGACAGTTTTCGATGCTTGTTGCAAAAACCCAACATCGATTGCTTCGTATTGGACGAAAACCCTTGCGGAACTTGCTCCGGCCAGCGCCGTTTGCCAGAATCGCTGCAACTTCTCGTGTCCTTTTCGAGAGGTCCAGTTTGGTGAAGTGATGTCGGCTTCATCGATCTCAAACCTAGAGGAGATTCACAATGCAAAAGAAACTGATTGCACTGGCAGTCGCCGGCTTGGCCTCGGGCGCTGCGTTTGCCCAGACCAATGTCACCCTGTACGGTGTCGCCGACGTGGGTTATGTCTATAGCTCGGGCAGCGCCGGCCACCTGGGTCCGGTCAATATCGGTGGCAACAACGTCTTCAGCGGCCTGGTTTCGGGCCTGCTGTCGGGTTCGCGTCTCGGCTTCCGCGGTGAAGAAAACCTGGGCAATGGCCTCAAGGCGGTGTTCACGCTGGAGTATGCGCTGAACCTCGACAACAACAGCGGTGTCGGCAACACCGGTGGCCTGAATGCACGCCAGCAGTTCGTCGGCCTGTCCGGTGAGAAGTGGGGTATGGTCGCCTTCGGTCGCCAGTACGCTCCCGGCTATCTGGCCACCGCCAGAAACGATCCGTACGGCGGCGCCCTTTTCGAGCCGCAGTCCTTCCTCTCGCAGCAGGCGGGCAACTCGATCACGCCGAACAGCGCGGCGCGCTGGGACAACGCGATGACCTACACGTCGCCGAACTGGAACGGCTTCCAAGCCAAGGCCATCTATGCCTTTGGCGAGACGCAGGGCACCTATCCGGTGGTCGGCGGCCTGACCTACAACGACAAGCTCACCAGCGTTTCGGATAACGGCAAGTGGGCTCTCGGCTTCAACTATGCCAATGGCCCGATCAACGCCGACGTCGTCTACCAGCAGCGCGAGCACGTGACCACCAACATCGGTGTGTTCAGCGGTTTGGGCAATGGCTTTCCGGCTGTCGTAACCAACCAGTTCAACGCCAACGGCAAGTCGGTCAACGAAGTCTATGTCGGTGGCAGCTACGACTTCAAGGTCGCCAAGGTCATGGGCAGCTGGCAAGGTCAGAACGACCGCAACGACGCCAACCTCGACAACCAGATCTGGTCGGTGGGTGTAGTCATCCCGGTTCTCCAGGCCAGCAACATCCATCTGGCCTGGTCCGAGCTGTTGTGGGATCAGGGTCACGACAACTTCGGCGTGCAACGTCCGCTGAACGGCAATTCGCAGGCGGCTTCGCTCGGTTGGTCGACCGCTTTGTCGAAGCGCACGACCCTGTACGCCGGTTATGTCTGGACCCGGAACGACAACGACAGCACTCCGTCGGGTCCTGTCGCAGGTACCGACGTCACCGGTGCTCGCGGTCAGACCAACAACACCTTCGTTGCCGGTATCAACCACGCGTTCTGATTCGACCGTCCGGTCGTTGGATTGCGGAAACGGGCGCTTCGGCGCCCGTTTTTTTTCGTCTTCTCTTTTGCGAGGACGCGAGTCGGGCGGCGAGGTCCTGGTTCGCTTCGCTACCCCGCCGCTACAGCCGCGCTACGGAGCCACCGGGCGTCCTTGCCGACGGCTTCGGCTGCCCCTGTACTCCCGCAGATCGTCCAATTCTTCCAAGGAACTGTGACGAAAACGCAACAAATGCCCTTGCGCCGGACTTCCTGGGGTGGACAAAGCTTGTCGCAAACGTTCTCGCCTGCCAGAATGAAGCCGTTTCCTGCCGTACGGCTTGGCCAAAGCCAACAGTTCCGAATGGCGGGGCAGTGCTTGGAGTTCCTGTTTTTCCACTTACTGGAGATCAAACATGCAAAAGAAACTGATTGCCCTGGCGGTAGCGGGTCTGGCCTCTGCTTCCGGAGTCGCCGTTGCCCAGACCAACGTCACCCTCTACGGTGTCATCGATGTCGGCTATCTGTACGCATCGGGAAATGCGGGCCGCAACATCCCCGGTAACAATACCTTCAGCGGACTTGTCGATGGTATCGACGCTGGTCCGCGGGTTGGATTCAAGGGAGAAGAGGCGCTGGGCAATGGCCTCAAGGCAGTGTTTACGCTCGAATACGGGATCACGCCGACCCGCAATGGCGGCCTCGGTAACGACGTTGCCAACGGTCTGAATGCGCGCCAGCAGTTTGTCGGGCTGTCGTCCAGCAAGTACGGTACGGTTGCGCTGGGTCGTCAATACGCACCGGGCTTCAACGCCACCGCCAACAACGACGCGCTGGACGCAAGCAACCTCAGCATCCAGTCGAGCCTGAGCGCAATTGCTGGCGACACGATTACGCCGAACAGCCCGGGCCGCTTCAACAATGCAATCACCTACACCAGCCCAACGTTCTCCGGTGTGACGTTCAGCGCGATCTACGGATTCGGCGAGACTCAGGGCACCTATCCTGGCACGAACACGCTGACGTATAACGACAAGACGACCAGCGTTTCCGACAACGGTCAGTGGGGCGTCGGCCTGAACTATGCCAACGGCCCGATCAATCTGGACGCCGTCTATCAGCAGCGGAATTCCGTCGTTGGCAGCCCGGCGTTGAAGCTTCCTGGTAACGGCGACAGCATCAACGAATGGTATGTCGGTGGTACCTACGACTTCCAGGTGGTCAAGGTGTACGCCAGCTACCAGGGGCTGCACAACAACAATGACGGCGCTTTTTATGCGATTGCGCCCAACAACAACTTCTGGACCGTCGGCCTGACCGCGCCGATTGGCCGCGGGACGTTCGGCATCGGCTACGGTCGCATGACGATCGACAACAAGAATATTGACAACGGCAACAGCTGGGGCGCTGGCCTGATGTACACCTATCCGCTGTCGAAGCGCACTGCTCTCTATGCCGCGTATAGCTACTTCAGCAACAGCGACACTTCGATCAATGGGTCGAGTATTGCGAATCCTGGTGCGCTCATCGGTGCGCCGGGCGAAAGCAACTTCGCGATTGGCGCTGGCCTGCGCCACAGCTTCTAGTCGTTGGCTGTAGTCGGTTAGCGGGATCAACGGGCGCTTCGGCGCCCGTTTTCTTGCAGCCATGACTCGCTGTCCAGGCCGCAGTCCAGCTGCGGTCGTCGACAGAATGTCAAGCTCGATCAGACGCTTGCACCGGAGTGCCCGAGTCGCTATAATTCCCGGTCTTGGCAGTAACCACCAGCTTTTCATAGGGACACATATTCATGGCCAATAGCGCACAAGCTCGCAAACGTGCTCGCCAAGCCGTCAAGCAGCGCGCCCACAACACCAGCCTGCGCTCCAGCCTGCGTACCGCCGTCAAGCGGGTGCGGAAAGCGATTCTGGCTGGCGACAAGGCTGCTGCGCAGAGCATTTACCGTGAGTCGGTCGCGGTCATCGATCGCGTCGCCGACAAGAAGATCATCCACAAGAACAAGGCTGCACGCCACAAGAGCCGCCTATCGGCTCAGGTCAAGAACTTGAGCGCCTGATTCTGCCTGGATCGTCCAACCGCGGCGCCTCAAGGCGCCGTTTTCTTTTGCATACGCGTCGCGCTTCGGAGCTGCGACGGCCCACACCGATACCGACCCGCATTTCCCGCTGAGGCGCGGGTGACGGGAGCGATCGATACCCTTGTCGACCGACAGTGGTAGATGTGTGGAGAACCGCTACCCTCGCAGGCTCCTTGCTCAAGGAGAGTCGGTTGTCCTCCGCAACGTATCCGCCACATCGAATGACTGCCCATCCGGAGTATAATTCCTTGATCGAGGCAGCATATTAGGGCGTGCTAATATTACCAGCGTGACGGGGACAGCTATGATGGCGGTAGAAATGGACATCGAACAGGCTCGTTTCAACATGATCGAGCAACAAATCCGCACTTGGGAGGTGCTCGATCCGGAAGTGCTTGACCTTCTGGCGGCAGTCAAGCGGGAGGACTTCGTACAGGAAGGGCTCAAGGCGCTGGCGTTCGCCGATCTGGAGTTGCCGATCGGCCACGGTCAGACCATGTTGCAGCCGAAGGTCGAGGCGCGCATTCTCCAGGAAGCAGCGGTGAAGAATACCGATGTGGTGCTGGAAGTCGGTACCGGCAGCGGTTACATGGCGGCGCTTCTGGCGGCGAAGGCCGAATATGTCCACAGTGTCGAGATTGACCCGGTATTGGCCGAGACTGCACGCGGTAACCTGCGGCGCGCAGGGGTTGCCAATGTCAGCGTCGAGACCGGCGATGCTTCCGAGGGCTGGTCGGGACCGGCGCCGTACGACGTGATCGTCATCTCCGGTTCGCTGCCGGAATTGCCCGAGGCCTTTCTGCAACAGCTCAAGCTGGGCGGCCGCCTCGTGGCTTTCGTCGGCCACCCACCGGTGATGGACGCCCGGCTGATTATCCGCACACACGACAACGCTTTCAACACCATCAACGTCTTCGAAACCGTGGTCGCGCCGCTGACTACCAGGAAGCGGCCAAGCTTCGTCTTCTGACGTCGCGCGTACCAATCGCGATGCGGCACCTCTCGGCGCTTGAACTGGCTGCCTGGCTGAAGGCTGACGAATCATCCGCGGATGCTTCGCCAAACGAGTCGACGCGCAAACCGCTGCTGCTCGACGTGCGGGAGCCGTGGGAGTACGAGCTTTGCCATCTGCCGGGGTCGCGGCTATTGCCGATGCGCAGTGTGCCAGATCGAATCGACGAGTTGACGGACGCCCCTGAAATCGTGGTGGTCTGCCATCACGGCAGGCGCAGCCTGCAGGTCGCGCAATTCCTCGAACGCCAGGGTTTCCAAGCGATTTTCAACCTTTCCGGCGGTGTTGATGCCTGGGCGAATGACGTTGACCCGGCGATGCGCAAGTACTGAAAGTGAGTTAGCGTCATGCCTCTGAAACTCGCTGACGGCAAAGTCGCCTTCCTGTTGGCTGCATGCTTGTCCGCTGTTCCTGCTATGGCGGCGGACCTGGTGCAGGTCTATCGTGCGGCGTTGGCCTACGACGCGCAGTACGCTGGCGCGCGCGCGGCGGCTGCGGCCGGACGCGAAAAGCTGCCGCAGGCACTGGCTGCCCTGTTGCCGACGATCGCAGCGAGCGGCAACACGTTCTGGAACGATACCGTCTACAACGTGAGCAGCTACGATGCGAATCTCAGGCGCTTGCCCAGCCAGAACTACCAGAACAAGTACAACACCAACAGCTACGGCGTAAGCCTGACGCAGCCGCTGTTTCGCTGGCAGAATTTCGTCCAGTACGACCAGTCGAAGCTGCTGCTCCTGCAGACCGAGGCGAACTTTGCACAGGCCGGACAGGACCTGATCCTGCGCGTCGCGCAAGCCTATTTCGACGTCCTCTTCGCCATCGAGAATCTGCGTGCCGTGCAGGCCAACAAGACAGCGATCGCCCAGCAACTCGAGCAGGCGAAGAAAAATTTCGAAGTCGGTACCGCGACGATCACCGATACGTACGAGTCGCAGTCGCGCTACGATCTGGCCACCGCGCAGGAGATTGCCGCCGAGAGCGATCTCGAAGTGAAACGCTACGCGCTGCGCGTGTTGATTGGCATTGATCCCGGAGAACTCAATCGGCTGAAGCAGAAAGCGGTGATGCAACCGCCACAACCGGCAAGCATGGAGCAATGGGTGGCTGCCGCCGAGCGCGACAGCTTCGTCGTGCAGGCGCAGCAGGCTGCCACCGAGGCGGCCGACAGGACAATCGAAATCAGCCGGGCCGGACATTACCCCACGCTGGACGTCGTGGCCAACTACGGCCAGAACAACGGTCCGGGGCAGTTTGGTCTCGGCGCGATCGATACCACGAATGCGCAGATCGGCCTGCAGCTCAACATTCCGATTTTTCAGGGCGGCGCGGTCAACTCGAAAACTCGTGAAGCGATCGCGCGGCGCGACGCGGAGCGGGCAGCGCTCGACAACGCGACGCGCAGTGCCGCGCTCGCGGCTCGCCAGGCGTACCTGGGCGTAGTCAATGGTCTTGCCGAAGTACGGGCACTTGAAGCGGCGCTGGTTTCCAGCCTCAGCTCGCTGGATTCGAACCGGCTCGGCTACGAGGTCGGCGTACGCATCAACATCGACGTGCTGAATGCCGAGAATCAGGTCTATGTCACTCGCCGGGACCTCGCGAAAGCGCGTTTCGATACCTTGCTTGCCCAGCTCAAGCTCAAGGCGGCGGTCGGCGCGCTTGCCGAGGACGACCTCGAGCGGATCAATACGCTGTTCGAATTGCCCTGAGCTGCGCGATCAGCGCCATGATCCGGAGTGTGGCGCCACGGTGGGCGAGGCTGAAGGTGGCGGTGGCGTCACGCATGGCGAGCAGCTTCGGACGCTCCTGGAGCAGGTCCGCCGCTACCCGTGCCGCTTCCCCGACATCCGCCACCCGTCGCGCTGCGCCAGAAGCGATGGCATTCCTACCGGCCTCGGCAAAATTGAAGTCGTGCGGGCCAAGCAGCACAGGGCAGCCGCAGGCTGCCGCCTCGATCAGATTCTGACCGCCGAACGGCAACAGGGTGCCGCCAATGACTGCCAGGTCAGCCAGCGCGTAGTAGGCGGCCATTTCTCCCATGCTGTCGCCGAGCCAGACGCGTGTTTCCCGGTGTGGCAGTTCACCGGCACTTCTGCGACAGACGGCCAGCCGGCGTTGCGCGATGAGATCGGCGACTTCGGCGAACCGTTGCGGGTGGCGAGGCACCAGCAGCAACAGCAGGTCGGGAGTCGTCATCGTCGCGAACGCGTCGAGAATCAGGGCCTCCTCGCCTTCGCGGGTGCTTGCCGCGAGCCAGATCGGCCGGGTGCCGATTGCCTGCCGCCACGTCGCTCCCTGCTGCAGTTTGTCCGGTGCTGGGGCAACGTCGAACTTGAGATTGCCGCAAACGCTGACCTGGCGTGCTCCGATCTGCTGCAAGCGTTCGCCATCGGCTGCGGTTTGCGCGGCGACCGCGCTCAGTGCCGAGAGTGCCGGCCGAATCAGGCCTGGCAAGCGCGCGTAGCCTCGCTGCGAACGTGCGGAAAGGCGGGCGTTGATCAACGCCAGCGGCAAGCCGCGGCGCCTGCAAGCCTCGATCATGTTTGGCCACAGTTCGGTTTCCATCAGCAGCCCGAGCTGCGGCCGGAAATGATCGAGGAAGCGTCCGCAGGCAGCGGGCAGATCGTAGGGGAGGTATACCTGTGTCAGCCGCCCCGGATATCGGGCCAGCAATTCCTTGCCGGTCGCCCGGCCGGTCGGTGTCATGTGTGTCAGCAACACGCTGTGCTCGGGATACTCGCGCAACAGCGCCGCGATCAGCGGCTCGGCGGCGCGTGTCTCGCCGACCGATACCGCGTGCAGCCAGATCAGACGCGTCGGAGGAGGCGCCCGGTAATGGCCGAGTCGCTCGCCAAGTTGCCGCAGATACTCCGGCTGCTTGCGCGCACGCCAGCAGAGCCGCAGCCAGACGAGCGGCATGGCGAGATAAAAAAGCAGCGAATAGATCAGGCGGGACATCGGAGCAGAGCCTGTTCGACCACCCTCAGCACTGCATCGACCGACGGCGGCGCGCCGGCACCGCCGAGATTGCGCACGAAGCCCGTTCCGCAAACGCCGGTCAGCGCTGGCTCGGTGGCCACGTAGAGGGCAATGACCGGAACGCGCAGTGCTGCGGCAAGGTGCGCGAGACCGGTATCGACGCCGATCGCCAGACTGGCGCGAGCGATCAGGTCAGCCACCTGTGGCAGAGTCAACGGCGGTGCGACGACGGCGTCAGCGATCTCGTTCGCGATCCGTTCGGCGCGCGCGCGCTCCAGCGCGTTGCCGGATGGCAGGATGGGCCTCAGCCCACGCTCGCGCAGCGCCCTGGCGACCGCGGACCAGCGATCGTCGTCCCACAGCTTTTCGTCGCGGCTGGTCGCGGTCAATAGGACCGCCAGACGCTGCTCTGGAATCCACGTCGAGTCGACTGCGGGCGCCGAAATTCCGTAATCGAGAGGCAGATCGACAGGGTAGTCGAAGGCGGCTGCCGCCAGCCAGCGGTTGCGCTGCACGGCATGCACATTCCACGGAATGACGAAGGTGGCGTCGTAGAATCGTGCCGCGATGGCTTCGCGTGCTGCTTCGGCGGCGTACCCCCAATGTACGCCGTTTGCCTGGCGGGCAATCAGCGCGCTTTTCAACAAGCCTTGGGTATCGAGCACCGCCGTGTATTCCCTAGCGCCAATGCGTCGCCGAAAGTCGTCCATTTCACGCCAGGTGGACATTCTGCCGAGGCTCCTGCGCCACCGCCGGGTAGCCACCGGGATGACCTGATCGACGGCGGGATGCAGACGCGGAATGTCGGCAAAACTTTCCTCGACACACCAGTCGATTTGCGCATCGGGAAAACGCAGATGCAGATCGCTGACCACGGGCAGGTTGTGAATTACGTCACCGAGCGACGAGGTCTTTACCAATAGGATGCGCATCGGTGGGCCAGGGCGAAAGAAGATGGGCGGGAGCGGGGAAGTGCGCATTATAGGAGATGCCATGACGCAAGGCCGCCCGCCTGCCCCGCTCCAGGCCTATCTCAAGAAGCGCCGGCGGCACGGTCAGGGCCGGCGCACCATGAAAACGCTATAATGCCGATTCGTGCGATCGCTGCGCGACGAGTCGGCCGTGCCTGGAGACGCTGCAAATGAACACCCCCGTGATTCGCCCGGTCGTCCTCTGTGGAGGGGCGGGTACCCGCCTGTGGCCGCTGTCTCGAACGCACTATCCCAAGCAGTTCCTGCGTCTGGTCGATGACTTCTCCTTGCTCCAGAACACGCTACGGCGACTCGACGGACTGGAGGGGCTGGGAGTTGCCATCGCCGTGGCCAACGAGCATCACCGCTTCCTGGTCGCGGAGCAGTTTCTGGAAATCGGATTGAAAGTCGAGATCGTGCTCGAACCGGCCGCTCGCAATACTGCCCCGGCGGTTGCTGCGGCGGCGATGCAGGCGCTCCGCGAGGCGGGCGAGAAGACTTCCCCCTTGCTGCTGGTCCTGCCGTCCGATCACCTGATTGCCGATGTGACGGCTTTCCGGAACGCCGTCGCCGACGCGATTCCGCATGCCCAGGCAGGAGCGCTAGTGACCTTTGGCGTCGTTCCCGATCGCCCGGAGACCGGCTACGGCTACATCCGCCGTGGCGATCCACTGGCCGGTGGGCATGTGCTTGATCGCTTTGTCGAGAAGCCGGATTTCGCAACCGCCCAGTCCTACCTGCAGTCGGGCGACTATTTCTGGAACAGCGGCATGTTCCTCTTTCGAGCCGACGTCTACCTCGATTCGCTGGAACACTTCGCGCCCGACATTCGTACCTGCGTCGCCGCGGCCGTTGCCAGTTCGCGGCGCGATCTCGATTTTTTGCGACTCGATCCGGTCGCTTTTGCAGCCAGCCCGGCGAATTCGATCGACTACGCGGTGATGGAAAAGACCGACCGGGGTGTCGTGGTTCCACTCGATGCCGGCTGGAACGACATTGGCGCTTGGGATGCGCTGGCCACCGTCGGTCAGCCGGGGACCAACAACAATACCCAGCGGGGCGACGTGCATTGCGTCGACACCCGTGACTGTGTGCTCTTCTCCGAAGGCAGGCTGTTGGCCACGGTTGGTGTCAAGGAACTGATCGTGATCGCCACTCCCGACGCAGTCCTGGTCGCCGATCGCACGAAAGCGCAGGAAGTCAAGACGCTGGTCGACGAACTGAAGCGCGCATCGCGCAGCGAAACCGAATTCCTGCACATCGTGCACCGCCCCTGGGGTAGTTACGAAGGGGTGGCGCATGGTCCGCGCTACCAGGTCAAACGCATCCTGGTAAAACCGGGGGCCAGCCTCAGTCTGCAGAAGCATCACCATCGGGCCGAGCACTGGGTTGTCGTCAAGGGGACGGCGATGGTCGTGCGCGGCGACGAAACGCTGCTTCTGTCGGAAAACCAATCAACGTACATTCCGCTCGGCGTCGTGCATCGGCTGGAAAACCCGGGCAAGATCGATCTCGAAATCGTTGAAGTCCAGTCCGGCAGCTATCTGGGAGAGGACGACATCATCCGTCTCGAGGACAGCTACGGCAGGTGAGCATGGCCACCATCCGTCCGTGGCTCCCCGTTTCGCCGGTTGAGGGGGCGCTCACTCTCTCCACTTTCCTATTGGAGAGGTCTGGCAAGTGATTCTGGTTACCGGTGGCGCCGGTTTCATCGGGGCGAATTTCGTTCTCGACTGGCTGGCGCAGAGCGACGAGCCGCTGCTCAACCTCGACAAGCTCACCTATGCAGGCAATCGCGAGAACCTCGCATCGTTGGCCAATGATCGGCGGCACGTCTTCGTTCACGGCGACATTGCAGACAGCGACCTGACCGGGCGCCTGCTGGCGCAGTATACGCCGCGCGCGATCATCAATTTTGCCGCCGAATCGCACGTCGATCGGTCGATTCACGGGCCGGAGGACTTCATTCAGACCAACGTCGTCGGCACCTTTCACCTGCTCGAAAGCACGCGCGGCTACTGGAGCAAGCTGCCGGCAGGGACGCGCGAGCGCTTTCGCTTTCTGCACGTATCCACTGACGAGGTCTATGGTTCGTTGACCAGCGATGCGCCTGCCTTCAGCGAAACGCACCGCTACGAACCGAACAGTCCGTACTCGGCGAGCAAGGCGGCGAGTGACCATCTGGTACGCGCCTACCATCACACCTATCATTTGCCGGTACTCACGACCAACTGCTCGAACAACTACGGGCCCTACCACTTTCCCGAAAAGCTGATTCCGCTGATGATCGTCAACGCTCTCGCCGGCAGGCCATTGCCGGTGTATGGCGATGGCCAGCAGATTCGCGACTGGCTGTACGTCCAGGATCACTGCAGCGCGATTCGCCGCGTCATGGACGCCGGCCGCCCCGGCGAGACGTACAACATCGGCGGTTGCAATGAGAAGCCGAATCTGGAGATCGTGCACACGGTGTGCACACTGCTCGATGAATTGCGCCCGCGCGCGGACGGCAGGCCCTACCGCGAACAGATCACCTACGTCGCCGACCGGCCCGGCCATGATCGGCGTTACGCGATCGACGCCGGCAAGATCGAGCGGGAATTGGGGTGGAGGCCGGCAGAGACTTTCGCAACGGGAATCCGCAAGACCGTCGAGTGGTACCTGGCGAACCAGGACTGGGTCAGCAACGTTCAGTCCGGCGCCTATCGAGACTGGGTCGAAAAGAACTACGGCGGGCGTCCATCGTGAAGATCCTGCTTTTCGGCAAAGGAGGGCAGCTTGGCTGGGAGTTGCAACGCAGCCTGGCTCCGCTCGGCCCGGTGGTGGCGCTCGATTTCGGCGACCGCGGCAACCTCTGTGGCGATTTCACCGATCTCGACGGTCTCGCTGCCTGCGTGCGAGCGGTCGCGCCGGACGTGATCGTCAATGCCGCTGCGCACACGGCGGTGGACAGGGCCGAGTCGGAAGTCGAGCTGGCAAGAACCATCAACGCGCTGGCTCCGGCCATCCTGGCGCGCGAATCCGAGCGCCTGGGTGCCTGGCTGGTCCATTATTCGACCGACTACGTCTTTGATGGCGGCGGCCAGAACCCTTGGCGAGAGGACGACCCGACCGGTCCGCTCGGCGTTTACGGGCAAACCAAGCTCGAAGGCGAACGCGCGGTCGCCAGTTGTAGTCGCCATCTGACCTTCCGCACCAGTTGGGTCTATGCCGCACGCGGCAACAATTTTGCGCGCACGATGCTGCGCCTGGCGGGTGAACGCGATCGCTTGCAGGTGGTCGCAGACCAGATTGGCGCCCCGACCGGAGCCGAGTTGCTCGCCGACGTTACCGCGCATGCCCTGCGCAGCGTTCGCCAGCGCCCGCATCTGGCCGGCCTCTACCACCTGGCGGCTGCCGGAGAAACCAGTTGGCACGGCTACGCGCGGCATGTCATCGAGTTTGCCCGCCAATCCGGGCGGGCGATTCGCGTCACTGCCGACGCGATCGAAGCTGTGCCGAGCTGCGCCTATCCGGTGCCCGCTCCGCGCCCGCACAACTCCCGGCTTGACACACGCAAGCTGCAGGCTGCTTTCGACCTGGTTCTGCCAGACTGGCAAAGCGGGGTGGATCGCATGTTGCGGGAAATTCTCGAGCGTTGAGGCGAACGCGCGAGCACTTGCCGAGTCGATGAACTGCTGCTTTCGACGACATTATTGAAGAGGAGTCCGATTTGGGCTGGTGGCTGGCATATGTCGCGCTGGGTCTGTTTACGGGTGTCTCGGCCGGCATGCTCGGCATCGGCGGCGGACTGGTGATGGTGCCGACGCTGACCATGATGTTCGCTGCGCAGGCCGGATTTCCGCAGGCCGAGGTGCTCCATCTGGCGCTCGGCACTTCGATGGCGGCGATCCTGTTCACCTCGCTGGCCAGCCTGCGTGCGCACCACCGCCATGGCGCAGTGCTTTGGCCGGTAGTCATCCAGCTCACCCCGGGGATTCTCGTCGGAACGCTGCTTGGCACCCTGTTCGCCGCGCACGTTCCGGCCAGACCGCTGGCCGTCTTCTTCACGGCATTTGTCTGTCTGGTGGCCGGGCAGATGATCCTCAACCTGAAGCCCAAGGCGACGCGCGAGCTGCCCGGTGCTGGCGGCGTGTTCGCGGTCGGAACGGGAATCGGCGCACTATCTTCGCTCGTCGCCATCGGTGGCGGATCCTTGACCGTGCCCTTCCTGACCTGGTGCAACGTGCGTGTGCAGCAAGCGATCGGCACTTCTGCCGCAGTCGGCTTTCCGATTGCTGTCGGCGGATCGCTGGGGTACCTCTTCAACGGCTGGGGGCTCGCCGACCTGCCACCATGGAGCCTTGGCTACATCTACTTGCCGGCGTTCGCCTGGCTGGTGCCATCGAGCATGCTGGTAGCACCGCTCGGAGCGCGTCTGGCACACAGTCTGCCGGTAGCGACGCTGAAGCGCCTGTTCGCCGCATTCTTGATTCTGTTGGCGGCAAAAATGCTCTGGGGGCTCTTCGCCGGCAGGGGGTGAGTCGCCTGGGAAGTCAGCGGCCGCGGAACTTCGGCTCGCGTCTTTCGAGAAAGGCGGCGAGACCTTCCCGGTAATCCTCGCTATCAAGAAAAGCGAATGACGCGCGCAACTCCTGTTCGCTGAGCGGCACGTCGTGCTGCAGGCGGCGGACCCACTGCTTGTGCCAACCGGCGACCAGCGGCGCACCCTCGCAAATGCGCCGGGCGCTGGCGTAGGCCTCGGCAACGACTTCGGTGTCTGCCACGACGCGTGTGACCAGGCCCTTGGCCAGCGCCTCCGTTGCGTCGAGAATGCGACCTTCGAGCAGGATTTCGAGCACCGTCGGCGCGCCGGCCAGGCGCAGCAGACCGAGCATTTCTTCGGGATACATCGAAAAGCCGAGCTTGTTGACCGGCGCGCCAAAGCGCGAGGACGCGGCGCAGATGCGCAGGTCGCACTGCGCTGCGAGCTCCAGCCCGCCGCCGATGCACGCTCCCTGGATGAGGGCGATTGTCGGCTGGCGACAGTCGAAAACGGCCTGCAGGGCTGCGCCGGCCTGTGCGTGGTAGGCCATCGCGTGTTCCAGCGTATCGCGTCGGCTGAGAAACTCGTCGATGTCGCCGCCGGCGGCAAACGCCTGCGTCCCTTCACCGCGCAGAACTACACAGCGCACACCGGCGTCGGCGGACAGATTGCCAAAAATCGCGGCGATTTCCTGCCACATCGCGTGATCGACAGCGTTGCGCTTGCCCGGATTCGACAGGGTTACCGTGGCGATTTCCTGAGCGCGGATGCACAGAATGCTGCCGGTCATGTGCTCGATTCCCGCTGTGTCGGGTTTCGGGCCAGAGCTTGTCGTCCCGAGAGAATGTGATCGTGCATCATGCTCTGCGCTAGTGTCGCATCGCCGGCCTTGATCGCTTCCAGAATGGCGGCATGTTCGATCAATGACTGTTGCAGACGGCCGTCGATGCTGAGCGAAAAGAGGCGTGTCAGCTTGAGCACCTTGCGCAGATCCTGGATCACCTGTTGCAGCCAGCGGTTGCCCGACATCTCCTGGATGCGCGCGTGAAACTCCTGGTTGGCAACGAAAAAACGTTCGATCTGATTGCTGGCAGCAAAACGTTCGAGTTGCCGGTGGATCGCTTCGAGCTTCGCGATCTGTTCAGGCTGCGCCCTTCTCGTCGCCTCCAGCGCGCCACGACCTTCGAGCATCGCCATCAATGGGAAAATGTCGTCCAGATCCTGGTCGGAGATTTCGGTGACGAAACATCCGCGCCGCGGCTTCAGTGTCACCAGTCCTTCTGCGGCGAGAACTTTCAGGGCTTCGCGCAGCGGAGTCCGGCTGATGCCATAATCGACCGCCAGCACCTGCTCGTCGATGCGCGTCCCAGGGGGCAGTTCATGCGCGAAGATCCGCTGCCGTAGTCTTTCCGCGACCTCCTGGTAGAGCGCTGTTTGGGCTATACGACCCGCAACCATCGATCCTTTTCGCTGCCTCGCGCACGGTTTCCAAGGAACCTTGCTTTGATAATTATGGATACAGTATTATTCGCGGAGCGGGGTGTCAAGCGGTAAAATAGTCGTTGCTAGTGGTGCGACTCCCCTGATCAACATGACTTCGCTGTCGGGCGGCCGAGCCGCCTCAATCCACCGCAATCTACCGATTTTCTCGAAAGGTTCCGTCATGTCCAACGCGAACAATGCTCCAACAAGTGACTCCGCAAGTCTTGATGCCTGGAAAAAGGCCGCCAGCAAGTCGGCCCCGGGTGGCAACGTAGAAGCGCTGAACTGGGTTACGCCGGAAGGAATCGTCGTCAAGCCGCTGTATACCCGAGCCGACGTCGACGGTCTGCCGTACACCGATACGCTGCCGGGACTCCCGCCTTTCGTGCGTGGCCCGCAGGCGACGATGTACGGAAATCCGTTCCATTCG
>WBZT01000690.1_pt1 | contig 26420 bp, 21 predicted proteins | sample 5204241 | NCBI WGS metagenome assembly WBZT01 (sample SAMN12344358, study PRJNA552823) | activated sludge metagenome | biome: Activated sludge suspended growth; feature: Nitrification reactor; material: Wastewater; isolation source: activated sludge from nitrification reactor of wastewater... | reverse complement strand
GGCCGTTGCCATGTTCAAGGGCATCCGCATCGTGCCGCAGGGCGAAGAATGGGTAGTAGAAAGACTGGGGAAATTTGCCGGGGTCTTATCTCCGGGTCTACATATCATCAACCCTATTTTCAGCCGTGTTGCCTACAAAGTCACCACCAAAGACATCATTTTGGATGTCCCCGAGCAGGAAGTCATTACCCGTGACAATGCAGTAATCTTGGCTAATGCGGTTGCTTTTATCAAAGTCAGCAGTATTGAACGCGCGGTGTATGGCATCGAGAACTTTCGCGAGGCCATGCGTAACATGGTGCAAACCAGCTTGCGCTCGATTATCGGCGGCATGGATTTGAACCATGCGCTCACCTCACGCGACCGCATCAAGGCTGAGCTAAAAACCGCGATTGCCGATGAAGCGCTAGACTGGGGACTGACCGTCAAGAGCGTCGAAATTCAGGATATCAAACCATCGGCCAACATGCAGCATGCAATGGAACAGCAAGCCAGTGCCGAGCGTGAGCGCGTAGCCGTGGTGACCCGCGCCGAAGGCGAGAAACAATCGCTTATCCTGAACGCAGAAGCGCGCCTGGAAGCGGCTCGCAAGGATGCGGAAGCACAAATGGTGGGCGCCAAGGCCTCTGCCGAATCCATCAAACTCATCAGCGATGCGGTCAAGGAGAACAACGCCTCCGCCACTTTCCTGCTGGGCGACCGTTATATTCATTCCATGCAAAAAATGGCTGAATCGAACAACAGCAAGGTCGTCGTGGTGCCCGGCGATTTAGTCAGCGCTGTCAAGAACTTGGTTGGCGGAAAATAAGCTTTTAAATTAAAACTTATTCGTCCCAAGCAAAAACAATGCCCTGGAAGCCAATCAGGATGCGGCTTTCAGGGCATGCTTAAAAAAGACTTACGCGCAAACGCTGCAATTGGGGTCTTTTTTCAGCCTGATTTCGCGCCATTCCATCGCCAATGCATCCAGCAGTAGCAAACGCCCTTGCAGGCTATCACCAATCCCCATCAACAGCTTTAGCGCCTCTGCCGCCTGCGTGGTGCCTATCATGCCCACCAGTGGCGAGAATACGCCATTGCTGGCGCAACGCATATCCTGGTCTTCCCCGGCGTCCGGAAACAAACAGTGATAGCAAGGTGTCTCCTTGTTTCTGAAATCGTATACGGTGATCTGGCCTTCGAACCGCACCGCTGCGCCAGAAACCAAAGGCTTTCTCAACTCGAAGCAAATCCGGTTCAATGCGTAACGTGTCGCAAAGTTGTCCGAGCAATCGATCACCACATCCGCATTAGCCACCAACATTTCTAGTTCAGCTTTCGTGGATCTTTTTTGCACCGTGTGCACTTGCACTTCCGGATTGATCTCGTAAATGGTTTGCTGTGCGGAAAGCGCCTTATTGATACCAACTGAAGCCGTGGTGTGAATGATCTGCCGCTGGAGATTGGTCAAATCCACATCGTCAAAATCGCAAATCGTAAGCTTGCCTACTCCAGCAGCAGCCAAATACAAGGCGACTGGAGCACCCAGCCCACCCGCGCCCACAATCAAGGCATGGCTTTGCGTGAGCTTTTCCTGCCCGGCGTAATCAATTTGCGACAGCAAGATATGGCGGCTATACCTTAGCAGCTGGTTGTCGTTCATTATGGCAACTGTTCCGCGCTTACCATGACATTGAATAACACATTAGGAGAAAGCCATACCACCTGATCATCAAACTCTCCACCCGCAGCGCTACTGTCTGCTTGGGCATGACTAACAAAATTGGCATCCCCATCACTATTCTCAGCCTCGTCTGCACATGTCCCCGCACAAATTCCCCTATTGGCCCCATGGGAGATAATTGCTGCAACTGCTGTAGTCGTCAATGTTGAAGTGCACGCAGCTTGATTACATATTCTGACAGAGCCATTATCAAGCAAATCAAACACGACCAAAGGTGACCGATCCGAGAAAGCAGCAACAACCCGATACGTCAAAACAGTTCCCCAAGCATCCGTTTCCACCAAGCTTAATGTTGCCCATGGCAGATTGCCTCCCTGCGATCTACAACTGCCTGTAGCAGGATCAAAATCCTCGACACCATCATTTGCCGTATTGTTTGCTGACCCATCGCCACCCGAGGTAATATCCGGGCATGGCATATGCTGATTCACCAGTGTATATCCAAGTAGGGCTTGCTTGGCTTCCGCCAGAAGTATTGTGGTTTCAGTCCTTCTTTTATAATTAGCCTGCTCGGTCAATGGCACTAGCAGTCCAGTAATCAGCAGCCCCAAAATAACAAGTACGATCGCCAGCTCGATTAACGTAAAGCCTTGATTAGAAGAATTTCGTTTCATGGTCTTCATGAGCAAGTAACCAAGCCTGAGTTTGCTATGCAACTATAAGTGCCCAATGCGTCCGTGATACTGACACTCACATTTGTCGGGCTTATGTAAACGTAGCTCGTCACTCCGAACCAGTTATTATTTGCCAGCCAATTCCCCAGTACGGGATAATTCAACCCCATTCCGGCATTATTCGCATACCCGGTTACAGAGGGCGGTACCACACTGCAATCCCCAGGACCACCTAATACCGTGGCCGAAGGACATAAATATGTGCCGTTATCGACAAAATATCTATGAACACCATCCGTAGTATTTGTCTTACCCATTATTTCACGCACGATCCTTTTGCGAACCGGACGGTATAAATCGCTTGTAGTAATCACCATCAACTTATCGTTGAACGTATCAGACGCTATACCACGCGTAAAAGTATAACTTGACCCTGCGACATTACCGGTTGCATTATTTACAGCGTTCAATGTTTCTAAATAATTTGCCGCAGTATAGTTGCCACCACAGGTGCCTCCGCTTATATCAGCCCGGTCTTGTCCGCCAAGCGGACTGCCCGTGGAAAAAATTACGGCAATCACTGGATTAATTGGCGCTGTAGAACCATCGGCGTTCTTTACCGTAAGGCTGCCGGGTACGGTCACATTTATTTGATTAGAACTCGCAGCATTACGAGCAGAAGTTGGCAATACATTTCTATAAATTGGGGTTAATGCATACCACAAGCATTCACCATCACCATCCCTGAGATCGCCTATCCCTAAAGTTCTCCATGGTAAGCGACCTATATAGGCCACACAACTCTGTCCCGATGACCTTGCCGTTCCGTCATTAGTAATATCAGTGCAAGGCAAAGACCCCGGCAATGAAGTGTGTTTTGCTGACCACCCAATTAGCGCTGCCTTCGCTTCTAACAATGCCTGATATGTCTTTTGTTCTTTTTGATACTTGAGCGTAACAGCATCCATGGAATCCAGCATAAAACTTGTGGTCAACAAACCAGCAATAACCAAAATCAATAGGATCGGGAGCATTTAGCGTTGCCCTCATTCATCCCCAATCCTACCCACATCACCTTGCGCCGCATGATTCCTCGCTTCTCGCACGCGATTTGTGGATGGATCATAAACCTGCCCAGCCTTGAGCCCGACATATCTTCCATTGCCTGTAATCCTTACTGGTATGCGATTACTGTCTTCCGGTAACTTGCCAACCGATACTTCCTTGTTGCCGGTTCCTTCTTGCAGCGCTTTGTCATTAACCCAGACCGTGCCTTCTTTACCGTCATTGCGTTTAACATAGCCTTGCAGGTTGATTGCATCAGGCAGTACCAATGTTGGTCGTGGCATGATGTTTTCCTGTTCCACTGGCTGCTCGGGCTTTGCAGGGATATTCTTTTTGGTTTTACGCAAATATTCCAGGTTGTTACGCTCATTTGGCGTGGTAAAAAGTCGACCAATAGGCTCTGCTGCATATACAGACAACATTGTCACCTCAAGTAGGCACAAAATAAATATCTTGAATAGCTTGTTCATTTTGTCACCGAGAGTTGAGGGTCACGTAACGTCAGCCAATCAATTTCGCAACTGGCTTTCAGATTAGCATTTAGATTATCCATACTGATTCTTGTGTTATATGTCCGGTTTAATGCACAATCCCGTACGATAAAAGGCGTAGACTGTGTACGTAACCCCTCTAGCAAAGTAAACAGATCGCCCTCATGCAGCAAGTTCATATCTAGCCGCATCACAGACCGGTGCAAAGTGAAATTGCCCAAGCCACCTAAGAATGTCGGCTTGTAATCTTCTTGCAGGCTGATTTTGTAATCAATGCTGAACAGTTTGTGCTGTGCATGAATTTGCCTTAGCGTCTCTATCCATTCGATACGGCGCTCCTCTCCAATAAAACCGCCGCTTAACAGTTCGTTGTATTGTGGAAGATACTGCACAATCATATCTCTCTCAATGTCCGATGACTGATATTTTTGCCGCGCCTGATTCAGCAAGTTTTGTTGGGTTTGCATAGCCATCTCGTGCTGCTGGCGGTATTGGTCTGCAAAACTGACCAACAAGCCTATCAAGATCAAAGCAGCGCCCAAACTAACAAGCGGCCAGCGTAACCTGCGCCAGTCTTGCTGTGTCAAGCTCATGATGCGCCTCCGGTAGATTCATTCTGCGCAGAAGATTTAAGTACAATTTTCAGCTTGAAGATTGCTGGCGTACGCTCCGTTGCATTTTCATCGGTGGTGCTACCTTGCAAATTGGCTAGCGAGCTGACGTTAACCGGCTCTTGCAGAATAACCACCTGCTCAACCCTGTTGTCCTGCCTTAGCCGCCCCACCAACTGCCCTACCGTGCTGAGTGCCGCACGATAATCGCCACTGAAGCCTTTAATCTCTGCGTTGACAAAGCCAATCTGAAACAGCTTGTCACCAGCAGGGCCAGTCATCGACTGTTCCCCCGCAACATCCCCATTCTGCTCATCCATCAAATCCGTCTGTGCGCTTTGTACCCAGCGAATGCGACTCAACCCCACTTCGGGCAGTGTCTCAATTGCGACACTTAACACTTGCATCAATTCGCGTGGAGTTGCCTGATTATTTTTAATATTCCGCGCCAAATCAATGGCGATTTTTAGTTGATCGCTAGGAATAGGTGTGGACGGAAAGTTTTTGGCAACTTCGTCATATAACTGTTGTTGCTGTTGCGTCTGGGCTTCCAACGAAGCCAATTGGCTCTTCTGGTGATACCCTGACCAAAGGTAATATGCCGCAAGCACCATACCTCCCGCAACAGCAAGCCCCGTGGCCAGCAAAACACCATTTCGCAACCGGTTAAGATGATGTGTCTTGGTCAATTCTGCAGGCGCAAGATTATCCGGTACATGACCATTTGCCAGTATCTGCATTTGCACCAGCTCTGGATGTGATGCAATCAATTTAGAATCTAAACCAAGATTATTGCCAAAGCTCAAAATATCGACAGTCTTACACCCGATTCCCTGATCCTGAGTGATGCTTTTGGCAATCTCATCCACCTTAGCGTCTATTGCAGGCAGCACCATCTGTAGGGAGGTATCTCCAGTGATAAGTCGCTGGCTAAGCAAATACAAGCGGGTTTTTTCCAACTCGACCAAATAAAAATAAGCCTGTTGACTAGACTTGACTTCAGCCATCGAAACCAAGCGACTCATACGCAACCGGCCATTATGCAGATACGTCTGTCGCAACCCCGAGCCCAAACGCTCACAGTACAGAATATTAGGCGCCATAAGCTTCATTTGGCGCACAATGACCTGACTAAGCATTGGTAACAGATATACTCCCACCAGCGGTGCTTGATTGCTACGAATGACATTTAACCAACCCTGCAGGAATTCTGCATTGTTCAGTGCTACAAACAAAAAGTTGTCATCGCGGCGCTTATCCTCGGCACGGTTAATGAAATGTGCCGTGCGAAACTGGCTGTTACGGTTAAACTGGCTGAGTTTGCGCTCAACTATTTCACGTCTGGCATTACCGGCGGTATGAGGTAAACTTTCAAGCTTGTAATCCTCCTCTACCGCATCTGCAATCAGGTAAATATCTACACCTAGATATTGTGACAAGAATTGGCTGAAAGCCGTATGATCCTGATCTGCATTCAAGAACACAGAATAGTTTTGCAGCTTCGCGCCCTGCCAATACCCAGCAGTCAGGCTGGTATTGGTGGCACAGAGAATGATTTTTTGCTTGCTTGTCAGCATTTTACAGTTTCATCTTGCTAAACGAATCGTAAACCGGACCCAATACCGACATCATGATATAGGCCAAAATCAGCCCCAGAATCACTGTCAGTGCTGGTTCCAGTAGTTTTAACAACTTTTGCATCTGCTCGTTAACATCACGGTCATAAAAATAGCTTACATTCATCAACGCCTTATCCAGCGCGCCCGTACTCTCCCCCACCTTGATCATACGCACCACCAGGGGCGGGAACAACCCTGCATTGTGAAAGCTATCACTCATGCTGTCGCCTGCATTAATTTGGGTATGTACGCGACTCAACGCATCTGCCACGACACGATTACCCACAATGTTTTCGCAAGTTTTGATGGCCTGCAAAATTGGGATGCCTGTCTGATACATAAGTGCAAAATAACGCGCAAAGCGCGCCATGATTACCTTCTGCAAAATATCGCCTGTCAATGGCAGCTTGAGTTTGATGTAATCAAACTGGTATCTTGCCTTCGGGCTTTGCTTGATAAGGATAGTCAAGCCAGCGGCAACCACCAAAGGCAGAGTTAGCATCAACCACCAGTAATTCACTACCGCATCGGACACCCAAATTAGCACCTTGGTTTTAAGCGGCAACTCCTGACCAAGGCTGTTCAGAAACTTAACCATCTCCGGTACCAGATAAATCATGAGAAAAGCTACCGCCGCCAACACTACGACCAGCACAAACAATGGATAAGCCAGTAACCGTTTGGTCTGTGCAAATAATTCATCCTGCCACTTCAGAGTATTACTCAAGTTTTCAAACACCACGGGCAACTGCCCGGTTTGCTCCCCGGCCGCCACCAAATTAACGAACACTTCACCAAATACCTCAGGATATTCAGCCATCGCGGCAGAAAGCATCTTTCCACCTTCCACCTCAGCAATCAGCGCCCCCAACACTTTTTGCAGATAAGGATTGGTGGCGCTTTCACGCAAATCATTCAGGCCATCCAGAATCGGAACGCCGGCACTGGTAAGCTGCTCCAACTGAAAGCAGAACATCACCAAATCCCGATTGGTGACCTTACTTTTTGCAAACGCCGTCCTGGATTTCTCCGTATATCGAAAGGTCACCAGATCCAGCCCCATCCGCTCCAAACGGATTTCCAGATCGGCCTCGTTCAGCGCATCTATCTGGCCTTGCGCGTAGCGGCCAGTTTTGTCCACCGCCCTGTAATTGAAAGTTGCCACGATTTTTACCTAACGATCAAGGCGCGAGGTCAAATCAATTACGCGCATCACCTCTTCGATACTGGTATAGCCTTCCAGTATCCTACGTGCACCATCGTCTGCCAATGTGGTGAACCCCTTCTCCAGCGCAAGCTTACGCAGTTCATCCAATGGCGCACGGCGTGCGATCAACGCGTCCATATCGCTGTCTATACGCAGCAATTCAATAATCGCCATACGACCGCGGTAACCGGTCTGACCACAACGCTTGCATCCCGTGGGTTTGAATATCTGGACAGTCTCGTTGCGCTTGACCCCCAGAACCTTGCGCTCTTCATCACTAGGCTTGGCAGGCTCCTTGCAATGCGGGCAAAGTACCCGCACCAGGCGCTGCGCCACAACGCCAATGATATTACCCGCCATAATGTCAGGCGAAATGCCAATATCCAGCAGGCGGGGAAAAGTTCCCAAAGCGGAATTGGTATGAAGCGTAGTAAACACCTGATGGCCGGTCATGGCAGCCCGGAATGCCATAGTAGCCGTATCTTCGTCGCGCACCTCGCCCACCAGGATAATATCCGGGTCTTGCCGCATAATGGAACGGATACCATTGGCAAAATCTACTTTGTTCACCTCTGCCACCGAAGTCTGGCGCATCATCGTCACCGGATACTCCACCGGATCTTCCAACGTCATGATATTGACGGCCTCAGTGTTTTTATAGGAAAGCAATGAGTAAAGTGTCGTCGTTTTACCACTGCCTGTTGGACCTGTTACTACCAGAATGCCTTCCGGTCGCGTCATCATGAGCTTTAAATGATCTAGTGTTGTAGACCGCAAGCCCATACGCTCAAGCGGGATAATGGATTTTTCACGATCCAGCACACGCAATACAATATTTTCGCCATGGATCGTGGGGTGTGTAGAAACCCGGAAATCGATTGGACGCCCGCACAAGTTCATGTTGAGCCGCCCATCTTGTGGTGAGCGCGTCTCGGCAATGTCCATGCCACTGATCACTTTAAGGCGTACCGCGATGCCGGGCCAGTAGCTTTTGTGCAAACTGCGAATTTGCTGCAACACGCCATCAATTCTGTAACGAATGCGCAAGAAAGCGTACTCAGGCTCAAAATGGATATCAGAAGCGCCCCGCTTGACTGCATCCATCAATAATGCGCCCACCAGCCGTACCACCGGTTGGGTGTATTCATCACCCTCAACAGTCAGGCTCTGGTAATCAATTTCCCCAGTTTCTATTTCACGCAGAATGCCGTCAACGGACAGTTCATAGCCATAAAACTGGTCAATGTGCTCCTCAAGCTGAGCTTCGGCTGCCAACACCGGTTTCAACTGTATCTGCCCGCCCAGCATGGCGCGAAGCTGATCCAGCGCCACTACATTGAACATGTCTGCCATGGCCACAGTCATGGTTTTGCTGACTTCTTCATAAGCCACTGGCAATAAGTGATAGCGCCTTGCGAACTCTTCCGGCACCATACCAAGCGCATCCGCATCCGCTATCAAATTGGTCAAATCAATGCTTTCCTGACCTATCGTATGCGCCACCATATCGCGCACCATAGCTTCGGAAACAAAACCCAAGCGTACCAGCTGGCGCCCCAGTGGAATGTTGTTTTGCTGATGCTCAATCAAGGCGATGCGCAGTTGATCCTGACTAATCAGGCCCTGCTGCACCATTAATTCGCCTAAGCGTAATTTACGTCTTTGTTCTGCCATAGTGATTATTGTATTGCCTGGATGCGGGCTTCCAGCGCGGTGCGATCTATACCGCTGCTGCTATTCATGAGCTCCAACGCTTGCTGATAATAAGGCAAAGCCAGCTTCGACTTACCCATTTGGTCAAGGCCGACAGCTAGATTAAATGCATTGTCTGCACTCGGTCTTAACCTGTATGCCTCAAAATATGCCTGCTGCGCAGCAGCCCACTGGTTCTGGTCTGCATAGTGATGTCCCAGTTTAGTATACGACTCCGGGGTTTCTGGAGACTTCTCCAGCATCGCCTTCAGGCTGCTCTCGCCGCTTGATCCATTGCTAGCTTCACGCGCCTCCAGCATGGTCGATTGTGCGATAACATTATGCGGCTCTACTTCCAGCACCTTGCGGTACCACCCTACGGCATCCGCCTCGCGTCCTTGGCGGCTCGCAATCGCAGCCAAGCCAAGTAATGCATCCACATTACGGATATCTTGCCGAAGCACCTGTTTATATAGCCCTTGTGCATCATTATCGTTACCCGCATTGTACGCCTCATAAGCTCGCATCAACGTTGGATTGACTCCCACTTCCGGCTTATTCCTGCTAATGCTTACTGATACGCTGGGCGAAGCAACAGCGGGCACCGTCATTTCACCTCTTATGCTTTTTATGGGTCCTTCAGTGGAAGCATCACTCGCAGCAACCGAATCCGGCTCTGCACTTTCTTTTTTCTTCGTCAAAGGCTTGTTTAAATTATCCGAGCCAGCATTTGGCTCAGGCGTGGTGCTGCCATTTTCTGCAAATATCTGCGTATTGGCTGAAGCAGATGGCATGTCCGAAGCCTCTATGGAGGGAATTTCCGATGCAGGATTACTCTGAGGCTCAACTGCTGGCGGTGGCAAAGGGCGCACAAGCATTATAGGTTTTTGCACATGCACCAACTGATAAACATACCATCCCGTGCCTAGCAAGGCTAGTAATGCGACTCCCGCCAGCACGGTTAATTTGGTATTTGGGTGCGTTGATTCAATACGCTTTGCAGCGAATACATTGGCTGCACTCTCTGGATGTACTGGTGGAATTGTGGTGGTGGTCGTAATTGGGGTATCTGTACTGTTAATGTTACCATGTGCCGACTTTTGCATTTTATGCATAAGAGGCTTTTCTTCAAGCGCAATAGATGTTCCAGCGCTTGTAGAGGCTGACTCCGTGTTTCCCAGCAACAAATCAGCATTCGGCTCAGCCAAACTCAGATTTTCAAACTTGCCCGTGTTGCCGAAATCGGTTTTAAGCGCTTTGGGGCTACGCTTTGCTTGGGTCTTTTTGACCTTGTCAGTCTGAGCCTTTTCAGCTTTATCCAACGCTTTGATTAGTAAGCTCATGATGCGTCGTCCGACTTACCGATCTATTGCGCTTCTTCCAGCACATTTTGCAGTTGCTGTTCAGGCAGATATTGCTTGTAAGACTGAAGCTCATCACTTTCCAGTGACGGCTTGGTAATCACCGTCGGACGCAAAAATATCACCAGTTCGGTTTTACGTGTAGCATGGTTCTTACCTTTAAATACATTGCCTATCCCCGGCACTTCCGATAATCCAGGAACTTTGTCTGTGTTTCTGATAATCTCATCTTGCATCAAGCCGCCCAAAATCGCCGTACTCCCGCTTTCTATTTGTAACATCGACTCCATTTCACGCACTTGAATCACAGGAACCTCACTTTTTATTGGTGCTCCCGCGTTATTTGCCCCTGTACGTAAGTTTGGGTTAGGGTCTTGAACGAAATCTATTGCGCGAGTGATACTTGGCCGAACATTAATTCCCACACTGCCGTTATTATTAATTTGTGGGGTAACGCTCATCACTATACCTACAGGCACAGTATTAGGTGTAGTTGTAAATGTTGCCAGAGTGCCTCCTACCGTACCTCCTACAGTTGATTGTTGTGCCTGTACGGTAAAATATACTAGGTTATCCACTACTTTTAGCACTGCAGTTTGGTTATTTAGCACCATCAGCTTTGGGCTAGAGAGCACTTTGGTGTCGCCAAACTGCTTGAGTAAATTAATTGATGCTGCAATATTGCCGATACGGCTCAAGGGGTTCAAATAACCCAACACAAAGCCTGCATCAGTATCTACACCAAGCGCGTTACTACTTGTTGTGGCGCTAATCGTGTTAGCTGTACCGTCAACGCTAAAATTGCTAGATCCCAAGCTTTGCTTAAAAACAAATCCATTATTTCTAGCCGAGTTGTTAAGCCTACTCCAATCAATCCCCGCTTGAAAACTATCTTTCAGCACCACTTCTACAATAGTAGCCTCAACCAATACTTGCCTTTTTGCATCGACCATCACTTGATCGATAAACTCTTGAACTTTCTCGTGTTGTTTTTTTGTGGCACGCACACTAATCACCCCGGTTTCCGGGTTAGCAATAACATTAGCAGCAAACAAGGTTTTATATTCTTTACGCTGATCGTCTCTTTGTTCAACTTCAGCTTTATTTTTGCTCGCCTGCGCTTTGTTTTCATCAGACCCGGCTTTTCCAGCAACAGTTTCACCCAAACTGCCATATCGAGTCACAATCACTTCTTTGTCAGTCTCTGCCAACAAATCTTTAATGTTCTGAATCAGCGATTCCCACAAATGATTTTTGGCTTTACTAGAAACCAACGTACGAGAACTATTATTCGCACCATTCCCGGAAATGCTACTTACCGTGCCACTTGAGCCAGAGCTTTGTGATGTACTTGAAATTTGACCATCCGCGCCAATAAAACCTTCAGTATCACGATTAATATTCACATAATCTACTTTGTATGTACGCAACACCGGCTGGTCTGGTGTAATGTAAAGCACATTACCTTCCACGCGATAAGTGAGATCCACCTGCTTGGCCAAGCGCTCCAAAATGGCCGGCAAAGTCTGGTCTACCGCATTCAATGTTGCCCTGCCTTGAATCGCAGGATGGATGTCGATATTGAGTTTGCTCTCGCGTGCCAAAGCAAACAATATCTCCTTCACAGGCACTTCGTTGACAACAACGCTATAAGTCTGCGCTTTGGTCGTAACCTTGGGTGGCGGTAGCTGTGGACTGCTTCTTACTGGCTTGGGAATTGGCGCTGCCTGGGTATTGGTGGCAGTCATACCTGCCGGAGCTTTACCGTCGATATGTCCACTGGATGGCTTGACTTTGGATTGGTGTGCACATGCAGCCAGCGCCAATATCGAGCACGTTAAAATAAGTTGTTTCCAGAGCGCTTGTTTTTGCAAGAACGTATTTCTTACTTGTATCAGCACAACGCACTTCCCTCTACTTTATCTATGCAAAGCGAGTTATCGCATAATCAGCTTTAAAATGCAATACTAACTTATTGAACTTTCAATAGTTTTATCAAAATCACTTCGTTTTTGCAACTTCTTCCATAATCCCTGCCACTGTACGAAGCTGCGGACGATTCTTTTTAAGCTCTTCCGGCAAAGTTTCCAACACACGTGTCGCTTCAGCCCGATCAGGGAACCCACTGTAAATAACGTTAAATGACGGCTGGTTGTTTACTAGAGTTCTATACACATAAATTTTATCCAGCTCTATTTTGCTGCCTAGTCGCTCCAAAGCCGATTTAAGTTGTTGCTCATCACTTGCTCCGAACAACTGTATCGTTACAACGGTTGGCTGCTGGGTCGCCAGCCAAGCCTGTGTGGCTGACAGGCGGGTAAGCAATATATCCGATTGTGCCGGAGACTCCAGTAGCGGCGCCTGAACTGCTATCGACGCTGTAGTTGGAACAACCGCTGGTTTTATTATCACTTCGGGTCTGGATACCGGTTTGATTTCTGCAACCTTGGGTTTGTCAGAAGTCATATTGGGCTGATACCAGAAATAAGCTACCATTAAGCCCAACATCAGCCCTGCACCCAACACAACCGCCCAAGCCCATAAGCCTGACTTGTTTACTCGCTTGATTTTCTCGGTGCTGAACTCACTATCTGCAATGGCTGCCTGCACATGCTTGGGCGTAATCTGGTACACATTCTCGGCAAAAGCTGCTAACAAGGCCTTGTCGGCCAGGATATTGACCCTGCGCACCAGTCCTTGCGCGGATTGCGCTAGTTTTTTGATAGCCGCAGAAGTAAATGGAGGCGGGCCATAATAGCCAGCCGCCCGTAGCCGAAACATCAAATACTCGTCCACTTCCTTAAGCTGCAACGGCGCGAGATTAAAGCTATGTGTAATACGCTCACGCAATTGGCGAATATGCGTCTGATTCAGGTTTGCGTCCAGCTCCGGCTGGCCAAACAAGACTATTTGCAATAGTTTGTCATACTTGGTTTCCAGATTGGATAACAGACGTATTTCTTCCAAAGTCGCCAGCGGCATACCTTGGGCCTCTTCGACAAAAATCACTACCTGCTTGCCGGCCTCGTGACGCTTGAGCAGATACTCTTGCAGCTTCTGCATGACCTTGAGCCGGTCGGCATTTTTCGGAAGCTTGAGTTGTAGCTCGAACGCAATGGCGTGCAGCACATCCTCAGGTGCCACGCTGGGGTTAGCCAGATAGATACTTTCAATATGCTCCGGCAACATGGTCTGCAGCATCCGACACAACATGGTTTTTCCGCTGCCTACCTCACCTACCACCTTGATGATGCCTTCACCGCTACCAATGGCATATAACAAAGCATCCAGCACCGCACCACGGTTGCTGCCGGTAAAAAATACCTCTGTATTGGGCGTGATCTTGAAAGGTGGCTCTTTCAAGCCAAAATGTTGATAATACATTGCGTGAGTCTATTTTTCCTCTTGCAACTGCATGCGGCTATACAAGGTAGTACGATTGATGCCCAGCAATTTGGCTGCCTGGCTCAGGTTGCCATGGGTGACGCGCATAGCCGCATCCACATAGGCTTTTTCCCAAGACTTCAGAACTTGATCCAGATTGACATTGGCCTGACTCTGCAAATGCTGCAAGGCATAGCCGGATAAATCGCCATTGAAAGCCATAGACGCGCCATCTAGCTCGTTTTGGCGAGACAAATCAAACTCGGCAGAAAGTTGCTGGTCGTTAACCGTTTGCCCGGCATATTTGGCAATCAAGCGAATAATGATGTTGCGCAACTCGCGCACATTGCCGGGAAAATGATAATCCAGCCAGCGCCGCTCGGCTTTTTCATCCAGCTTGAATGGCTTCTGCCCCGTCTCCCGGGCATAAAAATCCTTAAAATGTTCCAGCAATACCAGACTATCCCCATTCAGCTCACGCAAGGGCGGTACACGGACGGTAAACACACTCAAACGGTGATATAAATCCGCCCGGAAATTGCCTGCGCGCACTTCTGCCCGCAAGTCCCGATTCGTAGCCGCCACGATACGCGCCCTGCTCTTGCGAACCTGAGTTTCACCTACCCTCGCATATTCACCGTTCTCCAGCACACGCAGCAATTTGGCCTGCATATCCAATGGCAGTTCGCCGATTTCATCCAGGAAAAGCGTACCTTCGCCGACATCCTCGAAGTAGCCAGCGCTTGCATTGGCCGCGCCGGTAAAAGCGCCTTTGGCATGGCCGAATAGGATAGACTCTGCCAACATGGGAGAAATGGCCGCGCAGTTGACGGACAAATAAGACTGCTTGCTGCGTTTGCTGAAACGGTGGAAATTGCCCGCGACGCGCTCCTTGCCACTACCCGATTCGCCTTCAATTAAAACTGGGAAAGGCGAGTCGGCAAATTGTTTGATTTGGGTAATCAGTGTCTGCATCGGCAGGCTCTCACCCACCATGCCGCCATTCTTGTCTTCCGGCTTCTCGGTCTTCTCAACGCTTTGCACCTTGAGGGAATTGACCAGCAATTCCTTGAGCTTTTCTACATCACACGGTTTGGGGATAAAATCCAGCGCACCTAGCGCCAGTGCATGTTTGACATTCACATCATCACTTTGCCCGGAAAGCACATGGATTTTCATGCTAGGGGAATGTGCTAACAACTCGCCTATCATCTTGAAGCCTTCATCTGGCTTGTGCTGCATCGGCGGCAAGCCCAAATCCACTAAGGCCAAGTCTGGCGGGGATTCCAGCTGGCGCAACAAACTCTTGGCCTGTGTCCGCGAATCCGCCACGCACACCTCAAAATGCTTGCTCAATACAAAATGCAACGTATCCGTAATTAGCGGATCATCGTCAATAATCATCAATACCGGGAGTTGCGCCATGGATAGCTTCCTTCTCCTTGTTAATATTTTTCTTGTACTTTAAGGATACTATAACCCGTATGCCGTCTGGCATCAATGGCTGGGGGAAGATGGGGTGGCTGATCGGGCTCGAACCGACGACAACTGGAATCACAATCCAGGGCTCTACCAACTGAGCTACAGCCACCATAAAAACAAAGACACCAGAAAGTGTCTCCGCATTTGGCCTGCCCGACAGGAATCGAACCTGTAACCCCCAGCTTAGAAGGCTGGTGCTCTATCCGATTGAGCTACGGGCAGATTGTCGGTAAGGCTAAAAAGGTGGTCGGCGTGGAGAGATTCGAACTCCCGACATCCTGCTCCCAAAGCAGGCGCGCTACCAGACTACGCTACACGCCGAAGAGGCAGCAATATAGCGCAAAGCGGTCTTGAGGTCAATTCGAATATGCTAAAATAGCGAAGTTTTTTAACTCGAATTCAAAATCCAGCATGACAGCGCACATCATTCACGGCAAGACCATCGCAGAAAACCTGCTGCAAGACATCAAACAGCGTGTAGACGCACGCTCGAGTTCCGGCAAGCGCCCACCATGCCTGGCCGTAATCCTTGTTGGCGCCGACCCGGCTTCTGCCATTTACGTGCGCAACAAACGGCTGGCATGCGATAAAGTCGGCATACGTTCCATCGCCTATGATTTGCCCGCCAACACAACCGAAGCCGAGCTGATGGCACTGGTGGACAAGCTTAATGCAGACAACGGAGTGGACGGGATACTGGTGCAATCTCCATTGCCAGACCACATTAATGAAGAACATCTGGTGGAACGCATCAGCGTAGATAAAGATGTGGATGGTTTTCATCCGTATAACATCGGTCGGCTGGCGGTGCGTCAGCCGACCTTGCGCTCTTGCACGCCTTATGGTGTCATCAAAATGCTTGAAACCACCGGGATCGAGCTGATGGGTCTGGATGCTGTCGTAGTGGGCGTTTCCAACCACGTGGGCCGTCCGATGGCGCTGGAGTTGCTGCTGGCAGGCTGTACCGTCACCAGCTGCCATCGCCATACAAAAGACTTAGCTGACAAGATTCAACATGCCGACCTGATTGTCGCAGCTGCCGGAAAACCGGGCTTGATAAAAGGCGAATGGATTAAACCTGGTGCGATTGTGGTCGATATTGGAATTAACAGGTTGCCGGACGGGAAAATTACGGGTGATGTCGAGTTTGACGTCGCCAAAGAAATAGCCAGCTACATCACCCCGGTACCCGGTGGTGTAGGCCCCATGACAGTAGCCACATTGATGGAAAACACACTGCTGGCGCTGGAACTGCGCGAAACAAAATAGCAATTGCAATCTAGGCACAATGGGCGTATGCTCAGCAGGGTTTTGGATGTACTCGATTGCAGTTTAAGTAGTTAACTTTATTAGATTTGATTAGCCGTATGCCAGAAACACTCAACAAAAGTTTTACTCCTTACGTCGTGCAACCCGGCGAGGAGTACATGAACAGCAACCAACTCAACCACTTCCGCAAAATCCTGAACGACTGGAAAGCCGAGCTGAGCCAGGACATTGACCGCACTGTGCATACCATGCAGGACGAAGTCACCATGTTCGCCGACCCGAATGACCGTGCCAGTCAGGAATCCGACATGGCACTGGAACTGCGCAATCGCGACCGCGAACGCAAACTCATCAAAAAAATTGACGAAACCCTGCGCAATATCGACAACGACGAGTACGGCTATTGCGAAAGCTGCGGCGTAGAAATCGGCCTCAAGCGCTTGGAAGCACGCCCCACAGCTACACTTTGCATCGACTGTAAAACGCTGGATGAGATGCGTGAACGCCAAGTAGCCAAGTAGCTATTTGCCTCTCTCACGCGCACACGCGTTCATTACTAAAACCATGGCTCTGCAAGCCAAGCTAGATGCGGCTTCCTGAGCATCTATTTGCATAATGAAAAAACGCCTCTATCGAGGCGTTTTTTGTTTTGCAGCTGATGATTACTCGTCGGATTCCGTTGGCGCTTTGTCTGCTTTCGCAGGCGGTTCTATCAGAGCTTTCATGCTCAAACGCACTTTGCCCTTCTCGTCCATTTCCACCACTTTCACGCGCACGACATCGCCTTCTTTCACGTAGTCGCTTACAGCTTTCACGCGGTCATGCGAGATTTGGGAGATGTGCACCAAACCATCTTTGCCCGGTAGCAGGGAAACCACTGCGCCAAAGTCCAGCACTTTAACAACCGGGCCTTCGTACACCTGGCCGACTTCCACTTCTGCAGTAATTTCGGCGATACGGCGTTTAGCCTCTTCACCGGCCTCGGCAGAAGTACAAGCGATCTTCACTGTGCCATCGTCTTCGATATCAATGGAAGTATTAGTTTCTTTGGTCAATGCCTGAATCACAGCGCCACCCTTGCCAATCACGTCGCGAATTTTGTCCGGATTGATCTTCATAGTGATGATACGTGGCGCAAATTCGGACATTTCGGTATTGGCATTTGCCATCGCCTGTTTCATGATGCCCAAGATATGTGCACGGCCTTCTTTGGCTTGTGCCAATGCGGCTTGCATAATTTGTGCGGTGATTCCGGTGATTTTGATGTCCATTTGCAGCGCAGTCACACCGTTGTCAGTACCCGCCACTTTAAAGTCCATATCGCCCAAGTGATCTTCGTCGCCGAGAATATCGGTCAACACGGCCACACGATTACCTTCTTTAATCAAGCCCATCGCAACGCCCGCTACATGTGCTTTCATCGGCACACCTGCATCCATCAATGCCAGACAGCCACCGCATACGGAGGCCATGGAGCTGGAACCGTTGGATTCGGTAATCTCGGATACCACACGAACGGTGTAATCGAACTCTTCCTTGCCAGGCAAAGCCGCCAGCAAACCACGCTTAGCCAAATTACCGTGACCCACTTCGCGGCGTTTAGGGGTACCGACACGGCCGGTTTCGCCAGTCGCATACGGGGGCATATTGTAATGCAGCATAAAGCGCTCGTTGTATTCGCCTTGCAGTGCATCAATGATTTGCTCGTCTTTGCCTGTACCCAAAGTCGCCACCACCAAAGCTTGTGTCTCGCCACGGGTAAACAGGGCGGAGCCATGTGTACGCGGCAACACGCCGGTGCGAATAGTGATAGGACGCACGGTACGTGTGTCACGACCATCGATGCGTGGCTCGCCATTCAAAATCTGGCTACGCACAGTTCTCGCTTCCAGCTTGAAGAACTCGTCTTTCACCTTGTTGGCTTCCAAAGTGGAAGTTTCCTCGGTAATCAGCTCAGCCATCACGCGGCTCTTAATCTCGTCCAGCTTGGCAGAACGCTCTTGCTTGGATTTGATTTTGAATGCGTCATTGACATCTTTTTCCGCCAATTGCGCCACTTTCTCAATCAAAGCAGTATCGGGCTCCGGCGGTGTCCAATCCCAAGCGTCTTTGCCGGCTTCTGCGGCGAACTCGTTAATCAGCGCACATAATTTTTTGATCTCTTCGTGGCCAAATACGACTGAACCCAACATCACCTCTTCGGATAGCTCTTTCGCCTCGGATTCCACCATCATTACTGCGCCTTCGGTCGCAGCCACCACCAAGTCCAGCTCGGTCTCCACCAACTGGCTAGCCGTAGGGTTCAGCACATATTCGCCATTAATATAGCCCACGCGCGCCGCGCCCAGCGGACCATAGAACGGGATGCCGGAAATCGCCAGCGCGGCAGATGCGCCAATAATGGCTGGAATATCCGCATCGATTTCAGGGTCGGATGACATCACAGTTGCCACTACTTGCACTTCGTTATAAAACGCATCTGGGAAAAGCGGACGCAATGGGCGGTCGATCAAGCGGGAAGTTAAAGTTTCTTTCTCACTAGGGCGGCCTTCACGCTTGAAAAACCCGCCTGGAATCTTGCCGGCTGCATAAGTTTTCTCTTGATAATCCACGGTCAATGGAAAGAAATCCTGACCTTCTTTTACTTCTCTTTTACCGGTAACAGCCACCAACACCACGGTGTCACCATAACTTACCATCACCGCACCATCAGCCTGACGGGCGATTTCGCCTGCTTCCAATGTCAGGGTATGTGCACCGTACTGCATGCTTTTTTTTGTAATATTGAACATAGTTTTCTCTCTCTTTCTCCATTGGCTGCAACTCACTACCCAGTTGCAACCCTACAATAAAAAAAGCCGATGCAATCTGCGATCGGCTTTTTGCGATTTATAAAAGCGGATTGATAATAACCACTTTTATAAAATTATTTACGCAGACCCAAACGCTCGATCAGCGCTTGATAACGGCTTACGTCTTTACGTTTCAGATAATCCAGCAAACGACGACGTTGGCTAACCAGAGCCAGCAAACCACGGCGTGAGTGATTGTCTTTTTTGTGGGATTTGAAATGCTCGGTCAGGTAGCTGATACGGTTGGTCAACAATGCCACTTGCACTTCCGGGCTGCCTGTATCGTTAGGCGCGCGTTGAAAGTCTTTAACGATTTTTGCACTTTGTTCTGCTGTAACTGCCATCTTTAATTTTCCTTTAGTTAGCGTCAATGCAAACGCAGTTTGATTTAAGCCAACCGCAAATGCATTCAATTTACAAATGAGCGCGCATTCTAGCACAACCGGATTACAATACCAAGTTATTATTTGTTGTTTTTATTGAGGTTTTTACTTGTCATTCCAAAACCAGCAAACGCTTTGGCGCGATTTTGCCGTTGCCTAGCCGATAACCCAACCCTAAAAAGTGGTCAGCTTCATCATACAATCGCATTTCGCCTTGCGGCACCTTGCCGGGTACCCACACCGCTTGCCCTTGCAGTAAGAAATAAGCGGCATCAGCACCCAGTTGAATCTTCGGCAAATTGGCAATCGCAGAATCCACCGGCAGCAAACAAGCATCCCGCGCCGTTATGTCCATCCCTTCCATGACCTCTATGGTATATGCTCGTTCCAGCGTATATCCAGCGGTGGCCGTGCGGCGCAAACCCGCCAGATGCGCGCCGCAGCCAAGTTGATTGCCAATATCCTCCACCAACGTACGTATGTAAGTACCTTTGCTGCAGGTGACTTGGATTTGCGCCACATCGCAGTCAAAAGCCAGCCGCTCTATCGCGTGAACCGTGACCTGGCGTGGCTTGCGTTCTACCTCCTGCCCTGCACGCGCATATTCGTACATAGGTTTTCCATCCACCTTGAGTGCAGAATACATGGGTGGAACCTGGCTTATTTCGCCCAGAAACAGCTGGCAAGCCGCGTCGAACTGAGTCTCTGTCACATTCACAGACTTGGTTTCCAACACTTCGCCTTCGGCATCTGCCGTGGTGGTGGTTACACCGAGCCTTATCGTTGCGATATAGGTTTTATCGGCATCGGTAAGCACTTGCGCAAACTTGGTGGCTTCGCCTAGGCAGATAGGCAGCAGGCCGGTTGCCAGCGGATCCAGTGTGCCGGTATGTCCGGCCTTGGCCGCCTGATAAAGCCATTTGACTTTTTGCAAGGCCTGGTTGGACGAATACCCTAGCGGCTTGTCCAATAGCAGCACACCACTGACTGGCCGTTTTACACGCTTGGTTTGCATGCGAAAATTAAGAATTGGTGTCGGTTTTGCGGGCTGCGTCGATCAGGGCATCCATTTTCATGCCATTATCGATGCTGTTATCGTACTCAAAATGTAATTGCGGCACGATGCGCAACATCATGCGTTTGCCCAGTTGGGAACGCAAAAAATTGCTGGTGTTTTCCAGCCCGGTTTGCTGGCTGGCACTTTGCTTGGAGGCCGTGTAAAACACCTTGGCGTGTGCCATGTCGCCACTGACCTCTACCCCGGTAATGGTAATCATGCCGATGCGCGGGTCTTTTACCTCGAACATGAGCAAATCAGCCAGTTCGCGCTGAATCTGCTCGGCCACGCGGTCGGATCGGGAAAATGCTTTTGCCATGAGTGTTAAAGTTTAAAGTTAAAAGCGTCTAAAAATTTATTGCCAAAACTGATGCCCTGGAAGGCAAGCAGGACGCGGCTTCCAAGGCAACGTGTTTGACAATGAAGCGCGCGCATGCGGCTTTAAAGCGTACGCGCCACCTCGACAACTTCATAAATCTCCAGCAAGTCGCCCACTTCCAGATCGTTATAGTTTTTGAGCGATAAGCCGCATTCGAAGTTGGATTTGACTTCTTTGACGTCATCTTTGAAGCGTTTCAGAGAATCCAACTCACCGGTATGGATAATGACATTGTCACGCAACACACGCACTTTGGCATTGCGTTTCACCATGCCGTCGGACACATAACAGCCGGCCACCGTACCCACTTTGCTGATACGGAAGACTTCGCGCACTTCCACTGTGCCAATCATTTGTTCTTTCTGTTCCGGCGCCAGCATGCCACTCAAAGCAGCTTTCACTTCATCTACAGCTTCGTAAATAATGTTGTAATAACGCACGTCCACATCGTTCGATTCGATCAGTTTGCGTGCACCCGCGTCTGCACGCACGTTAAAGCCAATCAGCACCGCTTTGGATGCAATCGCCAGATTGACATCAGACTCGCTGATAGCACCCACACCCGTGTGGATCACGTTGACTTTCACCTCGCTGGTGGAAAGTTTTTGCAGCGAGGTTGACAATGCCTCATATGAACCTTGTACGTCGGATTTAATAATTAGGCCCAAAGTCTTCACTTCGCCCTCGGCCATTTGCTCAAACATACTCTCAAGTTTGGCCGCCTGTTGTTTGGCCAGTTTCACATCACGGAACTTGCCTTGACGGAACAAGGCAATCTCACGTGCCTTACGCTCGTCGTTCAGCACAATGACTTCTTCACCGGCATTCGGCACTTCGGAAAGCCCTAGCACCTCGACCGGAATAGATGGTCCGGCCTCCTTCACCTCGCGACCATTCTCGTCTAACATGGCGCGCACCCGGCCATAAGTCGTACCTGCCAACAGCATGTCGCCGCGACGCAGCACACCAGACTGCACCAGAATGGTGGAAACCGAGCCGCGACCTTTATCCAAACGTCCTTCAATCACCAAGCCTTTAGCCGGTGTATTACGTGGCGCCTGAAGCTCCAGCACTTCCGCTTGCAGCAACACCGCTTCCAGCAATTCATCAATGCCCTTGCCGGTTTTGGCCGACACTTCCCGGAACATAGTGTCACCGCCAAACTCTTCCGGCACAACCTCATGATTGACCAGTTCCATCTTGACGCGCTCCGGCTGCGCCTCCGGCTTATCAATCTTATTGATTGCAACGACCAAAGGCACACTGCCTGCCTTGGCATGGTGAATCGCCTCAATGGTCTGCGGCATCACACCGTCATCGGCAGATACCACCAGAATCACCACGTCAGTTGCCTTGGCACCGCGCGCGCGCATCGCGGTAAACGCCTCGTGGCCAGGCGTATCCAGGAAAGTCACCATCCCGCGCGGTGTTTCTACATGATAGGCCCCGATATGCTGGGTAATCCCGCCCGCCTCACCGGAAGCGACGCGCGTACGGCGAATATAGTCCAGCAAACTGGTTTTACCATGGTCAACGTGACCCATCACCGTGACAACTGGCGGACGCGCCTCCAAAATCGGTTCGGCATGTTCTGCCTCTTCCAAGAAAGCTTCAGGATCATTGGCCGCAGCCGCTTGCGCTTTATGCCCCATCTCTTCGACAACGATAATGGCCGTTTCCTGGTCAAGCACCTGGTTAATGGTCACCATCATGCCCATTTTCATCAAGGCTTTAATCACCTCACTGGCCTTCACGGACATTTTGTGCGCCAAATCCGCCACGCTGATCGTTTCAGGCACGGCGATTTCATGCACGATAGGCTCGGTCGGTGCATTGAATGCATGCTGCTGCTCGTCATCCTTGTGTTTATGCTTAGTCTTGGGCGCACGCCAGCCTTGTGTCATACCAACATCGCCGCGTGCTTTTAATCCGCGCTTGCGATTTTCGTTTTCGTTCCAATCGCGGTTATCTGCGCCCTTGCCTTTTTTTGCCTCTTTCCCTTCTGGCTTTGCACTACCTTCTTTTGTCGGTTTATGCAAAGTACCTTCGGATAATTTGCCCACTTTCTTCTCAGCTTCAGCTGATTTTCTGGCTTCATCCTCAGCTACGCGGCGCGCCTCAAGTTCCTGCTTACGACGCAAATCTTCGGCCTGCATCGCAGCTAAAGTTGCAGCACGTTTCGCCTCTCTTTCACGTAATGCAATCTCTTCCGCACTCAAAACGATCTTTCTCGCAGATGGCGCTTCTACCGCGATAGGCTGCTGCTCAATAACAGGAGCAATCACCTCTTCTTCTATAATTGGCTCTTGAACAACAGCAGGCTGCTCTTCATCCAAGGCTTGTTGCGCTGAGGCGTCCTCTTGCATCTTTGCTTCGGACAAAGGCTCAGCCACATCATCTCGACGCATCAGCACGCGTTTCTTGCGCACTTCAACTTGAATGGTTCTTGCACGACCAGCGCTATCAGTCTTTTTAATTTCCGTACTTTGCTTGCGCGTTAGCGTAATTTTGCTTCTAGGTGCGGCAGCCCCGTGTTCTTTGCGCAAATAATCCAGCAAGGCGGTCTTGTCTGCCTCGCTAAGAATGTCATCTACCGCATCTTTGTTTACGCCGGCATTTTTAAGCTGTTCCAACAGCGATGAAACCGGCCGACCTAATTCTGCGGCGAATTGTGCTACGGTTGATTGTGCCATTTACTGCTCCAGTATCCTATTAGCTTTACCTTAATTCGATTAGCTGAACCAAGGCTCACGTGCAGTCATAATCAATGCTTTTGCACGTTCTTCATCCATATTGGTCAATTCTACCAATTCATCTACAGCAAGTTCCGCCAAATCATCTGCCTTGGAAATGCCTTTAGATGCCAGCAAGTGCGCTGTCGCATCGTCCATGCCTTTTAAGTTCAGCAAATCTTCCGCCGCTTCTTCCACTTTCTCTTCCTTGGCAATCGCCTCAGTTAACAAAGCAGCACGGGCGCGCGAACGCAACTCGTTAATCGTATCCTCATCAAACGCCTCGATCTCGGCCATCTCAGCCAGTGGCACATAGGCAATCTCTTCCAGTGTGCTAAAGCCTTCTTGCACCAGAATGTCGGCAACTTCTTCGTCCACGTCAAGTTTTTCCATAAACAGCTTGCTGACGCTTGCGTATTCATCCTGATTCTTCTGTGCAGCTTCTTGCTCGGTCATGATATTCAATGTCCAGCCAGTCAGCTCTGAAGCCAGGCGGACGTTCTGGCCGTTACGACCAATCGCCAGCGCCAACTGTTCTTCGTCAACCACCACATCCATGCTATGCGCATCTTCATCAACAACAATACTGGACACCTCTGCTGGCGCCATCGCGTTAATGACAAACTGCGCAGGCTCCATGCTCCACAATACGATGTCCACACGCTCACCTGCCAACTCACCAGTAACAGCTTGCACACGTGAGCCGCGCATCCCTACGCAAGTCCCTACAGGATCCAAGCGTTGGTCATTGGTTTTAACCGCAATTTTGGAACGCAAGCCCGGATCACGGGCAGCAGACCGAATTTCCAGCAAACCTTCTTCGATTTCCGGCACTTCCAGCTCGAACAAGCGAATCAGAAACTCCGGTGCAGTTCTGGATAATATCAATTGAGGGCCGCGACCACCACGGTCAATACGCGACAAATATGCACGAACACGATCACCTACGCGCAAATTCTCTTTCGGAATCATGGATTCACGTGGCAACATACATTCCAGGCGCCCCACCTCAATGATCGCATTGCCTTTCTCCATACGCTTGATCACACCGGTAATGAGCTTCTCATCTCTAGCCAGAAAGTCTTGCAAAATCTGCTCGCGCTCTGCTTCGCGCACCTTTTGCAAAATGACTTGTTTAGCAACTTGCGCACCAATGCGACCAAAGGAAATTGATTCCAACGGCTCTTCGTAATAATCGCCGATCTTGCGATCTTGCGCACGCGGGTCTTCCTCGTCAAACTGATACGCAGAATTTTCTAGTAAGTCATATTCGACATACTGCCAGCGACGAAATGTCTTATAGTCGCCTGTCTCCTTGTCAATCTCGACACGGATATCGGCGCCTTCTTCGTGATTTTTCTTGGTCGCGGAAGCCAAAGCCAGCTCAAGTGCTGTAAAAATTACCTCCTTACTCACATTTTTTTCATGAGCAAGCGCATCTACCAACAATAAAATTTCACGACTCATCACATTTCTCCAACTTTAAATTTTATCCCTCAAAACTGTGGACTCAATCTCGCCTTTTCTATATCTGCCAAAGCAATTCTTTCTATTTTTCCATCCAGCTCCAGCAATACCTTATCCGCTTCTATGCCACGCAAAACTCCCAGAAATTTCTTTCTGGGCTCGCCACTGGCTTGCGGCACAGGTATACGCAATCTGATTTGCGCATGCTCCCCAACAAACCGTGCAAAATGCGCTGGTTTTTTCAGCACGCGATCCATGCCGGCAGAAGAAATCTCCAGCCGGTCATAATCAATGTCATGCTCAACCGCAAGCACATTACCAAGCTGATTACTCACCAACACGCAATCATCAATCGTCACGCTATCTTTGCTGTTCTTCGGATCAAGTTTATCAATAAATACACGCAATAGTTTTCCTCGATTAGACACCTCGAAGTCAACCAACTCATACCCAAGCTGAGTTACCGTTTTATCTACCAATGCCTGCAAGTCTTGCACGCCTAACTCTCCAAAAAACTGATATATGTCTTGCGGAAATAAAAAAAGGGCGCACTGCCCTTCAATTGGTAAATTATATCAATAAATTCAGTGAATTGGAATCCATTTATTCGCCTTAAGGGTTTGATAGGGTGCTACAAACCAATAAACCCTCCTTGTGAGGGTTTGTAAAGCAAAAGACCCAACTCTGGATCGGGTCTTTTAATAATAGCCTGGGGATGACCTACTTTGGCTTCGGCCGCTACGCTTAACATCGCTTCGCGAGTTAGCCTGCGCCGCAACACTTCGCTAATTGTGGCTTCGGCCACATCGCTTCGCTCGTTTAACCTGAAGGTTAGCCTGCGCCGCAACTTCACTTCGTTCGTTGTCACCCCTCTAGCAGGTCAACCATATCCCATTGATATAAACTAAAAAACCCCAGCTTTCGCTGAGGTTTTCTAATTTAAATAACAGCCTGGGGATGACCTACTTTCGCAAGCGAAGAGCTTACTATCATTGGCGCTGGTTCGTTTCACGGCCCTGTTCGAGATGGGAA
>WBZT01000689.1_pt1 | contig 26461 bp, 31 predicted proteins | sample 5204241 | NCBI WGS metagenome assembly WBZT01 (sample SAMN12344358, study PRJNA552823) | activated sludge metagenome | biome: Activated sludge suspended growth; feature: Nitrification reactor; material: Wastewater; isolation source: activated sludge from nitrification reactor of wastewater... | reverse complement strand
ACGGTCGAACTCGCTCGGGGCGCGTCCGGCCCCCGGGACCTCGACCGTCTGCGTGCTCACGGTCGCGGATTGTCCCACGGCGGCGGTGCCGAGGGAGTGATACGCCAGGTGGCGTCGGGTCGGTACGGTTGGCCGGACCATGACCGAACGACGACCGCGCTACCGCACCGGCGACGACGACCTGGACCGAAGGATCGACGAGCTGATCGCGGATGCGGGGATCCAGGCGGATCAGGACCTGGCCTTCGAGCTGGTGACCTCGGTGCTGCGCATGGGTCGTGAGGGCCTGTCGCGGGGTGACCTCAAGATCGCCAACTCGACGCTGAAGGAGATGCGCTACGCGTTCCACGTGTTCGACCCCTACCGGTCGGTGCGGAAGCTGGCGATCTTCGGCTCGGCTCGCACCGGCGTCGACGAGCCCGCCTACGCCGCGGCGCGCGACGTGGGTCGGGAGATCGCGGACGAGGGCTGGATGGTGATCACCGGCGGCGGTCCGGGGATCATGACCGCCGGCATCGAGGGGGCCGGGGCCGAGAACAGCTTCGCGGTCAACATCGTGCTGCCCTTCGAACCGGCCGGCGGCGGTGTGATGGTCAACGACGGCAAGGTCATCAACTTCAAGTACTTCTTCAACCGCAAGCTCACGTTCATGAAGGAGGCGTGCGCGTACGTCATGTTCCCCGGCGGGTACGGGACCATGGACGAGACCTTCGAGCTGCTGACGCTGCTGCAGACCGGTCGCGAGGTGCCGGCCCCGATCGTCCTGTTCGAGCCCCCCGGCGACGCCTACTGGCGCAGCTTCCGACACTTCCTCGAGGTCGAGCTGCTCGACTCGGGACTGATCGCAGCGGAGGACCTCGACCTGTTCCACATCACCTCCGACGTGGGCGACGCGGTCGAGCACCTCACCGCGTTCTACCGGGTCTTCGACTCGATCCGCTACGTCGGCGGTCGCCTGGTGCTGCGTCTGAGCAAGGAGCTGACCGACGCACAGCTCGAGAAGCTCAACGACGAGTTCGCCGACATCGTGGCGTCGGGTCGCATCGAACAGGCCGAGGCCTCGCCGGCCGAAATCGCGGACGGGGACGCCGTCGACCGCCCCCGCATCCGGTTCCGGTTCATCGACAACTCCTACGCCCGCCTGCACGCGATGATCCGGCTGATCAACACTTTCTGAGCGCCGTGTCGGAGCGCTGGCCCCGGCCTCGTCTCGCTAGTCGAAGGCGGGGAGACCGTCGATGCTCACCGCGTTGCGATCCCGCCGGTACTGCTCCAGCTCCCCGTCGGTGCGGCTCTCGGTCCAGCGGGCCAGCCGGTCCCGTTCGCCGACGAACTCCATGAGCGGCACCGCGTAGCCGCAGGAGTCCGCGACCCGGATCACGTCGACGACCACGACGGCCCGGGCCCCGCGGTGCGGACCGAACCGCTCCCGCCACGACTCCCACTCCGCGTCGTCGGGGGTGACGACCCGGCCGGTGCCGTGGCACCGCACGATGCGCGGCGGCCCGTCGAATGCGCACCACATCGCGGTGATGCGGCCGTTGTCGCGCAGGTGGGCCACCGTCTCGGCGCCGCTGCCGGTCAGGTCGAGATACGCGCAGCGGTGGCGGTCGACGACGGTGAACGTGTCGACCATCCCCTTGGGTGACAGGTTCACCAGACCGGACGGGTCGCTCGGCGCGGTCGCGACGAACACGACGTGTTGGCGTTCGATCCAGTCCCGCAGTCCGTCGTCGATCCCGTCGTGCACCGTGCCCATGGCGGGACGGTACCGCCGGGCCCGGCTCAGGCGCCGTCGGATTCGGCGAGCAGGTGGGCGGCCTTGTCGACCGCCCGCCGGGCCCGGGTGAGTCGACGCTCGTCGACCGGCAGCTCGTCGCCGCCGGCGTCGATCGACTCGCGCAGTCGGAGGATCGCCAGATCGGCCAGCTCCTCGGAGATCCCTTCGAGTCGGGTGCGGATGTCGTCGAACTCACCGGCCATGGGGGGTGATCTAGCACCCCTTGGTGACAGCGCGGCGCGCCGCGCTCGGTAGTGTCGCCCTCCGTGTCCGAACGCCGAGACCGTGACAAGACCCACAGCGAAGCCCATCCGCGCCAGTGGGTCAGCTTCGAACACGACGACGACACCTGGATGTTCGACGCCACGTTCCTGATGAGCCCGTACCGCTGCATCTTCAACGATGGCTGCAAGGGGGTGCTGGAGGAGGACGCCGAGCACCTCGGTCACGGGTGCTGCTCGTTCGGCGCGCACTTCGCCGACAAGGCCGACCGGGTGCGGGTCCGCAAGCTGGTCGACCGACTCGACCGCGACCAGTGGCAGTTCCGGCGCGAGGCCAGGGCCGTCGGCGGGGCGATCGGGCGCAACGACGACGGCGACTGGGTGACCCGGGTCCACGACGGCGCCTGCATCCTGTTGAACCGCCCGGACTTCCACCGCGGGGCGGGCTGCGCCCTGCACGTGGCGGCGCTCGACGCCGGCGAACGGCCGATGGACTGGAAGCCCGAGGTGTGCTGGCAGGTCCCGCTCCGACTCGAGTACCACACCGACGAAGTCGGCCACACCACCCACACGCTGCGGGAATGGCGTCGACGGGACTGGGGTGAGGGCGGAATGGAGTTCCACTGGTGGTGCACCGAGGAGCCCGAGGCGTTCACCGCCCACGAACCGCTCGTCACCACCTGTCGTGACGACATCGTCGGGCTGGTCGGCGAGGAGCGATACGAGCTGTTGCGCGCCGCGCTCGGCGTGGACGACGGGCCGGCGGCCGGTGTGACCTGGCTCCCCCACCCGGCGGTGCGGCGTCGCTGAGAGAGTCGGCAGCTTCCTCAAGGGGCCGGTGGGCCGCGCCGAACCAACGGGTGTGACCGCGTTCTCAGCATCCGAACTCACCAAGGTGGCCGAGGCGGAGGGGATGATCTTCCCTCCCTACGTCGTCGACCAGCTGGTCGCCGCCCTCGACGCCGGCAAGCACGTGATCCTGACCGGGCCCCCGGGCACCGGCAAGACCACCCTGGCCGACCTGGCCGCCGAGCTGGGCCGGCACTCCATGTTGTGCACCGGCTACCAGCCGACCACCGCGACCTCGGAGTGGACGACCTTCGAGACGATCGGCGGACTCCAACCCACGCCCGAGGGGCTCATCTTCCGGCCCGGCCTGTTCGTCGAGGCGATCGAGACCGGCAAATGGCTGGTGATCGATGAGTTGAACCGGTCGAACTTCGACCGGGCGTTCGGTCAGCTCTTCACAGTCCTGTCGGGCTCGGCGGTCGTGCTGCCGTTCCGGCGCAGCGGTCAGATCAAGCCGATCTCGCTCGTGCCGCACGGGGTGGAGCCGCCCGGTGAGACCGACCCGATCCGACTGCCGGCCAGCTGGCGGATCATCGCCACCATGAACGCGCTCGACAAGCACCTGCTGTTCGACATGTCCTACGCCCTGATGCGCCGCTTCGCGTTCATCGAGGTGACCACCCCGCCGGACTGGGCCTACGAGAAGCTGCTGGATGGCGACGGTGAGATCGTCAAGAAGCTGCTGCCGCTGCGTCAGCTCAACAACCTCGGCCCGGCCATCTACGTCGACGCCAAGCGCTACGTCGCCCGTCGCAGCCGCGACGACATCAGCGAGTCCCGACTCCTGTTCGAGCTGTTCTACGCGTTCTTCCTGCCCCAGTTCGAGGGGATCGATGAGCACACCGCGGTGGCGCTGTACCGCACCGTGTCCAAGCCCCTCGATCCGCCGGAGCAGCAGGAGGCCCGACGGGTGATCGCCGAGCTGCTCGGCGAGGAACTGGTCGGCTGACGTGGAGCCCACCGCGGGCTCCGGCGCCACTGCCGAGCTCTGGGAGCGCCGTTCCTGGCGCTCCCCCGCCGTGGCCAGCGCCGCGGTCCTGACCGGGATCGCCGTGTCCGACCTCGCCGATGCGACTGCCCTGGCGCTGGCTGCGTCCGACGAGGCCCGTTCACTGCTCGACGGGATGGAGCTGCGCATCCGCACGCTGCCGACGACGGTCGCCACGTCGTCGGAGCGCTGCGTCAACTCCGTGCGCGGACCGATCATGTGGGCCGAGACGATCACCGCCCGGGCGAACGCGCTCGGCAACGACGACGTGTTCGTCTGCATGACGACCGCCCGCAGCTTCGACACGGTCGAGAACCAGCTGCTGGTCGAGGCGCTGGACTCGATCGCCGCGGCGTCCCGGGCGCTGCGCGGACCGACCGCGGAGAGACTCGAGGGCGGCGACGCCGAGCGGATCGCCGAGGTGGCAGCGGAGGCGGCCCGCTGGAGAGCCGAGGACCGACTGGCCGGCGTGAAGCCCCACCGGTTGACCGGACGTGCGGCGGCACGGCTGCGCGGCGGTCACCGCCGGACCCGGATGGCCCCGATCCAGGCGGTTCGGGCGCGGGCCCGCGAGCCGTTCTGCGCCGAGGACGTCCAGGGGCTCGCCGACGGCTGGACGGAGGCCCTGCACCGAACTGTCGTGCGGGTGCTCGACGCGGTGGGCGGCCCGACGGTGCTCACGCTGAGCGACGGCGGCCTGTGGTGTCGGGCGCTCTCGTTCCGGCACCCCGCATCGTCGGGGTCCGCTCCGGCGGGTCTGGCGTTGCGCGGCCGGCCGATCCTGCCGCCTCCGGGCGCGGTGGACGGAGCTCCGTGGGCGGAGGCCCTGCCGAGCGACGGGATCAGGCTGACAGAGGACCTCGGACCGGAGGAGATCCGGTCGGTCCTGGCTCAGTCCCGGTCGTCGTAGGGATCGTCGTCGTCGTAGGACGAGTCACGGTCGTCCACGAGCGGGGGTCGATCCGATTCGAGATCGGTGAAGATGGCCTCGATGTCGAGGTCCGGGCCGCGCTTCATGGCGCGGGCCTCTTCGTAGCGGCGATGCCGACCCTTCTTCACAGAGCACTCCCCGTCATCAACGACCGGAGCCGTCAGTGTAGCGCGGCGGTCGTCCGGACCGGTCACACCCCCGACCGGTCGATAGGGTGTGTCGATGCCTGCCCCGACCCCGACGGACGTCCCGTGGTGGCGGGGCGGAGTCGTCTACCAGGTGTACCCACGGAGCTTCGCTGACTCGAACGGCGACGGCGTCGGGGACCTGGACGGGGCGGCGTCCCGCATGGGCCATCTGAAGGACCTGGGCGTGGACGCGGTGTGGTTCTCGCCGTTCTACCGCTCCCCCATGGCCGACTTCGGCTACGACATCGACGACCACTGCGACGTAGACCCGCTCTTCGGGGACCTCGGCGCGGCCGATCGGCTGATCGAGACCGCTCACCGCTCGGGCCTGCGGGTCGTGTTGGACTTCGTCCCCGGCCACACCTCGGACCGTCACCCGTGGTTCGCCGAGTCCCGCTCCTCCCGCGGGAACCCCCGTCGCGGTTGGTACGTGTGGCGCGACCCCGCTCCCGACGGTGGTCCGCCGACCGACTGGCGGGCCGCGTTCGGCGACTACCCGGCCTGGACGCTCGATCCGACCACCGGTCAGTACTACCTGCACCTGTTCCTGCCCGAGCAGCCCGACCTGGACTGGAACCACCCCGAGGTCGCGGCGGCGATGACCGACGTCCTGCGCTTCTGGAGCGATCGTGGCGTCGACGGCTTCCGCATCGACGTCGTGCACACCGTCGGCAAGCGGCTCGACGTCGACACGCCCGCCGAGCTCCGGGGGATCCCTGCCTGCGTGCTCGACCACGGTCCCGGGGTGCACCTGCGCCTCACCGAGCTGCGGTCGCGGACCGATGCGTTCCCGTCTCCGCCGGCGCTGATCGGTGAGACCTACGTCTTCGACCGCGAGCGGGTCGTCGACTTCCTGGGCCACGGCGACCAGCTTCACCTCGCGTTCAACATCCCGGCGCTGCACTCGCCGTGGGATGCCACGGTGTGGCGCGACGAGATGGCGAGCGCGATCGACCTGTACGACCCGGTCGACGGATGGCCGTGCTGGGTGCTGTCGAACCACGACGTGCCGCGGCATCGCACCCGCTACGGCACCGAGGCCCGGGCCCGCGCCGCTGCGGTGCTGCTGCTCACCCAGCGGGGCACCCCGTTCCTGTACCAGGGCGAGGAGCTGGGCCTCGCCGACGCGGTGGTGGAAGGCGACCGGGTGGTCGACCCGGGCGGCCGGGACGGGTGCCGGGCCCCGATCCCGTGGGACGACTCCCCCGGCTGCGGCTGGCCGGCGGACCCGTGGCTGCCGTTCGCTCCCGACGCCGTCGCGCTCAGCGTCGCTCGCCAGAGCGGCGATCCCGCGTCGATGCTGGAGCACTACCGGCGGCTGCTGCGCCTGCGGCGGACCGAGCCGGTTCTGAGCGTCGGTCGCGTGGAGATCCTCGACGCCCCCGACGGGGTGCTCCGCTACCGGCGGTGGCTCGACGAACCTCCGGGAGGGGCCGCCGCCGAACTCGAGGTCCTCGTCAACTTCACCGACGAGCCCGTCGAGGTACCCGGAGTGTCCGGCCGTTGGGTCGGCGGCACCGCCCCGCCCGGCGAGACCCCCGCTCCGGGCCAGGGGCTGGGCCCCGACGAAGCGCGCGTCGTGGACCCCCGAGGGTGACGCTCAGCCTCTTCGTCGTCGCCGCGCTCACGCTGATCAGCTCGCTGATCGGCTCGGTCGTGGGCATCGGCGGAGCGACCCTGCTCGTCCCGGTGCTGCTCGCCCTCGGCGTGTCCCCCATCGACGCCGCCCCGATCGGGCTCATCTCGGTCGGAGCGTCCTCGCTGGCGGCCGGGGCCCGCCAGCTCGACGAGGGTCGGGTGCATCACCGGATCGGCTTGACCTTCGAGCTGGCCGCATCAGCGGGAGCGGCCGCCGGAGCGCTGGTCTCCTCGAGCGTCGGCGAGGACGTCATGGCGCTGGTGCTGGCCGTCGCCGCCCTCGTCGGTGCGGTTGCGGCCGTGGCCCGCAAGGGGGTCCGCAACCTCCCCAGCGGCACCTTCGGGGCCGAAGAGGTCCCCGGTGAGTGGCCGGGCACGCTGGGAGGCCAGTACGTGCTCGACGGTCGGGTCGTGCCGTACCACGCCGAGCGGGTGCCAGCCGGTCTGGTGGCGGCGCTGGCGGCCGGGGTCGTGTCCGGCCTGTCCGGTGTGGGCGCCGGGTTCCTCAAGTCGCCGGCGATGAGCGAGATCATGCGGATCCCGGTCAAGGTGGCGGCGGCGACCACCACCTTCACCCTCGGCATCACCGCGACGACCGGACTGCTCGTCTACCTCCTGCGCGGCGACCTCGACCCCGAGGTCGGCAGCGCGGCCCTGGCCGGCGCGCTGATCGGCGGGATGATCGGCGCCCGCCTGCAGACCGGGGCATCGCCGCTGCTGCTGCGGCGCATCACCGCGGCGATCCTGGTCGCCATCGCAACGCTCCTGATCGTGCGGACCCTGTGACCGGTACCGACCCGCCGATCCCCGATCCGCGATCCGGACGGTTCCAGCCGCTGATCGTGATGTCGCGCACAGCCGTCGGCCTCGCCCTGGTCCTGGCGGTGGTCGGGATGACGGTCGGCGGGACCATCGGCTCCGCCGCGGCGACCGCGGCTGTCGCGGTCGTGCTGATCGCGCCTCTGGCCCGCGTGGTGTGGCTGGCGGCGCGGTGGTTCCGACGCGGAGATCCCCGCTACGGGGCGGTGGCGCTCGGCGTCCTGGCGGTCGTGGCCGGTGCCGCGGTGCTCGCCGCGATCTAGCTGTTGTCGGCCTGGCTGTTGTCGGTCTGGCCATTGCCGACGCCACGGTCCTCGAGGACCAGGCCCTGGCGGCGGTCGAAGGCCAGGGCGGCCTCTCCGGCCAGCAACCGGCGGATCGGCTCGCCGACCAGCTCGGCGCGCCACCCCTGGGTGAGACGGGCGCCGGGGACCCCGCGCAGCAGGTCCTCCAGGTCCGAGCGGGTGGCGAGCATCGACGTCTCGAGCTCCAGCTCCCGTGACAGCTGGCTGACCCAGGCCGAGATCAGCGGGACCGCCGGTCGGAGCTCGCCGGGCAGCTCGGGTGCGGTGGGCGCGGGGGTCCGTCGGGGCCGGGTGCCGGCCGCGGCGGCGATCACCGCCAGCAGCTCGTCGCCCATCCCGCCGCGGATGCTGCGACCGTCGATCCCGCGCAGGGACCGCAGCTCGTCGACCGAGCTCGGCGTCGCGCTGGCCACCGACACGACACCCAGGTCCGACAGGACGAACCGGGGTGTCTGGTCGGTCTCGATCGCCCGCTCCTCGCGCCAGCCGGCCACGGCCTGGGCCACCGCCAGGGTGCTGCCCCGGAGGTGGCGCAGCTCCTTGATGCGGCGCCAGGCGTCGTCGGGATCGCGGGGGCCGCGGGGCTCGGTCCGCAGCTCCTCGCAGGCGTCGAGAGCCCAGACGTCGCGCCCTCGGGCCTCGAGGCGGGACCACAGCGTGTCGAACAGCTCGAGCAGGTGGGCGACGTCGGACGCCGCGTAGTCGAGCTGGTTCGGCGTCAACGGTCGACGCAGCCAGTCGGTCAGCCGGTCGGCCTTGGGGGCCCGGACCTTCAGCTCCCGCTCCAGCAACGTGGCGAGCGACGGGCTGGTGTAGCCCAGGAACCCCGCCGCGATCTGCGTGTCGACGAGGCGGGCCGGGACGGTGCCGGTGCTGCGCTCGAGCACCTCCATGTCCTGACGGGCGGCGTGCATGACCGCGGTGGCGTCGCTGTTCAGGATCCGGGCGAAGGGCGCGAGGTCGACCTGCAACGAGTCGACCAGCGCGACGCCGTGGCGGTCCGCGATCTGCACCAGGGCGACGTGCGGGAAGTAGGTGCGCTCCCGGTGGAACTCCGTGTCGATGGCGTAGCGGTCCTGACCGTCGAGGCGATCGAGGAGATCGGCGAACGCCGCGTCGTCCTCGATCAGCGTGTAGTCGCCGGCGACCGCGTCGGACACGGGCGGCTGCGGTTCAGGCGTCCGGGCCGGAGTCGACGCCCCGACCGGAGTCGATCCAGGCCATGGTCCCGCCGGCGACGTTGACGGCGTCGACGCCCCTGCCCCTCAGGAACTCGACGGCCTGGGCGCTGCGGGCGCCGCTGCGGCAGATCACGTAGACGGTGACGTCGGAAGGGACCTCGTCGGCCCGGGTCTCGAGCTCGGGCAGCGGCAGCGGGACGACGCCGGGCACGCGGGCCTCGGCGAGCTCGTCGGGGTTGCGCACGTCGAGGACGAACGCTCCCGCGCCTCGGGCCTCGTCCAGCTGGTCGACGGTGATCTCGGGTACGGACACGTCGGCAACCTACCCGCTGGCCTGTCCCGGGGCGGGATCGGGGATCCGATCTAGGGCAGGGTTCGACTCCGGGGGCATCGCAGGCCACCCGTCCGGCAGGTCCTCGACGCGGTCCACGTCACCGATCCCCTCCGGCCGGGGCGGATCGAGGTGCACGACGACCAGCCCGGCGGCGGCGACGGTGGCGACGGCGCGGTGCAGCGCACGCTCCCCCGCCGCGAACGCGGCGGCCATCGCGGTGGCCGCAGCCGGGCCGAGCGCGAGCACCGACCACTGCGGCCTGCCGTCGCGGTCGTACACGGCCACCTCTGCGTCGCTGGAGCGGACCGCGTCCCGCATGGGCGAGACGTCGGACCCGCGGAGGTCGGGGAGGTCGCACGCGCTGACGATCAGGGCACGCCCGGCCAGGTGGTCGGCCGCGGAGGCGATCCCACCCAGCGGGCCCGCTCCGGGCTCGGAGTCCGCGATCCAGCGGAGGCCGAGCCGCGAGCGCAGGGCCCCGCCGTCACCGCCGACCAGCACGACGGGGTCGCACCCCGCGTCCTGCAGCGCCCGTGCGGCGACTCCGGCGAGCGGCCCGTTCGGGGTCGACATGGTCGCCTTGTCCCGGCCCATGCGGGTGGACGACCCACCGCAGAGGACGACCCCGGCCGGTCCGGACCGGGCCTCTCGGGAGGTCATCGCCTCAGGCGCGGTCGACGACGCCGCCGTACACGTGGTCCCCACCCCGATCGGACTGGTGGTGGGCCACCGAGTCGGCCAGGTCGGCGGTGAACGCGTCGATCACCTTGTCGTGGCCGGGCGACAGCATCACGTGCAGGCCGCCGTCCTGGCGGTCCAGGTTCCAGCCCCGATCGTCCATGGCGTCGGCGATGCCGCCGATGTCGAGCGTGCCGTTCCCGTGGCCGGTGTCGGGCTCGGCGTCGGGGTCGATGCCGAACTCGAACAGCGACAGGTCCGGGTCCGAGGTGATGCGCACCCCGTCGATGCCGGCGATGCCGGCGGTGAAGCCCCGCATGGCGGTGCGAACCCGTTCTGCCAGGCGGAGGTAGCCCTCCTCGCCCAGGTGCGTCATGGTCGCCCATGCCCCCGCGATCGGAGGCCCGGGGCGGGTGCCGGCCGCCGTCGACGAGGCGTACAGGCCGCCGGGCCAGTCGTCGTACATGAAGATCTGGCGCTGGTAGAGGTCGCGGTCGCGGTACAGGACGGTCGACGCTCCCTTGTAGGCGTAGCCGTACTTGTGGATGTCGGCCGACAGCGACGTGACACCGGGGACCCTGAAGTCCCACGGCGGCACCGGCTCGCCCAGGCGCTCCCACCAGGGCAGCAGGTAGCCGCCCAGGCAGGCGTCGACGTGGCACAGGACGTCGCGCTCCGCGGCGAGTGCGGCGATCTCGGTGACCGGGTCGATCACCCCGAACGGATAGCACGGGGCAGAGACCACGACCAGGGCGGTGTCGGCGTCGATCGCGCTGGCGAAGCGGTCGGGATCGGCTCGACCGTCGGACCGGGTGGGCAGTCGCACCTGGCGGACGTCGAGGTACTTGCACGCCTTGGCGAACGCCGGATGGGCGGTGTCCGCGCACACGAGGGTGGGAGCGGTGACCCCGCGGGCCCGGGCGTGGTCCCGCGCGGTCTGCACCGCCAGGAAGATCGACTCGGTCCCGCCCGAGGACATCGAACCGGTGGCGGCGCCGAACAGCGAGCAGGCCATGTCGACGACCTCGGCCTCCATGCGCAGCAGGGTCCTGTAGCGGAACGGGTTCAGCGCGTTCTCGTGCAGGAAGCTGGACGCGATCTCGTGCTGGAGGGCCTCGAGGTCGGGGTCGTCGACGTTGTAGACGAGGCTGAACGCCTTGCCGCCTCTCCAGTCGAGGTCGTCGGACCGTTCCGATGCCACCTCGGAGAGGATCTCGCCGGCGGGTCGTCCGTGCGTCGGGAACGTCATGGAGCGACGTTAGCGCCGCGCCCGAGCGCGACCGCCGGGCGATCGCAGGGCGGTGCTGCCCTGGCCGGAGCGAACCCGTGCTCGATTCCGGGGGCGTCAGCCGACTCTCCCGGTGACGCCCCGAGACCTCTGCCTTGATCTCGGTCTTTCAGCGCGACGGATGGTGGCCGCCGCTCGTTCCCAGTGTGGTGCTGGTCGAGGCGACATCCGGCCGTCCGGACCGGGATGCGTAAGTGAATCGCTTCCTCAAGACCTGCGACCTGGTCAGCGAACTGCCCGAGCCCATCGCTCGGCGTGCCGCGGCGCTGCGCGCTCGGGCTGGTCGGGGCTCCGCGGTCGATGCCATCGTCGTCGCACTCGCCGAGCCGTTCGGGACCGTGCTCACCGGCGATCTCCAGGATCTCCGCGCACTCGCGGACCATGCTGAGGGAGTGGTTGTAGTGAGGGCCTGATCCAGGTCCGCTCCGCCTGGTCCCCGGCGGCTGGCGCGGTGTTGCCCGCGCTCAGGCGGGTGCGGGGGTGCGGGTCGGGGGTGGGTTGTGCCCGGTGAGTCCAGCGCTCAGGCGGGTGCGGGTCTGGGTGGTGTTGGGTGGGTAGTCGGGTGCCGTCGGTGGTGGTGATGGTGAAGTACCCGGTGTGGCTCTCGTTGTCGGGGGTTGTGGTGGGGGTCATGGTCCATCCGTGGCGGTGGATGATGCCGTGGTGGTGGCGGCATAGCAGGGTGAGGTTGGTGGTCTTTGTGTGCGAGAACGACTGCACAGGGGACGTTCTCGCACACGACCGTGGGGCTGGTCCGTCGAGTCTGCTGGCGTCCGTGGAGGTCAGCCTCGGTTCGGTCATGTGCCGGGCTCACACGCCCACCTTCGCAATTACGTAGTACAGTAATCCCGTGTGGAGATCCACCGAGCAGCCCGACGTCACGGCATCGCTGACGACGAGATGCTCCATGCGCTCGAGCACTCCTTGGCTGTCGAGGACGTCGGGGAGGACCCGGACCGGTGGCTCGTGCTCGGGCCCGACCGATCCGGCAATCTGCTGGAGGTCGTCGTTCTCGTCAGCGCCGACGGTTCCGAGATGATCATCCACGCCATGGCCGTGCGCCCGATCTACCGGAGGCTGCTCGAACGATGACCACCCCAACTCACAGCTCGAGCGCCGGTCCGGGCGGTCCCGTGTCGGATCAGCTCGTCGAGCAGTTCGCGGACGAAGCCGAGCAGGGCTACGACATCGAGCGCCTGGTCGCACGACGCGGGCGGCGTGGGCGGCCTCGGCTCGGGTCAGAACCCTCGACGGTGGAGTCGGTTCGACTCGATCCCGAGCTCAAGGAGCGACTCGTCCGTCGGGCGGAGGCTGACGGTGTGGCCGTCTCCGAGGTCATCCGGGACGCGCTCCGCCACCATCTCGAAGCCAGTGGTGGTGGCGGCACAGCAGGGTGAGGTTGGTGGCGTTCGTGTGCGAGGACGACTGCACAGGGGTCGTCCTCGCACACGAACGTGGGGTTGGTCCGTCGAGTGTCGCCGTGAACGTCTGGTGCGGTATCGACTGAGTCCGGCAGGCCCGGGTCCACAGAGCCGGCCCGGCAGCGCGGTCGGTCCCAGGTTCAGCGGAGAGGGAGGTCGCGGAGAGCGAGCCGTGCGGGGCTGAGCGAAGCGATCACGCCGCGACGGAGGTCACCGGCGATGGTGGGCAGATTCCGGACGAGGAGGTCGAGGTGGACCTCCGGTGCGAGCTCTGCGACGCCGCGAACGTGGATCACCGACGGGTTCGATGCCCGGCGCAACGCCAGCAGCTTCCCGAAGTCGCTGTCAGCCGTCACGACGACGAGGTCGTCGGCGACGGCGCGGTCGAAGATCTGTTCGTCCGTGGCGGTCACCATGTCCAAGTCGGCGACGTGGCCTGCGTCGTAGCCGGCAGAGCGAAGCCCTTCTGCGACCCGCGGCGACAGGTTGGCGTCGATGAGCAACCTCATGCCGGACGGGCGACAGGAACCTCGCGCTCGTTGACGGCTGCGGCGGCGAACTCGAGCGCACCCCAGATGTCGTCGCGTTCAAGGTACGGATAGTCGGCGAGCACGTCGTCGACCGTGCGACCTGCAGCGAGTTGGCCCAGCACCATCCCAACGGTGACACGAGTGTCACGGATGGTCGGCACACCGCCCATGCGGGCCGGGTCGACCGTGATCCTCTCGTAGGCCATGACGGAAGTGTACGACCGGCGCTGGTCGCACCGGCACCCGAAACCGTCGATCCGCCCGCGCGGCCAAGTCGGTTCGAGAAGACGGCGGTCGTCGCCGACGCCAGCCTGCTTCTGACGACCATGGATCGCGTCGGTGCCCTCCACACGACCTCCGCCGACGGACTGGACCGCCACCCCGGCTCTGGCTGCGAGCTGGCGATCCAGGATGGTCGTACCGGCGACTTGTGAGGTTGCGGACGTCGGTGGGCCCGCGATGGCTGTGGGGCACCAGGTGGTGGGCGTCACACCAGTTGGGTGGGGCATCGCAGCCGGGGAAGACGCAGCCCCCGTCTCGGGCGACGAGCCCCCGACGTTGGGCGCGGGTGGCGAACCGCTCGTCGGGCTTGCAGGCGACGGGGTGGCCGTCCGCCGCGGTGATGATCCATGTGATGGTGGGATCGCACGTCAGGAGCTCCCACTCGCGGGCCGACCAGCGGAGTGGGTCGCCGGCGGTATCGGTGACCCTGCTCGACCAGTCGATCGAGCTCTCGGCGGTGGGTCCGGGCAGGAGCGTCCCGTCGTGGAACAGCTCACCGACGGTGTGCTCGTCGAGGTCGACGGTGATGGTGACGTCTGCGGTGGGACCGGTGCTGCCGGAGCGGCTCGACGTGGCCGTGGCTCCGCGGGTGACGAGGTCGATGAAGGCCTGGGCCAGTAGCTCGGAGCGAGAGGGCACGTCGAGGCTGGGGTCGAGGTCGTGGTCGCTGACGGCCTGACGGTGGAGTCGGTCCGCTTCGGCATTGACGCGTTGTTCGAACCCGATGCTGGCGGGTCCGTAGAGGTCGATGGTCGCGGAGAGGGTGTCTCCGGAGCGGGTGACGGCCGCGTGGTTGCGGGGCCGGGGTGGCTCCGAGCCGTCGTGGTCCGCGTAGGACGCGATCTGGGCGACGTCGCGAGCGAAGGTCCTCCAAGTTGCACGGGAACGCATCAGGGCCAGGAGCTCGTTCTGGATCGTGGAGAACGTGTCGACGGTGCGGTCGTTGAGGTGTCGGCAGACCTCTCGGGTCCGGTCGACCGACACCGTGCCGGCCCGGAGGGCATCGGCGACGTCGGGGAGTCGGCGCAGGGCCGTCCCGGTGGTGACGTCGCGGCGGACGCGTCGCTGGTCGGCGCCGTGCCGCCAGGCCGCCTGGTTCGGAACGACGTGACCGAGCCGGGTGTCGGTCAGGCCCCGGGCGTGGAGCTCGGCGAGCAGCACGAACCGCGTGGAGTGGAAGAGCCGGTCGGCGACCTCGAGCGCATCGAACAGGCCGAGGCACGTGTCGTCGTCCAGTGCACGGACGTCGACATCGGCCAGGTCGGCGAGCCCGTCCAGCGCAGCGGTGGCCTCGATCGGTGCGGTGAACACCGGGACACCGAACCGGCCGATCCGCACCTGGCAGTCAGCGCCGGCCGGTCCCGGCTCGGCGCTCTGCCCTTCGAATCGCTCCTCGTGTCCCTCTCCGATCGAACGCATGTTCCCATGGTGTCATGGGCGTGTGACACTCGAGCCCCGACGATCGCGCCCGACACCAGCTGGGTCCGGGGGCCGCCGCACCATCCGGGGGTCGTAGCCGTGTGTGGCCGTCGTCCGAGAACAGGAGTAGATCTTCGTCGACGCCCACGGGTGGCGAACCGCGTGTTCGGATCCTGGCCCAGGCGTCGGCGGCCAGGATGGACAGCACCGCCGCTCCGGTGAACGCCTCGCTCGGGAACGCGTGCAGATCACCGAGTAGCGTCCGGTGTGAACATGCCGGTGAAGCAGATGGCGTTGAAGCGGGCCGACCGGTGCCGTGAGTGCGGCGCCGAGCTGCCGGTCGGGACGCGTGCCGAGTGGAACTCCGATCTGCGGGTCGTCACGTGCGTTCCGTGCGTCGAGGCTCGACCTCCTGCACCGATGGCACCCTCGGATGAGATGGCGGCACCCGCACCACCGCCTGGGTCGGTGTCGTCGGAGTCGGTCGATTCGGTCGTCGAGGAGGGACCGGCGCCGATCGATGTCGGAGTGCCCGGGGCGTCGGCGCGGCAGGAGCATCAGCGACGGCAGGCGAAGCGGGAGCGACGGATCGAGGAGAAGTGGGGTACCGGCCGGCTGGGTCGGATCGCCAAGGCGCTCTCGGACGATCCGCAGAGCACTCGGGCGTGGAAGGAGGGCGCCATCGGCGAGGAACGGGTCGCTCAGGTGCTCACCGAACGCCTCGGTGACACAGCTGTCCTGTTGCACGACCGGAAGGTGCCGGGCACGCGGGGCAACATCGACCACATCGCGGTCGCCTCCTCGGGCGTGTGGATCATCGACGCCAAGCGCTACAAGGGCAGGGTGGAGAAGCGGGACAAGGGCGGCTGGTTCCGGACCGACTTTCACCTGTACGTCGGAGGGCGCGACCGCACGAAGTTGGTCGAGGCGATGGGCTGGCAGCACGACGCTGTTCGCTCCGCTCTGGGTGACGAGGACGTCCCGGTTCACACGGCGTTGACGTTCGTAGGGGCGGAGTGGCCGCTGCTGTTCCCCAAGCCGCTGCGCATCGGTGGCGTGCTGGTCAGCTGGCCCGCCAAGCTCGCGGATCTGATCGGCGAACCCGGACCCCTCGACGACGAGGTCGTCGAACGCATCGCCCGCACCCTCGCCACGGCCCTCACCGCGAACCGGAGCTGACCAGGCTCTCGGCGGAACACGAACCCTTTGGAACGCTGTGGGATGATCTGGACCTGGACAGCCGCGGAGCATTCCGCGGAACGCCCGGGCCTCTAGCTCAGTTGGCAGAGCAGCGGACTTTTAATCCGACGCGCGTGGGTTCGAGCCCCACGGGGCCCACTCCGACCCTTTCGGGCGACCCGGTGGAGAGGGCCTTCGCGGCCTCAGGACGGTTCGGTACCCACGCCGGTGCGGTAGTCGCCGAACGGCTCGTCGCGCCGCTGCAACGCCTCGGTCAGGCTCCCGCCATCGGTGCGCTCACCGCCGACGGCCCCGTCGATGCCGGCATCGCCGAGGAAGGCCCGGAACGTGGGCTGGTGCACTCCCAGCGCGCACAGCTCGGTGCCCGAGCGGATCGCGGTGCGCAGACCCATCACGTCCATCGCCCGGTGCACGGTCCGCTTGTTCAGCTGGGCGATGTCGGGCGGCACCAGCGCGATGCGCTCGGCCATCGCCAGCACCTCGTCATCCAGGCGGTCCGCCGGGAACACCCGGTTGGCCCAGCCGAGGCGGACCGCGTCCTCGCCCGAGATCCAGTCGCCGGTCAGCATCATCTCCATGGCGGCCCGCGGCCCCAGGAACCAGGCGTGGAACTGCATGTCGGGCACCCCGAAGCGCACCGCCGGGTACCCGATGCGGGCGTCGTCGGACACGTAGACCAGGTCGCAGCCGGTGGCCAGCTCGCTGCCGCCGGCCAGACACCACCCGTGGACCTGGGCGATGACCGGCTTGGCCAGGTCCCAGATGCTCATCCACGCGTCGGTCACGTGGCGGGGCCAGAAGCCCTCGCCTCCCGGGGTGAAGTACGGGAGGTCGTGGCCCTCGTTGCCGTCGCCGAGCTCGTAGCCGGCGCTGAAGCAGCTCCCCGCGCCGCGGATGATCGACACGCGGACCTCGGGGTCCTCGTCCGCCTCGCGCAGCGCGTCGAGAACCCCTCCACGCACGGCGTGGTTGAGCGCGTTGCGCTTGTCGGGCCGGTTCAGCGTGATCCGGCGGACCCCCTCGGCGGGCGTGTCGACGAGCACGGCGTCGGTCATTGACGTCTCCTCCGGTGTGAGAGCCCTCGGCTGCGCGGGCTCGGGTCAACCTACGTGGCGGTCAAGGTTTCCGCCCGGGTTGCCGATCACCGGGGCCATGTCCGCCCTCGGCCACCGTCCACGCCCGCGCCCGTTCGTCCTGCTCCCGGTCCTGGCCGTCGGCCTCGTCTCGTTCCTGGCCGCATGCGTGCCGGCCCCGCCCCGTCCTCCGGCGCCGGTCGGTCCGGCCGAGCGCGAGATGGTGTTCCCCGTCGCCGGCCGGACCTCCTACAGCGACACCTTCGGGGCCCCGCGCTCCGGCGGACGCACCCACCAGGGCCAGGACCTGATGGCGGCGCGCCACACGCCGCTGGTCGCGGCGGCCGACGGCACCGTCACCTCGCTGACGTGGTCCAACAGCGGGCTGTCGGGCAACTCGCTGACCATCACCGACGCGGACGGTTGGCGCTACGTCTACATCCACCTCAACAACGACGCGCCCGGCACCGACGACGGCTCCAACGTCTACGAGCGGGCCTTCGCGGACGGGATCGCCAAGGGCCAGAAGGTGAAGGCCGGTGAGGTGGTCGGCTACGTCGGTGACTCCGGCAACGCCGAGTCGACCAGCCCGCACCTGCACTTCGAGCTGCGTCGGCCCGACGGCACCGTCGTCAACGCCTACTCGTCGCTGCGCGCCGCTCGGACCCTGGTGCGCACCGACGCCGAACGCATCGCCGACTCGCCGATCGGCACGCTCGACGGGGTCGACGGCGGAGCGGGAACCGTCAGCGTCGACGGCTGGGCCCTCGACGCCCACGACGACGACCCGGTCAAGGTCTCGGTCTACGTGGCCGGCAACCCGGTCGCCACCGCCACCGCCTCGGTCGACCGGCCTGACGTCGACGCCGCGTTCGGTCGCGGCGCGGAGCACGGGTTCCACGTGTCCGACGTGCCCGCAGCGCCCGGCACGACGGTGTGCGTGGTGGCCCACAGCCTGGGCGGCGGGGGCTCGACGCGGATCGGGTGCGGCGTCGCACCCTGATCCGCGTCGGGCGCGCCGGTGCCCGCACGCCGTTAGCGTCACCGACCGTGAGCGCCACCCTCGATCCCCGCACCCCGGTCCTCGTCGGCGTCGGAGCCGCCCACCGCCCCGCCGACGGGTCCGGTGCGGTCGAACCGCTCGAGCTGATGGTCGAGGCCGCCCTCGCCGCGGCCGACGACGCCGGCGCCGCTCGGCTCCTCCCCGACTGCGGACTGGTCGCGGTGCCCGAAGGCTCGTGGTCCTACCCCGACGTCGCCCGGCTCGTCGCCGACAGGGTGGGGGCGAGGAGAGCCCGAACGGTCCGTGCCGACATCGGCGTCCCGCAGACCCAGCCGGTCGCGGTCGCCCTCGACCGCATCCGCCGGGGTGCTCTCGACGTTGCTCTCGTCGTCGGCGGCGAGGCGATGGCGAGCAGCCGCGCGGCTGCCCGGGCCGGCACCCCCATCGACGAGACCGCCCAGGACGGCGCAACGCCCGACGAACGGTGGTCGCCGGCCGGCGAGATCATGGCCGCTGCCGAGGTCGCCGCCGGCATGTGGGCCGCCGTCGAGCAGTACGCCTGCATCGAGAACGCGCTCGGTCATGCCGAGGGCCAGCCGTTCGACTCCCAGCTCGACGACATCGCCGAGCTCTGGGCCGCGTACAACGCGGTGGCGACCACCAACCCGACCGCCGCGTTCGCAGCTCCGCGGACCGCCGCCGAGCTGCGCGATCCCGGCCCGGGCAACCGGGCCATCGCCTCGCCGTACAACAAGTGGCACGTCAGCCAGTGGGTCGTCGACCAGGCCGCGGCGCTGATCCTGTGCTCGGTCGACGCGGCGCGCGCCGCGGGAGTTCCGGCCGAGCGGTGGGTGTTCCCGCACGCGTGCGTCGACTCGTCGCACATGGTGTCGCTCAGCCGTCGATCCGAGATCCACCGCTGGCCCGCGATGGGTGTGGTCGGACGTGCCGTCGCCGAGCACATCGGTCGACCGCTGCGCGACATCGAGATCCAGGAGATCTACAGCTGCTTCCCCGTCGCGGTGCGGCTCCAGCAGCGCGAGCTCGACCTGCACCGCGACCAACGGACCGCGGTGGCGCCGACGGTGACCGGCGGGATGGCCTTCGCCGGCGGCCCGCTCAACAACTTCACCTACCAGGCCACTGTCGAGGTCGTCCGACACCTCCGCGAGCACCCCGAGCACCTGGCGATGGTCACCACGGTGTCGGGGCTGTTGACCAAGCCCGGCATCACCGTCTGGGGTGGCCGCCCGGCGCCCGATGTGCTGATCGAGGACGTGGCCGAGCCGGCCGCCGCGCGCACCGGTGTCCGCGACGTCACCGGCGAGGCGCAAGGGCCGGGAACGGTGGTGACCGCGACCGCCACCTACCTCGACGGCCGACCGGTGCGCGCGTTCGTGATCGCGGACCTGGACGACGGTCGTCGCTGGGTCGGGACCTGTGACGACGCCGGGTTCGCCGAGGCGACCGACCGCCGGGCCACGATCGGGACCATCGTCGACGTCACCGGCGCGGGCTGCGTCCCGCGTTCCTGACGAGCTCCGGATCGGATCCGGGGTCCTGAGCGATCGACGCGTGCGCTGAGGGTCAGTTCGACTCGAACCAGGCGACGGTGTCTCGGACCGTCTCGTGGATCGGCCGGCTCCTGTAGCCGAGTTCGGTCGCCGCCCGGTAGTGGCTGACCACCGGCGAGTACTTCAGGGCGTGCAGGGCGTCGGGGGTGAAGATCGGCTTCTTGGTCCGCTGCTCGATCTGCATCACCAGGGGCGCCAGCGGGGTCACCAGCCGCAGCGGGATCGACAGGGGCGGGACCGGCACCCCCGAGTAGCGCTCGACCAGCATCCCGAGCTCGCGGATGCTGAGCCGTGACCCCGACAGGAGGTAGTTCTCGCCGGTGCGGCCGCGGTCGCCGGCGGCGATCAGGCCCTCGACCACGTCGCGCACGTCGACGAAGTCGAACTGCCCGGTGATCCCCACCGGGATCTTGCGGGTCATGAACTGCAGGACCGTCTCACCCATCCGCGACGGACCCCGGTCGTCGGGTCCGATGATCCCGGTCGGGTTGACGACCACCGCGTCGAGTCCCTTCTGCACGACCAGGCGGACCGCCTCCTCCCCGGCGCGCTTGGAGCGGTCGTAGGCCGGGGCGTCGGGATGGGTGGTCGGCAGGCCCGACTCGTCGAGCGACGGCCCGCAGCGTTCCAGGTCGAAGGAGTGCACCGACGAGCAGTGCACGAACCGGCCGCCCCCGCACTCGAACGCGACGGTCGCGGCGTTGCGGGGACCGTGGACGTTGACCCGCCACACCTCGCCGGTCGGGTCGCCGACGATCGAGATGATCGCCGCCAGGTGGAACACCCGGTCCTGACCCTCGAACGCGGCTCGCAGGCTGGCCGGGTCGAGGACGTCGATCTCGACGAACTCGACGTCCACGTCGTCGAGGGCGGGGCCGCGGCTGCGGTCCGCGGCCCGGACCTCGACCCCGCGGTCCTTCAGGGTCCGGGCCAGGTGCGCTCCCAGGAATCCGCTGGCACCGGTGATGACGGCCCTCATTGTGGTGACCTCCGATCGCTCCGTCCCGCGGGCTGCACGGCGTTCCGCGACGTCCGCGGAGTCTCACATCCGCGCGGTCCTACATCCGCGGGGTATCGTCCAGGCCGTCGTTGAAGTCGCGGTACATCCCGTAGATGTCCTTGCACTTCTGGCACACCGGCAGCTGCTTGGGGTCCCGCGACGGCACCCAGACATGCCCGCACAGCGCTTCGAGCGGAGTCCCCTCCACCCGGGCCGCCAGCACCTTGGCCGCCGCATCCTCTCCCGGCAGCGTCCGGACGATGTGGGCGACCGGGCCGTCCTCGGTCTCCTGCTCCTCGTCGGTCAGGGTGACCGTCGAGGTGGCTGGTCCGGTGGTCATCGGTGCGGTCATGTGCGTGTCCGATCGGGGTCGGCGTCGGGTCCCGGGCCGAGTGGCCGTAGCTCGAGGGTACGCCCCTGCGGGGTGTCGATCTCGGCTGCGGCCACCAGGCCGCTGCGACGCAGCGAGTCGCGAACCAGGGCGTCCACGGTGCCGGAGTCGACCGCCCTGCCGTCGACGGTCACGTCGGCCGGCACGGTCAGGGTCGCCGATCCGGTCGCCCGGACCTCGGGTGCCAGCCGGGACACCTCGGCGATCACGTCCTCGAGGCGCGGGGCGGCATCGGCGTCCGGATCGACCTCTCCGGAGTCGTCCGTGGCGTGGGAGCGCGTCACCCGCTTGCGCACCAGCACCCACACCGGGGCCATCACCACGACGGCGATCAGGAACGACCGGACCAGCACGCTGCCCTGGACGTCCGCGACGACCACCGCGACCTGGGTCGAGGAGGGAGAGCTCGCGGCGGCGAGGGCGGGCAGGGTCGAGGGGGTCACCGGGGACGGGATCGTACCGGTGGGCGCCGCTACGCTCCCACGCCGTGGAGTCCGATCCGATCACCCCCGACGCTGCCGACCGTCCGGACGCCCGGCCCCCGGCTGCTCCGGTTCCCGCGGAGGCCGTCGGTGGCCACGGGCTTGCCGCCGACGGGATGGCCGCCGACGGGATGGCTGCTGACGAGACGGCGAGTGACGAGACGGCGGGTGACCACGGAACCGCTGCCGACGAGTTGGTGCTGCTCACCTCGATCGAAGAGGACCTGGCCGCGGTCGATGCCGCCATGGCCGCCCTCGACGGGATCGACACCACGACGATGGACGGCGCCACCGCCGCGGCCCAGGTCGAGGCGATCGCCGGTCGCGACCGGTTCGACCCGACCGACCCGACTGCTCCGACTGCTCCGGCCGCTCGGACCGTCTGACCCCGATCTCAGGGCCGGCCGGGCCCGGGTCAGATCTGGTCGGGGATCGTTTCGTCGATCAGCAGGTGGACCCGGTCACCGATCCGCCACCCGGCGTCGGTGTGCTCCAGCCACCGACCGCCCAGGTTGGCCAGCCGCTCCCACGTGCCTCCGAGCGCCGACTCCGCGGCGAAGATCACCCCGGCGTGCGCGACCGCAACGACCGTGCCGTACGGGTGCTGGGTGGCGATGGCGTCGAACGCTCCGAGCACCCGGGCTTCGACCGCCTCGTCGGGCTCCCACCCCGGCGGACGCCGCCCGCTGTCGAGGTAGCCGGGGAAGTCCTCCTCGATCTCGTCGCGGGTCAACCCCTGCCACTCGCCGGCGTGACGTTCCATCAGTCCGGTGAGTGTCACCACCGGCCCGATGCCGAGTTCGTCGCTGAGGATCGACGCGGTGGTCGCGGCCCGGTCCAGCGGTGAGGCGTAGATGGCGTCGATGGCGCCCACGGCCCGGGCCGCGGTGCGGGCCTGCTGACGGCCGAGGTTGGTGAGCGGCGGGTTCTCCTGGCCCTGCCAGCGTCCGTCCGCGTTCCACTCCGACTGGCCGTGTCGGATCACCAGGAGCTGCGTCACGGGCGCCGACGCTATCGGTTGCCCCGACGTCGTCGGCAACCGCCGGAGGGGCGCGGAGTAGGCTCGATCGGTGCCCGTCGTCCGCCTCTTCGCCCAGGCCCGCGAGGCCGCCGGCACCGCGACCGACGTCGTGGCGGGTGACACGGTGGCCGCGGTGCTCGACCATGCCCGCGAGCGGTGGGGCGAGGGGTTCTCCGCGGTCCTGGGCACATGCGGTGTGTGGGTGAACGGCGAGCCGGCGGAGCTGACCGACGCGGTGGGGGCGGACGACGAGGTGGCGGTGCTCCCCCCGGTGTCCGGTGGCTGAGCGTTCGGGTCGGTCCGGCGCCCCGGGATCCACGACGTCGCCGACCGATCGGTCGGGCCCGCGCACCCCGGTGTCGGACGTGGCGCCGGTGAAGCGGAACCGCTCCGCCTCGGCCAAGAAGGGGAAGTCGAAGTCGAAGGCGAGCTCGACCCGATCGACATCCGGCGCCCAGTCCCGGTCGTCCAAGGGGGCGTCGTCCAAGCGAGCGTCGACGAAGTCGTCGAAGGGAGCGTCGTCGTCGATGAAGGGATCGTCGGGCTCGTCGACGTCACGGAAGGCCGTTGCGGACGGCTCGGCAGCATCACCGTCGAACTCGCCCCGACGGGGGATCGCCCGACTGGCGGTCCGTCCCTCCGTCGAGGGTCCCAAGGTCCGACTCGGGATCCTCTGGTTCTTCGTGGCTCTGGCGGCCGTCACCGCCGGCCGGGGTCCGACCGCCGTGCTGTGGGGTCTGCTCGCCGCTCTCGCCGCCCGGGAGCTCCTGGTGCTCTGGTGGCCGATCGCCGCGTCCGCGGGCGGCGCACCGTCACCGAGACCGGCCGATGGCGCCGCCTCCGGCGCCCCCGGCGGACTGGTGCTCGGTGCGGTCGTCCTGGCCATCGCCACCCCGGCGGCGGCCGCGTTCGGCACCGGTCTGGCCGGCGGTGTGCTGCTCCTGGTGGTGCTCGCGCTGGGGGCGATCGTTGCCGCGGGGGCTGCGGGGGTGGCCGACCTGACGGTGCCGCGGGCATCGGCGTTGGCGGTGGCCGTGCTGCTGCCGGCCGTGCCCGCCACCGCCGTCGTGCTGGTGGTCGGCGCTCACCTGTGGGCCGGTCTGTTCCTGGTGCTGGCGGTGTCGCTCTACGACGCCGGCTGCTTCGTCGGCGGCGCCGAGTCGTCCAGCCTGCTCGAGGGCCCGGTGACCGGGATCGTCGGCGTGCTGGCGGTGACCTTCACCATGTCGGTGTTCCAGGCTCCGCCGTTCGACACCGCCTCCGCGGCGCTGGTCGGCGGGCTGTGCGCGCTGGCGTGTCCGGTCGGCCAGTGGGTCGCCTCGGCGTTCCTGCCGACGCCCGACGCTCCGTGCCGGTCGCTGCGCCGCCTCGACACCTACATCGTCTCGGCGCCGGTCTTCCTGGCCGCCGCCTGGGCCCTCGCCTGATAGTCCAGGATTTTCATGACTTCTGGTGCCACTGGTGGCACCAGAAGTCATGAGAATCGAGATCGGGGACGACGAACACAACGGATCGCGGTCGGTCGAACGCGCAGCGGGTTCGGGTCGCTAGCCTGCAGGGCGTGGACGTCTCGGTCGAGAAGCTGATCACCTTCGAGGAACCCGCCGATCTGGCCGCCTGCTCCCTGTCCGAGCTGCGCGCCCTGCGCGACGACTACCAGGTCGTGGAGAACGGCCTGTCCTACGCCCGCCGCATCGTCCAGGGCCGCCTCGACACCGTCGCCGTCGAGTTCGAGCGCCGCATCGAGTCCGACGCCGACACCGACCTGGTCCACCGCCTCCCCAACGCGCTGGCCGCCCACACCCGCGGGCCCGGGCTGCCCCGACCCGGACGCGAGCTCGACCCGCCGTCGTGGGCCGACGACATCGTCGCCGCCGCCGATCGCATGCTGGGCGCCACCGCCCTGGCCGACCTGTCGTCGGTCCCCGAGGCCGACCTGGCCGTCGCCGTCAGCTCGATCGCCGAGCTCGAACGAGAGGTGTCGGGCTCCCGACGGGAGGTCCAGCGCCGCATGGACCGGGTGCAGGACGAGATCGTCGCCCGCTACCAGGCCGGTGCGTCGGTCGACGACCTCCTGATCTGACGCGCTCGTGTCGCGACCGGCCGACCGCGGCGGCGGACGACCTCGACCCGGCAGCCTGCGCTTGCTGCGGCGAATCGGTGGTTCGCGGATGTCGCGATACCCTCGACGGGCATGAAGGAGGACCTCGACCGTCGCTGGCACGACCTGGGCGAGTTCATCCGCGAGCAGCGCAACGTCGGGCAGATGTCGCTGCGCAAGCTGTCCGAGGCCGCGGGGGTCTCCAACCCGTACCTCTCCCAGATCGAGCGTGGCCTGCGTCGCCCGTCGGCGGAGATCCTCCAGCAGATCGCCCGCGCCCTCGAGATCTCGAGCGAGACGCTCTACGTGCGCGCCGGCATCCTCGACGAGCCGACCGGCCAGGTCGACCCGATCGCCGAGATCCGCCGGGACCCGTCGATCACCGAGGAGCAGAAGAAGACCCTGGTGCGCATCTACCAGTCGTTCCGGCGGGAGAACGAGCTCGACGACGGCGCCGGGAGCGGTCCCGACGGCGGCTCTGATGGCGGCTCCGACGAACCGGATCCCGACGGCTCCTCGGACCCCTCTGACGTGACCGTCGCCTCCTGAGGCGGTGCTCGTCCGGGTCGCGCCCTACGATCGGATCCGCTCGCGGTCCCGACGTGCGGGAATGCTTCCGCCGGCTGCGAGATTGATCTGACCGTGGGTTCCGTCGCCGTCGTCTCCCTCCACACCTCGCCGCTCGCGCAGCCCGGCACCGGCGACGCCGGCGGCATGAACGTCTACGTGCGTGAGCTGTCGGCCTCGCTGGCCCAGGCCGGCGTCGACGTGCGGGTCTACGTGCGCCGCTGGGCCGACCACCTTCCCGACCGCGTGCGGGTCGAACCGGGCTTCGAGGTGGTGCACGTCTCCGCCGGCCCGGCCGAGTTGGCCAAGGAGGACCTCCCGTCGGTCATCGGAGAGTTCGGCGACGGCGTGGCTGCCGACCTGGCCGCGGCCCCGGTCCAGGCGCTGCACGCCAACTACTGGCTGTCCGCGGTTGCGGCCCACGACCTCAAGCACCGGCTCGACCTGCCGCTGGTCGCCACCTTCCACACCCTCGCCCGGGTCAAGGCCACCGCCGGCGACCACGAACCGCCCGCCCGCGAAGCCGCCGAGGCCACCGTGATCGGCTGCTGCGACGCCATCTGCGCATCCAACCCGGTCGAGGCCGACCAGCTGGTGCAGCTCTACGGCGCCCGGCCCGACCGCATCGAGCTGGTCCCCTCCGGCGTCGACCACGCCTTCTTCTCCCCGGGCGACCGCGCCGGTGCCCGCGCCGCCCTCGGCCTCGACGACCGGCCGACCATGCTGTTCGTCGGTCGCATCCAGCCCCTCAAGGGCCTCACCGTCGCGGTCGAGTCGCTCGCCCGCCTCGCCGACAAGCGCACCCGGCTCGTCGTCGTCGGCGGACCGAGCGGAGCCGACGGACCGGCCGAGTTGCGGCGGGTGCAGGAGCGGATCCGGGCCCTGGGCGTGGCCGAACGCGTCCAGTTCGTCGACCCGCAACCGCACCACATGCTCTCGAGCTGGTACCGGGCCGCCGACGTCGTGGTGGTGCCCAGCCGGTCGGAGTCGTTCGGGTTGGTCGCCCTCGAAGCCGCCGCGTGCGGCGTCCCGGTGGTCGCCTCCGCCGTCGGCGGTCTGCGCACCCTGGTGGTGCCCGGGGTGACCGGCATGCTGGTCGAGAGCCGTGACCCCGAGTCGTTCGCGGCGGCCATCGCGTCGGTCCTCACCGACCCGGTGCGCGCCGCGGCCATGGGCGCCGCCGCGGCGGAGGAGTCG
>WBZT01000615.1_pt1 | contig 26476 bp, 18 predicted proteins | sample 5204241 | NCBI WGS metagenome assembly WBZT01 (sample SAMN12344358, study PRJNA552823) | activated sludge metagenome | biome: Activated sludge suspended growth; feature: Nitrification reactor; material: Wastewater; isolation source: activated sludge from nitrification reactor of wastewater... | reverse complement strand
TATCTTCTCTATTCTATCAAGAATTCTCGAAAAAATGGAATACATTCATTATGCATTGTCCATTTTATTGATATTTATTGGGATTAAGATTCTATTAAGTCATTGGCTGGTTATCGCCAATTGGGTTAATTTAGTTGTAATTGTAATAATTTTGGGCTTAGGAACTTTATATTCCTTATGGAGATCTTCAAAAAACACAGCATAAACAAATAATTATTTTATATATATAATAAATTCGTAATATATTTGAGCTTCGAAATACATTATCCAACATAAAATGCTTAAAATTTTTAACTTAAAGGCAAAAAAAGAAAACGCAAAGAAAAAAGAGATTAAAAGAACAGAAAAGTTAGCACCACAGTCAAAACTTTCAAGAAAAGAAAGTAAGGCACTTCAGGCAAAGGCAAAGCTTGAATATTGTGGTCATGATGATGATTTAGGTTATTGCTAATTCAAAGTATGCTGACTGAATCCGTAGGACAAAAGGCAAGTTGTCCTTAAGGAAAGCTCAACATTACTTTGATTATCTTACCCCAAAGTTCGATTTTATTTCTATCTACATGGTACTATAGACCATTGCGTACCCTGGACATTATTTATAATAATCAGGGCATTTATGCTATTGATCTGACTAGAACAGGTCTTTTCTTTTGAACCAAAGGAAAAGAGAAGCAATGGCTGTAATGGTGATTATCCACCAGATAAGATATCCGTAATGCCACTCTAGTTCGGGCATATTCTTGAAATTCATACCGTAAATTCCAGTCATTAATACGATAGGTATACTAATGGTGGATAAAACCGTAAGCCATTTAATGTCTTTATTTAATTTGAGACTACTTTGGCTGTAAATTAAATCCTTTATTCCGTTAAGCAATTCACGCTGACTATCTGCAATTTCAATAAGTTGAATTAGATGATCTTCCAGATCTCTAAAATAGAGTATAGTATCATTCTGAATTAGTTGACTTTCACTTTTCTTTATTCTGCCAATTTCTTCTCTGATGGGATAAATAATATTTCGGAATTTAATCAGCTTGGCCCGGATGTTATACAAATCTGTGACCAATTCATCATCTAGTCCCATATGAACTCGCTCTTCAATGGTATTAATTTCTGTATCAAATTCATCCGTAATGAGAAAATAACAATCCACGATATAATCTATGATGGCATAAAACAGATAATCGCACTTTTTCGTTCTTAATCGCGAATTTTCAATTTGCATCCTTTTGCGCAAGACTTCAAATGTATCATCGGGATCTTGTTGAAAACTAATTAAAAAATCTTCACCAAAATATATTGAAACCTGTTCAGAGTGAATTTTATTACTTTCAGGAATTATCTTTAAAAATTGCAATACACAAAAAATTCCATTATCATACGTATCCAATTTTACTCTATTGGTAACATCCATAACATCTTCAAGGACCAGCGGATGAATCTTATATTCATTCCCTATCTCCTGAATAAGCTTAGAATCCTGAACCCCACTGACGTCTAACCAATTTTTTAAACCAATATGTATGTTACGTCCTGAAAAATTCCTGTACTCTTTTAAGGTATCGATACTATAATATAATGATCTTAGGCTGGTCTGTGAATGGGCATGATCTCCAGTATACACAAGGGTTCCCGGAGACAAACCAATCTTTTTTCTTTTGCTCATACTTCCTAAATTGGTTCAAATGTACAACAAAGAATGAGTTAGAGTATTTATCAAAAAATCCTTGATTCACAGATTCTGCTAAGCTTATCGTTTCAAAATAATTATCCCAAAATTGTCATTAGGAGAAGCAAATCCAATGTACAAAGCTTGAATAATTACTAATGACAATCGCTATTGAAAATCAATAATTTACTTTGAAATAACCAACTTTTCCGATTGATTGAATTCTCTTCCTCTAATTTGTAATATATATTCTCCATTTGGAATTTCCTGTGGTAAATCCAGAATATATTGAACGCCTTCCTGCGGTCGAAACTTGGTAATTTTTAATTCTTTTCCTTGCAGATTATAAATTCCTATGTGAATATCTTGTGATGAGCTTATTCTACTCTGCAAATAAATATGATCAGAAGAAGTTGGATTCGGATATATCTCAAATGCTTTCTCCTTACCACTCCTTATATCTTCCACTCTCACAATCTTCCCACATCCCGGAATTAGGCATCCCTCAGAATCTAAGTGAAGTAACCAGCCCTTGATTACTCCATCATCTCTATCAGCTACCCGAGCTACTACTGCCAAGGTATTGTATGGCGTACATATTACTTGGTTGAACCTCATCCATTTAGCCCTTGAACTATCCCATCCAATAGGTTGATATTTTCTTAACCAAAGACTGTCCCCATCTTGGGAAGCCTTAAAAAGAATGCCGTAATCAGCAACACCAGACTTACTGTAATCCGAAGAGCATGAAGCCACATATCCAGATCCATCTTTCATACTGCACATATACATCAGGTAGTAATCCGGTTCTAAGTTAAATCCAGAATATTCTGAAAAGTTAGTTAACCAGAATACTGAATCAAATTCTGAACTTAACTTCATAATATGTGGTCTTATGCTATATATACGATCGTCCTCTAGCCATTCATTAAGTGCTATCGTAAAGCTTTTATCCTCATTATGATGTATTGTGTATGTTTGTCCGGTACCGATATAATAATTTCCAATATTGTTAAGATCTTTTCTTAGCAATATCTTACCATCGCCATCAACCTTCATATAGAATAGATTTCCTTTGGCTGAAAGCTGATTGTTAAGTATCTCATAGCTCTCCCCTATCAATTCAAAAACATTTTCTCTTATCTTATTAACCCACCTATAAACTGTATACTTATTCTGGAATTCCGTTAACTTTATCAAGCTAATATTACTTAAATCAGCGCTGATCTTATATAAATAATTAGTGTCAATAATACTAGTTGTGTAGTTTTTAAATATAAGATATATTGTGTCCTCTTTTATTTCTGACTGAACAAAAGTCGAGATTCCGCCAAGATCTTTTATTGGAAGAGGAAGGTCAATTACTTTGATTAATTTTTTGGATCTAATATTGAGTTTGGCAATGTTCGTTATTGCATATTGACTTCCTGAATTGTTAATTGAAAATAGTATATAAAAGTAAATACTATCGTTTAATTTATAAAATGGATTGTTGTTTGATATGTAAGGGTTAATCATAGAACTATCTTGTAATAATTCAAGCCCTTCGAAGTTGCTATAATAATCAAACTTGCTAATATATATATCAATATCCTTGTTATTACCCATAGAATCCAGGCTTGTAACTTGATCTCCTATAATATATAAAAATTGGGAATCCGCTGTTATTGATTTGAATTGAGATTGATTTTTGGCAGCACCAATATCAGGTAATATACTAAAAAATTGATAATCCTGTGCATAAGTAAAAGTCTGTACCAAGACACTTATGCACAGAATTATGGAGGTGTCAAACGTTTTTAACTTTAAGATATAATTACCCAAATACACATTATTTAAACAATTAATAATTTACTTTGAAATAACCAACTTTTCCGATTGATTGAATTCTATTCCTCTAATTTGTAATATATATTCTCCATTTGGAACTTCCTGTGGTAAATCCAGAATATATTGAACGCCTTCCTGCGGTCGAAACTTGGTAATTTTTAATTCTTTTCCTTGCAGATTATAAATTCCTATGTGAAAATCTTGTGATGAGCTTATTCTACTCTGCAAATAAATATGATCAGAAGAAGTTGGATTCGGATATATTTCAAATGCTTTCTCCTTTCCACTCCTTATATCTTCCACTCTAACGATCTTCCCACATCCAGGAATAAGGCATCCCTCAGAATCCAGGTGAAGTAGCCAACCTGTAAGATGTTGCTCCTGCCGATCTGAAACAGTTGCAACCACAGCAATTGTGTTATATGGTGTACAAACTATTTGATTAAAATCCATCCATCTTGCACGGGATGTATCCCAGCTCATGGGTTGATACTTTCTCAACCATAGACTATCCCCTGTTTCTGATACTTTGATAAGAAATCCAAAGTTAGCTCTACGAACAAATGAATAATCAAGTGCACAAGCAGCAATATAGCCTGAGTTATCTTTGAGTTTACACATTGAATAGAGCCAATAATACGGATCCTCGACAAAATCGGGATATTCTGAGAAATTGGTTAACCAAAAGACAGTATCAAACTCAGAACTTGTCTTCATGATGTGTGGCCTTATACTGTAATAAGCTCCTTCGTAATAATTATTAAAAGCAAGAACAAAATTTTTATCCCTATTCCGATATATTGTAAAAGTTTGAGCAAGGCCAATATAAAAATTCCCAGGGAGTTTTATTTCTACTTTCTTGAGTACTTGACCAATACTGTTAACTTTTAAGTAGAAAAGGTTTCCTTTTGGTGTAAAATTCCCTTGAATAATTTTCGTGGTTTCACCTATAAGTTCATAATCACCATTTTTGTTTCTTTCTATCCATCTATAATAATCATTTGTTTGCGGTGCATCTTCTGGTAATTTAAAGCGTTGTTTAATATTCATTGCAGAGTCAATCGTCAGAATGTAATTTGAGTTTGTTGAATTTCCATCCTGAAAGTTATAGACAATGCTCAGATTTCCATCTTTAATTTCTGTTTGTGTATAATACACAATGCTGGCATCGCCTGATATGGGATTGGGTACTACGAGATTGTTTAATAACTTTCCTGTATTTAGATTTAGCTTGCTAATATTTGCAGCTGCATATATATAATTAGGATCTATTATTGTTCCTATAAGATAATATATTGTACTATCATTAATTTTATAAATAGGAGTGTTTTTTTCAATGAACGGCTTATTCAGTAGGCTGTCTTTAACCAAATTCAATCCTAAAAAATTACCTTGATAATCAAACTTGCTAATATGTATATTAAAATCTTTGTTATTCCCTAAGGAATCAACGATACTTACCATTTGCCCAATTACATATATGTGTTGTGAATCTACGGTTACTCCGGCAAATTTGGATTGATTCCTGACAGCACCAATATCTGGAAGTATATTGAAGAAAGTGCGATCTTGAGTGGATCCTTCCTGTGTTGTCAGGCAAATGATTAAAAAAATTGTTATTATTTTCATGGGAGAAATTATTAAAAATGTGGGGAGAATGAATCCACCCCAACATCATATAATATTTATTCAATATGTAACGGGATCATGAATTCACGGATGCCGATGAAATATTAAACTTGCATTCATATTTAAATTACAACACTTATAATCTCAATTATTTTCAAAGATACTACTATCTATTTTCAAAAAACCTAGGATTTTCCCTTAATAAATAAAATTAGGGGTATACCCTGGATTACATAGAATTCAACAAGAACATCTGCATGGGTAAAAATGCAGTTGTGAATTCACGAAAAAAGTCATTTGCGATGCCTTATTGGATCTTGATGATTCTTAAATAATCATCAAGTATGATCTGGCAAATATTATTTTGATTTAGGATCTAATTATCCCTTATGCCATTCATTTTTGGAATCCCATAAGATATCAACGCTAAACATTTGAAGTAATTCGAATGAATAAGTGTGCTGCGACAAATAATTCTTTTTCAAAATTAATTCTCAAAAAAGAAACGACGTTAAGTTTCAATTACTGCAATGATTACTTTTAAAAATACATTTTTTGAGGTAGGCGCTCTCTTACTATTGGATCCTTGGGATAAAAGGAAATATCTACAAAATTTGTTTTACCGTGTGGTCCTATCTTTAGCAATATCGACTGATATGGTTTGAACTTTAATTTCATTGACTTTAATTTGTTACCGATATTCAATTTGATCTCAACAGTTTTCGTTTCGGAACGATAGGACTGACCTGAATAGATTGGGTACTCTAAATTTTTAGAGGCAGGTTGTGCTAAAAACAAATACTTTGTTCCATCTTCTGTAACTCTGCACCAGTATTCAGGCATATCCTCTGACTGCAAGAGTGCCTGATGGTCTATTAGTTTGAAAAAATCACTGGAAACGTTTTTCTGAATCATTAATTCCCGGAGCAGTCTTTGATATTCTGAGGACTTATTATGGCCAGGTTGCTTAGGTTCTTTCTTGATACAAACGCGCAGTCCTTTTTTTGCAAAATCCAGAATTCTCCTCAAGGACCGTATATCTAAATATTGAACATCCAGATAAAGCAGTGAGAAACTTGCATCGCCAACGACCAAATGGTCCTGGATCATTTCAGCATGATCGAGAAAATGTCTATTGATCCATAAGGGATGATATCCGGCAATTTCATTTGGAGTATGAATATATCTCAATTCGTATTCTCCCCACACCCATACTCTTTGTCTTTCCGGAGGATAGGCTCCTTTCATAACCGCATCTTCATAGGGAATGTAAGCGGCTACATCACTATAGGTTTTGCCCAGTTGTAAAATCCCGGAAACCTTTTCAATATAGCTGTTTAATGCTGGCAATTCTGGTGTCAAACTGCCAGATGGTCCAAAATAACAACTTGCAAAAAAATCAATGGTATCTGATCCTTTTGGATTATAGGGCATACCGCAATAAATATGTTGATTGACTCCATTGGCAAATAATGCATCTGCGACCATTTTGAGATCAGCCGTTTGTTCTTTGCGTAGGTAGGTATTTGGAAATCCATACATGCAGGTAAATGTTTCTGATGACACCAGTTTTTTGGATGCCAGACAGGCAGAAGAACTTACGATTTTTGAATAGTTTGGATTATTTAACATGGCTTCTGTTTCAGGAATATCCACCATAGAATAAGTAGTCATCACATCGGTTGGTGCGGCAAGACATTGCACCCTGGACCAGGCTCCCATGGAAGCACATTTTTTTACAAAAGGCTTGTAGAATCCATTGGTGACATATTCATCCAACTGTAACATATAATCATATCGCTCATCAGGAAATGAGTCAATTCCGGTGTTCATAAATGGAACAATATCGTAGCCGAAATTTTTTTTAAAAGTTGTGTCAAAGCCTGGTGTCCAAATTTTGTTTTTACCATTGAGTTTAATCTCCCATGAATCGGTAAATAAAACAGATTTCGAACCTTTTAAAACTTTTTGCATTGCCAGTTCATAGGGTTTTGCAAAGATTTGAAAAGCATTAGAATCCAAATGGTTAATAACTCTCATGTTTTCCGGCCAAGACCAGGAAAAGGTCAATAATTGCTGAAAAGAAGTATCGCCATAAATTTGAGTTCCATATTTTTTTTCGATATTAGGTCCGGCAACCGGCCACGCACTTCCAAATGTAAAATCACAGGCAAGTCCGATGGTCTCTGCATACTTTTTGGTGTAAGCTACAATGTCTGTCCATTCTTCGCTTAACCATTTTTGAGCTGATGTATCTTTTGGATAATGCCGGTTGAAATCTTTTGCGTACCATTCCTGATATCTATACAGAGGGAATAACCAGGCGATTTCTACACCACCAAAATTATTCTTCTTTGCCCAATCCAATTGGTATTGTACATCTATCTCTTTGATTCTGGTTGCAAACCAAAACCATCTTGCCATTGGCTTACTGGTAGGGTAATATGGATTCATCGGCGGGTGATGAACGGAGGATGATGAATAATGGAAATGATGAAGTAGCAGGAGTAAAACCGTCGAAAAAGAGCAAATATGTGTCATCTTCATCCCGTAATAATAGAAAAATTGATAAATCTTAACAACATTATTTTTAAATAGAATTCTTAGGAAGATTTAAAGACAGTAAAATTATTACCAGTACTTTTGTGCCGTTAAACTTAACCTAGGAATTGTTTTGATGATTCGCAATAAACGCGCTGTGTTGATTATTATACTAAGCCTTGCAGTTGGCTGGTTCCTTGGATTCATCAAAATTCCATACCTGGATGTCAATTTTTCATTTTGGTTGGGATTTTTTGGAACATTGGTCGTTATAGTTTGGGCCAGTATCTTATATGTTAGCAGTAATTCCAGAATTGCAAATCAAATTACAGAAATAATATTCAATAAGGGCTCTGAGCATACCACTTTGAATAACCGACTTAAAGCCATCTTAGTTTTTTTAATATTTTTAAGCTTACTTATTCTTTGCGTTTATTCCTATGTTCGCTTAAATGGTACCCGCGATAAAATTAATCAGCTGGAGACTGAAGTTAGCTTTTTAAAATTACAAAATGAAAGGGAAGAACAACGATATAAAATCAATCTACTTCTCGACGTATTGCATACCATTGATTCCCTCAGTAAAGGAACCGGGAATGGTCCATCATTGGATTTATTGACCAAGCGATTGCTTGCCTTAAGTAGCTCCTTGAAAACACACAAAATGTGGATAACAGAACATCATGCTTACCAATCCTTAAGTTCCGAAAAAGGTTTGCTTCTGTTAGCTTTGGTGAATAGTGAATTAGATTCCACTGCATTTCACAAAATACTTTCCAATGTAAGTTTCACAGGAGCAGATTTGAGAAATGCAGACTTACATGGCTTGAATTTAAAAAGTATTGATTTGAAATATGCCAATCTGGAAAACGCCAATTTGGAAGGTGTTAAACTCGATAATGCAGAATTACAACATGCTAACATGATCGGAACCAATTTAAATTTTGCCTCCTTAATCCAAGTTAATTTAATTGGAGCAAAATTAAATTGGGCTAAAATAAATGAAGTTAATTTTCAATCTGCAAGTTTAGATAGTGCAGATCTCTCTAATTCAACTTTAGTAAACACGAATCTTGACGGTGTATTTTTTGTACAAACTATTCTGTCCAATGCTAATTTAATGAAGGTAGTTTTAAGTAATTCTTACATGTTAAAAGCTGATATGTCGAACTGCAATTTATCCGGAGCTATGTTAACTAAGACCGATATAGGAAGAACCAAACTCAAGGGATTGATCCTTGATAAAGCCATTATACAAAAAGATTGGTTTGAAATGTTATTGCAAAAAAGTAATGATGGTACAGAAATCATACTTCAGCAATACAAAATGAGTAAAGATACTTTTAGCCTCAAGGATTCTTCACTATATTACTTAATTAGGAAATAGACTTAAATGTATCAATATTAAATTTCGGTTTTAAAAAGAGATATTTTTATTATTCTTAAAACCAGGTGATCTGAATTAGGTTTTTAAAGATTGATCATTTTATAAAGACAATTATAAATCAAATATTTTTTCTATGCGTCAAATTTATTCATAGATTTTAAAAAGGTCAATACTATTTCAAAAAGAGGCCTGAGCAATGTCCAGGAAGATTAAATTTTTTTATAGGTATTTTTTCACTAATAAAAAAAAGAATAACTTAAATGGATTTGTAGTACTTAAAAATATTTATTTTTTACCTTTTTCAAAATACTTTTTCATGGGTTCAAAATAACTATCCTTCCAGCCTTGTTTGTAATGTAAATCCTCTGGTTCGAGATTGGAGTGTATAAGAATCAGCCTTGTAGTATTTTCGTCTAATGGAATAAATTCAATTTCCAGTAAAGAGTCATCCTGATTTTTTTTGAAATCTGTTGTTCTCCAAGATTGCATTATTCTTACATTTTCTTCTAAATCGATATTTTCTCCAGATATATAACCATCCCAGGCTGTAAATTTATCACCGGGCTTGTTAGAAATTTCTGCTTTGGAACCCGTCATGGCCGAATGTCCCTTGCTGCTTAACCAAGCTTTATAGATTTTTTCAACCGCTGCCTTTATCTTAACTTCTATTTTGAATTCCATTTTTTTCTACCTTAATTGTTTATCCTTCAAGACAAAATTATCACCGATTCATTAAATCTTTCAAAGAATCACTTCAAATTGAGCCAAAAACCCATAAACACTTACAAAATGAGCTCCTGAATTCTATTTTTAGATCAATTGAGCTGTGTAAAAAGTTACAGACCTCACAAAATATTAAGTCAGAATGGGCGGAATTCTAAGATTTGAAGTGAATTGTATGAACTTTGCACTATTTTAATTTCAAAATAAGCCTGTTTCGGTGAATTTCCATCTGGAAGCACCAACAAAGATCTTCTGATGATTTAACTTTGCATGGATGATCAGAGCAAATGACAGAACAGTATTTTTTCAATTTTAGAAAAGGGATCCTTGGCATAGATCAGGAATTTCCTACACCCTTGGGTGTAAAAAAAATGATCTACGCAGATTGGGTAGCCAGTGGACGATTGTACCGTCCCATTGAAGAATGCATGTTAAATGACCTCGGACCCTATTGCGCAAATACCCATTCTGAAACAAGTTTGACGGGTACCTTAATGACTCATACCTACCATGAGTCCAAACTGTTCATCAAGAAATGTGTTCATGCTAATGAAGACGATATACTCATTTATTCAGGATCAGGAATGACGGATTCTGTCAATAAATTGCAACGCATGCTAGGCCTTAGGATTCCGGAGGCTTCACCAAAATTTTTTAATAGTTTTGAACTAAAGTCAGGTGATGATCGGCCTATTGTTTTTGTAACGCATCTGGAACATCATTCTAACCATACCTCATGGATAGAAACCATTGCCGAGGTTGAAATTATTATGCCTGACGCGGAAGGAAGAGTTGATCTGCATTACTTTGCAAAACTTCTTGAAAAATACAAATCCCGTTCCGTAAAAATTGCTTCCATATCGGCCTGTTCGAATGTTACAGGAATCTTTACACCATACCACAAGATGGCTGAAATGATTCATGATGTTGGAGGATTATGTTTTGTTGATTTTGCTTGTTCTGCGCCATATGTTGATATAGTAATGAGACCAAATAATGAAAAACAATATCTCGATGCCATTTATTTTTCACCCCATAAATTTCTAGGCGGACCAGGTACACCCGGCGTCATGATCATCAATAAAAATATTTTACATAACAACGTTCCAGATAATCCGGGTGGCGGAACAGTTAAGTTTACCAGTCCATGGCTCAGGCATGAATTTATTGATAATCAGGAAGAAAGAGAAGATGGTGGAACACCACCCTTTTTACAAGGTATAAAAGCTTCTCTTTGTTTTAAGTTAAAAAATGAAATGGGCGTCAATAATATAATGTTGAGGGAAAAACCCTTAGTTGCAAAAGTTATGCGAAGCCTATCTAGTATTCCAAATGTACATGTATTGGCGGAGCATCTCACTGAAAGAATTGGAGCCATCTCGTTTTATATTCAGGATCTGCATCATAATCTTGTAGTGAGATTGATGAACGACTATTTTGGAATTCAGGTTAGAGGAGGATGTGCCTGCGCCGGTACATATGGACATTTTCTACTAAACATAGGACAAGATCTTTCGGCATCTATTATAAATAAAATAAGAGAAGGAAGTCTATTTAGTCGTCCGGGTTGGATAAGAATTTCCATTCACCCAACACATACAGATCATGAAATCGATACCATTTTAGAAGCCATAGAATACATTGCAAAGAATCATCAAAAACTTTCTCCACTCTATACATATAATGATTCCAGCAATAGCTTTTTCAGAATAGGATATGATTACAATTTTGAAAATTCATTTGTTGAAAAACTTTATCATAAGAATTTAGAATTGTCATTATCCGATTTGAATGTTCATTAGATTCAAATTCCTATTTAAATTAATGTATCTTCGCACTCTTAAATAAACAATATGCCTGTTGATGTAATTCTAGGTCTACAATGGGGCGACGAAGGAAAAGGTAAAATAGTAGATTATCTAGCAGACCAATATAAGATTGTATGTAGATTTCAAGGTGGTCCGAACGCCGGTCACACATTATATATCAATAACCAGAAATTCATTTTACACACCATTCCGTCTGGAATATTCAGACCAAACGTAATGAATATTATCGGCAATGGAGTTGTTTTAGACCCCATAACACTTGAAAGAGAAATTGAAAAGATCCATGAATTCGTTCCCAATTTATTTGACAATTTACTTCTTTCTAATAAAACACAGGTTATTATTCCATCACATCGTTGGATAGATCTTGCATCTGAAAACGCTAAGGGAAAAGAAAAAATAGGATCCACTCTACGTGGAATCGGACCCTGCTATATGGACAAGACAGGTCGAAACGGATTAAGGGTAGGTGATCTTTTTTCTTCTCATTGGGAAAACAAATACAAAAACTTAAAAGAAAAGCATCTACTTTTTCTGAAACAATTTCCTGAGGTTGATTTTGATCTCGAACTGGAAGAAAAAAAATGGTTTGAAAGCATCGAAACCATTCGAAAATTGAAAGTGATCGAAACGGCTTATTACCTTCATAATGCACTTCAAAAAAACGAACCCATATTAGCAGAAGGTGCACAGGGAACCATGCTGGATGTCGATCATGGTACCTATCCATTCGTAACTTCATCCAATACCATAACGGCTGGTGTATGTACCGGACTTGGTATAGCGCCACAGCAAATCAGAAAAGTTATAGGTATTGCTAAAGCTTATTGTACCAGGGTTGGTTCCGGACCATTTCCATCGGAACTGCTTGATGACACCGGAGAAAGGCTTCGCGTTGAAGGTAAAGAATTTGGTTCGACAACCGGTAGACCAAGAAGATGCGGATGGCTTGATTTAGTACAACTTAAGTATAGTATCATTCTGAATGGAGTTACCGATTTATGTATAACCAAAATTGATGTTCTGAACCCATTTGAAAAAATTAATATTGCAAATTCATATCAGATAAATGGTAAGGAAACCTATGAAGTGCCTTTCAATCTTGAGGACATTTCAAAAGTCGGCCACCTTGAATTTGAAGGATGGAATCAAGAAATTGCAAACTGTACAAGTTTTGAAACCTTACCGGATCAAACACAAAAATTTCTCAGGTATATTGAAAATCAAACCAGTGTTCCCGTGAGTATATTATCTACCGGCCCCGGCAGACAGGAACTTTTAACAAGATAACTTACCAGTTTAAGCTCAAATGCAATAAATCAATAATGCAATATTGATTATAACTATTTGTATATATTTGCAGGAATATAATATTAAGGTGCTTCCAAATTGGAAGAGAATAGGGAATCGTGTGTAATTCACGAGCTGTCGCGCAACTGTAATTGATTTGATGTTGTCATCAAATTTGGATAATACAAATATCCCAAAAGTCAGGAGACCTGCCTTAGTATACAAAATCTGTGCTTTTCGCGTAAAAAAGCAATGATGACTGTTCATGTCTGAATTCGACATCATTTCTTTTTATTTGATCACAGTGCTTTGAATATTAAGTAAATGATTGTTATGAAATATTTATTTTTATTAGCTTTCACATTGAAACTCGTTTCAATAAATGCACAATATCTTGATTCCATACAAGGAATACAATTGGATTCTATGGTGTATACCTCAACCAGATTGGCTACACCGATAGATCAGGTTGGACGAAGTATTAGTGTGATCACTAAAGAACAATTACAATCTCTGGCAAGCAATTCACTTGCTGAAATCCTATCCGTTCAAACCGGATTATCTATCATCGGATCTGGACAAACACCCGGTCAATTACAGAACATTTTTGGTAGAGGCAATAACTCCAATCAATCTACCATACTGATCGATGGTATGCGAATTACAAATCCTTTTTCTACCAATAATATTCTTGATTTGTCTGAATTATCCATCGCCAATATCGATAGAATTGAGATCATTAGAGGAAATCACAGCAGCTTATATGGTCCTTCATCCGTTGGATCAACAATTAATTTAATAAGCATTAATCCCTACACCAATAAATCCAACTCAAGCTTCAACATAAAAACCGGTGTGTTCGGAAAAAATACCTATTCGTTTGAACCTTCGGTACATCTCTATTTTCAGAATAAAAAAGGTTGGTATACTAGTTTAGGAACTTATTTCAATCAAACCAAAGGCATAAATGCTACCATCGATACCATAAGTGATCCCAACCATTTTAAATTTAACCGAAGTGAGCAAGATCATTTTACCAAATTAGATCACTGGGCCATGATCGGAAAACGAACAAAGAATTGGTGTGCATCCTTAAGTTATAGACATCACTTTAACAAAGCAGATCTGGATAAGGGAGCTTTTCAAGATGATGACAATTATATTTCCAGACAAACCAGAGACCTGATCGGTATTAAGGCAAACTACCAAATCAAAAAGTCATTATCATTAGAAATTACTTCAAGTATATCCGGTATTCATTATCGATATACAGATGATTCTTCGATTGTTAATTCTTCCGGAATTACAGATCAAACCTTTACTTCCGGAAATTATTATGGACTAAGCATCAACAATGATGTTGTTCTCTCTTTTAAACAAAAAACTTTCAACTTCCTACTTGGCCTTTCACAAAATTATGATAATTTGAAATATGACAATTATTTCTATTCTGGTCAATTTGATTATGAATCCAAATTAAACTTTGAAAATCATGCTTTGAATTTAGTGGGAATATTTGGGCAAATTCAACTAAGCGGTTCATCTATTCGTAAATCCTTCGAAAAACTTCAATGCACTTTAAATGGCAGACAGTCATATTCCAATCAGTTTGGTTCATTTTTTACATTTGGCGTTAATCCTTCATATAAACTGAACAATGGATTATTGTATATGAATTATTCTACTGGATTCACTACACCTTCTTTATATCAATTGTATTCTGGAGAAATTTATCCAGAGTCGAACATTAGCAGAGGAAATCCATTCTTACGATCTGAATCTTCATCAACTTTTGAATTTGGAATTAAACAAAGAATAAATCAGACATCATCATTGTTGATTTCTGTGTTTAAAAATTACACAAAAAATGCGATAGATTATGTTTATTTATGGAATGCTTTTACGCCCGTTTCAAATTTAAGTTTTATAGATTACCGTGGAGATACATATGTCAATCTCGGACGATTAAAGAATACCGGAATAGAACTAGAATATACTACAAAATTAAGCCATAGTTTATCCCTGTCCTTGAATGTAAGTTTAATAGATGGGCAAGTGAAATATAAAAGTTCCGGAAGTGATACATCACATATTGGAAATAACCAGATTCAAATTTTTAATTCAGGAATATTCGTTACCAATCAAAATAAATCCAGTACGCTTACCAGAAGACCCAGTACCTCCAATATTAACATCAGCTATCATGTTTGTGATCCTTTGAAACTAAGCATTTCCTACAAATATGTGAGTACAAAATTTGATAATTATTACAATGAATTGGCCGGGCCCTTTGGTGCGCTCAATAACCAATTACTCGAAGATTATCAACTAATGAATCTATACATTAATTATCGCCTAAATTCAAAATTCAACTGCATTATACAAGTGGAGAATATATTCAATAAGAAATATTCAGAGATTTTGGGTTATGCTTCAAAAGGAAGAGGTTTATATCTAACCCTGGGGTATTCCATGAAGTAATTTTGAAAACGGTGTAAACTAACTTATTAAGCAGCCAGTCGCTGAACTATCCCTTTTACACATCCACCACCATGAGTAATATTCCGAATGACATGTCTGGTCTCAGAAGGGATTTCAAAGTAGTCACCTTTTTTAAATCTTACCAATAATCCGTCAAAATTACATTCACATTCACCATCCAGAATGAGAAAACTCTCTCTAAAATTATTAGAATGAGCTTCTTCAATTAGTTCCGTGTGCAGCCAAACCAAATGAAGTTCCAACTTTTCATTTATAAATAATGGACTTATTTCGTAACCATTTTCTATAACTTCTGAAGTCTTTTCAGCAACAGCATTTGTCCAGGCCTTATAGTCAGCATACTTATCTATTTTTGGTGGATTTTGAAGATCAATTGGATGTGATGACATTTGTTCAAAAAGTCGATTGAGAACCTTTGGCTTCAATCCATCTGAAATCATAAGTCCATTTGGAATGGACTGTAAAGAAAGTAATACCTGCTCAATAGCCAAATTTAACTCTTCTGAACTTTGTGCCATTCTGGAAATTTCTTCCGCCTTACTCTTGGGTAATGTTCCTAAACAATATTCTTCCAAAATTCCGCTTTCTATGATATCTTTTATTTCCATATATTCAACTTAAACGTTCTCTCAGGATTTTTAATGCAGTTCGCGTTCTACTTTTAACTGTTCCTAGAGGCAATTCTAATACTTCGGATACTTCCAGTTGCGTATAGCCCAGATAGTATTGCAATTCAATTAGCTTTCTATGCATTTCATCCAATCCATCAACCAACTTGTCTAGTCCTAAATAATCCAGTTTGATAATTTCAGTATTCAGGCTTTCTTTAAATACGAGATGATCGTCGTTTTGGATCTTACTCTTCTTGGAAAAATAACTCGATCGGCAAAAATCGATGGCAATATTCCTGGCTATGACGATTAACCAGGTATATAATCTTGAAACAGAAGCATCATAAAGGTCGATCGATCTCCAGATTTTGACAAAACAATCTTGTAATAAATTCTCTGCTTCATCTTCAGATTTAACAATCTTTAAAATGATCAAATACAAGTTCTTACCGTAACGGTCATAAAGTTCCGCATAGGTCTGATGATTTCCTTCCTTTAAACCCTTAATGAGTTGTTCTTCATTCATCATTGAAGATAAATTGCAGTCATTTGTCCACCAAAATTACAATTATTCTAAGAGCCCGCCAAAATTATTAAACAACATATAATGCTATATTTCTATTATTTATATATTTAATAATAATTTAATGTGTGATTTTTTCAATCAATAATTGAATCCATATTATGAAAAATTGACTGCTTAGAGCCAATACCAAATGATACTAAAATTTAAGAATCATCTAGGTTTTTCATATTGACTATATTATAGCAAAGGTTCCCATTTGAACCGTTTGATGTCCCGGGCTTCGACTCCAGCTTACCAAATAAAAAAGTGTATTTCTTGTTTCAGCTTTGGTACAGAGTTCTTCGCAAAAGCTCTGGTTACCTGAGTGACCATTGATTCATTTTAGGTATTATCAATCACTGACTGGTTAGTAAACTCGAACTATGAAAATTTAATCGCCTCGAAAAATATAGCACTACAAAAAGTTTTCTACCACCGCGGCAATTCCTTGTCCGCCACCAACACAGGCAGTAATAAGTCCATATTTTTTTTGTTGTCTGTTTAGTTCATTCAACATTGTCATAGTTAACCTTGCACCACTACAGGCAAGAGGATGTCCTAAAGCAATGGCTCCACCATTGACATTGACCAGATCAGGATTTAGACCCGCTTCTCTTATTACAGCAAGACTTTGTGAAGCAAAAGCTTCGTTCAATTCAATATTTGAAATTTCATTCAGACTAATTCCAGAATGTTTAATGGCTTTGGGTATCGCTGCACAAGGACCAATTCCCATGTACAGTGGATCCACCCCGGCTACATCACATGAAATCAATTTTCCCAGTGGTTTTATATTAAATTGTTGAATCATTTTTTCACTCATCAAGACAACAAAAGCTGCTCCATCTGATGTCTGAGAGGCATTACCTGCAGTTACCGTTCCATTCAAAGCAAAGACAGGTTTTAAAGCAGATAAAGCTTCTATCGTAGTATCGCTGCGAATACCTTCATCTTGCTTCACTTCATACATCTTTTCAGTGCGCTTATCATTTGAAACCGAAATTTCTTTAACCGGAATACTCGAAATTTCTTGATCAAACTTTCCTGCTTGTTGAGCATAATTTGCCTTTTGATGTGAATTATAGGCAAATTCATCTTGTGCTTCTCTTGTGATTTTATACTTTTTTGCAACCGCCTCAGCCGTGAGACCCATTCCAATAATGTAATCGGGATATTCTGAAGAAACGTCATAATTGATCGCTAACTTATATCCTTCAAGGGGAATCGCGCTCATGCTCTCCACTCCACCTGCAACAAAAACTTCACCCATTCCAGCCCGGATTTTAGCTGTTGCTATAGCTATGGTTTCCAGGCCCGAAGCACAATATCGATTTACGGTCATGCCTGGTGTGGATTCTCCAAAAGCCCTCAAAGCGATCTGTCTGCCTATCTGAAGACCTTGTTCACCTTCCGGATTCGCACAACCCACGATTAAATCATCAATTATTGCTGTAGGCAGATCTGGCAATTTACTCCAGAGGGCCTTTAAACAATGTACCGCTAAGTCATCAGAACGCATAAAACGAAATGCACCTTTTTTGGCTTTGGCGAATGCGGTTCGCGTGAAAGCCACTATATAAGCCTCCTGCATAATTATTGATTGTACATACAAATGTACGACAGCGATGTGCGAAAGTCTGAAAAGTATCTCATCAGACTTGTAAGTATGAATAATTTAAACCATTTTAAAGCTCCTTTCGAATTTCTATACCAACAGACTTGAGCTTAAAAGCCAAATTTTGCAAATTCTTGTAGAGTTGTGAAGGCCATCTTTTATCCATACAGGGTCGCTCAACCAATAGATAAAATAACATACCCAATATTATTATAAGTATCCACAATAAAATTCCAACATAAAGATAATCTGAGATAAAATATTTCATCCGCTGGCCTTTGAGTATTAGATGACCAAATAGCATGATAATTTGATTATGAAATAAGTATAAGGAATAACACATCCCTCCTATAATTGTAATCCATTTAGTAGTAATGATAATTTTTTTCTCAGAACTGATTAACAGATTATAAAATACTATAAAAAGGAATAACAACTGGAGTGTACTTAAAATTAATTTGAACCAGGTATGCAATGGTCCCATATAGGTTATGTCTGTCCATAGCATACACAGAAATGCCACCACGCTTGTAAAACTTTGGGATGTCAAGCTATTTAAAGCATCCAATGATTTCCATCTTATATTCTTAACCTTCATATAAGCCACCACAATTCCCAGCATAAAATAATGAAAATATTCATAAAGAGAGATAATGTCCGGTTTGGGAAATTTAGTAATTATCGAAAAAAATAAGGTCAGCAGGATTAATGAAGCTAAACTAAATTTTAACCTTTTAAATAGCAGATAAAAAATAAACGGAGCAAGAACATAGAATTGAACTTCAATCTCCAAACTCCAGGTTACATTATTAACCAAAGGTTGAAAATCCCTATGAAAATTAAATCCATGAATGTAGAATAAGGAATAATAAAAACTCGGAACATAATCAGAAAATTTTTCTCCATGAATAAGATAGAGATGACCTAATAATATCAGCATTAAACTGATTAAGTAAGGAGGTTCTATTCTTGTAATCCTTCGTAAAAAATAATCCTTCAATGAAATGGCATTCGAATTATTTAAATACCAATGTGCAAAAGGCAACGAAACCACGAAAGCACTAATAACAAAAAAAACTTCTACTCCAAAATATCCTCGAAGGAAAAGATCGTGCAATATGGTATACGATGCGGAGCTATCCCTATAATCTCCATTTAATTCCTTAAATAAAAATCCATCCATATGATAAAAAATAACCATACAGATGGCGACAAAACGCAAGCCATCAATCTCTGGAATAAATTTTCCGGTATTGGTAATTCTTTGTAAGGAATTAATTTTAAATTTCATTTTGATGCGCAAAAATAAGTCCTCAAGGAGGAAATTCAATCCGCATTCCTGTGCCCTTTTGAATTTATATAGAATAATGGATTTAAATCCTAAATATTTATATATGACAGAAAACGCATGGCTACTATACTTATCTTAGGAAGAATCGATAACTTTATCCTTTGGAAAAGAATTCCGATTATATTAATATGAATTATATTTATAACTTGTTTAAAATAAATTACTTAGAGAATTTTTACTGGAGATTTAGTCAAACTAGCTTTTGCGTTTGTTTCATTTTATCACTAGCCTCCGCACAAACTGCACAAATCCCAACTACACTGTCTCAAAGTCATTCGACTTTATCTCAATCATTTGTTCCCAACGGTTGCAATATTACTGTGGATGCTGGTCCGGATATTACCATCTGTGCCGGTATTGGAAAACAGATTAATGGATTGGTCACCGGTGGATATAATTCCATCAGCTGGGATCCGACAGATGGCTTAAGCAATCCTAACATTGCTAACCCTATAGCTAATCCAATGTCCACAACAACCTACACATTGATCGCGCGGGGAACCTCAGGCAATTTGTTTTTGAACGGCGGTTTTGAGACTGGTAATATCGCCCCTTCGACTTCAGCTTATACAGGCTATACCAATATCAATAGTTTTGCAATGTCCACCGGCGGATACATGGTGATGAGTGTTCCACAGATCGCAGCCCAGTTTGGGTGTAATCCACCGATTGGTGCCTTTACAATGGCCATATCACCTACCGGTCCAGGGGTCAATTTTCTTTGTCAGCCTATTCCGGTCAGTACCAATACATTGTACAAGATCAAGTGGAAATGTTTTGGCATCCCGTACATTTTTGGCGCTCCTCCTGTCGTTGAGCTTAAAATTAACGGAAACTCTGTTGGTACACTGGATGTCGCCAGTGGACTTTGTGTAGAGAGTGACGCCGATTTTACATGGAACAGTGGCGCTTCTACTCAAGCAAACCTGTGCTTTAGTAATATTGGTGGGACAGGCACCTTTAGTATATTTTCGATCGATGACATTGAATTTCGCGAGTGTTGTGAGGTAAAAGATGAAGTAAAAGTTACGGTATATGAATTGATCGCTGATATTGCCATGCCTGACGAAATTAATTGCAACAATAATCCTATGACACTGGATGGTTCCGGATCAAGTTCTGGTCCTAATATTAATTATGAGTGGTCAACAACAAATGGTAAAATTGAGAGTGGTGATAAAACCAATAAAGTTAAAATTAGTCAACCGGGAACTTATACTCTACGCGTAATTGGTGAATTTGGTTGCGACAAAAAAGTCTCCGTTATTGTCAACGGAAATACAACACCACCAGACCTTACCGTTTCAAATACCAATATAGATTGTAAAAATCCTTTGGCAAGTATCGATGCCAAATCCAAAAATACGATGGTAAGCTATGATTGGTCTGGCCCGAATGGATATACTTCAACCAAAGCATCTAACGCTAACATTAAAGATCCTGGCGATTATGAAGTTACCATAACGGATGATTATGGTTGCAAGACAACAAAAAAAGTAACCGTAAAAGATAACAGAACAGAAGTGTTTCTTGACATCAAAGGAGACACTATCCAGTGTGGAGAAGATTCTATTCAACTCATTGCGAGTTCGGTGAGCCCAAAACCAAGTTTTACCTGGAAATATAAAAACCAAACCATATCTCAAAAATCAAATGTCTTTGTCAAAGATACCGGATGGTATCTTGTTAAAGTGGTTGATTCATTAGGATGCTTTATTGAAGATTCTTTCAGAGTATTCAGCTTTCAGACTCAGGTGCCAACTCAAATCATCGGAGGACAACTTAATTGTAAAAACAACCAAACACAACTGGTTCTCCGATCCGATACCAGTGGAACAATACTTTGGAATGGCCCGAATGGCTTCACTTCTACCTTGAAACAACCATTCGTACGCGACAGCGGATGGTATTATCTAAACCTGACCACAGCAGGAGGATGTAATGGAATTGATTCTATCTATATTTCAGCTGATTTTGCACTTCCGGATGTTATTATTTCACCTGTCGATACCATTACCTGTTTGAAGACACAAATACTAATTTCCGGTGGTAGCAAAATTTCAAATGCAAACTTAAGCTGGATTGGTCCAACAGGTCTTCTCGGTAATAATAGCAGCTATGCTGTGAGTGATTCCGGCGATTATACTTTGATTGTTGAAAGCCCAAATGGATGTTTAAATTCTTCTACGGTTAAGATTTATAAAATCGTTGACACACCAAGTCTATATTTAAGAGATGACACCTTGGATTGCATTAAAAAAAGCACCATCTTAAATGTAAACAGTGATAATAATTTGAAGTATTCCTGGACAGGTCCAAATGGATTTAATTCATCGTTGCAATTTCCAGTCATTTCCGAAGCTGGAGAATATCAGGTTTCAGTGATAAGCACCCACGGATGCGCACGATTCGGAATTATTAATATTTTAATCGACACGAGTAGTCCCAAAGTTCAAATAAATGCTGATACCATAAATTGCAAAAACACAAGCATTACGCCAAGACTTAACGGAGATCCGAATATTACAAATTATTTATGGACGGGTCCTAATGGATTCAATTCAACGGTCAAAGAACCTGTACTTAGTTCACCCGGATCCTACTCACTTTTCGTTACCAATTCCAGGGGATGTACTTCAACCATCGCAATTAACTTAATTGCAGATACCGCAAAACCATTTGTTATACTTTCAGCGGATGAAATACGTTGCAATCGTCAAGCATTTATTAAAGTTAACAACAGCGTTAATGTAAATCAATTCAGTTGGACCGGACCCGGAGGATTTAGTTCTGATATGCAACAAAATCAAGTTACAATTCCAGGTTGGTATAGAATGACGGTTACTTCAGCAAACGGTTGCATTTATGTTGATTCTGTTGAAGTCATTCAAAAAGATATATTACCCGATCTCACCATAAAAGATGATAGTTTAACTTGCACAAAGACCAAGCTTAATTTATTTGCTACTTCCGGAACTCAGGGTGTAACTTATCTTTGGAGTGGTCCAAATAATTTTTCTTCAACACTTCAAAATCCCACAGTTAGCGAACCTGGAGTTTACACGATAAAAATTTCAGATTCAAATGGCTGTGAACTTATAAAAACTGTTACTATTTATCAATTTAATATAAAAGCACAAGTCAGTTTGCTTAATATTGACTCCTTAACCTGTAAAAATAATCTGACGAATATTTCACTTAATGCAAATCAGAAATTAAGTAAAATTGAATGGTCTGGACCAAACAACTTCAATTCTACCAGTCAGAATATTACAGTGAATAGCGGTGGAAAATACCTTCTGAAAATCACCAATGAATTTGGCTGCGAAACGATGGATTCCATTACCATTACGGATTACAGAATACTACCAAAAGCCCAGGTTTCAGACGACAGTATCAATTGTCTTCGCAGAAAATTATTCCTTTCTTTAAGTACTTCAGAACCAAACTTGAGCTTTCAGTGGTCTGGTCCAAACGGATTCATGAGTACTCTTCAGAATCCATCAATCAATGAAGGAGGCAACTATTCTGTAACCATAACCAATGAATTTAATTGTGCTTTAGTACAGAATGTATTTATCAAATTAGATACATCCAATCCTGACTTAGTCTTATCTGCCGACACATTAACCTGTCTAAGATCTACTGTTCCCATTAAAGCAGGAACCAGTCTTCAGGGATTTAATATTAGCTGGTCCGGACCCAATGGATTTACAAGTATGTTTCCGCAAACAATAGTTAAGGATGCCGGATTATATACCTGTACCTTGACCAATCCAAGATCCAAATGTCAAACTACAAAATCCATAATGGTATTAGAAGATACCAATAGAATTCGCTTTGCAGAATTGTTCAAGACAGATGCAAGTTGTGGATTGACGAATGGCCGTATTAGTATTCTGAAGGTAACTGGTGGAACACCTTCATTCACTTTCTCCATAGATAATGGACTTCATTTTTTAGATCAAACGGAATTCACAAACTTAGCCTCAGGGAAGTACAATATTCAAGTAAAAGATAAGAATGGTTGTGTTTATCTTTCAAATATAACCATTGATGAAACTGCAGGTATTGATATTTCATTACCTCCTACCATTGAAGTTTTACCCCAGGATAATACACAACTTAATCTTCTTATTCAGTCCGGGAATCCTTTCTCTATTAACTGGTCACCATCTGATCAATTGAGTTGCAATAACTGTATCAATCCTAAAGTAATCGCTATCAAAGATCAATTGGTTACGGTAATTGTGATTGATGAAAACGGTTGTGCTGATACGGCAAGTGTTCTAATTAAAGTTAGATCGACCGTTGACATACACACCCCAAATATTTTTTCACCCAATGATGATGGAATTAATGATTACTTCTTCATTTATTCCAATGGCCAATCTGTTAACATTGAAAGATTAAGTATTTTTAGCCGCTGGGGAGAACTTGTATTTGATAAACAAAATTTTATTAGTAATTCTGAAAAGGATGGATGGGACGGAAATTATCAAGGAAAGAAAATGACACCGGGTGTTTTTGTTTATCGAATTAGTTATTTGAAAGATGGAGAAACGAAAACGATCTTTGGAGATATCACTTTAATGCGATAGTAACAAGGTGTTGAACATATCATTATGATTCCAACAAGTTTCCTGCAAGATGCCTTAATAAGATATTGTGAATCCAACAGCGACGTTCACAAGGATTACTTAAAGCAGATTGAACGAATGACACATCTAACAACACTTGCACCGCAAATGTTGAGTGGAAGCCTACAAGGTAAAATTTTAAGTTTTATTTCCAAATTAAAGCGACCTAAAACAGCTTTGGAGATTGGCACTTTTACAGGTTACAGCGCCCTTTGTATTGCAGAAGGCTTGCAGAATGATGGCGAACTGCATACATTTGAGGTGGATTCACAATACGACAATATCATACAATATATTAAGGAAAATATTCCGCTTTCAAGAAAAATTACGTTTCATCATAAGGATGCAATAATAGGAATTCCGGAATTAAATTTAATGTTTGATCTGATTTTTATTGACGCCTCAAAAAAAGATTATCTGCATTATCTCAATGTACTAAAACCTTACATGCAAATTGGCACAATTATAATTGGAGACAATGTACTTTGGTCAGGAAAAGTACTTGACGAGAAAAAAGATCAGGAAACTAAAATATTGGATGACTACAATTCGTTCCTTAGAGAATCTGATGAATGGGATGTTTTTATATTACCATTCCGTGATGGAATTTCTATTGCCACAAAAATCAGCTAATGTGGGTTTGGAAAGAACGATCAGAAATAGAATCATCTGAATGGAATACTTTTCTTGAAAAAAGTCATGATCCATTTATTGAATTCAATACCTGGTATCTGGATATTTGTTGTCAATTTTGGGGTGCGTTTTATCATACTGAAACAAATTCAAGAATCCCTATTCCGTATACAAAGAAACTACTCTTTATAGCTTCGGTTACAAGACCACCCTATCTTCAAAGACTCAAAATAATATCACAAAATCATATCCATGAAGATGAAATTTTGGAGTTATATAGGTGTATTCAACTAAAATTTTCCTGCGGTATTTTAAATTGGGAATATTATCTGGAAGGTAGCAGAATAAGAGCAAATTACATTATTAAAGATCGCATTCTACAGCTAAACCAAAGCCAATCAAGAAATCTAAAAAAATCAAAAAATGCTAAACTTGAATACAAAGTAAGCCAAGACCCTGATGAATTATTTTCATGGATTTCCGTCAATGAAGAAAAATACGTATATGAGAAAGAATTTAACAATAATATTTTTCGTAATCTTTTAAGATCTCTTATACAACATCAAAAGGCCTTCCTCATTTTTGCCATAGATCCGGACAAGAAAATCCAGTCCTGCGGAATATTTACTAAATCGCCCAAAAGATATTTATTCTATTTATCTTTTAACTCGAAGACCGGCAGAAAAAACGGGAGCATGGTTGGGATTATACACTATGTATACTCAACGATTATGGATACCAATGAAATTTTAGATTTGGAAGGTTCTGACATTCCTGGTATAGCGCTCTTTTATGAAGGTTTCGGCGCCGTTAAGATGCCTTACTTTGAATTGAGTTGGAACAACAATATTATTTGCAAATTAATGGCACAATTACGTAAAATCCTATGAATGTAAATTTTCCTTAAGTAATGCCTTAATGAAATCTAACCCTCGATAGCCTCAAAATTAGTGAAAATTCCAACGCTGAAAATCAATACTTTTTGAATCCCATAATAGAATTGGTTTTCAAAAGGCATTTTCCTTTTATAAAATTCTAATAGCTATTCAGGAGATATTAAGTATACTCAAAATATAGCCGTATATCCGAAATGAACTTTTGGTGAAGAAAAATCAAAATCTACAGTTTCAGAACGCCCTACTGCAAAGTATAATCCAAACGCACCCGCCTTTGTTCTAAATTGCATTCCAGCTCCAATTCCTAAATAGTTCTGCCAAGGAATTATATTATTCTGACTGATCAATCTCATCCAGGCATGATCTACAAACAAACTTAAGAAACTATTTCTATCCAACAAAAACCTATATTCTGCAGTTGAAAGTACATATGCATCTGAAGTAAATTGATTATCGTTAAATCCCCGAAGTGTGTGAATACCTCCAATTTTGATTAACTCATTCTCTAAAGACTGATTTTTTGATATGAGCAGAAAACCTTGAGTACTCCATTTCAATACCTGCCTTTTGGATAATGATCTATATCCAGTGATATTGGATTGAATATTGGATTGTATTCCGTTCTTATTCAAACTGTCATATTGGGTATTTAATTTTCCATTCGTATCAAATTTTAAAATACCTGGATTTTTTTTGAATTTTTTAGTACCAACCAATGCTTGTAATTCCAATAACAATCCTTGGGTTGGATTAAAATTATCA
>WBZT01000688.1_pt1 | contig 26480 bp, 22 predicted proteins | sample 5204241 | NCBI WGS metagenome assembly WBZT01 (sample SAMN12344358, study PRJNA552823) | activated sludge metagenome | biome: Activated sludge suspended growth; feature: Nitrification reactor; material: Wastewater; isolation source: activated sludge from nitrification reactor of wastewater... | reverse complement strand
TCACCACGGCGCCCTCGCCGGTCGACGCGGCGGCGGCTCTCGCGGCGGTCGGCCTGGTTCGCGGCGACGAAGGCCAGCACCTCACCGAGCGCCTGCGCGCCAACGTCGCCTTGTTCCGACCGGGCCACCCGAGCCCGATCGTGCCGGTCGTGGTGGGCGACGAGCGGCGGGCCGTGGGCATCTCGAACGCGCTGCTCGAGGCCGGCTACCTGGTCGCCGCGATCCGCCCGCCAACCGTCGCCCCGGGCACCTCGCGGCTGCGGGTCGCGATCTCGGCCGCGCACGAACGGGCCGACGTGATCGAACTCCGGGAGCGCATCACCGAACTCACCGGGGTCCCCCATGGCTGAACCACGTCGCCCACACCTGCTCGTCGCAGTCGCGGGGACCGGCACAGAGATCGGAAAGACCTGGGTGACCGCTGCCGTTGCCACGGTGCTGCGCGACCGGGGCCGAATCGTCGGCGCACGCAAACCGGCGCAGTCCTTCGAGACCGACGACGGCGCGACCGACGCTCATCTCCTCGGCGCAGCGACCGGCGAGGATCCTCACATCGTGTGCCCGCCGCATCGCTGGTATCCGGTGCCGATGGCACCTCCCATGGCGGCCGCGGTACTCGGGCGCCCCGCGCTCCACATCGCCACGCTGCGCGACGAGATCACCGGGTCATGGCCGCCTCGGGCCGACGACATCGGGTTCGTCGAGTTGGCCGGAGGCGCGGCGTCGCCGTTGGCGAGCGACGGCGACGCGGCGGCGCTCACCGCGGCGATCAACCCCGACATGGTCGTGCTCGTTGCCGACGCCGCCCTCGGCACGATCAATGCCGTTCGACTCTCGGTGGGGTGGCTGCAGCGGGCAATCGCTGCGCCGATCCGTGTCCACCTGAATCGATACGACAACGCCGAACCGATCCACGCGGCCAATCGCGACTGGCTGCGATCCCAGGATGGGCTCGGCGTGACCGACAGCGTCGACGAACTCGCCGACGCGGTGCTCGCGGCCGCGCCCACGTTCGATCCCTCCACCGGGCTGCGCCGAGTCGGCGGCACAGGCGATGCCGACACGTCGCTCGAACCGCCACGGTTCTGTCCGGTGTGCGGACGACGAGTCGCGGTCGTCGTGACACCTCGCTCGGTCCGCGCACGCTGCCGGCTCCACGGCGAGTTCTGAGCTGCGCCGGGCGCGGCGCACGGCGGGCGCGCTGCACGGCGGGCGGACCGCAGCGCATGGACGCCAACGGCGATATCCACCACCGATGCGCCACCGGAGGCCTGGCGGCCGGTAGGATTCCGCACGAACAGGCGTTCGCACGCGGGTGCGGCGCTTCCGAAGCCCCCCGGAGTCCACTACCGATGCCCTCACAAGGCGACCTCTTCGAACGGTCCTTCGCACGCGAGGTGATCGAGACGCCCGTCACCGACGAGATGAGCGAGTCCTTCCTCGCGTACTCGCTCTCCGTCATCACCTCTCGGGCCATCCCCGACGTACGCGACGGCCTGAAGCCGGTGCAGCGCCGAATCCTCTACTCGATGGCCCAACTCGGGCACCGACCGGACCGGCCCCACCGCAAGTGCGCCGGCGTCGTCGGCGACACCATGGGCAAGTACCACCCGCACGGCGACAGTGCGATCTACGACGCACTCACCCGTATGGGGCAGGAGTTCTCGCGCAACATCCGCCTCGTCGACCCACACGGCAACTTCGGCTCGCTCGACGATCCGCCCGCCGCGTACCGCTACACCGAGTGCCGACTCTCGCCCGCCGCCATCGAACTCCTCGCCGAGATCGACGAGGACACGGTCGAGTTCCGACCGACCTTCGACGGCGAGCGCTCCGAGCCGATCTACCTCCCCGCCAGGCTCCCCAACCTGTTGGTCAACGGCACCTCCGGCATCGCCGTCGGCATGGCCACCAACATGGCGCCGCACAACCTCGCCGAGGTCTACGAAGCGATCAAGCTCGTCATGACCAGGCGTCGCCCAAAGCCGACCATCGACGAACTCATGGCGGTGCTCCCCGGCCCCGATCTGCCGTCGGGCGGCATCATCATCGACGACGGCCTCGCCGACGCATACGCCACCGGCCGCGGCACGTTCCGAATGCGTGCCACCGCCGAGATCGTCAACCTCACGCGCTCGCGCCAGGGCATCGTCGTCACGCAACTGCCGTACATGGTCGGGCCCGAACGCGTCGTCGCGCGCATCCAGGAACTCGTCAACAACGGCAAGCTCGCCGGCGTCGCGAATGTGAAGAACCTGCAGGACCGCCGGACCGGCATGAACATCACGATCGAGCTCAAGGGTGGCGTCAACGCCAAGGCGGTGCTCACCGAGCTGTACCGCCTCACTCCGATGGAAGAGACCTTCGGCGTGAACAACGTGGTGCTGGTCAACGGCGTCCCCACCACCGTGGGCTTGTGGGACCTGTGCAACCTCTACGCCGAGCACCGCCTCGACGTGGTACGCCGCCGCACCGAGTACCGGCTCGGCCGGGCCCGCGACCGGCTCCACATCGTTGACGGTCTGCTGATCGCGCTCGATGCCATCGACCTGGTGATCTCGATCATCCGCACCTCGCAGGACGCCGCCGAAGCCAGGCGGCGCCTCATGGACGAGCTGTCGCTCAGCGAGATCCAGGCGAACCACATCCTCGACATGCAGCTGCGCCGGCTCACCGCTCTCGAGAAGCTCAAGCTCCAGGAGGAGGCGTCCGCGCTCCACGACCAGATCGACGGCTTCGAGAAGCTGCTCGCGTCGGAGCAGCGCCAGCGAACGCTCGTGCTCAGCGAACTTGAAGAGCTCGTCGGCCGCTTCGGTGGACCCCGCCGCACCCGCATCATCCGCCCCGACCAGATCGAGGACGTGTCGCTCGAAGCGATGCTCGACGGCGGCGCCACCGAGCTCGTCGACGAGCCGTGTGTCGTCACGCTGTCGACCTCGCAGATCGTCGGCCGCCAACCGGTCGCCGGACCGAAGCCGGCGACGTTCGGTCGCCACGACGTGGTGATCGCCCGGGCCGAGACGACCACGCTCGGTTCGATCGTCGCGATCACCACCGCTGGCCGAGCCCTCGGCGCCCGCACCCCCGAGATGGGCGAGGTGACGGGCCGCACCCGCGGCACGCCGGCCGCCGAGGTCTTCGCCACCACCAAAGGCGAGTCGATCCTCACGCTGGTCGGCCCTCAGGCGGCCGCGGCCGACGCGACGTACGTGCTGGTGACCGCCGCCGGAATAGCGAAGCGCATCACGACCGCGGAGATCCTCGGCACGCCCGCCGGGCGCACGGTCATCAACCTGAAGCCCGGCGACACACTCGTGGCCGCATTCGCCGTTGCCGACGGCGACGACTTCGTCATGGTCGCCTCGAACGCCCAGGCGTTGCGATGCGCCGCCGACTCCATCAGCGCCCAGGGGCGCGGCGCCGGCGGCGTTGCAGGCATGAAGCTCTCCGACGGCACCGTCGTCATCGCCGCCGGCAACGTCGGCGCGCCCGGCAGCGCGGCCGACGCGATCGTGCTGACCCACTCCGATGCCGGCACCGCCAAGGTCACCGACGCGGCGGAAGTCCCAACGAAGGGTCGCGGCACAGCTGGTGTCCGGCTGACCAAATTCCGCGACGAGCGCCGCCTCGACTTCGCCTACGTCGGCGCCGAGGCCGGGCTCACCCTCGTCGTCGGCACCGAAGAAGCGCCCGCCAAGCCCGACCCCAACCCCGAGCCGTTGACCATCCCCCACACCGCACGGGATCTCATCAGTCGGCCGGTACCGCGGCGGATCCTCGCCGCGGGCGAGGGACGGTGGTGACGTCCATGACCGACAGCACCTCCGACGCAACCAACTCCACCGACGCCTACGACGAGCATTCCATCCAGGTGCTCGAAGGGCTCGACGCCGTTCGCAAACGACCGGGCATGTACATCGGCGGCACCGGGTCCGACGGGCTCATGCACCTCGTCTGGGAGATCATCGACAACGCCGTCGACGAGGCCGCAGCAGGGTTCGCCAACCTCATCGAGGTCACGCTCCACAAGGACCGCTCGGTCGAGGTGACCGACAACGGTCGCGGCATTCCGACCGGTGTGAAGGACGGGAAACGGACCGCACTCGAGTACGTCTTCACCGAACTCCACGCGGGCGGCAAGTTCGGGTCCGGCGCATACTCCGCGTCCGGCGGCCTGCACGGCGTCGGCGCGTCGGTCGTGAACGCGCTGTCCACCAAGCTCATCGCCGAGGTCGACCGAGACGGCACCACCCAGCGGCTCGGATTCAAGGACCGCAAGCCCGGACAGTTCGGCCCGAACGGCGGCTTCAAGGCGGGGTCCAAACTCGAGGTCGTTCGCAAGGTTCCCGCCAAGCGAACGGGCACTCGGGTGCGGTTCTGGCCCGACACCGACATCTTCGACCCGGACGCACGCATCGACGACGGCAAGGTCCGCGAGCACGTCGCCCAGGTCTGCTTCCTCGTCCCCGGCCTGAAGGTGCGCTTCCACGATCGCCGCGGCGCCGAGCCGCGCGAGCCCGAGGAGTTCGTGGCCAAGGGCGGCCTCGCCGACTACGTCGACTTCCTGTCGATCGGCGAGCCGGTCACCGAGGTCATCACGTTGTTCGGCACGGGCACGTTCGTGGAGAAGGTACCCGTCGACGGCCGCATGACCGACGTGGAGCGGACCTGCAAGGTCGACATCGCCCTGCGCTGGGTCAAGGGGTACGACACCACGCTCGTCAGCTTCGTGAACACGATCCCGACCCGCGAGGGCGGCACCCACGTGGCCGGCTTCGAGCGCGCGCTCACCAAGGCGGTCAACGACACGCTGCTCACAACCACGAAGAAGCTCGCCAAGCTCGCGAAGCAGGGCAAGGACCGCGCCGAGAAGGCGGATGTGCAGGAGGGGATGGTCGCAGCGGTCAAGGTCACCTTCGCCGAACCGCAGTTCCGCGGCCAGACCAAAGGCGAGCTCGGCACGCCCGCCATCCAGTCGATCGTGTACGACGTCACCAAGGACGGCCTGGTCACATGGTGTGAATCCGGCGGGCGTCGGACACACGTGAACGCCATCCGCGACAAGATCGCCCAGGCCGTGCTCAACCGGGTCGCGGCGAAGCAGTCGCTCGAAGCCCGGCGCAAGGCGGCGAACCTGGGATCGACCGGCATGCCCGACAAGCTCGCCGACTGCCGCACCCACGGCCGCGACGCCGAGCTGCTCATCGTGGAGGGCGACTCGGCCGCTGGCCCTGCGAAGGCGGGACGCAACTCGGAGTACATGGCGGTGTTGCCGTTGCGCGGCAAGGTCGTGAACGCCGGCAAGTCGAACCTGAAGCAGGTCGTGGAGAACGCCGAGGCGCAGGCGCTGATCACCGCGATCGGTGCCGGGTCGGGCCGCGACTTCCGCCTCGAGGATGCGCGGTACGGACGGATCATCATCTTGTGCGACGCCGACGTCGACGGCAGTCACATCCGTTGCCTGCTCCTCACGCTGATCTACCACTACATGAGGCCCCTGCTGGAGGATGGCCGCGTGTTCGCCGCTCAGCCGCCGCTGTACACGGTCAAGGTCGGCGACGAGAAGATCCACGCGTTCAGCGACGAGGAGAAGGCCCGCCTGACCGACGAGCTGTGCCGCGGCAACCGCAAGGCCGAGAACCTCCAGTGGGTTCGGTTCAAGGGGCTCGGCGAAATGGACGTCGAGGAGCTCGCCGAGACCTGTCTGGACGCCGAGACTCGCATCCTCCGCCGCATCACCATGAACGACGCATTCATGGCCAAGGACGCCGGCGAGCTCTTCGAGACGCTGATGGGCAACGACGTGGCGCGTCGGCGCCGGTTCCTCCTCGAGAACTCCGACCTCATCGACCTCGAAGCGCTCGACGTGTGACGAACGCGACGGTCGCGGTCAGGCCCGGGAGCGTCGGCGACGCAGGAGCCCGGCGCCGGCGGTGATCGAGCCGAGGCCCACCCCGACCATCCCGGCGATCGTCCCGCCGGTGAACGCGAGGGTCGACGGCCGCTGCACTGCAACCCCTTCGGTCTTCACCTGCGGAACTGCATCGGTCAGGGTGACCACCAGCGGCGTCGACGACCCTTCCATTGCGGCGAATCGCCACTCGCCGAGCGGCAGTCCTTCCACGCAGAAGGTGCCGTCCGATCCGGTCACGACCGACGTGGTGATGCCGTTCGGGCCGAGCGCTACCACCCCAGCCCGAGCGACGGTCGACTCGGCCGAGTCGTGGTCGCCGTCTCCGTTGTCGTCGGTCCACACGATCGAGCACACCGCGCCCGGCCCGGCGAATCCGAAATCGACCGCGTCGGTGCTCATCGCGTCGACACCGCTCGCACCTCCGAGCACGACGACGGCGCTCTGCGCACCGATCCCCCATGGGTCGCTGGTCACCGAGACCCCCGCCGGGAGCCCGCCGACAATGCGGACCTCGAAGGTTCCCGCCGGCAGGTGATCGAACGAGTACCGGCCCTCATCATCGGTCGTCGCCGACGCAACCGCTGCGCCGCCGGTCCACAGCTCCAACCGAACGCCGGGGATTCCGGGCTCGTTTGCGTCCTGGTCGCGATCGCGATTGAGGTCGAGCCACACCCGGTCACCGATGTGTCCGGGTCCGCTCGGCAGACTCGTCGAGGTTGTCGAAGGGGCCGTCGTCGGCACGGGTCCGGGAACGGTGGTCGATCCCGGAACGGATTGGGCCGACGCCGGCCCGCCGGCGAGCAGCACCACACCGAGAGCGAGGGGCGCCGCTCGTCGGGCGGTGGACAGGATTCTGCGGGGCATCATCGGTACTCCTTGTGGATGGTCAGGACAAGGTCGGCGAATTCGGCATCAAGCTCATCGACACGGTCATCGGGTTCCCACGGGCTGGACCCTCGTCGAAGCAGCCACGCCGCGAACAGCGCAACCAGACAGGCGAGCAACGGCACGAGGAGGACCCGGACCGGGCTGAACAGGTGGGCGAGCAGTCGGTGATCGAACGCGTCCGGAGTGGCGTGACGAAGCGTCATGGCGGGCCGGACCAACCCATCGGCCGTCGCGACGGACTCGAGCGCCAAGATCGCGTCCGATGAGGAGCTTCTCATCCCGGAACGGCCGGACGACACCACGCGGTCCACGACCAGGCGGGCGCCGAGCGGCTGCACGGTGCGGTCGAACGACGCGCGAATCACTCCGCGATCCGACAGCGGCTCCGCCTGCCAGATCGGCTCCCGCACCGATGCGAGCGTCCTGCCACCGCGGACAAGTCGAATCCTCAGATCGTCGAGGCTCGGTTGCGTGTCGCGGGCAACGCGGAACGTCACGACGTTCACCGGTTCCGCCGAATCGATGACCTCGGAGCGGTAGGAATCGCCGCCCGCCAGATAGAGCGGCTCCTCCGTGGGGAAGGCTCCGTACCCGAGGTCCCACCGTGCGACGCCATCGCGGCTCGCGATGACGCCGGCGGCGACGAGTGCGACCGTGGCCCCAGCGAAGGTGACCCCTCCGACGGACACCATCAGCCGAAGCGGTGCGACGCGTTCGCGCGAGATGCGAAGCCGAGGCGACCAGTGACGCGCGGCGAGGGCCACGACCGACACCACCATCGCGGACGAGATCGTCGCCGCAAGCACGTTGAATCCGGGCACGTGGGAGGTCAGCCACCATTGCGTACCCCCGACGGTCAGGCGGCGGGAGATGGAGTACACGAAGATTCCCGCGAGCCAGTCGTACGACAGCAGATGCCAGGCGACCCCGAGGCCCATTGCGGCGTGAAGCCCAACAGCGATCCGCTCGTCGGTCGCAATCACCAGCAGGATCGCAACGAGCGCCCACACCAACAGGTGGGTGATGATCCCGCCGGTCGTCGTGATGAGCAGGACCGACCCGATCGTCCACGGTCGTACCCGGGCCGCCGGATTCGGCCCGGCCACCATCCAGACGGTGAGCGCGACGAGCGCCATGAGCCCGAATTGCGCCGCCCACAGGCCGGAGGCCGTGGACACGCCCGGGCCGCTGAACAGCATGTCGAACTCGAATCGGACGAGCACGTTCGCCCGCAGGAACGGGTCGACGACATAGGGCATCGCCAGACCGACCTGCAGCGCTGCCGCGATCAGCAGGACCCGGGTGCGCGCACGTACGGTGAGCCGTCGATCTCGACTCACGACGACGACGAAGGGCAACAGCAGAACGATCGGCAGCAGCTTCGTGCCCCACGCACCCACCGCGATCACGGCCGCCGCGGCGGCATACGAGCGGGTGATCGCCCGTCGGGAGACCGCCGTTTCGGCCCTGGTCAGCAGCGCGAGCGCCGCCATGATCGCGGCGATCGTCCAGGTGTCGGGCATGCCCTGACCCCAGGTGAAGTACATCAATGGGGTCGTCGCCCACGCTGCGTACCCCAGAAGGCGCTTGCGTCGCGGACCGAGGAGCGCTCCGATCGACCACAGGATGATGAGCTCAGGAACCAGGTAGCTGAGCTTGTAGGCGAACAGCTCGCCCTGGTGGAATGCGTGACCATCGGGCCGGTCGCCGAGATGGATCAGTCCGAGCTGGTCGCCGATCGCCATCGGAACCGCGCCGACGGCGACGCCGAGGTAGCCCTGAGCGAGGCTCAACGATCGGATGCCACCGAGGGGAATCGGATCGCCGTCTGAGTTGGCAACGATGTCGCGATAGGGGGTCGCCGAGCCCGTCGCGACGAACGACGAGCCCCATGCGAGGGTCCGAGCATCCGCGTTGTCGGTCGTGGTGGCGATCCAGAGCCGGAGTCCGAATCCGAGCGCGAGCAACGCCACCACGACACGGGTCGCTGACGATGTCGACGGGCCACCGAGGCTGCGCTGCGATTCCTGCACCCTCGTTCATCGGCCGGCCGCCGCCCGAGCTTGAGCCATCGGCGGCCCCCGAAGGCTGGCGTTCGCAAAGCCGTAATTCCTACAGGCTCGAACGGGATCTGCCGAACCTCAGGGCGTGCCAGCCACGAACCCCGGTGCCCACGGCGTCGATCTCTCGATGGTCGTTCCGAACTTCCAGTCCGGCGATCGGCTCCGCGAGTTCCTTCCGCATCTCGAGGACGAGCTCGCCAAGGCCCGGCTCCGCTACGAGATCATCGTCGTCGACGATGCATCGACCGACGGCTCCGCCGACGGTGTCGAAGGTGAGCACGTCCTGGTCGTACGCCACCCGCGAAATACCGGCAAGGGCGGTGCATTGCGCACCGGCTTCGGAGCGGCGTCCGGTCGCCTCGTCGGCTTCATCGACGGCGACGGACAATACGGACCCGACGCCCTCGGCGCGATGTCGCATCTCTGCGATGCCGGCTGGGACCTCGTGGTCGGGCAACGGTTCGATCCGGACGCCCGCGTTCGATATTCGGCGTCGCGAACGATGCGTTCGCGCGTGATGCTCGGCCTCGTCCACCTGCTCGTCGATCCGACCCTGTCCGAGACCCAGGCCGGAATCAAGGTGATTCGAGGCGACCTCGTGAAACAGGTGCTGCCACACCTGCGATGCAACGGCTTTGCGATCGACGTGGAGTTGATGGCGTGGGCCAAGCAGCTCGGGTACCGGCGCCACGCGGTTCATCCTGTCGCCTTCCAACATGACGGCCGCTCAACCGTGACGCTCCGCCGCGGCATCGGCGCGCTCGTATCGTTGATCGAGATTCGTCGACGGCTTCCCACCAAACCACGGATCCACCTGCGACGGATGCCGGAGTCGCGCCGCGAATGCCGAGTGATCGAGCTCGCCGCGCATGCACAACGGCTCGCCGCTCTCGGCGGTTCGAGGGAGACAGCGGCGGCCGAGTTGCGCGCTCGCGCAACCGACCCCCGAGATCTGGAAGCCGCTCGTCGGCTTCTGCGCGGTCGGCCGGCACGGTCGGCCGGCGTGTGGTCGATCAACGACGTCGAACAGCTGTTGGCGATCGCGCTCGACCCCGACCTCGTGCCGTTGCACCCGCCGACGGACCGCCACGAGCCGGGCGCGTGCCACGCGCCCTTGCCCCTCGCACACGGTCCGGCGGACGTCGTCACGAGCGCTGCCACACTCGGCTGAGGCCTAACTAAACAGCGATTACTTCGTGGGGCTCGAACCGCTATCCTGAACTCGTTGTTGGGGATCCGAGGAGGGACACCATGAGGATTCGACGTTTCGCCGCGCTTGGCGCGCTGGCGGCGACCTTGGCCACCGTTGCGTGCAGCCCGCCGCCCACCACGCCGACGACCACCCGAGAGCGCGTCGATCTGCCGAGCGAGTGCCCTGACGGCGCTCCGACCGTGGCGCCAACGTCGGTTCGAGCGCTCAACCGCAGCTCGCGCCTCATCGCGCCCGCCAACTATCAGCCGGGCGTGAAGTACCCGCTGCTCGTCAGCCTGCATCCGTTCGTACTCGACGGCGAGGCGTGGGAGAACTACTCCGGGCTCGGCGCCGCGGCCTCCACTCGCGGCTACTGGGTCTTGGTCCCGACGGGATCGCAGCCCGGCCCGCGGTGGGCCGTGCCGGGCGGCCTCGATACCAAGATCGACGACATCGCGTGGATCGAGGCGCTCATCCAAAGCACCGCCCACACCGTGTGCGTCGACGGCGGCCGGGTGTTCGCAGCCGGGTTCAGCGCCGGGGCAGCCATGTCCGTCGGCCTCTCGTGCGAGCTGCCCTGGCGATTCACGGCGATCGCGGCCTCGGGCGGTTCGAACCTCACGTCGCTGTGCCCCGACTCGGATCCGGTCGATGCGCTCATTCTCCACGGCTCGGCCGACGGGTGGGCGCCGGTGACCGGCAGCGAGCAGGTCTTCGCCACGCCGATGGGCCTGCACGTCGATCGAGTCGTCGAGACCTTTGCCCACCGCAATGGCTGCGCGTCCGCTCCGACCGTTGTCACCCTCACCTCGACCACCACCGCCGATCGCTACACCTGCGACGGGCACCGGCTCGAATACAGGAGGATGCGCGGCGCGGGGCACACTTGGGCCGGAGCGAGCTTCCCGCTGGACCCGATCACCGGCCCCACGGATCGCACCTTCTCCGCGACCACAGAGGTCTTGGACTTCTTCGACCAGTAAGGACATCCCGTGGGTGACACCGATGTCGTCGTCGTCGGAGCCGGCATCGTCGGCCTGGCAGCGGCATACTCGATCCAACAGCAACTCCCCGGCGCCACGGTGGTGGTGATCGACAAGGAGGAGCGTGTTGCCGCACACCAGACCGGCCACAACTCCGGTGTCATCCACTCGGGGATCTACTACCCGCCGGGGTCGAACAAGGCGACGATGGTTCGCCACGGACGCGAGTTGCTCTTCGAGTACTGCGAACGGCACGACATCGCGACCGACCTCTGCGGGAAGGTGATCGTCGCGACCCGTGCCGACGAGCTGGAGCGACTCCGTTCGCTCCAGGAGCGCGCCTCACAGCATGGGCTGGAGACCGAGTGGTTCGGCCCCGCGCAGCTGCGCGAACGCGAGCCGCACGCCGACGGCATCGGAGCACTGAACGTCCCGGCAGCCGGCATCACCGACTACAAGGCGATGTGCCGCGCTCTCGCCGCCGACATCGAGGCCGCAGGCGGCCAGGTGCGGTTCGCCACGCGGGTCGAATCGATCGACGAGACGGCCGGCGGCGCCAGAGTCCATCTCGAGGGCGGCGGCCGTCTCGACGCGGCGTGGCTCGTGAACTGTGGCGGGCTGCACTCGGATCGTGTCGCCCAGGCGGCCGGACACCACACCGAGGCGCGCATCATGCCCTTCCGCGGCGAGTACTACGAGCTCACGCCGAGTGCTCGCGGGCTGGTGAAACACCTGATCTACCCCGTGCCCGACCCGCGCTTCCCCTTCCTGGGCGTGCACTTCACGCGGATGATCGACGGCGAGATCCATGCCGGGCCCAACGCCGTGGTGGCCTTGGCACGCGAGGGATACACCTGGCGGATCGCCAACCGGGTCGATCTGTGGGAGATGGCACGCGACCCCGGTTCGTGGAAGCTGGCCAAGAAGTACTGGCGCACCGGCGCGGCCGAGATGTACCGATCGCTGTCGAAGGCAGCGTTCGTGAAGGCGCTCCAGCGTCTCGTTCCCGAGGTCACCGCCGACGACCTGGTGCGCAGCGGCGCGGGCATCCGGGCCCAGGCCATCCGGTCGGACGGCACGCTGGTCGACGACTTCGAGTTCGTGGACGGCCGCCGTTCCGTGCACGTCGTGAATGCACCGTCGCCCGCCGCAACGGCCAGCCTGGCCATCGGCGAGTCGATCGCGGCACGCCTCCTCGCCCGCCGCGAGTCGTCTAGCTGAACCCGAAAACGGGACGAGGGCCCCAGGGGGGAGGGGCCCTCGTCGTCGCTCGACGCTCGGGGGGCAAGCGTCGGCGACTGCCCTGCGCGGAGGGGGATCCGCTGACAGGACGTCTTGATGAACGCCCGAAGGCGTCGATGTCTTCCCGATCAGGCGGTGCGGGCCGGCTTGGCAGCGACCTTCGCTGCGGCCTTGCGAACCGGGGCCTTGCGGTCGAGCACCTTGTCGGTCAGAGGCGCAGCGGCCTTGGCGATGGCCAGGGCGATGTCCTTCTGGGTGTCGATGAGCTGCTTCGCGAACCGGTACTGGTTGTCGATGACTTCCTTCGGCGTCGGGATCTGCTCGGCGAAGGGGATGGCAGGCACGTTCGGCACGCGCTCCGAAACGAAGTCGACGACAGCGCTGACACCGGTGGTGACGGGCTCCTTGGTCTGGGCGAGCAGGTCGACGACCTGACCCTGGACATCGGTGAGCTTCTCGAGAACGACAGTCATGGGCGGTTCCTTCCGAACGGGGCCCCTCGCGTCGGTGTGGGGCTTCAAGGTGATGTGCTAACTCTAGCAAGCAGATGCTAACTCCGTCAATCGCACTCGCGGGTGCCGTCGGTCACAGCCGTTCCCGCACCGGCGCGTACGATGACACCGGCGCTGCCGGAGGGAGAGGTTCACGATGACACCGACGCGACGACGCTGGGTGTTGGCGACGCTCAGCGCCGCAGGCGTCATCATCGCCAACAGCGCCGGAATCGCCGTCGGCGACGACGGGGTCGGGTACACCGCCATCGCCGACAGCCTCTCATCGGGCCGTGGACTCGGCTACTTCCTCGAGCGCCCCGTCACCATCTGGCCACCGACCTGGCCGACGCTCATGTCGATCGTCGACCGGATCTCGCCGCTCGGGGCCGAGGGCGCCGCAATCGCGCTCAACGCATTCACCGCCGTCGTCGTCGTGGTGCTGGCCGACCTCCTCTTGTCTCGCCACATCCGTTCGGAACGCGTGGTCTGGCTGGGGTCCTCCGTCGTGGCGCTGGGTGCCTCCAGCATGCTGTTCGGACATCTCCTCATGACCGACTTCGCCTTCAGTGCCGTGGTGCTGGCGCTGCTCCTCGTGCTGCCGGGCGTGCGTGGCGACCATCCGCTGCGCGCGCTGCTCGGGTCGGCCGGCCTGGTCTGGGTCGGATTCTCCATTCGGTATGCCGGAATCGCGCTCGTCGCGAGCGGCGCGTTGTGGCTGCTCGCCGAACGCGGCCGACCGTTCACCCGCCGCCTCGCCAACGCCGCCGTCTTCTCGGGCACCTCGGTGATCGTTCCCGTCCTCTGGGCCCTCCGAAACCGATCGGTCGACGGCACGGCGTTGGGGGTGCGCTACTCGTCGTCCCGAGGGCTCCTTCCCAACGTCGCCGACACGGTCGCGACCATCGGCAACTTCCTGGTCCCCGGCGTCGCGATCGAAACGCGGTCGCTGTGGGCGCTCGTCGGCCTCGCGGGGATCGCCGGCGTGGCAGTCGCGGCGCTCGCGGTCGCCGGCGGACGGCCCGGAACGCTCGCCGGACCGGACGGTCAGATCGCGTCGTTCATCGGTTCGCCGATTGGGCTGATCGCCGTCCACGCGACGACCTACCTCGCATACATGGTCTACGCCCGAACGACCACCGGGCTGAACCGGCTCGACTTCCGGCTCCTCAATCCCGCCTACCTGCCCTTGGTCGCGCTCGGTCTCGTGATCGCCGATCGCGCCTCGGCGCTGCGCGTGGACCCGCGCGCAGGCCGATCGCTCATCGGGCGGGCCGCGCCCGTCGCGGTCGTCTCTTGGGCGGTGCTCAACGTTGCCGTCGGCGTGGGCATGGTCGGCTGGTTCACCACCGACCCCGACGTGTTCGAGGGCAACTACAACGGTCGGTCCTTCGACGAGGCGCGCACCTCCGACGCCCTCGACGTGATCCCTCCCGATTGCCAGGTCGTTTCGAACCTCCCGAACGCCCTGTACGAGGCGGGCATCGAGGCGACGTGGAGTCCACGCCTCACCGGCCTCGAATCCGACGACACGGTCGACGACCTGCGCCAACTCGAGCGGAGGCTGCGCGCACCTCACCACCGAGACGTGTGCCTCGTGTGGTTCGACATGCAGCCGCGGTACGGCCACCTCGCGCCGCTGATCACACTCCAGAAGACGTTCCGCCTCGTGGAGATCCGCGACGATGCGCCGGTGCGGTTGTACCGCGTCGAGTCCCGCCGCGCAGCGGCGTGACCACGAGCCTCAGCGCCCGCACGCGAGACCGCCACACCCCCCGTGCGAAGTGCGAGAGAACCCGGTGCGTGCCGGAGGCCGCCCGTACGGCCAGTCCAGCTCGGCATCCAACGGTTCGCGACATGCGACGGATGGGTATGGCGGTCTCCGTGGCGGGCCTCGGGGTCACACCCCACGCCGAGGTGTGTCTGAGGCCCGTTGATCGTGTGCTCCCTACGGAGGCGATCGTTCAACTCGTGTTGCACTCGACATCTGGCGCAACCCCCCTTCGGCTGTCCGGATGATCTCGATGGTCGGCGGGCGACTCGGGCCCGGCACCTGCCACTCTGCCGCCGTTGCCAGCACCTGTCAATGCAACAGATGGACATATCTCTGGGAGAGATGACCCGGAACGGTGGGGATCGTCGCACGGTCGACCGGAGGCTCGCCGAGCCGCCATGACATCCGTCGAACCACACGAGAACCCTGAGCCGGGGCGACACGGCCGCAGTGTCCACCGGTAGCGTTCGACCATGTCGCACGACCGCTACCTCGAACACCTCCGACGCGTGCAGCTGTTCAGCTCGTGCTCGACGCGCGAGCTCCAGCGGATCGCCCGGGTGGTCGACGAGATCGATGTCGACGCGGGCCGGGTGCTCACCACCGAGGGCATGATCGCCCACGAGGCGTTCATCATCGTGTCCGGCGAGGCGAGCGTGTCGATCCAGGGCACCGATGTGGCCACGCTGGGGCCCGGTCAGCAGTTCGGTGAACTCGCGCTCCTCGATGGCGGACCTCGCACCGCAACGGTCGTCGCAACCTCCCCCATGACGTTGCTCGTCATGACCCATCAGGCGTTCATGTCGCTGCTTGACGACGTGCCCGGGCTCGCCCGCAGGGTGCTCGCGTCGATGGCGGCGAGGTTGCGCGAGGCCGACGCACACGTCTTCGGCTGAGCGCCGAGAGGGCCCCGACAGTTACGCCCCGAACGGCCCCAACGAGTACGTTGGCGGCCATGAGTGCGCCTGCGATCGACGACACCGCAGCCCCCAAGCGCTTCCGACCCCACATGATCCCCCTGGTGATCGGTGGAGGGTTCGCGCTGATGACCCTGGGGAGCTTCCTGGCCGAAAAGCTGTGGGCCGAGGAATGGCAAGAGGAATACCTCGACACCCACTCCACGACCCGCGAGATGTTCGACAACATCCCCGGCGCGATCAGCTTCGCGTTCTACGTGATCACGATCGCCACCATTCTCTACGGAGCGATCGCCTTCTCCGCGCGCATGCGCAACTGGGAGCGCGGCGCACCGGAACGCCGGGCCACCACCCCCGACAACGTGAAGAAGCGGGCCGAGCGAGTGCGCGCCGGCCTGTACATGCAGACCCTTCTGCGCGATCCCGCCGCCGGGATCATGCACTCGTTCATCTACTTCAGCTTCCTGATCCTCCTCGCGATCACCACGATCGGCGAGATCAACCTGCAGCTGCCCGTGGACGCGAAGTTCCTGCACGGCGGCACCTACGAAGCGTTCGCCCTCGTCGCCGATCTCGCCGGCATCATGCTGCTGGTCGGCGTTGGTTGGGCGATCGTGCGTCGCTACATCCAGCGGCCGTACCGCATCCGCATCAAGTCCAAGCCCGAGCACGCCATGATCCTGGGCGTGCTCGCGGCCATCGGACTCACCGGCTTCGGCACCGAGATGTTCCGCATCGCGCTCGACGGCATGCCGTCGCACGAGAAGTTCGCGGTGCTCGGATACCCGCTCGCCAAGCTGGTCGAGAACGCCGGTTGGCTGTCCGGCGGCCACCGGGTTGCCTGGACGCTGCACGTCCTGAGCTTCGTCGCGTTCATGGCGATGATCCCGGGCACGATGCTGCGCCACATGTTCACCTCGCCGATCAACATGTACCTGAGCGAGCGTGACCGCCCCAAGGGCGCCATGAAGGCCATGCCAAACCTGATGGAGACCGAACTCGAGAGCTTCGGCGCCTCCACGATCGAGGACTTCACGTGGAAGCAGCTCCTCGACACCGACTCGTGCACGATGTGCGGCCGCTGCACCTCGGTGTGCCCGGCTCACGCGACCGGCAAGCCGCTCGACCCGCGCGAGATCGTGCTGAAGACCGGCGAAGTCATGGCCGCGACCGGGTCCCCGGTGGTCCCGCCGCCGATCGGCGTCGACGCCGAGATCAAGGTGACCGCCAACAGCCTGTTCGAGCGGATCACCGCCGAGGAGATCTGGTCCTGCACCTCCTGCAAGGCGTGTGACGAGATCTGCCCGGTGAACATCGAGATCCTCGACAAGATCCTCGACATGCGGCGCTACCTGTCGCTCATGGAATCGAACTTCCCGACCGAGCTCGGCGCCGCGTACCGCGGCATGGAGAACTCGGGCAACCCGTGGGGCATGAGCCAGACCGAGCGGGCCGACTGGACCAAGAACCTCGAAGGCATCACCGTGCTCGACGGCGGCGAGCCGCTCGAAGCCGAGTACCTGTACTGGGTCGGCTGCGCTGGTTCGTTCGACGACAAGAACAAGAAGGTCACGACGGCGATGGCGAAGCTCATGCAGCGCGCCAACATCGACTTCGCGATCCTCGGCCCCGCCGAGAACTGCACCGGCGACCCGGCGCGGCGATCGGGCAACGAGTACATCTTCCAGATGCTCGCCATGCAGAACATCGAGACCCTCGACGGCATGGGCGTGCGCAAGATCATCACGCAGTGCCCGCACTGCTTCAACACCCTGGCGAACGAGTACCCGCAGCTCGGCGGCAACTACGAGGTCGTGCACCACAGCGAGTTCCTCGAATGGCTCATCGACACCGGCCGACTCGACATGACCGATGCCCGCCTCGACGAGCGGGTCGTGTACCACGATTCGTGCTATCTCGGCCGTCACAACGACGTGTACTCCGCTCCCCGCAAGGTGCTCGGTGAACTCAAGGGCATCGAGATCGTCGAGGCGCCCCGCAACGGGACCAAGGGCATGTGCTGCGGCGCCGGCGGCGCACGCATGTTCATGGAGGAGCACATCGGCAAGAACATCAACGTCGAGCGGAGCCAGGAGCTGCTCGCCACCGGGGCGTCGCGCATCGCGACCGCCTGCCCGTTCTGCTACGTGATGATCGACGACGGGGCTAAAGCTCAGGGCGTCGAGGACGATGAGGTAAAGGTGGCGGACATCGCCATGCACGTCCTCGAGGCTCTCGAAGCCACGACACCTGTGAGTGCCTCCCTTGCTGAAAAGGTCCAAGACTGACAAGACGCCGCGATATGAGGGGCCGCCACGGCTCCTCATCGTGGACGACAACCCCGATGCCGCACGGCTGCTGGGCAAGCTGTTCCGCCGGGAAGGCTTCGAGGTCGCAGAAGTCAACGACCATCAGGTAGCGCTCGTCGCGCTGGCCAACGAACCGAACCCCATCTCCGCGGTGGTGTCGAGCTTCTCGACGGCCGGAACCGGGGCATCGGTGAAGTTGCTCGATGCGGTTCGCAACCACCACGACCCGCGGGTCAACACCGCGCGGATGGTGCTGGTGATCGACACGCCGCGTCAGCGGGTGTTCACCTGGCAGTCGGGGGCCGACGAGATCCTGCTGCGCCCCTACCGAGCGATCGAGCTGATCCAGGCGGTGGGGCGCGCGATCGAGCGGGCCGACAGCGAGCGCCCCGTGTACCGGGCGCGCATGATCGCCGATGTCGAGTCGATGTCGGTGCGCGAGGGCATCGACACGTTGCTCGACGCTCCGACACCGTCGATCCGGTTCAGCTGACCGTCACTCCGCGGTGCCGGGCCGCTGGAAATTGCGCCAGTACTGACTCGCCGTCGGGCCGACCTGGCCGGAGTACTTCGAGCCGAGCGACGCCGCTCCGTAGGGAACGTCGGCCGGGGTGGTCATCTGCAGGAAGCTGATCTGGCCGATGCGCATGCCCGGGTAGAGCGTGATGGGCAGCGAGGCGACGTTCGACAGCTCGAGCGTGATGTACCCGTCGAACCCTGCGTCGACGAACCCGGCCGTCGTGTGGATCAGCAACCCGAGCCGTCCGAGCGACGACTTGCCTTCGATGCGCCCGACCAGATCGTCGGGCAGCGCGATGCGTTCGGCGGTCGAGCCGAGAACGAATTCGCCGGGGTGCAGCAAGAAGACGCCGTCGGCGTCGATCTCGACCAATTCGGTGAGGTCGGCGAGGTCTTCCTTGACGTCGATCACGGCACGCGTGTGGTTCCGGAACACGAGGAACCGGTAGTCGAGCGTGAGGTCCACCGATGACGGCTGCAGCATCGAAGGATCGAAGGGATCGATCACGATGCGCTGCTCCGCGATCGCGGCGCTGATGGTGCGGTCCGAAAGGATCATCAGGCCCGACGGTAGCGGCTGTCAGGATGGAAGGGTGCAGGAGGCCACCGGAGATCACGACGAACGCAACGGCGTGGCGGACGGCGAGGCAGCACGCTCGACCGGCGACGCCGCGCTCATCGCGTCGATCCACGACATCGAGCGTTGGTTCGTACGCCGTGGGGTGCCGCACTACATCGAGCGCTACGACGCTTCCACCAAGGTGTGGACGCGCGCCGCGCCCTTCCTCGTGGTGTTCACCGTGGCCGTCGCGATTCTCGCCGTTGTCGTCGAACCGCGCGTCGATGTGATCGTCGACGCGGCTGCCGCCGTGGTGTCGCCGCTGGTCATATGGGTCGTCGGCAACGTCGCTCGGCGGCGGAAACCGTTCACCCGGCCTCGCCGACTGGGAATCGCCGACCTGATCGGGTGGGTAGCGCTCAACACCCTTCCCGAGGCCATTCGCGCCGACTGGTCGGTCGTGCCGATACTGATGGCGCTCGACGCGTTGCTACTCGGCGTGGTGTACCTCGTGACGTCGTACGGCATCGTTCCGCTGGCCACGTGGGGCGCCAGGCGCCTGGTGAGCTCGCTGGCCAGTGTTCGCACCGCCGCGGCCCGAGCGCTCCCGATGCTGTTGCTGTTCGTCTCCTTCTTCTTCCTCACCGCCGAGACGTGGCAGACCTTCGCGCACCTGGAGGGGCCGGCGTACGGCGTGTCGCTGCTGCTGTTCGTGGCGGTCGGGGTGTCGTTCGTGTGGAGCAGCCTGCGGCCCGACATCGACGAGATGGGCCGCTTCGACACGTGGGACGACGTTCGCGCCGTGCTCGACCCGGCGGACTCCCCTGCGCTGCGACTCCCAGTCGCGCCGACGGACGCGCCGTCGGTCGTGGATCTGACGCGACGACAGCGCATCAATTCGCTCCTGCTCGCCGTGGGCAACCAGACGATCCTCGCGGTGCTGGTCGCCGCGGTGCTGGGCGCCTTCTTTCTGGTGTTCGGCTTCCTGGTCGCCGACGAGGCGCTCATCAAGGCGTGGGTTCCGGGGACCGAACCGCATGTGTACTGGGCACTCACGGTGTCGGGCCGACGGCTCGTGCTGACCGAAGAGCTCATCCGCGTCAGCGGCTTCCTCGCAACGTTCTCGGGCTTCTACTTCGGCGTGTACTCGGTGACCGACCCGTCGTTCCGGCAAGGACTCCGCGACGACTCCAGCGAGAGCCTGCGACAGGCGATGGCGGCACGCCTGCTGTACCTCGAAGCCCGGCGGGTTCTGGCGTCGAACCGGCGCTGATCGGCTACAGTCTGGCCGCCCGCGGGTGTAGTTCAATGGTAGAACATCAGCTTCCCAAGCTGAATACGGGAGTTCGATTCTCCTCACCCGCTCCACCGCAAGATTCAGGGGTTTTCAGCCCTCCGGCGAGCCCTCGGCGGCCTCCGGCCCTGTCTCTTTTGTCGCACTTTTGTCGCGGTTCTCGGCAGCGGCGGTCATCGCGAGGTCGTCCAACCGGTTAGCCATCTCGACGGCGCGGGACTGCGCCGCATGTTGGTAGCGCATCGCTGCGGCCGGCGAGCTGTGCCCGAGATGCGCCATGAGTTCACGCTGCGTGGCCCCTTGCCATGCCAGCATCGTTCCCGCTGCGTGGCGAAGGTCGTGAATGGTCACACGGTCGAGCCCGACCGCCTCGCGGGCAGCGTGCCAGCGCACGGTCAGCAGTGGCGCCGACAGCGGCCCGCCCCGTACCCCGGTGAAGATGTGTGCCTCGTCGCCCTCGCCCGTGTAGGTGGCCATGTGCCGGCGCATCTCGTCGACCAGGAACGGCGGTAGCGGTCGGGTGCGGCGGCCGGCGTGCGACTTCGGTGGGGTCTCCACCCGCTTCCTCGATCCGGTGCGCACGGCCTGGCGCTCGACCCGGACCGTTCCGGCGTCGAGGTCGACGTCCCCACGGCGCAGCGCGAGGAGTTCGCCACGACGCAGGCCCCCGAACGCTGCGAGGAGCACGAGCGCCCGGAGCCGCGGTTCAATCGCCTCGGCCAGCGCGAATACCTGCGCCGGCTCCACGAGCGGACGTTCGGCCGGGCGCTCGAGCCCGGCGCCGTCGATCTGGCACGGATTCCGTCCGAGCATCCCATCCCTCACGGCCGTCGCGAAGATCGCCCGGAGGAGCCGGTACGCCTTCGCGGTCGTCGAGGGCCCGCGGCCTGCCCGGCAGTCGGCCGCGACCATCTTCGAGTGCCAGTTCCTCACCAGCTCGGGGCCGATCCGGTCGAGGCGCATCGGAGCGAACGTCGGCAGTAGGAACCGGTCGAGAAGGTCGCGGTACAGCTCGGCCGTGCGCAGCGCGAGCGGTCGATCGCCGAGCCACGATTCGGCGAACTGTCCGAACGTGGCTCGACTCGCACGCATCTGCGGCGGTAGCCCGGCGCTCACCTTCTCGCCCTCCATGAGCGCCGCCCACCGTTCGGCGTCGCGCTTCGAGGCGAACGTCTTGGTCACCGTCCGGCGTCCCGGAGTACGCACCCGCACGAGCCAGACCGCGCCCTTCTGACGCTCGTGACGCTTGATACTCGCCATAGCTACAAGTCTCCCATCACGAAGGCCGCCGCGGCTCGTGGCCCGCTGAAAGACGTGCGACCGCCACACAAATCGCGGGCGAGGGCGGGGTCTTGCTCCGGCACCCCACTCGCTGAAAAACGATGGCGGCGGCCCCTACACGCTGGCCTTGCTCGTCGCCTCGGCGTCGAGTTCGATCGAGCGGAGCACCGCTGCGACGGTGGACGGGTGCCACTTCCCGCCGCGGGCGGTCGGGATGCCCTCATCGGTGAGTGTTGCTGCGATGCGAGGAAGGGACAGCCCTTCGGAGCGGAGGTCGGCCACTCGGGAGCGGGTCGCCGCTGGCAGCGCAACAGGGCGGCCCAGGCGGGCGCCTGCGGCCTTCCGGGCGGCCAGGGCGGCGCGGGTGCGCTCACCGATCACGCGCCGTTCCCATTCGGCCACCGACGCGAGCACGGAGGCGACCAGACGGCCGCCGGCCGACGTGGTGTCTACGTCGCAGTCGAGGATGACGAGCGACCACCGCGCCCGCTCGGCACGGTCCAGCAGTAGGGCGAGGTCGACCACCGATCGCGACAGGCGGTCGAGCTTCGCCACGACCAGCACGTCGGCCCGGCCGGCGTCGAGGTCGGCCAGCGCTGCGGCGAGGGCCGGGCGGCGATCCGGCGACACGGACCCGCTCACGCCTTCGTCTGCGTAGTCCGCTGCGATGGTCCATCCGCGGTGCGCTACCTCGGCGGCGAGTGAGGCGGCCTGCGCCGACAGGCCGGCGCCGCTGTCGGCCTGTTCGTCGGTGCTCACTCGGCGGTAGATGATCGCTTCCATGTCCTCACCTTACACGAAACGGTCGATTCATGTAAAGGACTATCGGCGGAGAAGGTCCACCGCGACCGATCGCGCTGTGCGGACCAGCCCCGCGCCCTCGATGCCGTCGCGCTCGCACACCACGGCCAGGCGGTCGAGTGCGGCCAGCGCGTCGGCTTCCTCGTCGGCAGCTCGCACCCGCGCCACGGCCGCGGCCATCCGGGCAACCCGGGCGCCGGATGGGTCCCCGTGCTCGTCGGCCAGTTCGGCCAGGCGATCGAGCGTGGACACGGCATCGTTGGTGGCGCTCATCTCCACCAGTCAACCGCAACGAAGTCGCCAAGCTCGGCGCAGTCCACCGCGACGACATAGCCGGCGGCCGCGAGCCGGGCGGCCCGGACACGCGCCCATCGCTCGTGTTGGTACCAACACGTCTTGCGCCATTCGCGGTCGATGGGTCGCCGGCTTCGGATTCGGTAGATGCTTCGACGCTTCATGGTTCCTCGCTGTAGGTAGTAGGCGGTTCTCGGTTCAGACCAACGGATGAAGGAGCCCGGCGCTCACCGGCTCGCCGAGGTCGTTCGGGTAGTCCCGGCAGTCGTCGTCGGCCAAGGCTTGCCCCGGCGCCCACGGGTCCCCAGGTACAGGGCCGAGAAGATCGCCCTTCTTCGGTCGTTGGTAGTCGACTAGGCCCCGGCCCCCACCACCGGTTCCCCCTATCGGGTGAACCGGTGGTTCCGGGTGGGCGTGATGGGTGGTTCCCGGTGGTTCCCGAAGTGGTTCCCGCCCAGAATTCCGGGCTTCTTGGCTGGTGGTTCCCGAAGTGGTTCCCGCCCGTTGAATCGGCGTGGTTCCCGGGGTGGTTCCCGCACTCCGGTACTTCACAGCCGCGGCAACGACCGCCTTGCGGCGGCCCACCCCGCCGTCACGGAGAGCCGCGGCGGCAGCGTTTACGCCGATGTCGACAGGCAACCCCAGCCGGTCAAGGTCGGCGGCGCACTCGGCGGTACCCTCCGGCCAACTACGACCGGCCGTGGTCCGGTAGCCGAGCGGGTCGTCATGGCGGGTCAGTTCGACCACCTCGGGCACCCACGGAATGCGACGGCGGGTCGCCTTGAGTCGGGCTCCGCCCGCTTGTGCCGTCAGCGTCCATTCGACATCAACATCGCCGGCCTTCGCCGAGCTACCCCGCGGGCCGCGGGCCGCGTCTTTGCCCAGGTGGTCGAGGCGGACCACCGCCCGGCCGTCCCGCTTGAGCGCTGCGATAGTGTGCCGACCGAACTCGCGGATCGTCTCGGCGTCGTTCTCGGCCCCGTCAAGCGAAGCAACCATCGTGTCGATGACGACGAGCGCCGCGTCGTGATCTCGTGCAAGCTCGACGAGATCGCCCCCGCCGCTGGCTGTGTCGAGCCCGCCTAGATCCGGCAACGAGTAGTAGGCGAGGGCGTCCAGGTCGTCGCCCGGCCCGTAGCCCATCGACCGCAACCGCTCGCGCGCGTCGGCCTGCGTCATCTCCATGTCTACGTAGACCACCCGCACCGGCTCGCCGGCCGGCGTGTTCAACGCTCCGCGGCCGCTGGCCAGCCCGGCGGCGATGTAGAGCCCAAGCAGCGACTTCCCCGCCTTCGCCTCCGCCACGATCGAGACGTGTCGCCCCTCGGGAATGAGCGGGTCGCAAACGAACCGCGCCTCGTCCTCGTGGTCCCACCAATCAGGGTCCCCGAGTGTGAGCCGGGCCGAGGCGTACCGTTCGCACGCTGTGGCCCCGCTGGCCGCTGCGGCCAGCCCGGCGGCCAGGTCCCCCGCCTCGGTATGCACACCCGGCGGGCGCGGGTCCACCACGTCGGCCAGGTCCACGCCGCGGGCGCGCTCGGCGTCGGCCCCGGCGATGGCGGCCACCCGTGCGGGGTCCGCTTGCGCTTGCGCCACCCCCCATGCGATCGCGTCTCCGAACTCGGTGCCGTCACGGCGCCCCGGTTCCGCGGACATGACAGCGGACCACCAGCCATGCAGCTCCTCGAATCCGCTCTCGGCGGAGTACCGGCCGGCGGCCACCTCGCGGGCGGCCATGCAGGCCCCGGCGACGAGCGTGTCGTGACGCCCCTTGCCCTCGCTCCGCATCCGGTCGAGGGTGCTGCGTAGGCCCTTGAGAGCGCTCGGCGACGATGCCTCGGTGTTCGCAGCGACGAAGGCGCCGACCGCCTCGGGTGCTACCGCATCAACGCGTGTGCCTTCGGCCTCGGCGGGGGCGGCCAGCGCCTCGACCCACGCCCACGGCAGTTCGGGTAGCTCGTCGATGCGCGGCAGGCGGTCGGACGGCTCCCCGCCCGGCTCGTACCACCGATAGGCGGTCCCCTCGGGATGCACGGACGGAGCGACCACCGCGTACCGGTGGTGCCGCTGGATGATGTCGACGCCCGCGCCTGCACCGGTGCGGAGGCGGGTGCCCATCGGCACCCGGTAGAACCGGTGCCCCGTCACCCCTGGCCCGTCGTCGTCGCCTCGCGCCGTGCTCACCCACGTCGCTGGTAGCGCCCCTCGCTCAGTCTCGAGACTGGCCAGCGTGTCGGGGCCGGCGTGGTCGCCGTCGTGGTCGTCGATGTCGAGCGCTACCACGTCGCCCGGAAGCCGCAAGGCGATGTTTCCGCCTGCCGTCGTCGGGTCAGCGGCCCAACGCTCGATCTCGACGAGGGATGGCGGCCGACCGGCGTACCCGGTGTACCCGCCGGGTGGCGGGTACTTCTTCCCCGGAGGCAGCGGCAGTGTTGCCCACCCGGCGGCGCTGTAGGAGTGCGCCGCCGAGGCGTAGGTCACTGCTCGGCGCCTTCGAGCCACTCGGCGACGGCATCGGGGCGAAGCACGATCCGGCCTTCGAGGAGTCGGACGCACGGCAAGCCCTCCTCACGGATGAGTCGGCGGACCGTGGTCGCCGATACGCCGAGCGCCTTCGCTGTCTGCGGAATGCTCCACACGACCGGCGCCGGACGGAACTTCGCACCGATCAGATTCGCGAACGTCTCGGGATCGGCGGCGCACTGGCGCAACACCTCGGCGACGACCGACGCCGTTTCGGTCAGTGGTCCGGCGCTCATGCCGCGCCCTCCGTGCCTTGCTCCACCAGGCGGCGCAGCTCGTCGGTTGGGATCAGGCGGCGCTTGCCGACCTTCACCGTATGTAGCGCGCCGTCATCGGCGAGCCGGCGAATGGTGTTGAGGCTCAGGCCCGTGAGCTGCACTGCATCACTCAGCGAGTAGGCGAGCGGGTCGGTCGGTTGGGACATGATCGGCTTCCTTCGGTGTAGAGGGGGCGTGTTCGTGTTCGTTGGCATGATGAGCCCTACGCTTTGGACATGGCTAGCGATACAGCAGGTATGTCCAATCAGCGGCCGCAACCCCTCAGCGTTCCGCGGCGCGGTGACGGTGGGCAGTGGGTAACCCGTGGTGACATCTCGCTGCGCGCCCCCACGAGCGGAGAAGGGGGCGGGGCCTTCTACTTCTGGCGAACGAGCGAGTTGCGCGGTTGGGGGCTCCTGGCGACGTGGGCCGAGGTCAGGACGCCAGAGGCGACCATCACGTACGGCCTGGCTTCTCGCCACGAGAGCGGCGGCCTCGTGCGCGTCGCCGGCCCGAGCGAGATCGTCTACGACACGGTGGTCGTGACGGCCGTCGAGCCGGGCCGGCAGTTGCGCCAGGTCCCGATTCGACGGCACTGGCAGCGGGTACTCCGGACGATGCCGACCCGACTGCACGGCATACCCCAACCCGACGGCCGGATCGTGTTCGATTGGGATGAGGATCACTGGCCCGGCCTGGCGAACCCGAGCGATCCCGCCGAGCGCCGCGAAGCCGCCGGAGTCCCTGCCCCCGACCGATCGAACGCGATCGACGACGACTGGCCGACCATGGTTCGGGCGTACCTTGCCGACCCTCGGCATTGGGCGCAGGACGCGAGCGGATGGCTTCACGTGAGCGCCGACACGCTGCACAAGCGGAAGTTCAGGAACCCCGGGAAGTGGGACGCCGAGATGGAGCGGCAGGCCCACGCTCACGACTGACCGCCTTCGATCTCGCGACGTTGCGCCGGCTCGATCTCGGTCAGCTCGCCCGTGCGTGGGTCGAGCACCAGGACCACGCGCTCGACGACGCGCACGACCGGCGGTTCGGTCGGCCGAGGCGACCGGTTGAGCCAGGCGTACAACGATGCGCCGATGGCGACGAGCGCCACGAACGCGAGCAGGTAGACGGCCGTCTCGACCGCGTTGAGCATGTCGCGGAAGGCGTAGTGATCCGAGG
>WBZT01000686.1_pt1 | contig 26525 bp, 22 predicted proteins | sample 5204241 | NCBI WGS metagenome assembly WBZT01 (sample SAMN12344358, study PRJNA552823) | activated sludge metagenome | biome: Activated sludge suspended growth; feature: Nitrification reactor; material: Wastewater; isolation source: activated sludge from nitrification reactor of wastewater... | reverse complement strand
GGTGCCCAACCCACGTTATTACGACAAGCATCGCGAAGCGCGTGGGCTGGCTAAAAAGACAGGCATCATCCTGGCACGAATGAATTACGCTGAAGTACCTTAAGCGTTTTTCAGCATGCTTTTCAGATATTGGCCGGTATAGCTGGCGGAAATTGAAGCCACTTGCTCGGGGGTCCCTTCGGCAATGACCTGCCCGCCACCATCGCCACCTTCCGGGCCAAGATCCACAATCCAGTCAGCGGTTTTGATCACATCCAGGTTGTGCTCAATGATGACTACGGTATTGCCATGGTCGCGCAGGCGATGCAGCACATTGAGCAATAACTGAATATCGGCAAAGTGCAGGCCGGTGGTGGGTTCGTCCAGGATATACAGGGTACGGCCGGTGTCGCGTTTGGAAAGCTCCAGTGCCAGTTTGACGCGCTGCGCCTCGCCGCCGGATAGCGTGGTGGCGGATTGCCCCAGTGTGATATAGCCCAGGCCCACATCCAGCAGGGTGTGCAGCTTGCGCGCCACCACCGGCACGGCGTTGAAAAATTCATAGGCCTGTTCGACGGTCATCCCCAGCACCTGGTGGATATTCTTGCCCTTGTACTGGATTTCCAGCGTTTCCCGGTTGTAGCGGTGGCCCTTGCATACGTCGCACGGCACATAGACGTCTGGCAGGAAGTGCATTTCCACGCGAAGCACACCATCGCCCTGGCAGGCTTCACAGCGGCCGCCCTTGACGTTGAATGAATAACGCCCCGGCCCGTAGCCACGGGCACGGCTTTCCGGCACCCCGGCGAACAGTTCGCGGATGGGCGTGAACAAGCCGGTGTAAGTGGCCGGGTTAGAGCGCGGTGTGCGACCGATGGGGGATTGGTCTACATCCACTACCTTGTCGAAGAATTCCATGCCGTGGATGGATTCGTGCGCCGCCGGTTCCGTGCTGGAGCCGTACAAATGATGTGCAACGGCGCGGTAGAGCGTGTCATTGATCAGGGTGGATTTGCCGGAGCCGGAAACGCCGGTGACACAGGTGAGCAGGCCTACCGGCAGCTTGAGTGTGACGCCTTTCAGGTTGTTGCCGCTGGCACCCTGGATTTGTAACCAGCGTTTGGGGTCGGCTTTGTTGCGCTTGGCAGGAACCGCGATGCACTTCTTGCCCGACAGGTAGAGTCCGGTGAGGGAATCTCCGTTCTGCATGATTTCCTGCGGGGTGCCCTGTGCCACGATATTGCCGCCGTGCTCACCTGCGCCGGGGCCGATATCCAGCACATGGTCAGCCGAGAGAATGGCGTCCTGGTCGTGCTCGACGACAATCACGGTGTTACCAATATCGCGTAACCGGTGCAATGTTTCCAGCAACCGGTCGTTGTCGCGCTGGTGCAGGCCAATGGAAGGCTCATCCAATACATACATGACACCGGTCAGGCCAGAGCCGATTTGCGACGCCAGGCGTATGCGCTGCGCTTCACCACCGGAAAGGGTTTCTGCGGAACGGGAGAGCGACAGGTAATCCAGCCCCACGTTGGTGAGGAACGACAGGCGGCTGATGATTTCCTTCACAATCTTGTCGGCAATCGCCAGTTTCTGGCCAGTCAGCGTGAGGCCGTCGAAGAAGGTGAGCGCCTGCTTCAGTGGCACTTCGCACACTTCATGAATATTACGTCCGCCCACCTTGACGTGGCGGGCTTCCAGCCGCAGCCGGGTGCCACTGCATTCCGGGCAAGGTTTGGAGTTCAAATATTTGGCCAGCTCCTCTCGCACCATGACCGAATCGGTTTCGTGGTAACGGCGCTCCAGGTTGTGCAGGATGCCCTCGAAGCTATGCTGGCGCACGGTGGGTTTGCCGCGCTCATTGAGATAAACAAAAGGCAGGGTTTCGCGCCCGCTGCCGTAGAGAATGACCTGTTGCGCCTGTTCGGGCAGGTTTTCAAACGCAGTCTCCACGTCAAAGTCATAGTGTGCGGCCAGGCTTTGCAGCATCTGAAAGTAGAACTGGTTGCGTTTGTCCCAGCTTTTGATTGCGCCAGCAGCCAGTGACAAGTGGGGGAAGGCAACCACACGTTTGGGGTCGAAAAAGCTGATCTGGCCCAGCCCGTCGCACTTGGGGCAGGCGCCCATCGGGTTGTTGAAGGAGAACAGGCGCGGTTCCAGCTCCTGCAGGGCATAACTGCACACCGGACAAGCGAACTTGGCGGAGAACAGGTGCTCCTTGTCACTGTCCATTTCTGCGGCAATGGCGCGCCCATCGGCCAGCCGCAAGGCTGTTTCAAAAGATTCGGCCAGGCGCTGCTTAAGCTCCGCCTTGATCTTGACCCGATCCACCACCACATCCACATTGTGCTTGGTGGTCTTGGCCAGCTTGGGTGGGTTGTCGAGCTCATAAATGGCGCCATCCACCCGCACACGGACAAACCCCTGCGCGCGCAGGTCATCGAACAAATCCACCTGTTCGCCCTTGCGGTTGGCTACTACCGGGGCGAGGATCATCAGCTTGGTATCTTCCGGCAGCGCCAGTACCGCATCCACCATTTGTGATACGGTCTGCGCTTCCAGTTTGATGCCGTGTTCCGGGCATTCCGGGTCACCGGCGCGGGCGTAGAGCAGGCGCAGGTAGTCGTGGATTTCCGTCACGGTGCCCACGGTGGAACGCGGGTTGTGCGAGGTGGATTTCTGCTCGATGGAAATGGCCGGCGACAGGCCCTCGATCAAATCCACATCCGGCTTGTCCATACGCGCCAGGAACTGGCGGGCATAGGCGGAAAGCGATTCCACATAGCGGCGCTGGCCCTCGGCATACAGGGTGTCGAACGCCAGCGAGGACTTGCCCGAGCCGGACAGGCCGGTAATGACGATCAGCTTGTTGCGCGGCAGATCGAGCGAAATGTTCTTGAGGTTGTGCGTGCGTGCGCCGCGGATGCGTATGGAATCCATGTGCGTTTCTGTGGTTCGGTCAACCTGTTAATATACGCAACTTTCCGCCCCCGCTTCAAATGAATTTTCATGCAGCCAGCCACCGATAAGATGACCTCGCTCGAACTGCGCGCCACCATTGCGCTGGCGCTGGTGTTTGCACTGCGCATGTTCGGCATGTTTTCCATCCTGCCGGTGCTGGCGATTTACGCTCATGGCCTGCCGGGCGGGGCCAGTCCATTCCTGGTGGGTGTTGCGCTGGGGATAGACGGGCTGGCGCAGGCTTTCCTGCAAATTCCTTTCGGTTTGCTATCCGACCGCTATGGCCGCAAGCGGGTGATTTATGCCGGGCTGGTGTTGTTTGCGCTGGGCAGTTTCATCGCCGCCGGCGCGCAAGATATATATCTGATTATCCTTGGCCGGCTGGTGCAGGGCACCGGTGCCATCGCCGCGGCAGTCATTGCCTTGACCGCCGACCTGACGCGCGAGGAGCATCGCGCCAAGGGTATGGCGGTGATCGGCATGAGCATAGGCGTGACCTTTGGCGCTTCCATGGTGGCGGGGCCGGCTTTGGCGCATTTCATCGGGGTTTCCGGAATATTCATGATGACCGGCGTGCTGGCCTTGCTGGCGATGGGGGTGGTGCGCTTTATCGTACCCAACCCGGCCAGCAGCCGTGTGCATGCGGATGCCGAAACTATCCCGGAGCAGATTGCCGCCGTGCTCAAAAACCCGGAACTGCAACGATTGGATTTCGGCATTTTCAGCCTGCATGCCGCTATGCGCGGGCTGTTCGTGGTGGTGCCGCTGGTATTGCTGGATGTCGGCCAACTGCCGGTCAGCGAACACTGGAAAGTGTATCTGCCCGTCATGGCCATTTCATTTGTTGCGGTGATCCCCGCCATCATCCTGGCCGAAACGCGCGGCAAGATGAAGCAGGTATTCAGCGGTGCGGTGGCCCTGCTACTGCTGTCCACCCTGCTGATGGCGGTGACCATTCACCATTTCACCGGCGTGGTGGCCAGCCTGTTCCTGTTTTTCCTGGCGTTCAACCTGTTGGAAGCCACCTTGCCGTCGCTGGTGTCCAAAATCGCCCCGGCGGGCAGTAAGGGGACAGCCATCGGCGTGTACAACAGCTTCCAGTTTTTCGGCCTGTTTCTGGGCGGCGCCCTGGGCGGATTCCTGGCGCAGCATGTGGGCGGCGCGGCGGTGTTCGTGTTTGCCGCCGGCCTGTGCTTTGCCTGGCTGTTACTGGCGCTTTCCATGCAGACGCCACCGGCGGTGCGTACACGCATGTATCATGTGCGGGCGATGAACGAAGCGCAGGCTGCAGCATTGTCGGCTAAACTATGCACCCTGCCCGGCGTGATGGAGGCGGTGGTGGTGGCGCGGGAAAATGTGGCTTACCTCAAGGTGGGCATGGGTGAATGGGACGAAGCCGCCGTGCGCGGATTAATGGAAAAGGGAGAATGACATGGCGTCAGTGAATAAGTGCATCTTTATCGGCAACCTGGGGCGTGATCCGGAAATCCGCTATATGCCCAGCGGCGACGCCATGGCCAATTTTTCCATCGCTTGTACCGATACGTTCAAGGACAAGTCCGGGCAGAAACAGGAGCGCACCGAGTGGGTGCGCATTGTGATGTTCGGCAAGCAGGCTGAAATCGCCGGGGAATACCTGAAAAAAGGTTCCTCGGTCTACATTGAGGGTCGCATGCAAACCCGCAAGTGGCAGAACAAGGAAGGGCAGGATCAATACACCACGGAAATTGTGGCTGACCGCATGCAGATGCTGGGTGGGCGCGGTGGTGGTTCCAACAGCTTTGAAGTGGTGGATCGTGAGGATGCGCCACCCGCATCATCCTCTGCGCCAGCACGACCGGCCAGCAGCATTAATGATCTGGATGATGATATTCCCTTCTAGAAAGAGGTTAAGCCGCCTCCAGAAAACCGGCACTATGCCGGTTTTTACATTTGGGGCTTGATTATTGGGCGGTCATCCTCATTTCGGAATATGGTGAGGCTTCAGGTATAATTTTGTTTTTTAAGGAGGTTCAGCATGCCGATTTATGAATATCGCTGCACCAGTTGCGGTATTGAGAAGGAAGTAATGCAAAAAATGAGCGATGCGCCGCTCACCGTTTGCCCTGAGTGTGGCAAGGAGACTTTTTCCAAGCAGCTTTCTGCTGCTGGATTCCAGCTCAAGGGCAGTGGCTGGTATGCCACCGACTTCAAGGGCGGCAGCTCCAAGCCCAAGGAAGAAAGCGCCCCGGCGGCCACGCCGTGCGGCGGTAATTGCGCCTGCCACTAAGCGGAAACGTCTTGCCTAAAAAAACCATGTTCAGACGTTACCTGATCACCGGCCTGCTGGTGCTGGTGCCGCTCGTCATTACCATCTGGGTGTTGAAGTCCCTGATTGGCATGATGGACCAGAGCTTGCTGCTGCTGCCGCTGGCCTGGCGGCCGGATAACCTGCTGGGTGTACATATCCCCGGCTTTGGCGTAATCCTGACTCTGCTGATTGTGCTGGTCACGGGTGTGATTGCGACCAATTTCTTCGGCAAACGCATCATCCTGTTTTGGGAAAGCCTGCTGGCGCGGGTGCCGGTGGTCAAATCCATCTATTACAGTGTCAAACAAGTCTCAGACACCCTGTTTTCCGGCAACGATGACGCGTTTCGTAAAGTGCTGCTGGTGCGTTATCCGCATCCGCAGGCCTGGTCGGTGGCGTTCCAGACCGGTGTTCCTGCTGCTGAGGTGGCACGGATGGCGGATGATGATCTGGTCAGTGTGTTTATTCCGACAGCCCCCAGCCCGGTTAACGGTTTTTTCTTTTTTGTGCCCAAGCGCGACACCATCGAACTCGATATGAGTGTGGATGACGCGCTCAAGTACATCATCTCCATGGGGGTCGTCGTACCTTCGGAAAAATCCTCGCCTGCCGACGATTACGCAGGCGATTAACTACAACCCAAACTCAATCAGAACTTCTATGCGTACTCATTACTGCGGCGAGCTGAATCGCCAACACATTGGACAAGTTGTTACCCTATGCGGCTGGGCCCATCGTCGCCGCGACCACGGCGGCGTGATTTTCATCGACCTGCGCGACCGTACCGGCATGTCGCAGATCGTGATTGACCCGGATACGCCGGAAGCGTTTGCCAATGCGGAAACGGTGCGCAACGAGTTCGTGCTGCGCGTGGTGTGCAAAGTGCGCGCCCGTCCGGAAGGCACGGTCAACCCCAACATCCCGACCGGCGAGGTGGAAATGCTGGCGAGCGAGATTGAAATCCTCAATCCGTCACTGACCCCGCCCTTCATGCTGGATGATGATAATTTGTCTGAGACCGTCCGCCTGGAGCATCGCTATATCGACCTGCGCCGCCCGGCCATGCAAAAGAACCTGATGCTGCGCTACAAGGTGGCCAAGAACCTGCGCGATTACTTGGATGAAAACGGCTTTATCGAGGTGGAAACACCGATGCTGACCCGAAGCACGCCGGAAGGTGCGCGTGATTACCTGGTGCCGTCACGTGTGCACCACGGTATGTTCTTCGCGTTGCCGCAATCGCCGCAAATTTTCAAGCAATTGCTGATGGTGGCGGGTTTTGATCGCTACTTCCAGATCACCAAGTGCTTCCGCGATGAAGACCTGCGCGCTGATAGGCAACCTGAATTCACCCAGGTGGATATTGAGACCTCGTTCCTCAGCGAAAACGAAATCATGGATATCGTGGAGGAAATGATCCGCCGCATGTTCAAGAAGGTGCAGGACATAGACCTGCCCAACCCGTTTCCTCGAATGCCATTTGCCGAGGCGATGAACAAATACGGCTCCGACAAGCCGGATATGCGCGTCACGCTGGAAATCACCGAGTTGACCGATGTCATGAAGGACGTGGATTTTAAGGTGTTCTCTGGCGCAGCCAATATGACGGGCGGACGTGTTGCCGCGCTGCGCATTCCTGGCGGTGCCGCACTCAGCCGTGGCGAAATTGACGCCTACACCGAGTTCGTCAAGATTTACGGCGCCAAGGGTCTGGCTTACATCAAGATCAACGATATTACCCAACTCAACGAAACCGGCCTGCAATCGCCGATTGTGAAAAACATCCATGTCCAGGCGCTGCAAGCGGTGATTGAGCGTACCGGCGCACAGAATGGCGACCTGGTGTTCTTCGGTGCGGACAAGGCCAAGGTGGTCAACGAAGCGCTTGGCGCATTGCGTGCCAAGGTTGGTCATGAAAAAGGTCATGTGGATGGCCGTGCCTGGGCCCCCTTGTGGGTGGTGGATTTCCCCATGTTCGAACACGACGAGGAAAACAACCGCTGGGCCGCACTGCACCACCCGTTCACTTCGCCCAAGGATGGCCACGAAGACCTGCTCACCAGCAATCCCGGTGCCGCGCTGTCCAAGGCCTATGACATGGTACTCAACGGCTGGGAAGTGGGCGGTGGCTCAGTCCGTATCCACAGCCAGGAGGTGCAGTCCAAGGTTTTTGATGCGCTCAACATCAGCAAGGAAGAAGCGCAGGAAAAATTCGGTTTCCTGCTGGAAGCGCTGCAATACGGTGCACCGCCCCACGGTGGTTTGGCCTTTGGCCTGGATCGTCTGGTGACGCTGATGGCAGGTGCGGAATCCATCCGCGACGTGATCGCCTTCCCCAAGACCCAGCGTGCGCAATGCTTGCTGGCGAAAGCGCCTAACGAAGTGGATGAAAAGCAGTTACGGGAGTTGCACATACGCGTCCGTCAGCAGAACGCCGCCGGTTAAAATGAACTCGCTTGCGCTGGCGGTGTAGTCAGTGCTAGCGGTTTGTCACTTTCCTTAGTTGACTGCTGGGGCGTCACAGGCCTGCTGCGCCACCCATCCCTTTAATTGCCCGATCGCCTGATCCGTTGCGGTTGCCAGTGCGGCCACGCCGCCCTTGGCATCAGCGCTACTTGCGGGCACTCTGGCAGTAATCAACTTGGTCAGGGTTTTTGACTGCCGTCCGATGCCGGTGATGATTTCAGCGCGCAAGCTGACCACCCCCCGGCTGCTGTTGGCAGTATCAAAAACCTGGTCAAAAGTTTCCAGAATCACACGCAAGCTGCACGGCGAAGCCGCAGAGGAGAAGCCTTGATGTCGCAAGCGTTGCGCCAGCAAGTCAGCCGGTGCTGCACCCCAGCGACTTTGGGTGTAAGCGAATACCTGGGTGGAGTTTTGATAGGCGAGGCGGTAACGCATGTCATAACTTTCCAGGCCGGGAATGGCTTCAACGCGAACCAGTTTGACTGGAGCAGCGGTTTCGCTGAATGTGGTCGCAATGCCGAAATCATAAAGCGCTGGCGCAGCGCCCGGCTTGGGTAATCCACCGCAAGCGCTGAGCAGCAGGCAGAAAAGTATTAAAGTTGCGATACGTTTCATGGTTGGAACCCTTTCTCGCCTGGCCCGGGTTTGGCGATCGCTTTGCCGAAGATGGCGCTTTGCGGTTCTTCTTCCAGCGTTTCCATCAGTCTGTTCAGACTTTTTGCGTCACGGTTGAGTTGATGGGCCAGTTCGTGAATACGTGGCAGTGTTTCGTAATTCAGATTTTCTCCCAAGTCCGTGGTGACATCTTCAATGTGGCGGCTCATGCGTTCAAACTCAGCCAGTGATTTCTGCACCTGTAAAAGCGTTGGTCGCGCTGTTTCGGCAGTTTCACGTGCGCTTAAAGAGGCTTGCCTGACCGCATCCAGTGTGGCCGAGAGTTCGCGCGGATTGATTTCATCCAGCAGCTTGCCGGCTTTATCGCTGGTGTGCTGCGAGGATTTCAGCAAGGGTTCCAGCGCGGCGCTGGAGCGTTCCATGTTTTCCAGCAGGCTCGCGATCTTCCGGGTATTTTCTTCGGTCAAAAGACGGTTAAGGGAAGTGAGCAGCTTGTCGGCGTTTTCTTCCAGTTTTGCGGTTTTTTCGATAATGCCCATGCCGGACTCCATCATTTTTTTCATGCCGGATTGGCGCAAGGGGATGGGTGTGTCGTCCAGTGGTGCGTTGTTGGTTCCCGGGCTGTCCATTTCAATATAGGACAAGCCGGTCAGCCCTTGTGAGGCAAGTTCGGCGTAGGTGTCCTTGTTGAGCTTGAGTGTGGCGTCTACTGCAATATTAATAAAGATACGATTGGGATTGGTGGGATCCAGCGTGATGTCCTGCACCCGCCCAACGGTGACCCCACGGTAACGCACCGCTGCCTGTGAATTCAGCCCGGAAACCGGAATTTCCGACAGGATGCGGTATTCACGTTGTTCAGTATGGTCTCCGCCCATCCACCACATGGCTGTCAGCAGGCCGATACTGAGCAGCAAGGCAAAGAGTCCGGCGAGAAAGGCGTGCGCTTTGTTTTCCATGGTGTTTAACGGGGGTGGGATATCCGTTCCAGGCGCTCCTTGACGCCATGAAAAAAGTTGGTGACAAACGGGTGGTCCACGTTTTCCAATTCGTGAATGGTACAGCATGCCACGATACGCTGGTCAGCCAGAACTGCAACCCGGTCAGCCAGCGAGGTGAGGGTGTCCAGGTCATGGGTGACAAAGATGACAGTAAGCCCAAGCTGGTCGCGCAGGTTGCGGATCAACTGTACGAATTTCTCGCTACGGTCAGGGTCCAGTCCGGCGGTGGGTTCATCCAGCAGCAACAGTTCGGGTTCCAGCGACAGCGCGCGGGCCAGCCCAACCCGCTTGATCATGCCGCCGGAAAGTTCGGCAGGTAGCAGCCAGGCATGTTCCGGCTTAAGCTCCACCAGCGATAGTTTGTGCATGACCAGCAGGCGGATTTCCTCTTCATCCAGTTGGCGCAACTCGCGTAGCGGGAAAGCGATGTTTTCATATACTGTGAGTGCGGAAAACAGTGCGCCTTGCTGGAACAGCATGCCAAAACGCTTGCGTATCTGCTGTTGGCCCTCGCGATCCAATGACTTCAAGGGGTGGCCGAAAAGCAGGATTTCGCCGCGCGAGGGTTGTGTTAATCCAGCAACATGGCGCAGCAGCGTGGTTTTCCCGCTGCCTGAACCGCCCACTAGTGCCAGCACTTCGCCCGAATTGACTTGCAGATGCAGGTCTTGGTGGATGAGGGCTGCGCCAAACGAAGTCCACACCCCGCGTGCTTCGCAAACAGGAGTGTCTTGGCTCATATTCCGATACTCCGCGTGGCAATGGCGAAAATGGCGTCCACCAGGATAACGGTTGTGATGGAGGTCACCACCGAGGCGGTGGTGCTGGTGGAAAGACTTTCTGTGTTGGGTTTGACGCGTAACCCGAAGTGGCAGGCGATCAGCGCCACCAGCAGGCCAAAAGTGAAACCTTTAACGGTTGCCAGAACCAAATTGACCGGTTTGACTACCTTTGGGAGGTGCTCAACGAAAAACTCAAAGCCGATACCGAGCTGCAAATAAGCCACCACCATGCCGCCGGTGAGCGCCCAGAAAGATGTCCAGAACAGCAACAAGGGGGCCACCAGGGTTAGCCCCACGACTTTGGGCAGGATCAGGCGCAAGGTGCGCGAGACACCCATGGTGGCCAGCGCGTCAATTTCCTCGGTGACACGCATTACGCCGATCTGGGCGGTCATCGCCGAGCCGGAGCGTCCGGCCACCAGCACGGACATGAGGATGGGCCCGAGTTCACGGATGATGGCCAGCCCAAGGATGTTGATGATGAAAATATCCGCGCCAAATTTCCTGAGTTGCAAGGCCATCAAGTAGCTCATGGCAACGCCTATCATGCAGCCCACCAACGCGGTAACGGGCAAGGCCATGACGCCACCCTTGTATATGTTGGCGGAGATTTCCTTCCAAGGCATATCCAGCGGGTGGCGGATCAGGCGCAGGGCTTCCATGGCCAGATCGCCAGCCAGGGCGACAAAATCCACAATATGCCCAGTGAAGCGCAACCAAAGCGCCCACACCTTGCTCCCGGAAGCGGAGGTGAGCTGTGCTGTGCTGATGGGTGACGGCATGCTGGAGATGATGCCCAGCAACCTCTCGTGTTCCTTGCGTATAGCGCAGGTAGCAGGAAGCTTCTGGTTCCAGCCTTGCCATAATATGGCTGCGCCGGCGCTGTCGAGCTGTTCCAGTTCGAGCAAATCCCACTCAACCGTGGTCTGGGTGAAATAAGGCGAAAGTTCCTTTTTTAGTTGCACCAAGTGTCCGTTGGAAGCCCGCAACGTCCAGCTGCCGGACAGCTTTACAATGGTCTGGCCGTTGCTGGAACGTGTTGTGTGGAATGATGGCGGCATCATGAAGCGGAGTTTATATGCAGCGTGCCTGGGGCGCTATAATTCCTGCAAGTTTAACCAGCCGGGAAATCCAACATGAAAAGTTATCGCAAGGAATTATGGTTCAACGCCCCCAGCCGCATGGCCTTTATCAATATCACGCCGGAAGTGCAGGATTGTCTGCGCGAGTCGGGCGTCCGCGAGGGGCTGGTGCTGGTCAACGCCATGCACATCACTGCCAGTGTGTTCATTAATGACGATGAATCCGGCCTGCACCACGATTACGGTGTCTGGCTTGAAAAGCTCGCCCCGCATGAGCCGGTGAGCGGTTATCACCACAACCGCACCGGTGAGGATAATGCGGATGCGCATATGAAGCGCCAGGTGATGGGCCGCGAAGTGGTGGTGGCGATTACCGAGGGGCGGCTGGATTTCGGGCCATGGGAGCAGATATTCTATGGGGAGTTCGATGGCCGCCGCCGCAAGCGGGTGCTGGTCAAGATTATTGGGGAATAGCCATTTTTAGCGGCCCCTGGGGTAGATTGTTGCAAATGTGCAACACAAATGCGGGTCGCGTTGCGGAAACGCCAAAAAAATCTTGCGTCGGCTTGTGGCTACTTGGCAGAATGGAGTCACTTCCCATAGGGGAGTTCGCGAACTCTCCCGTAAGGTTTACTAGGGAACCGAGCGGGAATTTTCAAACTTAAAGGAGAAATACATGAACAAGAAACTGAATCTGGCCGTTGCTGCTGCTCTGGCCATGGGCGCTTCTGCTGCCCAAGCCGGCATCACCATCCCGGCTGGTGACTGGACCATTGACATTGGCGGCAACGTCAATGCCTTCTACGTTAACTACAATGGCGATGCTGACGCTGGTTATGGTGGTGGTGTGGACGGCAATTCCGCGACTGGTACCGACAACCTGAGCCTCACTGCAGGCGCTTCTGGTACCGATGCACAAAATATCCGTACCGGCCTGTTGCCTTCCGCTATCGGTATCGGTGGTAAGACCCGTCAAAACGATTTGGATGTGGCTTTCCAATTCACATTCTTCGTAGGTGTTGACGATAACAACAATGGTGGTGCTCTGGGTGGTAACAGCATCAACATTCGTCAAGCTTACATGACCTTCGGTGACAAGAGCTGGGGTACTATCAAGCTGGGTCGCGATCTGGGCATCTTCGGTTCTGACGCAATTCTGTCTGACATGACCCTGCTGGGTGTTGGCGGTGGTGGTAACGGCTCCGGTGGTTCTTCCACTCTGGGTCGTATCGGTAACGGTTACCTGTACGCTGACTGGGTTGGTCAAATCTCCTACGCTTCCCCGAACTGGAATGGTTTCAGCTTTGCTGTTGGCCTGCGTGACCCGTGGGGTGGTGATGTAGCTGCTGCTAACCGTCAGAACGACACACTGGGCTACGAAGGTAAGGTTTCTTACGAGTGGGCTGGTGACTTCTCTGGTAAGGTTTGGGTTGGTGGTATCTCCCAAAAGATTGAAGACACCACTGGTGTTAACGATTACGACGCTCGTGCATGGGAAATCGGCGGTAAGGTCAGCACTGCTGGCTTCACTCTGGTTGCCAGCTACCAAGACGGCGAAGGCCAAGGTGATACCGGTTTCGGTATCCATGGCTCCAACGGTGCTGGTAAGGAACGTGACAGCGACAACTGGTACGTGCAAGGCACCTATGCTATCCCCGGCATCGGTACCAAGCTGGGCGTTTCCTACGGTGAAACCACTGTTGACAAGGCTAACGTTGAAACCAGCGACATGGAAAGCCAATCTTGGATCGTGGGTGTTTACCATCCTCTGACCAAGAGCGTGAACCTGGTGGCTGAGTATGTTGATCTGGAGTCTCGCGACAACTACAAGCGCGATGCTGACGGTCAAACGTTCTCCCTCGGCGCGATCATGTTCTTCTAAGATTTCTTAGGAAAACTTGAAAGCTTAAAAACGGCGCCTCCGGGCGCCGTTTTTGTATCCAGATTTTGTGAAGTTGTTTATGAAAAACCTCTTTGATACTGCTGTAATCCTGCATCAACAAGGCCATCTTGCAAAGGCGGAAGCGCTTTACCGCCAGATTCTCCGCCAGATTCCCCACCAGTCCGATACTCTGAATGCATTGGGGATGTTGTTATACCAAACTGGAAAGCTAGATGATGCGATTACCCTGTTCCGTAAGGCTATTCAAGCCAGATCGGACATGCCTCATCTCTATTTGAATTTGGCTGAAGCCTACAGGCAGGGAAAAAATTTTGAAGAGGCGTTCCGCACGATAAAAAAAGCACTCAAGTTACAGCCGGACTTTCCAGAGGCGTCATTCAGTCTGGCAAGTTTGTATCACGACCAGAACCGGTTGGCGGAAGCAATTGTTGGCTATAAGAAAGTGTTACAACTTTCTCCCAATTTCTTACCAGCGTATAACGCATTAGGTGTGGCCTTGCAGGAAGGTGGTGATTTGCAAGGGGCGGAGAACGTTCTACGACAGGCTTTGCTGCAGCAACCACATAGCCCTGACATAAACCTGAATCTTGCTAATACTCTGTACAAGTTAAATCGTAAAGATGAATCTCAAGAACTGTATTTGAAATGTTTACAGTACGATAATGCTAACCCACAAGCACACTTGGGATTGGCGCAGTTAGGTCTTGATAGTTTGATTGTTTCAGAAAAGAACGATCAGGAAATAGAGCTGCATTTGTCCTTGGCTGCTGTGCAATTAGCCAATACCCCGGAATTTTTGACTACGATGGGGATTTTTAAAGCCAGACGTGGATTATGGGAAAGCTCAAACGAACTGCTTGCAAGTGCACTGGCATTAAAGCCTACTCCTGATACAGCTTATCAATATGCGTGCGGCAAGAAATTTGATACCGAAGATGCTTTGCTGGTGTCAGCAATCAAAAAAATGCAAAGTGCCCCTCGAGGAGTGGCGGCTCCAGATATGGCCTTGACACATTTTTCCTATGGAAAAATGTTGAACGATTTGAAGCGATTTTCAGAGGCTTTTGTTGCATATAAAGCAGGAAATGATTTGTTGAATATGGAAATAGGTCATGACCAGGATGAGGTGGCACTGAAGGTTGAGCGCCTGATAAAGGTGTTTTCTAAAGATTTTATAGAAAAATGTAGTAATCCTTCTGCTGCAGCTGGGGAGCGGTTGATATTTATTATCGGGATGCCTCGTTCTGGAACTACTTTGACGGAACAGGTAATTTCCAGTCATCCTCAAATTTTAGGGGCAGGTGAACTGTTTGGGATGGCTGTATTGGAGAGCAAGATTCCGTCTTTGTTATCCAGTTCGCTTGGTTACCCAGAAGCTTTCGCAGTGGCCTCTTCTAAAGATGTGGGGCGATTGGCTAACGAATATATTTCTGAGCTTGAAGGGCTTTTCCCTGGGGACTACTCCAGGATTACCGATAAATTGCCCGTAAATTTTTGGCGGATTGGGTTAATCGGGATGTTGTTTCCCAGTGCTTATTTGATAGAGGTTAAACGTGACCCGATGGATTGTTGCCTATCAAACTACTTTCAAAAGTATGCAGACGGGCACTCCTTTGCATATGACCTAGGCAATCTTGGGCATTATTACCGGCAATATGAAAAGCTAATGGCGCATTGGAAAGAGGTTTTTCCTGGGCGCATTAAAACCTTGCAGTACGAAAACTTAATTGCTGATCCGGAATATTGGTCACGGTGGCTAATTGAGTGTATTGGCCTGGAATGGGACGATGCGTGTTTAGCGCCACACAAGCTGGAGCGGAGTGTAAGGACTTCATCCTACTGGCAGGTTCGCCAGCCTATCTATAAGACGTCAGTACAGCGCTGGAAAAATTATGAAGCGCATTTGGCTCCGCTTAAAGAGGCGCTTGGGTACCAAGAATAACGATAACTAAATGGCACTAGAAAAAACGGGTCGTAACGATCCCTGCCCTTGCGGCAGCGGGAAAAAGTATAAACAATGTTGCTTGCTTAAGCCGCATTCAAGTGGAGCTGCCGAAGCGATTCAGGCGCAAATTCCTGCTGCATTACGCAAAGGTCTTGCTTACCAACAGGCCGGGCAATTGACACAGGCAGTTTCAACTTTCAAACAAGTTCTCGCTGTTGCACCGAGCCAGCCAGACGCTCTGCATTCTCTGGGGTGTATAGCATTGCACGAGGGACGTGTGGAGCAGGCTGTTGACTTGATTGGTCGCGCTATCAGGATCAACCCCAATAATCCTGAGTATTACAACAACCTGGGGTTTGTCCTGCATGAGCAAGGGCGCTTGGAAGAGGCGCTCAAGAATTATCGTAAGGCCATTTCATTGGCGCCGAGATATGTGAACGCTTGGTACAACATGCATCCATTGCTTTTGTCGCGCGAGCTGGATGCCATAGAGTGCTTGGAGAAAGTTGTGGCTTTGGCGCCTCACGATGCGGAGGCCAAGTGGATGTTGGGCGTATTGCTGGAGCGGCAGGGTCAGCTTGAGGCGTCTCAAGTTATGTTGGCGCAACTGGCTGGTTTGAATGCGCTGGCAAACGCCAGGCTGGATGCCTGGAACTACTTGAAACGGCAGGGTGCATTAAAACTGCCCATCATGGGAAGCATGTTGCAAACTTTCCGATATTGTTTAAGTCAGGCACCAAAAGATGGGTTGGTGCTGGAGTTTGGCGTGCGGTTTGGCAATACGATCCGCCAGATCGCGGAATTGGTTGGCCCTGGGCAAGTTGTGCATGGTTTTGACAGCTTTGAAGGGTTACCAGAGGCTTGGCACAAAGAGGCGAAAGGAAGTTATTCCACCAAGGGAGAGATTCCCGCTGTCCCCAAGCATGTTCGACTTCACCAGGGGTGGTTTGAGGATACCTTGCCAGCTTTCCTGGAGAGTTATCCTGGTGATGTGCGCTTGCTGAATATTGACTGCGATATTTATAGTTCCACCAAAACGGTTCTGGAGTTACTTGCGCCAAGAATCAAGCCAGGTGCGGTGATTGTGTTTGATGAATATATCGGTAACGAACAGTGGCGTGAGGATGAGTTCAAGGCATTCCAGGAGGCCATTGCGTGTTATGGTTGGCAGTATGAATATCTGTGCTTCAGCCTGTTCACGAAGCAGGTGGCAGTAAGAATAAAATAGAAAGCTGGATGCATTTATCAACTACTTAATAAATGCGGGTGGTTTTTTGCTATTTGCTTGGTGAATTTGGGGTGGCTGATGGGACTCGAACCCACGACAACCGGAATCACAATCCGGGACTCTACCAACTGAGCTACAGCCACCACCGGTAAACTTGGCCTGCCCGACAGGAATCGAACCTGTAACCCCCAGCTTAGAAGGCTGGTGCTCTATCCGGTTGAGCTACGGGCAGAGTTGTCGGACAAAGTTTTAAATCTGGTCGGGGTGGAGAGATTCGAACTCCCGACATCCTGCTCCCAAAGCAGGCGCGCTACCAGACTACGCTACACCCCGAAGGGCGCTAACTATAGCTAAATCGGCGCTTCCCGTCAATTTTAATCTGTTAAAATCAGCGTTTTAATCGTACTTTTCAAGCATGTCAGCACAGCTTATAGATGGCAAGGCAATCTCCCAGCAATTACTGGAAAATTTGCGTGAACGCATAACTGCTCGTGCACAATCCGGGCAACGCACGCCCTGCTTGGCAGTGGTGTTGGTCGGGGGCGATCCGGCTTCCAAAATTTACGTCAACAAGAAGCGCCAGAGTTGTGAGGCGATTGGCATGCGCTCAATGGCACACTTTCTGCCGGAGCAGACTACAGCTTCAGAATTGCTTAAGCTTATTGATGACCTCAATGCAGATGTCGAGGTGGATGGCATTCTGGTGCAGTTGCCTTTACCCCCGCACCTGGATTCTTCTCTGGTGATAGAACGCATTTCCCCGCACAAGGATGTGGATGGCTTCCATCCCTACAATATCGGACGTCTGGCACAGCGCATGCCTTTGCTGCGACCATGTACCCCCAAAGGGGTGATGACCATGCTGAATGGTTTGGGTGTTGACCTCAAGGGGCTGAATGCCGTGGTGGTGGGTGCATCCAACATAGTGGGTCGTCCCATGATGCTGGAGCTCTTGCTGGCCGGGTGTACGACCACAATTTGCCACCGCTTTACCCGGAATCTGCCGGAAATTGTCGGGCGCTCGGATATTGTAGTGGTTGCAGTGGGCAAGCCCGGTATGGTTAAGGGTGAATGGATCAAACCCGGCGCCATTGTGGTGGATGTGGGCATCAACCGGCTTGAAAGCGGCAAAATATGCGGCGATGTTGAATTTGAAGCTGCGGCCGAGCGCGCGGCATGGATTACCCCCGTGCCGGGCGGTGTCGGCCCCATGACGGTGGCAACCCTGATGGAAAATACCCTGGATGCGCTGGAGCAGCGAGAGCTAGCTGCTAGTTGAAATAGCTCTTGAGCAGGTTCAGGGTGATATGGCTGGTACCGAAACTATTTCCAGCAATCTGGGTGTAAGGCGTGTTTGGCTCGCCGAGATCGCTCAATACTGACAACGCTCCCGAAAAATCCTGACCTTCAGTGTAATTGTTGATGGTCACCAGCGTTTTTAATCTTGCCCCCAAACTGGCGCGCAAGCCATTCTCCGAATCTTCAAAAGCGAGACATTCCTCTGGGGCTAAACCAAGCTTCTGCAGGGCGTAAAAATAGATGTCGGGTGCGGGTTTTTTTGCGGGCACGATATCACCGGCAGCAATTACATCAAACCAGTTCTCTGCATCTTTAGCCAGGCTATGGCGCAGTAGCCCTGTTACGTTTTCGGGTGTGGTCGTGGTGGCGATGGCCAGCCGGATGCCTGCATCGCGTGCTTCGGTGAGCAGCCGTTTAACACCGGGTCGCAGGGGGATTTGCCCGGTAGCCAGCAACTCACCGTAATGCCGGGTCTTGGCGCGGTGCAACTCGGCAATCAGGTTGTCAACATTGCCCGCAGGTAATTGTTTTGGCGGATAGTTTTCCAGGAAGTAACGCATTCTTTCCTTGCCGCCAGTGACTGTCAGCAACTGCCCATAAAGCGGGACATCCCATTCCCAGTCCAGCCCAAATTCTGCAAATGCGCGGTTGAAAGCGGGGCGGTGTCCATCCCGTTCCGTATCGGCCAGAGTGCCGTCCACATCGAATATCAGAGCTCTTAAAGTCATACTGGATTTATTTCCGATTCCTCTATAAACTTGCGCCTTCGTTGATTTTTTGCTATGGAAAACGCCTCTAAACAAGGCCGAACAAGAGAATGACTGAAGAAATTTCACGCCACTTCACCCCGTATCAGCCAGCACCCGGCGAAGAGTACATGAACGAGAAGCAACGCGATCATTTTCGCAATATTCTCAACCTTTGGAAAGCTGATTTGTCCGAGGATATCGATCGTACCGTGCATACCATGCAGGACGAAGTGACCATGTTTGCCGATCCTAATGACAGGGCCAGCCAGGAATCCGACATGACGCTGGAACTGCGCAATCGTGACCGCGAACGCAAGCTGATCAAGAAGATCGATGAGTCTCTCGGCAAGATCAATGAAAACGAATACGGCTACTGTGAGAGCTGTGGTGTTGAAATTGGTCTGAAGCGCCTGGAAGCTCGCCCGACGGCGACACTTTGCATTGACTGCAAGACTTTGGATGAGATTCGGGAAAGGCAAGTGGCCAAGTAAACCATTTGCATAGGCGCCATTGTTGGCGCGACCAGAAATAAAAAAGCCGGATTTTAATCCGGCTTTTTTATTTACGTTGTTACGGCTTATTGCTCGATATCCTCAACCACAGGATTTTCAGTCCGTGCGGGCGGGTCAATCAAAGCCTTCATGGACAGGCGAACCTTGCCCTTGTCATCCACTTCGACAACCTTGACGCGGACAATCTGGCCTTCCTTGAGGAAGTCGCTAACGGCGTTGACGCGCTGGTGTGCGATCTGGGAAATGTGTACCAAGCCATCCTTGCCAGGCAACAGGGAAACCACAGCACCAAAATCCAGAATGCGTTGTACAGCGCCTTCATAGATTTGGCCTACTTCGACCTCGGCGGTAATCGCTTCAATGCGGCGTTTGGCTTCTTCGCCAGCTTCAGCATTCACGCAGCCGATCTTGATAGTGCCGTCGTCGTCAATATCAATCGTAGTACCGGTTTCTTCGGTCAACGCGCGAATTACGGCGCCGCCCTTGCCAATCACGTCGCGGATTTTTTCCGGGTTGATCTTCAGGGTGATGATGCGTGGCGCGAATGCAGACAGGTCTTCACGCGCGTGATCCATGGATTGCTTCATCAGGCCGAGGATGTGCATACGGCCTTCCTTGGCCTGTGCCAGCGCAACTTTCATGATTTCGGCGGTGATGCCGGTAATCTTGATGTCCATTTGCAGGGCGGTGATGCCGTTTTCAGTACCCGCTACCTTGAAGTCCATGTCACCGAGGTGATCTTCATCACCCAGGATGTCGGTCAGCACGGCAAAGCGGTTGCCTTCTTTGATCAAGCCCATGGCGATACCTGCCACATGCGCCTTGACCGGCACACCGGCATCCATCAGTGCCAGGCAGCCACCGCAAACAGAGGCCATGGAGCTGGAACCGTTGGATTCGGTGATCTCGGAGACTACACGGATGGTGTAGCCGAATTCTTCCTGGCTCGGCAGGGCGGCGATGAGTGCGCGCTTGGCCAGACGGCCATGACCAATTTCGCGGCGCTTGGGCGTACCCACACGGCCGGTTTCACCAGTGGCGTAAGGTGGCATGTTGTAGTGCAGCATGAAGCGGTCGGCATATTCGCCTTGCAGTGCATCAATGATCTGCTCATCACGGCCGGTACCGAGGGTAGCTACCACCAGTGCCTGGGTTTCGCCGCGGGTGAACAGCGCGGAACCGTGGGTGCGTGGCAACACGCCGGTGCGGATGGTGATGGGGCGCACGGTACGGGTGTCGCGGCCGTCGATACGCGGTTCGCCGTTCAGGATCTGGCTGCGTACCACCTTGGCTTCCAGTGCGAACAGAGCATCCTTGACCTGGTTGGCGGCACTGGTATCCATGCCTTCGCTGATCATTTCACCCAGCACACGGTTCTTGATTTCATCCAGCTTGCTGGAACGTGCCTGCTTGGACTTGATCTTGTAGGCTTCGTTGATGTCGTTCCAGGCCAGCGTGTTGAGCTTTTCCAGCATCGCGTTGTCAGCTTCAGGCGGTGCCCAGTCCCAAGGCTCATTGCCCACTTCAGCAGCCAGTTCGTTGATGGCGTTGATAACCGCTTGCATTTGTTCGTGACCGTAAATCACGGAACCCAGCATGACGTCTTCAGACAGGCCCTTGGCTTCGGATTCCACCATCAGCACGGCCTTGTCAGTCGCGGCCACCACCAAGTCTAGTTCGGTTTCAGCCAGTTCGGCCTTGGTCGGGTTGAGTACGTATTCGCCATTGATGTAGCCGACGCGGGCGGCGCCAATCGGGCCGTAAAACGGGATACCGGAAATCGCCAGTGCGGCAGAAGCGCCGATGATGGCGGGGATGTCAGAATCAATTTCCGGGTCAGACGACATCACAGTCGCCACGATTTGCACTTCGTTGTAGAAGGCTTCCGGAAACAGGGGGCGTAGCGGGCGGTCAATCAGGCGGCTGGTCAGCGTTTCCTTTTCGGATGGGCGACCTTCGCGCTTGAAGAATCCGCCGGGGATCTTGCCTGCGGCATAGGTACGTTCCTGGTAATCCACGGTCAACGGGAAGAAATCCTGGCCTTCTTTCACTTCGCGCTTGCCGACAACAGTCACCAGCACGGAAGTGTCATCCAGACTAACCATCACGGCGCCGTCAGCCTGGCGAGCAATCTCGCCGGTTTCCAGTGTCAGCGTATGACGACCGTATTGCAGTGTTTTCTTGATAGGGTTCACTTGTTTTTCCTTTTTTAATAGCAAAACAAGCCGACTAGCGCCGCGTTTCCGCTGCGACTGCCGGCTTGTGTCGTATAGGGATCAGGGGAATTACTTACGCAGGCCAAGACGCTCAATCAGTGAGCGATAGCGGTCAACGTTCTTGCCCTTGAGATAGTCCAGCAGCTTGCGGCGCTGGCTAACCAGCTTGAGCAGGCCACGGCGGGAGTGGTGATCCTTGGTATGGGTTTTGAAGTGATCCGTCAGCATGGAGATGCGGTTGGTCAGCAGGGCGACCTGAACTTCGGGAGACCCGGTGTCGTTTTCTCCGGTGCGGTAATCACTGACAATCTTTGCTTTTTCAGTAGCAGTTGCAGACATCTTTGTACTCTCTCTTTTTCGCCTAAATCTTTGAGCCGCGCATTTTAACCCTAAAAGAGGTGATTTCACAAGCGCTTTTAAGCTCGAAATTCTTGTTAAATCCTTAAGTTACCAATAGCCTCTTTGGCGCAATCCGCCCGTCCTGCATTTCCCCAAGCCCGAGGAATCGGCCGCCGCCCTGGTACACCCTTAACAAGCCCGTGGTATGGGGGCTGCCGGACTTCCAAATGGGTTGACCCTGCTGGAAGTAATGCGCGCTATCAGCATCCAGCTCGACTTGCGGCAAGTCCTTGAGCAGGGCATCCACGGGGAGCAGCAACTGATCCCGCTCCATTTCGTTGAATGCTTCCAGCTTTTCCAGAGTGACTGCCTGTTCAAGCAGGAATCCACCGGTGGCAAGCCTGCACAGCCCGGTCAGGTGGGCGCCACAGCCAAGCGTCCGCCCGATGTCCTCTGCCAGCACACGAATATAAGTGCCCTTGCTGCACGATACGGTGATGACCAGCTGATCCCCTTCAAAGCGATCCAACTGCAAGGCATAAATATGCACGTTGCGGGATTTTCGCTCGATTTCTACGCCCGCCCGCGCATATTCGTACAAGGGTTTGCCCTGGTGCTTGAGTGCGGAATGCATGGGGGGGGTCTGTGCAATTTCGCCGGTAAAGGCTTGCAAAACCCGCTCTATTTCGGGCTGTGAAGTCTTGACGGGAGATGTGCTGGTGATTTCTCCCTCAGTATCCCCCGTAGAGGTGGTGGCGCCCAGCTTGAGGGTGGCGCGATAAATCTTGTCCGCATCCAGCAGGGTTTGCGAAAACTTGGTGGCCTCACCAAAACAGAGAGGCAGCAGACCGGTTGCAAATGGGTCCAGATTGCCGGTATGCCCCGCCTTGGCAGCCTGGAACAAACGCTTGGCGCATTGCAACGCCTGGTTGGAAGAATACCCGGCAGGTTTGTCCAGCAGCAATACTCCGCTGACAGGGCGCTTGATACGTTTGAACTGCAAGGATCAGTCCTGGGGTTTGTCCGAGGCAATAGCCTCATCAATCAACTGAGAAAGCTTGAAGCCGCGGTCTATCGAGTTGTCGTAGTTGAAGTGCAGTTGCGGCACAGTGCGTAGCAGTAGGCGGTGTGACAATTGGCTGCGCAAAAAGCCTGCAGCCTTGCTCAGGCCTACAGTGGCCGCTTCAGGGTCATTCTGCGTGGTGAAGAAGACCTTGGCATGAGCCATGTCACCACTGACTTCGACTTCTGTCACGGTGACCTGGCCCACGCGCGGGTCCTTGACCTCGAACTGCAACAAATCCGCCAGTTCGCGCTTGATTTGTTCGGCAATACGGTCGCTGCGGGAAAACTCTTTTGCCATTACAGGGAGGTACGTGCCACTTCCACGACTTCAAACACTTCCAGTTGGTCGCCCACGGCAATGTCGTTGTAACCCTTCAGGGAAAGGCCGCATTCAAACCCGGCCTTCACTTCCTTGACGTCATCCTTGAAGCGCTTGAGCGAATCCAGTTCGCCGGTATGGATCACCACGTTGTCACGCAGCACACGCACCCTGGCGTTGCGTTTGACCAAGCCTTCCAGCACGTAGCAGCCGGCAATCGAGCCCACCTTGGAGATGGTGAACACTTCGCGGATTTCGACCAGGCCGATGGCCATTTCCTTTTCTTCCGGCGACAGCATACCGGTCAGCGCCGCGCGCACTTCATCCACTGCCTGGTAAATGATGTTGTAGTAGCGCACATCCACGCCGGTGGATTCAATCAGCTTGCGGGCGCCTGCATCAGCGCGCACATTAAAGCCAATCACCACTGCGCCAGAAGCCACGGCCAGGTTGATGTCGGATTCCGTAATGCCGCCCACCCCGGTGTGCAGCACATTAACCTTGACCTCGGCGGTGGAGAGCTTTTGCAACGAGGTGGAGAGCGCTTCATACGAGCCCTGTACGTCAGACTTGATGATGAGCGACAGGACTTTGACTTCGCCTTCCGCCATTTGCTCAAACATGTTTTCCAGCTTGGCGGCCTGTTGCTTGGCCAGCTTGACGTCGCGGAACTTGCCCTGGCGGAACAGCGCAATTTCACGGGCCTTGCGCTCGTCGTTCAGCACAATGGTTTCTTCACCAGCATTCGGCACATCAGACAAGCCCAGGATTTCCACCGGGATGGAAGGCCCGGCTTCCTTGATGTCCTTGCCGTTTTCATCAAGCATGGCGCGTACACGGCCGAAAGCACTGCCAGCCAGCAGCATGTCGCCGCGCTTGAGTGTGCCGGATTGCACCAGGATGGAAGCGACCGGGCCGCGGCCCTTGTCCAGGCGCGCTTCAATCACCAAGCCCTTGGCGGGCGAAGTCACTGGCGCCTTGAGTTCCAGAACCTCGGCCTGCAACAGCACGGCTTCCAGCAGGGCATCAATGCCCAGGCCGGTTTTGGCGGAGACTTCCACAATCATGGTGTCACCACCCCAGTCTTCAGGAACCACTTCCTGTGCAACCAGCTCCTGCTTTACTTTTTCCGAGTTGGCACCTTGTTTGTCCACCTTGGTGATAGCGACCACCATGGGCACCTTGGCGGCCTTGGCATGGTGGATGGCTTCTATGGTTTGCGGCATCACGCTGTCGTCAGCGGCCACCACCAGAATCACCACGTCGGTGGCCTTGGCACCGCGGGCACGCATGGCGGTAAACGCCTCGTGGCCCGGGGTGTCGAGGAAGGTGACCATGCCGCGTGGTGTTTCCACGTGGTAGGCGCCGATATGCTGGGTAATGCCACCGGCTTCGCCATGCGCCACGCGGGTGCGGCGGATGTAGTCGAGCAGCGAGGTCTTGCCGTGGTCAACGTGGCCCATCACGGTCACTACCGGCGGGCGCGGCTCCAGCTTGGCTTCGGCATGTTCCGCGTCATCCAGAAAGGCTTCCGGGTCGTTGGCCTCGGCAGCCTTGGCGATGTGGCCCAGTTCTTCCACCACAATCATGGCGGTTTCCTGATCCAGTACCTGGTTAATGGTGACCATCATGCCCATCTTCATTAGTGCCTTGATCACTTCGGTGGCCTTGATTGCCATCTTGTGGGCAAGATCGGCAACGGAAATGGTCTCGGGCACCAGCACTTCATGCACGATGGGTTCAGTCGGGGCGGAGAACGCGTGTTGCGCTTCCTGATCCTTGTGCTTGTGGGACTTGCTCTTGTTGGGCGCGCGCCAGCCCTGATTGAGGTTGACATCGCCACGGGTTTTCAGGCCACCGCTGCGACGTTTGACATCCTGATCCTGTGTGCTTCCCTTCTTGGCTTTGTCGGCGCCCTTGGGTTTTTCGCTCTTGTCACCGGGTTTTGCTGCAGGCTTATGCAGAGTACCTTCAGACAGCTTTTTCTTGGCCTCTTCGGCAGCAGCCAGACGGGCTGCCTCTTCTTCCTGCTTGCGTTGCAGGGCCGCCTGTTTCTTGCGTTGCTCTTCACTTTGCAAGGCAATCAACTCGGCTTGGCGGCGTGCTTCGGCTTCACGTACGGCAATTTCTTCGGCATCCAGCACGCTGGGCTTCTTGCCAGTGGGTGCTTTTTGCGGTGCGGGTGCTTCGGCAACCGGTTCCGGCACTACAGGCGCTGCAACTTCCTCAACCACCGGTTCGGGAACGGGTTCGGGAGCGACCGGTGCAGCCTCGACCACCACTGGTTGTGGAGCCTCTTCGGTATCACGGCGCACCAGCACACGCTTTTTCTTGATTTCGACTTGAATCGTATGTGCACGCCCGGCGCTGTCAGCCTGCTTGATCTCGGTGACCTGTTTACGGGTCAGGGTGATCTTGTTCTTGGGTTGCTGCGCACCGTGCTCCTTGCGCAGGTACTCCAGCAAAGCCGATTTGTCCTGCTCGGTGAGGGTGTCATCCGGTGAGCTTTTGCTCACCCCGGCGGCCTTCAGCTGCTCCAGCAAAAGCTGTGGCGGCAGGCTGAGTTCCCCGGCAAATTGCGATACGCTAGTTTGTGCCATGTGTGCTCCTCAGTCCCCGCCCTCTCAGGCAAACCACGGCGCGCGCGCCGTCATAATCAATTGTTTGGCGCGATCTTCGTCCATGCCGGTCATTTCCACCAGTTCGTCCACTGCCAGATCAGCTAGGTCGTCCAGCTTGCTGACACCCTTGGAGGCCAACAGGTGGGCGGTGTCCTCGTCCATGCCCTCCATGGTCAGCAGCTCTTCGGAAGCCTCTTCCACCTTTTCCTCGCGGGCGATGGCTTCGGTCAGTAGCGCATTGCGGGCACGGCTACGCAGTTCGTTGACAGTGTCTTCGTCAAACGCTTCGATTTCCTGCATTTCCTGCAAGGGCACGTAAGCGATTTCTTCCAGCGTGGTGAAACCTTCCTGGATCAGGATGTCGGCCACTTCCTCGTCCACGTCCAGGCGCGCCATGAACAGTTCGCGCACCTTGCCGTGTTCTTCCTCGCCCTTCTTGGCGGCTTCGTCTTCCGTCATCAGGTTAAGTTCCCAGCCGGTCAGTTGCGAAGCCAGACGTACATTCTGGCCGCCACGGCCAATGGCAAGAGCCAGTTGGTCTTCTGCTACCACCACATCCATGGCATGAGCGTCTTCATCAATACTGATACGGGAAACCACAGCCGGGGCCATGGCGTTAATAACGAACTGTGCGGGGTCCATGGACCACAGCACAATATCCACGCGCTCACCAGCCAGTTCGCCAGTCACTGCCTGCACACGCGAACCACGCATCCCTACACAGGTACCAACCGGGTCAAGGCGCTGGTCGTTGGATTTAACGGCGATCTTGGCGCGGGAGCCAGGGTCACGGGAGGCGGAGCGGATTTCCAGCAGGCCTTCCTCGATTTCCGGCACTTCCAGCTCAAACAGCTTGGTGATGAATTCCGGTGCAATACGGGTCAGTATCAGTTGCGGCCCGCGTGCATTACGTTCAATGCGGGACAGGTAGGCGCGTACACGGTCGCCAACACGCAGATTTTCTTTTGGGATCATTTGCTCGCGTGGCAACAGGGCTTCAATACGGCCAATTTCGATAATGGCGTTGCCCTTTTCCATACGCTTGATGGTGCCGCTGACCAGATGTTCCTTGCGTGACAGGAAGTCATTCAGGATTTGTTCGCGCTCGGCCTCGCGCACCTTCTGCAGGATGACCTGCTTGGCAGCCTGT
>WBZT01000684.1_pt1 | contig 26566 bp, 27 predicted proteins | sample 5204241 | NCBI WGS metagenome assembly WBZT01 (sample SAMN12344358, study PRJNA552823) | activated sludge metagenome | biome: Activated sludge suspended growth; feature: Nitrification reactor; material: Wastewater; isolation source: activated sludge from nitrification reactor of wastewater... | reverse complement strand
CGAACGCAAGACCGCCTTGCAAGCACACCCGGCAGAAGGGCCACCCCAATGTTCGAATTCAAGATGACCGGACTCAACCAGAAGAACCTCGAACGGCTCCTCACCGACGCCGCCGAGAAGCCAGCCAAGGCGTTCGAAGCCGAACTCAACCGGCGGGCCAGCCACATCAGCACCCTCACCACGAACCAAGCCCAATCGGAGGTAGACCGGATCGCCAGGAAACACGGCATCAACCTCAACAGGAAATCCGCCAGAAAGTTCGCAGACACCATTATCGGCGGCGGCAACATAACCGTCACCACCGACTGAACCCCCTGGGTTGATCCCGTTCGGTGGGTTGGGATTCATCACGCCAAGTGGCCTCTGGGGTTCTGGGGTCTAGTTAGTCAGTCACGCTCATCGGGCTGGCCGGATGCCCTGCCGAGTCGATTGGCTGCCGTGCGGTACACCTCCAGTGCCTGCCTCCGCCCAGCGGCCACGGCCTGAACCTGTACCGCTTCTGCCCTCTGCCCCGAAATCAGCCGGTACACCAAGCGCCAACGTGGCGCTCGGGTGTGGTCGTAGTCGACGTACACCTTGTAACAATCGGATAGGTCGCCGACGTGCGCGAGGTTCTCCAGCGGCTGTCCGCGCCGTCTGCCCTCCGCCACGTCGACGAATGCAGCAACAATCGCGTAACGCGCATCGACGTCTGCAATAGCGTTCACGTCGTCGGTGAACCCAGAAAGAAATGTGCGCTTCACTGTCGTCGATCAGTCGAAATCGCCCGGATTCATTCCCATCCGCTCAAGACCTTGCTCAAAAGTGAGTACCTCATCATGGTCGATGCGGTCTTGCACAATCGCAGCCAGTTGCAGGTCCTCGATATAGGGAAGGAGGTGCTCGTACAACTCGTACGAGATGAGGGCAGCCTCTGGTTTCCGATGCGATCCGAATACCACCGGTTCCGAAGGTGCCCCTTCGCGCCGGAAACGGGCAGCGATCGAGGGAAGCGCTTTCCGTGCCTCACTGGTCGGCATCACCGGCAACACATCAGCCATAGCGACCGTCCTCCCATCACTCTTGTACATCTTCTTGTACCACTAACGGTACTACAATGTGTATCGGCGATGGAAGCCCCCTCAACAGTTACGAGGGGTACAACGCCTCCTACACTTGCAGATGCCCGACATTCCGCTCCAGCCCCGGACAAATCCTCCACCTGTGATTTCGACCCGCCGTATCGAGTCGCCGTGATTCACGCCAAGCAGGCTGCAGGCCGATAGCCACCCTGGCATTGTCATAGGCTCGGCCTATCATTCAGCGACGCAAACGGGAGGGGGCGAGATGGCAACATCAACCGGTATTGAGTGGACCGAGGTGACCTGGAACCCCACGACTGGCTGCGACCGTATCTCCGCCGGATGCGACAACTGCTACGCCCTGATTTTGGCGAAACGCCTCAAGGCCATGGGGCAGCCGAAGTATCAGGCGGACGGCAACCCCCGCACATCCGGGCCCGGGTTCGGCCTCACGGTGCACCCGCAAACACTGGACGAGCCGTACACGTGGCGGCAGCCCCGAGTCGTGTTCGTCAACTCGATGAGCGACCTGTTCCACGCCAAAGTCCCGCTCGGGTTTGTTCGCGACGTGTTCGCCGTCATCGCAGACACCCCCCAGCACACCTACCAAGTGCTCACCAAACGCTCCACACGTCTACGCAAAGTCGCCGACCGGCTGGACTGGCCGGGCAACCTGTGGATGGGTGTCAGCGTCGAGAAGAGCGACGCGCTGTACCGAGTGGACGACCTCCGCACCGTACCGGCAGCCGTTCGGTTCCTGTCCTGCGAACCACTCATCGGCCCCCTCGACGGAATCAACCTCAACCGCGTCGGCTGGGTCATCGCCGGTGGGGAATCCGGGCCTCACTACCGGCCCATGCAACTCGCCTGGGCACGCAGCATCCGGGACGCCTGTAAGCAGGCGGACGTGCCGTTCTTCTTCAAACAGTGGGGCGGGCGGACACCGAAGGCCGCTGGTCGCGAACTAGACGGACGCCTTTGGAATGAAATGCCCGCGGTCAGGACCGGGTAACAACCAGGCGGTCGATCTTCCCGCGCCCGTTGCAGCCTGTGATGCCCTCTGCATGCAACTCCTTGACGGCGGTGCGAATGATGAGGTTACGCACCTCGCCGAGATGATCTCCAAGAATCTTGTGCACGTAGTCCACCACGACGAAACGCTCGTGCTGCTGCAACAAGGCCACGATATTGGCCTTGACTTCCGGCAACGCGTCCGATGCAAGTTGCTCCAGAGTCGTCACAGGCTCCTGCCCGAACAAAGTGTCCTGGTCGTCGTGTGTATGCGCCTCAGCATCACGCCAAGACTGCCCGGCAAGGGCTGCGGCGTCAGCCATCTCGTAAACACCGTGCATACTGCGCGTACCGAAAACCAGGTAGTAGAGGGGCTTGTGATGAATTGCCCGGCGCACGGGCATCCACTGCACGATCATGTGGCACTCCGTTGACAATAGTCGGGCGAACCCATCCGCAACCGCGTCTGCCCCCGCCAGGTGCCTTTCCGCCTGCCACCACGAACCCCCCAATGCATCATCTAGTGACCGCACAACCTTGTCATTCCCCCGAGGAGAGTCGAGATGTCCGCCAATCCTGCGAATAGCGTCCATACTCAAGTTCAGCAACACCTCCGTCGGTTCGCGACGCGGCCGACTGTTAAGCGCGTCAGCCAACCGCGAGAAGCGCAGCCCAAGCCCACACGGATCAAGAAACAGGAAGAGCGGGAAGCCCTGAGCCGCCGCCAGAACGTCATCGAGCATCAAATCGACGTCCGTGTTTCGGCAATCGACCCGAACCCGGTCTGAGTATTCAGCGACAACCTCCGTCAACGAGGCAAACGAGGTTGCGTCCATCTCCGAGAAGTAGCAATCCCAGTCGATGCCTGCTTGTGCCTGACCTGCGGCCGATTTCAACATCAGTTCCGCTGAACCGGGAGAACCGTCGGCGTGTCGTCCCCTGCCTGCATATCCGTCAAGGAACACCACGCGACCGGATCGCGAACCGGTCTTGCCGCCGAACTTCGGGAGGTACTTGTTCAGCAGCGTGTGTTTGAACAGCCCAGGCAAACGCTCCCGTTCCCAGTAAGCATCTCCAGCCCCCGTCATGCCGTGCCCCTTTCGAGATTCTGGAACATCGCCTGGGGCCGAAAGTACCCGAACGTGCTGACCGTCGTCTTCGTGGGTGTAGCACGCCCAAACGTTCGGAAACTGTCCGATTCACGTTCTGGCGCGTTCCCCATCAACCCCGATTTGTGGGGGGATCCGATTTATCGCCAACACCCATAGGGGCGGGGACACGGGCGGACTATGGAGCTGACTCCCGTGACCTTGCCGATTCATCGTATCGGCAGAGTCGCCGCGTGCCCGTAGCCGGATGACGGGGTGACCTGCCAGCGAAGGCAGCGGTTTCGGGCTCCGGAGGATCGCGGGCACCCTGCGCTGATGTTGGCCAGTCGGGGGGCGTGGGCCTTCTCTTACTCAGCCTCTTTGCGCGGAAGCGACCCTGGCTATGCGGTACATCCGGACATACCCGCAGTCGGGCCTGCATGTGGGAGAAAGACGTGGAGACCGTCTCCTTCTCCGGGGCCCACTGCAGGGCTTCCGACCGGGTACGCGCAATCGGTTTCCGCGCCGACATGACGTTCCACCTCGTCCGGCGCTGCGTCGATGACCCGTTCGACTGCGAGGTCCACGAGGAGGTGCTGGACCCGTCGAGGTCGGGGCGACCAGCACTCTCGGCAAGAACAACCGGATCGGGCACTTGGCTATCGGCGGTTGGGGACCGGCGTTCGCCTCGGATTTCGGCATTGGAACACGCGTGCCCTCGACTGGCTGCCGACGGCCGAGGGTGTCGTCCGGTTCGACCGCGACGTGCGGGATGCCGTAAAGCTAGGGCCTGCGGGGCGAACGGCAGGGTAGCTCCCGACGGTTGCCCGGGCGCTACTTCGCCTCGGGGTCCGGTTGGTGCACTCCGAAGACGTTGCCCTCGGTGTCGAGGAAGTAGCCCTGCCAGGCCATTCCCACCAGCGCCATCTTGGGCAGCGCGACGGAACCGCCGGCCCCGGCGATCCGGGCGGCGGTGGCGTCGAAGTCGTCCGTGCCCATGGTCAGCACCGCGCCAGCGACCGTCGCCCCAGCGGGCGGATTGTCCCCCTGTCGCTGCATGATCGCGCCGTTGATACCAGGCTCTCCTTCAGCCCGGGTGATCACACCGAAGTAGGGCATGCCTGCGAACGCGCCCCAGTCCTCGACCTGCCAGTCGAACACCGCCTGGTAGAACGCAACCGCTCGGGGGACGTCTGCGGCATGGATCTCGAAGTGGACGACGGCCATGGTTTCCTCCATCTGTGTCCGTTCCAATCAGCCTGCCACCGTGCGGCCCCGATGCGCCAGAAGCAAGGGCCCCGACGTCCGCGGCGGCTTCGGCTGCCGGCCGGGCCGCGGGCGCACGCGGATCAGGGGTCGCCGAGGCCGGGGTGGGTGCGGACCCACACCCGCTGCACCGCTCCGACTCAGGTCGAGCCGGCGTTTCCTTGGCACCAGTTCTACGCGCTGCGGGGTGGGGCCCGAGGGGTGGTGGGGGTGATCCGGGGGATGCCGTCGTGCATGTCAACGGTGTACTGCCCAAAGTGCAGGTCGTGGTGGCAGCGCTGGCACAGCAAGACGAGATTCGACACGTCGGTGAAACCACCGTGGCGCCAGTGGTGGATGTGGTGGGCCTGGCAGTACCGGGGGGCGCGTCCGCAGCGGATGCAGCCTCGGTCGCGGGCAACGAGCGCTCTCCACTGCGCGGCGCTGGCGCCGCGTTTGCCGCGGGCCAATGCCAGGGGCACGAAGACGCCTTTTCGCCGGACGCCGAGGATGACGGAGATGACGGCGGTGCAGGTGATCAGGTCGTACAGCCGGCCGCCCAGTGGTGAGCCCTCGTCCAGGGTGGCGTCCTGGCCGTCTGAAAGTTCCTCGAGGTCGACCAGCACCGACAACTGCGAGACCCCAAGCGGGCGGGTGCTGGCCAATGCGGCGGCGGTCAGATCGGCCAGCGCGTCGGCACGCCGTTGCACCGGGGTTCGCCGGTCGCCGCCGTCGGTGCGTTGCATCAGGGCGGCCAGGGCGTCGCGTAGGCGGGCGCCGTTGACCGGGTCGAGGTATCCGTCGAGGCGGAACATGCCATTAGCCGTCTCGGACAGGCTGATACCACGCTTGGCGTGCAGGTCCTGATGCTTCTGGTCCAACGCCTCGGGGCGGCACTGGTCGACCAGTAACTGCAGCAGCCGGCGTAGTTCGGCCGGTTCCACGGCTTCGGCGATCGACACCACGTCAGCCTCGATCGCGGCGAAGTCCGTGATCCGTGCGGCGTCAGCGGTGATCGCGGCGACATGCGCCGGGGACAGCGACCCCGCGCCGAACGCTTGGCGCACCAGCGGTAGTCCGCGAAGCAGCTTGCCCCGTTGCACCAGTGCGGAGCCGGCCTGCGGGTTCTGGCCGGTGGCCACCGCTACCAGCATCCCGGTGGTCCCGGCATGCAGCACCCGCGAGTCCGCGTTGTGGTCGGCCGCCGCGGTCAGATCGGTCAGGTAAGCGTCCAGTCGGTTGCGCAGCGACTGCACCGCAGCCATCGACCCCGCCCGCTCTTCAGCGCACAGCAAATCCACATCGGGCAGCCCGCGCATCAGCGTTTCGATCTCGTCGAGGACCCCGGGATGTTCACGCGGCAACTCCTCGGCCAGGTCCATGCGGCGCCGCATCCGACGCGACACCTCGAAACACACCACCGGAACTCACCCCGCTTCCCTTCACCCCATCCAAACAGGCAGGTATGACATTTCCGGCCGGGCGAAGGCGCCGCGGTGGGCGTTGGAGACCGGGGGACGGCGCCGCAGCCAGGCGTCAAAGCCAGGCCCGGATCTCCCCGTCCGGAGGTAGCCTGGATGTGTGGGCCAGGGGCCCAGCCCCCGTACCACCAGGGGGTGAGCGCATGTCGGCTCGATGTTTCGGTATCCACGCCCTGGCAGCCGCCGCGACCGCGGCAGCCCTGGTCGGGCAGGCAGCGACGCCCGCCGCAGCCAATGGACCCTTGAAGATCGACCCCGGTTTGGCGGCTGCGATCGAGGCATGGTCCAGCAGCGACATGACCGCCAACCAGTGGGCGCTCGCGGCCATCCACGCACCGCAGGCATGGAACACGACGACCGGCTCCGGCGTCGTCGTCGCCGTGATCGACACCGGCCTGGACCTTACGCACCCGGACATCGCCGGGCAGACTGTCTCTCCCGGCTATGTCTGGCAGTTGGGCACTGAAGCCGGGCGCGCCGTCGGCCATCTGCGCTTCGCCACCCCCGACCCCGGGCTGGTCCAGCAGGTCGACCTGGTCGGACACGGCACGCACGTCGCGGGGGTGTTGGCCGGCAACGCAGACGGGCACGGCATCAGCGGGGTGGCACCCGGGGCACGGATCCTGCCGATGAACGTGGCGGCCGCCCTCGGTGAGGCTTCGACCTTCGGTCAGTTCGCAGACGCATTCACCGCCGCCATGGACACGGCCGTGCGGGACGGCGCGCGAATCGTCAACGTCTCTCTGGGCGGAACCGAACTCGAGTTGCCCTGGCAGGCACAACCAAGGTCCGACCAGGAACGCCGGTCGCTGAACGCCACCCGCCGGATCTGCGCGGCCATCCAGCGTGCCCGTGACGCCGGCGTGGTCACCGTGGTGGCGGCGGGCAACTCCGCGCACGACGGTAACCAACGCTCCGACCCCGGTGTCTGCCCGTCCGCAGTTCAGGTCGGGGCGGTTGGACCCTCCTTGCACCGGGCCTACTTCTCCAACTACAACGCCCGCATCGACCTCACGGCACCTGGCGTCGGGGTGCTGTCGAGTGTGCCGTCACGACCCGACACCCCGAGCGCACCAGGAGTGCACGGGTACGAGTGGCTCGATGGCACATCGTCGGCTGCGCCCCACGTTGCGGGAGTTGCTGCGCTGGTCGCCGCAGCACACCCGCAGTGGGGCGCGGATCAGATCATCGCGGCACTGCACGAGTCCGTGACCGATCGGGGGATCACCGGGCCGGATCCGGAGTACGGCCGCGGCGTGGTGGATGCTGCAGCGGCCGTCGATCCCATCGGGAACCCCCCGGGAGCGCTCACGGCCGTGGATGCCTTCATCCCCACCCTGCGACTGGCCGCCAACGATCGCGGCGAGTTCGCATTCGCGTTCAACCCGCCCTCTGTGCACCTGTTCGCCGGCTTCTCCGTGACGGTGGTCAACCGCAACACCGGCGCTGTCAAGTCCTACCAACTGCCCGGCGACGCGGTGTCGACGCCTACCATCCCACCGTCGAGTTGGGTCCGTCTCGGCGCCTGGACCACCGATGGGCGCACCTTCGACGCCGGCTGGTTCCCCACGCCGCCCATGGCTCCACGCGGTAAGTTCCAGGCGCCGCTGGTCTCCGCGCCGCGCTGGGTCCGCCATCACCGCGCACTCTGGGTCCGTTGGGTGAACGGGAAGTACGGCGAGGCCGCCGACATGACGGTTGTCGTGGCGTGCCCGAGCGTGCGTGCAACTTTCAGCCTGCCCCTCGACCACTGCTCGCGATTGCAGTCCTACGACAATCCCCGCTACCGCACGCACGCGCTTCTGTACGTGCCACGCGCCGTGCGCGCATACGACCTCACGGTCTGGGTGATGCAGAGCGCCAACCTGACCGGCATTCCATTGTTCGATGCAGTGCTGGCCGGCGCGAAAGGCACGGCCAAGGTGACGGGCGAGCAGAAGATCTTCGCCCATGCCCCCCTACGCATCAGCCCACAACTGGTGAGCATCACCGTGGGGGTGAACCCGTCGTTCTCGTCACACACCCCGATCGGAACGAAGGCCATGGTGCGGTTCCGCTCCGCCTCCGGTCGCTATCTGGGGGGCGGGCACGCGTTCATAAGCGGCGGATACGAGGACTCCCTGTACGAGTTCGACCGTGCCGCGACCATCACCACGCGCCTTCTGGACGCACGACCCCTGCCGAATAACACCCGCGTGCAGATCATCGTCGAGAGCGCCCACCCGGTCAGCCGCACGGTGCGGCTCGCAGACATCCCGCTCGGCCAGTGACTCCCCAACCACCTCTCGCCAGGCGTTAGTGATACGGCTGTCGGTGAGCGAAAAGGACCGGGTGGATCGCTACCGGATGTACGTATCACTAACGCCCTTGCGTGCGGGCGGCACTACCTGAGGACCCACGTTTTGCGCCACGTGTTCGCTTGCCACCCGTCGGCGAAGTCGTGCTTGGGCTTGGCCCGGGCGATCACCGTCACTCGCACCGCCTGGCGTCCCGTCTTCACGCGGACCCTTCCGCGCTTACCGACCGTCGCGGAGCAGAAGGCCTTCTCACCCGCGGTGGTGGCTGCCAGCGGCCGGCAGAGGACCACCGGTTTGCGCAGGGTGCACGAGTACGTGCTGGTGGTGATCTCGTCGGTCAGGGTCCGGTTGCCGAGCTTCTTGGGTATCGGGGTGTGCGGGTCGGCGTAGACCGGGCACGTCTTCTTCACCGCCCGAGGCGTGCCGCCCGGGATGATCCGCCCGATGTGGCGCCGCTCGGTGAACCAGACGTTGCCGTCCGGGCCCGCGGTGATCGCGCCAGGCCAGCTGTCCTTGACCGGCAGGGGGAACTCGGAGATCTCACCGGCCGGGGTGATCCGGCCGATCCGGTTGGCGTCGATGTAGTTCTCGGTGAACCACAGGTTGCCGTCGGGGCCCGCCGTGATCCCCGCAGGACCGCTGCTGTAACTCGGGATGAGGTAGTCGGTAATCGTGCCGTTGGTGGTGATCCGACCTATCCGGTTCGCCCACTGCTCGGTGAACCAGAGGTTGCCGTCCGGGCCCGCCGTGATGCCGAGGGGCTCGTTATCGGGCACACAACACCGGTAAGGCAGCGGAAATTCGGTGATCGCCCCGCCAGGCGTGATCCGGCCGATCCGGTTCCCCCCGTTCTCCGTGAACCAGAGGTTCCCGTCCGGGCCCGCCGTGATGCCCGCAGGCCCACTGTTCTGGTTGGGGAGGGCGAACTCGGCGAAAACCCCACCGGGCGTGAGCCGCCCGATCTCGTTCGCGAAGTACTCGGTGAACCAAAGGTTGCCATCGGGACCCGTCGTGATCCCCGCGGGTTCACTACCGGCGGTGGGGATGGTGAACTCGGTAAACACCCCACCGGGCGTGATCCGTCCGATCTGGTTGGCCCAGCCCTCGGTGAACCAGACGTTGCCGTCGGGGCCCGCCGTGATCGCCTTTGCACCACTGTTCGCGGTCGGGATCGGGTACTCCGTGATGGTGCCGGCGGGAGTGATCCGCCCGATCTGGTTGGCCTCGTAATCGGTGAACCACAGGTTCTCGTCCGGACCCGCTGTGATGCCGAGCAGGTCGCCAGTGGCGGAGGGGACCCGGAACTCGGTGATGGTGCCGGGTTCGGGTGCATCGGCTGCAGCCGGCGTACCTAACGCCAGGACCGCACAGAACACCAATCCGAAACGCGCGTTCATGACAACCCCCGGTCTGAAACGCTTCGCCTTCAAGCGTATGCCCGACCCGGGGATCCCGAACCCGGATCTGTCCGGAGTTACGCGGTGTGGGCCCGCAGCCAACTCACGACGTCCGCGGTCACCTCGTCGCGGTTGGTCTCGTTGAAGATCTCGTGACGCGCGCCGTCAAACAGCGTGAGCGTGACGTCGGTCAGCCCGGCATCGCGATAACGCTGGGCGAGCAGCGCCACCAGCTGACCGCCACCGGCCAGCGGGTCGTCGCTGCCAGAGGCGATGAGCAGCGGCAGATCCTTGCGCACCTGCGCGAGGACGGCCGGGTCGGCGAGCCGGGCAGCCTGGCCGAAGAGCATGGGGATGGTCTCTGGGGGCGTCTCGAAGCCGCACCACGGGTCCGCGACGTACTTGTCGACCTCGGCCTCGTCCCGACTGAGCCACTCGTAGCCGGTGCGATGCTCGAAACCGGCGTTGAACGCCTCCAGCCCGACGGGGCCTTCGGACTGTGCCAGGTTCGCGGCGAGGACGTCGAGCGCGGTGGACCCGGAGAGCACGACTCCGGCGTACAGGTCGGGCCGGTCCACGAGGACGGACTGTGCTGCGAAGGAGCCCATCGAGTGGGCGATCAGGAACACAGGTAGCCCGGGATTCTGCTCCCCTATCGCGTCGGCGAACTGTGCCACGTCGGCGATGAGACCGTCGAAACCCGCCGGCCCGAAGTCACCCAGGGTGGCTGCTCCGGTGTGTCCGTGGCCTCGGTGGTCGGTCGCATAGGCCCGGTAGCCGGCTGCGTTGAGCGCCAGGGCCAGTCGCTCGTAGCGGGCCGCGTGTTCGGCCAGGCCGTGTGCGATCTGAACCGCCCCGATCGGATCGACTACGTCGGTCCACGCGTGCGTTTCGATCGTCGACGCGTCGGCAGCGGAAGTGAAGGAGGAGCGAATCATGGTCGCCATTGTCGTCCTGCATGTGCGCTGCGTGGGCGCGAACCGCTGACTCCGGCCACAATCGTCCCCGCGCCGAACCTGATGATGACGCTGACGGGGTTGGACACTCGCCGTCACCGCGCACCCCGCGACCACACCAATCGCGCCGCCTCCGAACGACTGGTCACCCCCAGCGCCCGGTATGCCATCTGCAGGTGCTTCTCCACCGTCCGGCGGGAGACCCCGAGCGAACGGGCGATGTCATCCGCGGTGGACCCCAGTGCCACCGCGCGGACCGTTTGCGCCTGCCGGCGGCTCAGACCGAGGCCCTGGACCGCAGACAGACTCGGCGGCCCGGCAGCCCCGGTCAACGTCAGCATCAGCATGTCGCCCTCACGTCGAACGACGCCCACGCGGTCGGGCAACGGGACCACATCTTCCGGCGTGGACACGATCACTTCCCACAACGGCCGCGGCAACCGATCCCCGGCGACGCCCAGCGCCGCGCGCGCTGACGGGGTGGCCATCACGATCCCCCCGGCGCGGTCGCACACAACGACTGCCAGGCCCTCGTGCTCGAGGCCGGAACTCAACGCCGCGAGGGCGGCACGGGCGGACTCCTGCTCCTCGATGCGCCGCATGATCGCGATCAGGCGCGGCCGCGCCTGTGCCAGCAGCGCACACTCGGCATCGGTGAAGTCCGCTGGGCCGCGGGACAGAGCGATGGCTGCCACGATCGGCGGACGCGACGGGAGCGTGAATGCGACCTGCGAGGTGACCCCGAGGGGCCGGTAGAACCGCCTGTACAACTCGGTCTGCTGGAATTGTTCGTCGGTGAGGAAGTCCGAGATCCGCCGCGGACTGCCGTCTCGCGTACGACGGATGTACTCCAATACGGGGTGCTCGTGCGCCAGTTCCGCGAACAGTTGCACGTCAAGGCGTGGCAGGTAGTCCAGGGGTTCCAGCGTGCCCCAGGTCTGTGACGGCTCGTAGGCGACCTCGTTGTAGGACGCGAAGTCGCACGGCACGGCCCGCCGGAGCACCTTGAGGATCCCCTGCCGGAACTCCGCGCGGGTCTGGAAGGCCGCTGCATGCGCGACGAGGTGGTCCGCACCCGGCGTCATGACAGAGCAGGCTAACGACATCCGGAATACGTAACAACTGCGTAGCCGATGCGTCATGGTTTGGCAGCCTCGCGGCCCCGCTCCTATCCTTCCGGAATGCTCAGGACCATCGCCCCAGCGCTGACCCTCGGCCTGCTCGCCGCAGTTCCTGCATCCGCCGCTGAGACGCCGACACCCCTGTACAGTCACGACGGTGCCGGCGGTGTCGAGGAGTTCGTCTTCGGGGTCGAGAACTTCATCGGCTTGCGCGGATCGGTGAGCCACCCCGGCGGGCAGACGTTCAAGATCCGTGGGTACGACGCGAACACCCCTTGCCCCGACAAACCGGCGCCGACCTCCAGCATCCCCCGGCCCTACTGGAACGACATCGGTATCGGCGAGCCGGGCCCCTTCACCTACCCCTTGGCTATGACCGGGGTGTTCAACTCCTATCGGACGACTCGGTTCTGCATCTACATTTTCAACGGCGGGAACGCCTCCACCACCCCCGACTCGTTCCTGCAGCAGGTCATCGAGTTCCGCGACCCCATCGAGGACTTCCAGTTGACCGTCCCCGGCACGACCGAGCCGACGATCCCCAAGGCCACCATGGCCGGACGCACGGACTCCCTGGCAGCGCAGACTGCGACGTTCCTCGAGCAGTCCAACGCCTGCCCGGCGGCACCGAACGGCAGCAAGGCGGTCCAGGCCAACCTCACCCTGACGTTCCCGGCGCCCGCCAAGCGCGTGTTCAGCAGCATCGCCGTGTTCAAGGGGGGCGCGGGCTTCTGGCGGGCGTGCTCCTACGCGAACCTGGCTGCAGGCCCGCGACTGGTGTCCACCTCGACGTTCACCATCACCCCGGCGGGTGGCTGGGATCTGCGCCGCGACGACTTGCGCAAACCCCGCAGCACGATCAAGCCCAAGAAGAGCACGGTGAAACTGGGCACCGCAGGATGCCCCGCCGCGTGCGACATCGCCATCACGGTGAAGAACAAGGGGAAGACGATCGGTAAGGACACCGCTTCGCTGGACTCCGCCGGGGATGTGGCCATCTCGGCGGACCTCACCAAGCGCGGCCGCAGTGCCCTGGCAGATGCCCGGGACACCGGGCGCAAGTTGCCCGTCACCGTCACCCTCAAGACCGACTTTGGCGGCGCGAAGGACAAGACGTCGGCGCGGTACAAGCTCCGGTAGGGGCGGCCCGGGGTCGCCCACCATCAGGTGGACCGGGGCACACCTGGTGCTCCCGCAGGAACGTGGCGACCCGCGCGTGGTGCGCGCCGTGCGTGCCCAGGTCGTGTGCCTCATCCCAACGGACGTCGAACTCATCCCACTGCACGATGCTGCCGTCACGCACGGTCGCCACCGCGACGGTCCGGGCCTTGCCCCAGGTGTGACCCACCGCGCCTGACGGGTCCGTGGCCAGCGCGATCTTCACGGGCACGATCCTAGACGCGCCCACTGGTTGCGCACGGCAGGATGGACCCGTGGCCGCGGTGCACATCGGCGTCTCCGGGTGGAAGTACCCGCATTGGCGAGGCGACTTCTACCCGGCTGGTCTGCGCCAGACCGATGAATTGGCCTACCTCGCCCACCGGATGAACACCGCGGAGATCAACGGATCCTTCTACGCCCTGCAGAAGCCCGCGACCTACGCCTCTTGGCGGTCGGCCACGCCGGACGGTTTCGTGTTCGCCGTCAAAGGCGGTCGCTTCATCACCCATATGAAGAAACTGCAGGATCCGGAACCCGGCCTGGCCAACTTCTTCGCCTCCGGACCCCTTGCACTCGGCGAACGGCTCGGGCCGTTCCTGTGGCAGTTGCCCGCCGCCCTGCCGTTCGACGGACGCCGCCTCGAGCACTTCCTGCGCGCCCTGCCGCGTACCGGGGAGCAGGCCGCGGCCCTCGCCCGCCGGGCGGACAGGATCCCGGACCCGTACACCGATCCGGGTCCCATCGGCGCCCTGCGGCACGCGCTGGAACCCCGGCACGAGTCCTACCGCGACCCCGGTTGCCTCGCCCTGCTACGCGAATCCGGGGTCGCCCTCGTGCTCGCAGACACCGCGGGCACCTTCCCGGAGTTCGACGAACCCACTGCGGACTTCATCTACGCGCGCCTGCACGGACCGGACCGGCTTTACCACGGCACCTACCGGCCAGAACGCATCGACCAGTGGGCCGCCCGGGTGCGTCACTGGGTGGGGGACGGCCGCGACGTGTACGTCTACTTCGACAACGACGCCGACGGTGCGGCGCCCTGGGACGCGATGGCCCTCGCCGAGGCGGTATGACGCTGACTCATCCGATCAGTGGGGTGAACCCGCGCCCCGCCAAAGCGGTTAGTGATACGTACATCGGGGAGCGAAAAAGACAGTCCGTTTCACTACCGGATATCCGTATCACTAACGCCTTCGCAACGGCCCCGGCGCGCGACTACATCTCCTCGTGCGTGTCGGGGTCACCGCCGAACAACCGCCCGTCGGGCTCCGCCAGCCCGGAGATCGCCGCGACCTCCTCGTCAGTGAGCTCGAAGCCGAACACGCCCAAGTTCTCGCGCTGTCGCTGCGGGTCCGCTGATTTCGGGATCGGCAACGACCCGATCTGCAGGTGCCAGCGCAGGATCACCTGACCGGGGGTGACTCCCAACCGGCCCGCGGGACCAATCACCACGTCTTCGTCCAGCGGCGCGCGGGCCTTACCCATCGGACTCCACGCCTCGGTCACGATGCCCAACTCGTCATGTACCTGGCGCATGTGCGCCTGAGGGAAACGCGGATGCAGTTCGATCTGGTTGACCGCGGGGGTCACCCCGGACGCTTCGATGATGCGGTGCAGGTGCTCGGCGCTGAAGTTGGAGACACCGATGGAACGCACCAGGCCCTGCTCGCGCAGGTCGACCAGCGCCTGCCAGGCCTGTGCGTACTTGTCGATCCGCGGGTTCGGCCAGTGGATGAGGTGCAAGTCGATGTAGTCCAGCCCGAGACGGGACAAGGACCCCCTGACCGAGGCGATCGCGTCGTCGTACGCGTGATCGCGGCCGGGCAACTTGCTTGTGACCTGGATCTGTTCCCGGGGGATCCCCGAGCGCCGGACCGCCTCGCCGACCTCCGCCTCGTTGCGGTAGTTCACCGCCGTGTCGATGAGACGGTAGCCCGCCTGCAGTGCGGTGCCGATCGCCGCAACGGCCTCTTCGCCCTTGAGCGGGTACGTGCCGAACCCGATCGCGGGCAGAAGGTTTCCGTCGTTGAGGGTGCGTGTGGTCTGCATGGGGACCACTCTGGCAGTCGAGCGGGCTATCCACACCGACCATTACGGCAGTACCCTGAAAGTGCCTTCCCACGGGCTGGGTGTGGGGGGTTCGGCGACCGGCAGGAGGTGACTCGGTGACCGACGCATCGTTCTTCCTGCGCGATGCCGAGACTTCCCTGCGGATGCTCGTGGAGAACGCCTCCGACATCCTCTGGATCAACGGTCCCGACGGCACCTGCGAGTGGGTGTCCCCATCAGTGCAGACTGCCCTCGGATACGACCCGACGACCCTGGTCGGGACGCGGACATCCATCATCCACCCCGACGATCGGGACGCCGCCACATTGGCCATCCAGAAGGCCATGGACCGCCACGAGACCAACCAGCGTGCCCAGGTCCGGGTCCTCACCGCCGATGGCGACACCCGCTGGATGGACCTGTCCACCGACCTGTGGTGGACGCCTGAGAACCGACTGCTGCGCACGGTGAGTTCGATGCGCGACATCACCGCCCAGAAACTGGCCGAGGCCGCGCTCGCGGAATCGGAGCGCAGACACCGGACACTGGCCGAGAACCTCACGGAGGTGGCCAGCCGCACCACGGTTGACGGCACCATCCAGTGGGTGTCGCCCTCGGTGCGGGAGGTCCTGGGATGGGAGGCCAGCGACGTGGTCGGGCGGGCGCTCTGGGACCTCGTACACCCCGACGACTACCACACGGTCCGGGAAGCCCGCCGGCACCTGGCGGAGGACGGAACGTGTTCGATGGTCGTCCGACTCGGCACCCACAGCGGTGACCATCGGTGGATCGAGTTGCGATTGACCCGGATCGATGACGAAGGCCACCAGGCACTGGTCGGCACGTGGACGGACGTCGATGCCGAGCACCGGGCGGTGGAGCAGTTGGCAGCCGGCGAACAGCAGTTCCGCGGCGCTATGCAAGCCGCCTCGACCGGCATGTGCCTCGTGGCTCCGGACGGCGCCTTCCTTGCCGTGAACCCCGCACTGTGCCAGTTGCTCGATCGTGACGAGGAGGCCCTCACCTCGAGCACGTGGCAGGAGTTGACCCATCCCGACGACGTGGCGGCCGACGCGGCCCTGGTCCAGGAGATGCTTGACGGACAGCGGGATTCCTACCGACTGCTGAAACGCTACCTGCGCCCCGACGGCAAGATCATTTGGGGCGACCTCTCGGTGTCCTGTGTGCGCGACGCTGACGGCAGTGTCCGTCACTTCGTCTCCCAGATCACCGACCTCACCGCCCGTGTCGAGGCCGAGCAGAAGCAGGCTGAGGCCGAGGAGCACTACCGGGTGGTGGCGGAGTATGCCAGCGACTTCGTGATGCGACTGGATGCCGACAATCGCATCGTCTGGGCATCCCCCACGATCCGGAAGCGTCTCGGTCACCTGCCCGCGGACATGATCGGGCCGCTCCAGGTGGATCTGATGCACCCCCAGGACCAGTGGAAGGTGCAGGCGGCCATAGGCGCGTTGCGTTCCGGATCGGACGTCGTCTCCCAGGACGCCAGACTGCGCCACCGGGACGGCACGTACACCTGGTGGAACTTCACCGCCCGGCGGGCCGAGGATGCCTCCGATCCGACCATCGTGGTGTCCTTCCACGACATCGACAGCGAGGTGCGCGCCCGTGCGGCCCTCAAGGCCTCGGAGGAGCGCTACCAGGCACTGCTGCAGAACATCCAGGACATCGTGGTCGCCACCGATCCGAAAGGACTGATCACGTTCGCCTCACCCGCCGTCACCGAACTGCTGGGCTGGGAGGCGGACGAATTGGTGGGCGTGCCGGTCCTGAGCCTGGTACATCCCGAGGATCGGGAATCGGTGACGCAGGTGCGGGAGGACGAGTCCGCCCCGTACCTCGCGCGCGTGCGCCGCCAGGACGGCACGTATGTCTGGCTACAGGCCAAGCGAAAGACGCTGCGCAGCGACGATGGCACCGTCATGGGCGGCGTGGCGGTGTGGCGCGATGCCATGGACCTGGTCGACCGGGAGAACGCTCGGACCCGGGAGGCTGCCCGGTTGACCGCGATCACCGACAACATCGCGGACCTCGTCCTGCGACTGAACCACGGCGTCGTGCAATGGGCCTCACCGTCGATCGCCAGTTACCTGGGCGGGACAGCGGAGCAGTGGGTGGGATTCAACATGCGTGAACTCGTCCACCCCGATGACCAGGCGGTCATCGATGACGTGGACTCCCGGCTGCCCACCGAGCACTCCGCCAAGTTGCGCATCCGCATCCGGGACCCGCGGCACGTGTACCACTGGTTCGAAGCCGTGGCGAGCATGCCGTCGCCGGCCACCTCCGACGACATCATCGTGTCCCTGCGCCTCGTGGACGACGAGGTGGCTCACGAGGCCGACCTCGTGCGGATGGCGGGCACAGACAGCCTGACCGGGTTGCCCAACCGCCGGGAGTTGCACCATCAGGTCAGCCACATCCTGCAGCGCCGGCGGCGGGGGAACCGGACCGCCATCCTGTTCTGCGATGTCGACAACCTCAAGCAGATCAACGACCAGCACGGCCATCAGGTCGGCGACGCCGTGCTGGTCGTCGTTGCCGACCGGATCCGGCGGCTGGTCCGCGCCGAGGATGTCGCCGCGCGCATCGGCGGCGACGAACTCGTCGTGGTGCTGACCGGGCTGCACACGCTTCGTCAGGCCGAACAGATCGCGGAGAAGGTCCGGGCCGCCGTCGCCGCCCCCCTTGTTCTGCCACGTGTCGGCCAGATCCCTGTCACCGTCAGCGTGGGGGTGGCCCTGGCGCGGCCGCACGAGGATGTGGACCACCTGCTCGGGCGGGCAGATGCGGCGATGTACACGGCCAAACAAGCCGGCCGCAACCGCGTCGCGTCGGATTGAGACGCCGGGCGTCAGCCGGCGTTCTCCTCCGCCAACAGCTGGGCCTTGGCCTGCGCGAGCCGTTCCTTCTCCTCGTCCGGAACCGTCGGATACGCCAACGGCAGGTCCTTGATGGTCGTCGTGATGATGTCAGACACCGCCGCCCGCATGGCCCACTTCCGGTCGGCGGGGATCACGTACCACGGCGCCCACGGCGTGCTGGTGGCGTTGATGGCGTCCTCGAAGGCCGCCATGTAGTCGTCCCAGAACCCACGCTCCACGATGTCCCCGGAGCTGAACTTCCAGTTCTTGTCCGGCTCCTCGAGGCGCTCCAGGAACCGTGCCCGCTGCTCCTCCTTGGAGACGTTGAGGAAGAACTTGAGGATCGTGGTGCCGTTGCGGGCGAGGTGCTGCTCGAAGTTGTTGATGTCCTCGTAGCGGTGCTTCCAGATGTCCTTGTGCACGTTCTCGGCCGGCAGGTCCGCACGTTCCAGGATCTCCGGGTGCACCTTCACGACCAGCACTTCCTCGTAGTACGAACGGTTGAAGATCCCGATCATTCCCCGGGCGGGCAGGGCCATCGAGTACCGCCACAGGTAGTTGTGCGAAAGTTCCGTGGCGCTGGGGACCTTGAACGACGAGACCGTGCAGCCCTGCGGGTTGACCCCGGACATCACGTGCCGGATCGTGCCGTCCTTGCCGGCGGCGTCCATGGCCTGGAAGACGATGAGGACACTGTGGCTGCCGTCGGCGTAGAGCAGTTCCTGCGCCTCCGCGAGCTCCCGGCGGTTCTCCTCGAGCATCGCCTCCGCGCGCTTCTTCCGCTCTCCCTTGTCGAGGTCCTTGACCGCTTCGGGCAGCCAGTCCGCACTGTGGTCACGGATGCGGAACTTCTCCCCCGGCTCGATCTTGAGTTGGTCGAGTGTCTTCTTCGCCATCGGCATGGTGGACTCCTACCTCTCGGCCACGGCTTTGAGCTGCTGCAGGGACGCCTCGATGTTGCGCTGGTTGTGCGGCGCCCGCGGACCCGGGATGAGCACGCTGCCGATCCAGGTGATCGGCTTGCCCAGCGGACCCTCCCGCCGATCCACCCACGTCTCGGTGACACGACAGCCGGTCGCGGTCGGCTCCAATTCGTACGTCCAGCGCGAGACCGGCATCGGCGGGAAGTCGACGTCGAAGACGAACCGCTTGCCGGGCTCGGCCTCCCGCACGGTGCAGTAAGTGAACCAGCGCCAGATGCCTTTCCGGTTGAACCCCCAGAACGTGTCGCCGGCCTTCGGGGCGGGTGAGGCCCGGCGGGCACCGGTCGCCTCCGGGGACCACTCACCCACGCGGCTCACATCCGCCACCAGTTCGTACACCTCCTCCGGCGGGGCCTCGATCTCGATGCTGGCGCGAGCGCTGCGCTGATCCGGAGGTGCTGCCATACCAGGAAGCCTAGGGCTACACGCGGACCAGCGTCTTGCCGACGTTGGCACCTGAGAACAGGTCCTGCAGGGCCGCAGGTGCCGAGTCGAGTCCGTCGCGCACATAGGTCTTGGACACCAGTCGCCCCTCCCGCAACCAGCCACCCATGACCTGGGTCGCCTCCGCGGCTCGGTCCATGTGGTCGAGGATGATGAAGCCTTTGAGCAGCGCCCGGCGGGGGATCGCGTTGATCAGGTTGGCCGGCCCCGGTGCCGGGCGGTCGGTGTCGTACTGCGAGATCGCCCCGCACAGGATGATCCGCGCGTGGTCGTTGATGCGGGCCAGCACCTGGTTGAGGGTCTCGCCGCCGACATTGTCGAAGTAGACGTCGATGCCGCCCGGGCAGGTGCGCGACAGTCCCGCCCCGATGTCCTCGGCGCGGTAGTCGATGCACTCGTCGAAACCGAGTTCATCGACCACCCAGCGGCACTTCTCCGGCGACCCGGCCAGGCCCACCACCCGCGCACCCATGATCTTGGCGATCTGGCCGGCGATCGAGCCGACCCCGCCGGCGGCCCCCGAGACCACCACGGTCTCCCCCGGTTGCGGCTTTCCGATGTCCTGCAGACCCACGTAGGCCGTGAGGCCGGTCACCCCGAACACGCTCAGCGCCTGCTCGTAGGTGACACCCTCGGGGATCGGTACCCCGCCGTCGAGTACGGCGTGGGTCTGCCAGCCCGGCATGCCGAACACTCGCGTACCCACGGGGAACCGTTCGTTGCGCGACTCGATGACTTCGCCGGCTCCGGCGCTGCGGATGACCTCGCCGATGCCGATCTTCGGCAGGTAGGTGTCGTAGGACAACCATCCGCGGATCGTCGGATCGATGGACAGGTACTCGACGTCCACGAGGACCTGCCCCTCGGCCAGCGGCGGCAGTTCCACCTCGTCGGTCCCGAAGTCCGTGAGCTCGACCTTGTTCTGCGGACGGGAGGACAGGGTGATGCGGCGCGAGGTGACCATGGCTGCACGATACTTTGGTGCCGCTATGAACCTCAGTCTCGCCTTCCTCATCGCCGTGGTCTTCGGCGCTCTGCTCGGTCTGGTCATGCGCCAGCTGATGGGCAACCGGGTGCGGCTCGGCTGGGCTGAGGCGGCGCTGTCGGGGATCCTGGGTGCGGTCTTCGGGGCGCTGGTGATGTCGATGTTGCGCGGGGGCTACTACCGCGAGCACCTGCTCGGGATGTTCGTGGCCTCAGCGATCAGCACCGTGGTGGTCATGCTCCTGGTCGGTTACTTCAGCCGGCAGCCGCGGCCCACGGCCGCGGAGTTGGTCGCCGCGGGGGAGAGCGCCCGGGTGGAGTTCAAGTCGACGGCACGGTGCAACCTGCACACCGGACAGCGCGACGACAAGATCGAGATGGTGATCGCCAAGACGGTCGCCGCGCTGGCGAACTCCGGCGGCGGCGACCTGCTCATCGGGGTGGACGACGACGGCAATGCCCTCGGCCTGGACGAGGACCTCAAGTTCATGAAGAACCCGGACGTGGACCGCTATGAGCTGTGGCTGCGAGACCACTTGAGCAAGACCCTCGGCGCCACCGCCAGCGCCAACGTGCAGGTGGGGTTCCCACGGCTCGACGACCGGCCGGTGTGCCATGTTCGCGTGCTCGGCGCGGCACGGCCCGTGTTCCTGTCACCGGGTAAGGGCCAACCGGTGCAGATGTGGGTTCGGGTGGGCAATTCCACACGGCAACTCGGCGTCGACGAGGCGCTCAGCTACGCGGCGGACCACTGGGGCCGCCGCCGGCTGCGCTGAGCCGGGGCGCCATCGTCACGACCAGGTCACTCCCCGGTGAACCGCGCCTCCCGGCGCTCCAGGAAACTCTGCACACCCTCCATGGCGTCCTTCGAGGCCAAGATCCGTGGCAGCACCTGCGTCAAGTGCTCGCGCGCGGCATCCTCGCCCCGGTCCCGAGCGATCCGGGCATTGGCCAGCGTCTCCTGGACCCCCAGCGGCGCCTGCTTGGCGATGGTCTCGGCGATGGCCACAGCGCGGTCGAGTTGCGTGCCAGGCGCCACGACCTCCTGTACCAGCCCGATCCGGTGGGCCTCTTCGGCGCCGAACTCGTCGGCGGTCAGCAGGAACCGCATCGCATTGCCCCACCCGAGTTGGGCGCTGGCGCGCAGCGTGGCCCCGCCGAACGGGATGATCCCGCGCCCGATCTCCAACTGCCGGAATCGCACGTCGTCGGCGGCGATCACGATGTCGCTGGCCAGCGCGAGTTCGATGCTCAACGTGTACGCGATGCCCTGCATGGCCACCACGACCGGCTTCGGCACCGGCGCGGCCCACATTCCGAACGGGTCGTACTGGTAGCTACCCGCCAGCGCCGCGGGGCCGGTCTCCGCGACCTTCGCGCCCACCTCGGCGAGGTCCAGACCCGCGCTGAAGTGCTCACCGAACGCGTGCACCACGCCCACCCGCAACTGCGGATCGTTGCCCAGCTCCTCGTACGCCGCCGCGAACTGCTCGATGAGTTCGAGGTCGAACGCGTTGCGCTTCTCCGGACGGTTGATCCCGATGAGCAACACGTGTCCGCGCCGCTCCACCTCCACCTTCATGCCCGGGCTCCTCTCTCGATGATCTGCCGCAGGACCGACATGTCGACGGCCCGCAGGTCCTTGATGTAGAGGCACCCTTTGCCGGTGCTGTGCGGGCCGAGGTCCGCCAGCAGTTCCGACTCGACCGCTCCTGGCACGTACAGGGCCAACGCTGCCTTGCGCGGGGAGAACCCCACGCGGAACCAGGGGTGGGTGCCAGTCGTGTTGGTGTACTCGCCGTCGCCGAAGCCGAGGATCGAGCCACCCCACATGACAGGCGAGGCACCTGTCACCTCGGCCATGATCCGCGCGAGGTCCTCCGCGTCCTCGCGGCGGCGCACATCGGTCACGCCGGCCAGGAAGTCGCCGGGGTCGCCCGGCTTCGCCACCGTCTTCATGGCCCTAACCTACGCTGAGGCGCGTGGGCACCCGGCGGACATGGCAGATCGCGCTGGCCGCTGCGCTGCTGGTGCAGATGTGGGCGCTCTACGTGCCGCGCCCACCGTCGGTCGACACCGGACTGCCGCTGGACAAGGTGGTGCACTTCGCCCTGTTCGCCGCGGTCACCTGGTTGGGGATCCGCGCTGGACTGTCCCCGCACTGGGTGGTCGGCCTGATGCTCGCGCAGGCCGTCCTCAGCGAGACGGTTCAGCAGTTGTGGCTGTCCGAACGCGGCGGGGACGTCCTGGATGTCGCAGCGGACGTGGCCGGCATTGCCGCCGGGTGGTGGCTGGCGAGACGTGCCCCGCAACCCGCCCGAGACTACTGACCCCGCATCCGCCGCATCTCGTCGGAGATCTCCTGCTCCGACGGTTGCCTGCTCTGCGGGCCGAACGTTCCCCACAGGATGAACAGAGCCGCGATACCCATGCCGAACATCGCCCATGCCGGCCAGAAGTACCCGCCACCGGACAGTGCCCAGATCGCCGTGAGCAGGATCGAGACGATGACGAAGATCCCGACCGTGCTGATCGCGTTGCGCTTGTCCTTGATGCGCTTGACCGCGGCCGCGCGCAGTTGATCGTCGTTGCTCATACTGGCCAGGCTAGACCGCTTGGACCGCGGTTGGACAGGTCAGCGGACCTGCCAGGAACGCAGCGTCATGCCCGCATCCCGCAGCCGTTCGACCAGCGCGTCGCCCATGGCGCTCGCGGGGGTGAGCACCCCGCCGGGCCCTTCGGTGGTCGCCAGGCACAAACCGGCCTCGGACAGCATGCGCGAGGTTGCGGCATAACCCGGGTCACCTTTGCCGATGACCTCCGCAGCGTGGACCGCGCCGTCTACGGCAGTGGTGCGGAACTCGATGCGGAAGCCGCCCTTCTCCCGGGCCTCTTGGCCTGGGCCCTCCCCGGGATCGGGGAGGAAGCGGGAGATCACCGCTCGGGCCGGCCCGACGGACAGTGCCGCCATCCCTGCGGTGGTCGCCGCGGCCAAAGCGGTGGCACGCGCCCGGCCGCCGAACCCGGGCCCGGTCGCGACCACCTCCTTGTATGTGAAGTCGCCGCCGTAACGCTCGCCGAGCAGGAAGTTGGACCGGCGCACCACGCGGGTGTTGATCGCGGCCATCACGAACGGCCCGGTCCACGAGTCGAGCACGGGTTCGTAGTGCACCCAGATCTGGTCCCCGGCGTCGGGCCCCCGGCGCCCCGGGGTCAGCGCGTAGGGGTCCTCCATGATCCGTCGCAGCGAGGGGTCCTCCGTTGCCGCCTCCATCTGGCCGATCCCGCTGGCGATCGTGCCACCGCTGAAACCGCCGCTGGCCCACCTCACGGCCATGATCGTCTCGCCCATGGGTCCGCCCACCGCTTCGTGCAGCAGGTACACCCCGAGGTCCGAGGGGATCGAGTCGAAGCCGCTGGCGTGAACGATGCGGGCACCCGACTTCTTCGCGACGGCGTCGTACCGGTCGATGCTCTCCCGCATGAAGAGCACCTCCCCGGCCAGGTCGGCGTAATGTGTGCCCGCCTTCGCGCACGCCTCCACCAGTGGCAGGCCGTACTTCCAGTACGGACCGACGGTGGTGACGATCGCGGTGGTGGACTTCGCCACCTTCAGCAGTGCCTTAGGGTCGGCGGCGTCGGCCACGAGGAGGGGCCAGTCGACGCCGATCTCGTCACGCACCGACTCCAGTTTCCATCGGGAGCGCCCGGCCAGGGCGACCCGCTGCGGGCCACCCCGGCCGGCGAGGTATTCCGCCACGAGCCTGCCGGTGAAACCGGTGGCCCCGTACACAACGAGGTCGTAGTCGCGCATGGCCCCTACGGTACGGGGCGGGCCAGGACGTAATCGGACTCGACCGACGGTCCGACCCGGAAGGTGCGGCGACCGACGATGGTGAACCCGGACTTCTCGTAGAACCGCAGCGCCCGGGCATTCTCCACGTTGGTGCCCAGCCACATCCAGTCGTGACCGGCCTGCGCCGCCAGGTCCAGGCTTATGCTCATGAGGTTCGCCGCGACCCCGGACGCGTGCCGGTCGGCGTCGACGTAGATGCGCCGCAGTTCAGCCGGCTTGCGCCAATCGTTGTCGATGGGGGGCGGATCGCCGGCGATCATCGCGTATCCGCACACCTCACCCGGCGCGGCGTCGACGACGAGGAACGTGGCCGTGGCCATGAGTTCGCGGAAGCGCGCGGGGCTGAGCTCGTCGCGAATGTGCGCCTCGATGGCCTCCGCGGTGGTGCTCGGCGGGCAGGCGAGCGGGAAGGTCCGCGCGGCGAGGCGGGCGATGGCCTCCACATCCTGAACCGTGGCGACGCGTGGCATGTGACCAGCGTACGGAGACCGGCTCGATGACCCGAGTGCTGCGTTGTTTCCCGAGTGTCGTGCTGTGACCGATTCCAGGCCCCGAAACTGGTAACAGCACAGCAGTCGCGAAACAACGCGGCACTCGCGGCCGGACCGTTCCGCCTGCGGCTACAGGACCGGCCCCGTCGCCAGGCCGAGGACGGGATCCGCGCCGAGGCCGTACTTGTTGTGCACCTGCACTTGATAGCAGTACGGCACCAGCCCCTGACGACTCCCCGCCCACCGGCCGCGTGCAGCACGCACCCGCGCGCCACCGACCAGCGCGGCGGCGACGTCGCCCTCGCATCGGCTGCGCTCGTAAACCTCCACAGTCACGTAACTGCCGGGCCGCAGACCCGCCGGCACCCGCCACGTCACCCTGACCGGATCACCCGAGCGGAACCTCACGTCGAGCAACTGCGGCGGCCTCGGCTCCCGCAGGCAGTACTGGCGACGCGGCTGCCGCGGCCCGCCACCGTAGAGGTGGATCGCGCCCCGCCGGTCGTCGGTGGCCAGCCACGCACAGTCGTACAGCCACGGCTCCGGCGGCTTGGGGCAATACGTGAGCAGCGGCGTCGACATCAGCCGGCAGTTGCGCGACTGCACATGCCCGAGCCCGAGGACGTGGCCGAACTCGTGGGCCAGCACCTGAGCGGCAAAAACCCGCAGCCCGGGCCGCAGGGGCTTGAACATCAGCCGGTTCACCTTCACGAACGCCCCCGGCCGCTGGCCGATCGTGGCGAGGCCGGCGGCGTTGCCGAGATCACCGTAGCCGACGACTACCTGCGCCCGGGGGCGCTCGACCTCGCGGAAGCGGATCTTCGCCCCGGAGGAGTTCCAGGTACGCACGGCCCTGCGGATGCTCCAGTTCCAGGACTTCGGCAGGGTGTCGTGGTAGCGGATAGTGTCACCGGGCCAGCGCGGCCCGGGCGCCTGGTACGCCCCGGCCGGACTCACCGGGACGGTCAACGCCCCGGCCAGCGCCACGGTGAGCAGCCAGCGTCGCACCTCATCGAGGGTACTAGCCCAGGAACGTCGCCAGGAGTTGATCAGCGGCCACCGCCGGCGGCAACTCCCCGGCGAGAACCGACGCCTCCACCTGCTCCAAGCGCGCGGCGACTTTCGGCGAATCGCGGAACTGGTCCAGCAGCCGGTCGCCGATCAGCGACCACATCCACCCGATCTGCTGTCGCTGCCGACGGGCCTGGCGCTCCCCGGTCGCCGTGAGTCTGTCCCGGTGGGCGACGATCTGCTCCCAGATCTCGGGCAGCCCGTCGTCGGTCAGAGCCGAGCACGTCATCACCGGCGGCGTCCAGTTCGGCGAGGCCGGGGTCATGAGGTGGATCGCCCGGCGGTAGTCCGCGGCGGCCATCCGCGCGGCTTTGACATTGTCGCCGTCGGCCTTGTTCACAGCGATGAGGTCGGCCAGTTCGAGCACCCCGCGCTTGATCCCCTGCAGTTCGTCGCCCGCCCCGGCCAGCATCAGGACCACGAAGATGTCCACCATCTCCGACACTGTCGTCTCGCTCTGCCCGACGCCTACGGTCTCCACGAGCACCACGTCGAACCCGGCCGCCTCGCACAACAGGATGGACTCGCGGGTGGCCCGCGCGACCCCTCCCAGCGAGCCGCTGGCCGGCGAGGGACGGATGAACGCCGCCGGGTCGTTGGACAGCCGCTCCATGCGCGTCTTGTCGCCGAGGATCGCGCCGCCGGTGCGCGAACTGCTGGGATCCACCGCGAGCACCGCGACCCGGTGACCCGCCGCGGTGAGGTTGGTGCCGAACTGGTCGATGAAGGTCGACTTCCCCACCCCGGGCACGCCGGTCAGTCCCACCCGGTCGGCCCCGCCGGTCTCCGGCATGAGCATGGTGAGCAGATCCGCGGCGGCTTCGCGGTGATCGGGTCGTCGGCTCTCGACCAGCGTGATGGCACGCGCGAGCCACATGGTGTTGCCACTGCGGACGAGATCCGCAAGCTCGGCCGGCGCCGGCAGCGGCTGCTTCATGGATTCAATTGCTCCAACAGCCCCTCGGCCGCCTCCGCGATCACG
>WBZT01000683.1_pt1 | contig 26569 bp, 39 predicted proteins | sample 5204241 | NCBI WGS metagenome assembly WBZT01 (sample SAMN12344358, study PRJNA552823) | activated sludge metagenome | biome: Activated sludge suspended growth; feature: Nitrification reactor; material: Wastewater; isolation source: activated sludge from nitrification reactor of wastewater... | reverse complement strand
CAGGAAATGATCGCGGTTGCCATGGCCGAAGGCTGGGCCACGGATGGAGCGCCAAAAGAAAAGGCATCCAAGCCACCAAGCACCAAGGCCCACAAGGCCGCGCCGGAGAACAAATGAGCTTCGTCCAACTGGCCGAGGCCAAGCTACACCTGCGCGTGGATGGCACCGATGAAGACGCCATGATTGGCCTCTACATCAACGCCGCAGAGCAGTCTGCGATGTCGCTGCTGGATCGTGGCGTGTACGTTGACGGCACCGCGCTGGGCGCGGCGAAAGCAGCAGCACCGGGTGGACTGGAGTCTGCATCAGCGGCCTACGACGCAGCGATTGAAGCGGCCCAGGCCATGACAGACGCTGCATTGCAGGCAGCAGCGACACAGGCGGCAGAAAACGCATGGTTGAAAGCATGCGTGACGCACCGGCAAACCATGGACGGCATGGTGGTGAATGAGGCCATCCGGGCGGCGGTGCTGCTGATTGTGGGCAGCCTGTACGCACAGCGCGAAGACGTGGTGGTAGGCGTGTCCGTGGCCCAGCTCCCGAATGGTGCCGAATGGCTTTTGGCGCCGTACAGGGTGTACGCATGATGCAAGCCGGACTCCTAAACCGCCGCGTCACATTGCAGGCCCCCGGCACGACTCAGGATGAGCTAGGCCAGCCCATCCCCGGCTGGACAGACGTAGCGGCGGTGTGGGCCGACATCCGCATGAAATCGGGCCTGGAAAGCATCAAGGCCGGTGCGCCGGTATCTGTGGTTCAGGCATCCATTCGCGTGCGCTACAGGGCCGGGATTACGGCTGGAATGCGCCTGACGCACAACCTGCAGGCGTTCAACATTGTTGCAGTGATGCCGGATGTTGGTGGGCGCGAGTTTGTGGACTTGGTTTGTGAAATCGTAGCGTAGGTCGTAAAATAGGCGAGCCCGCAAAGTGCGTCAACACAATGCGGGCTCTAACCAATCAGACTGTTGAGGAGTCGTCATGGCTGAGGCCAAATTCTACACATACGTCCATCGCCGGGCTGATACCGGCGTGATCTTCTACGTTGGCAAGGGCACAGGTCGCCGAGCCAGGTTCATTCTGAACCGCAATCCGTATTGGCAACACGTAGCTGCCAAGCATGGGTACGAGGTGGAGATAGTAGCTTACTTCTACGCCGAAGAAGACGCTTTCTCGCATGAGCGCGAAATGATTGCCGAGTTGCGACGCTCGGGTGTGAAGCTGGCCAATTTAACCGAGGGCGGCGAGGGAACTGTTGGGCGGCGGCACACAGCAGAAGCGCGGGCGAAGATTAGCGAGGCAGCGGCTGGCCGTAAAGTGAGTGATGCAACCAGAGAAAAACTTAGCATGGTGCATCAAGGTCGAGTGATGACGGCAGAACATCGCGCTAATTTGTCTGAGGCGAATCGGAGGCGGTTTTCGACCCCAGAAGGGCGCCAGAAGGCGCGCGAATGTCAACTAGGAAAAACCTTCTCTGAAGAGCATCGCGCAAAAATTAGTGCAGCGAAGAAGGGGAATTCCGCGAATCGTGGACGAGTTGCCACTCAGGAGGCAAAAGCTAGGATGTCTATTGCCCAAAGGGCTCGATGGAGCGACCCGGCTGAGCGCGTGCGCATGAGCGAGCGCCATAAAAGCAGATTTGGAAAGCAACTTGTTCTTGATATTTGAAGTGCTGAAAACGGCAGGCAAGGGCGATCTTCGGGTCGCCCTTTTTCTTTTCTGAGAGGTTTTTATGGGCATGGCTGTACGGATGAACGTCACCGCGTTCAAAGAGCAGCTGCGCGCCGAGTTGGATAAGCTCCACGCAGCCACCAGGCCAGCAGCGCAGGCAGGCGTGCAGATCATCTATGACCGTGCCCGCATCAATGCCCCGGTGTCTACGGCCGCGCACATGTTTCACGGCACGCACGCGGTCTACGGCCCGTATAGCCCCGGAAACTTGCGGGACTCCATCTATCAAGTTTTCAGCAAAGACAACTCGTTTAAGGACGTCAGCGTCTATCACGTCAGCTGGAACAAGGACGAAGCCCCCTACGGGTTCATGGTGGAGCTAGGGACAAGTAGGGCGCCGGCCCACTCGTTTATCAGCCGTTCGGTTGTCGAAACCCGCGCCCAGGTGCGAGAAGCCATCAAGACGCGCTATCTCGAAGAGGTCAACAAATGAGCATGGAAGGCGACCTCAACACGCTGCTGAAAACCAAGTGCCCGCGAGTGTTCCCCGATGTGGCTCCATCCGGCACCACGTTGCCCTATGTCACATGGCAGGGCATCGGCGGCGAATCGGTGGGCTTTGTGGACAACACCGCAGCCGACAAGCGCAACACGCTCATGCAGGTGAACGTGTGGGCATCAACCAGGCTGCAGGCCCTGCAAATGGCCCGCGAGATTGAAGACGCCATGCGTGCCAGTGCTGCATTCGTGGCCTCGCCCTTGGGTGAGCCGCTATCCACATACGAGCCTGACGTTCCGGTGTACGGGACGCTGCAGCGATTTTCTATCTGGGCCGCGCGATAGCCCACTGAATTAGGCGAAAGCCAACCAAGCAAGCCCCTCCTGGGAAACCGGGCGGGGCTTTTTCGTTGCCCGATGAGGGCGCAACCAGCCGCAGCAATGCGGTTTTTTTTCGTCCAAAGAAAGGGCCAAATCATGGCACTGTATTTCCCCGAGGGCTCAAGCCAGCAGTTCTCGCAGACGTTCGCGTCTGCAAAGACCATCACCGCGATCACCAACGCCAATCCGGCGGTTGCAACTTGCACGGCCCACGGCTATGCGACCAACGACGAAATCTTGCTCACTTCCGGCTGGGAAGACGCGACGGATTCCGTTTACAAGGTCACTGTCATTGACGCTAACAGCTTCAGTATTCAGGGCCTGGACACCAGCAACACCGGCTATTTCCCGGCTGGCACTGGCACCGGCACTGCACAGAAGATCAGCGGTTGGACGGCCATCCCGCAAGTGATGACCATCAGCGGCTCTGGTGGTGACGCCCGGTTTACGGACGTTCAGCTCCTGGCAAAGCGCAACAGCCTGAAGATTCCCACCGGCTTCAACGCAACCAGCATCACGCTTTCCCTGGCGCACGACCCATCGCAAGCCAATTACGTGACCATGGTTGGCATTTCCCGCAATCTGTCCAAAGTGGCCTTCAAACAGGTCATTTCTGGCGGCGCTGTGACCTATGGCTACGGCTACATGAGCGTTTCGGAAATGCCCAAGCTCAATAGCAATCAGGTGAACACGGTTGATGCCGCCATCACCGTGCTGGGCCGCTCCATCTCCTACTGATCCACGGCGAAAGCCACTCCTAGCACCTACCCGGCTCGCTTCGTCCTTCGCAGGGCGGGCGGGCTGGGCAAGGGCACTTCGTCACCCTGCGAAAGTAATCAACCATGGCAACCAAAATCAAGCTGGGCAACCGCCCCAAGAACTTCAAGCGCATCGTCACATTCGACATGCTGGAAGGCGGCAAAGGCTCCATTGAATGCGTGTTCCGCTATCGCACCCGCTCGGAATTTGGCGTATTCATCGACAAGCTCATTGAAGCCGCTGGCGCGAAAGACAAGCCCGAAGGCGACAAGTTCAGCATGGCCGAACTCATGGAAAAGACGGCAGGCCAAAACGCCGAATACATCCTCGACGTTCTGGAAAGCTGGAACCTCGATGAAGACCTGAACAAGTCCAACGCGCAGCAACTGGCCGACGAACTGCCAGCCGCAGCTGCAGCAATCATGGAGACCTACCGCACCGCCTGCGTGGAAGGCCGCCTGGGAAACTGAGGGCGGCAGCAGCCGCGCTGTACGAGAAGGACGAAGGCCCACCGGCAAACCCCTTCTTAGCGGCGCTGGCTGCGCGCGGCGGCGAGAGGGTTGTGGAGGTCTGGCCAGACAACCATGCCGCCTTCAACCTGTTCAACACCATCGGCACCCAGTGGCGCGTCGGCATGGGTGGCGCTACAGGGCTGGACTACGCCGCCGTTTACCCACTGCTCGACCGGGCGGCCAAAGACCCGCAAGAGTGGGACGAGATGTTTTCAGACATCCAAGTAATGGAGGGCGCGGCCCTCAAGCAAATGAGCGAGAACCGCTCAGACACATAGCCGCCTCCGGGTGGCTTTTCTATTCCCTGGCTCGCTTCGGCGGGCCTTTTTCATTTGGGCACTCATGACATCTGACCTGCGGATCCAGGGCGAGGTAGTCGTTAACTCGGAACAGGCGGAAGGCGCCTTCAACCGTGTCGGCGACAAGGCCACGCAGATGGCCAATGAGGTAGCCACGTCTGCGGGCAAGGCAGGCCAGTCCGTTGACAAGATCGGCGACGGCGCAGGCGCCAGTGCGGAGAAGTTCACACGCGCGGAAAGCCGCATTTCGGCATCCATCAAGCGCGCCACGAACGAGCTGGAATTGCTGGGCAAGACGGCATCGCAGCGCCTGGAATTCAACATTGCGGACAAGGGGCTTGACCCAAAGAAGTTCGAGCCCGCACTCCAGAAACTCCGCGAAGTCGAGGCGCAGGCTCAGGCTGCGCAACGCGCTGCATCTGGGTCGCTGGACAAGATGGGCATCAGCGCAGCCCAGACCGCCGCTGCATTGCGTGGGGTGCCTGCGCAGTTCACCGACATCATCACCAGCCTGCAGGGCGGCCAGGCGCCGCTTACCGTGTTCCTGCAGCAGGGCGGCCAGCTGAAGGACATGTTTGGCGGCGCTGGTGCTGCCGCGCGCGCGCTGGGCGGTTACGTGCTGGGTCTAATCAACCCGTTCACCATCGCCGCTGCTGCGGTGGGTGCAATTGCGCTTGCCTATAACCAGGGCAGCAAGGAGCAGGATGCGTTCGTCAAATCCATCGTCACGACCGGCAACATCAGCGGCGTGACCGCTGGACAGCTCGGGCAATACGCCCGCGCCATTTCATCCGTTGCCGGTACCCAGTCAAAGGCCGCCGAAACGCTGGCGGCGTTCGTGGCCGAGGGTGTGCGCGGCGGCGCGATGCTTGAAAAATATGCTCAAACGGCGATCGAGTGGGAGAAGGCCACCGGCCAATCTGTCGCCAAGACGGCCGAGCAATTCGCCAGCTTGCAGAAAGACCCTCTGTCATCCGTGCTCAAACTCAACGAGGGCACGAACTTCCTGACTGAAAGCGTCTACAAGCAAATCAAAGCCCTCGATGAACAGGGCCGCTCTGCCGATGCGTCCAAGGTGGCCATGGACGCGCTCAACACGGCCATGGAGTCGCGCAGCAAGACGATTGAGCAAAACCTCGGCTACATCGAAAGCGCATGGCGCGGCATCACCTCCGCTGCAAAAAATGCGTGGGACGCCATGCTCAATGTTGGGCGCGCCGAAACCGGCGCCAGCCAGCTCGCCAGCCTGCGCGAGACGCTCGATCAACGCATGCAGCGCGGGCCCATCAACGACATGCCCAGCACGCGGGCAGCATGGGAAAAGGGCAATGAAGGGTTGCGCAAGCAAATTGAATTGCTGGCAGAGCAAGAGCGCATGCTTCGCCGTGGTGCCGAGGCCGAATCGGAGCGCAACAAACAGCTGGCCGCGCGAATTGAGTTTGACAAGGACGGCGAGCAATACCTGAGCAAGCGCGCGCGCATGGAGCGCGAGATTGCCAAGGCCACCAGCGATGCGGCAGCGGCTGGCGTTGGACAGGCCGAATTGGAGCAGCGCATCGCCAGCATTCGCGAAAAGTACGCCGAGAAAAACACCGAAGGCATGAAGGCCCAGCGCGCGGCGGCAAAGCTGTTGGCCGATGACTTGTCCGCGCTCGCCAAGATGGCCGGCCTGAGCCCCGACTTTTACAAGGAGTGGGAGAAGCTGGGAGACATGTTCAAGCGCGGCAAGCTGGACGTTGACGGGCTGACGCAAGCGCAGGCGAAGCTGCTCGAAAAACAACCCGTCATTGCCGCCGAAACCAAAGCCCAGGCCGAGGCGCAAAAGCAGGTCAATGCATCAATCGACGCATACCGCAGCGCGCTCCAGGCCGTTGCCAAAGAAGAAGCCACCCGCGTGGACGGCATCGCAAAAAGCAATGCCGACCTGCGCGAGCAAATCGCAACCATGGGCCTGACGAACCAGCAGATTCGCCAGCGCACCATCGAACTCAACCGCGCCACCATCGCCGAGAAAGAGCAGCAGCTCGCGCGCCTGCAAAGTGGCTTCACAACCACCCGCGAGCAGGCCGCACTGGAAGAAGAAATTCGGTTGCTGAAAGAGCGCAACGGCCTGTTGTCCGATCAGGGCGTCAAGGAGCAGTACGTCGCCGCGCAGCAAGAAATGGCGGGCATGTGGCAGTCCATCGACAGCACTGCCCACGATGTATTCGTCAACATCTTCGAGGACGGCGCTGGCACCTTCAAGCGGCTGGGGCAGACGCTGAAAGCGGCCCTGCTTGACATGCTCTACCAGATGACCGTCAAGCGATGGATCATCAACATCGGTGCGAGCATTGGCGGGGTTGCTGGTGTTGCTGGCTCGGCCATGGCCGGGCAGGACGGTGGCAGCGGCATTGGCAACTTGGCCGGCTCCGCCATCAACATGGCTGGTGGCAGCATCTTCGGTGCTGGCGGCCTGTCTGGCGCACTGATGGGTGGCGCTGGCTGGCTTACTGGTGCAACTACCTTCACCGGCGCGCTGGGTGCGGCCGGATCGCTGATCGGCACCGGCACCATGGGCGGTATCGCATCTGGCCTTGCCATGGGTGCCGGCGCGCTCGCGCCCATCCTCGGCCCATTGGCCCTGCTCGGCCTGAGCGGCGCGTTCTCGCGCAAACACGAGCAGCACAACTTGCAAGGCACCTTCGGCGGCGCCAGCGGGTTCGAGGGCAATTGGCACGACTACTACAAGGGCGGGCTGCTGCGCTCCAGCAAGACGGTGGACACGCCGCTGGACGCCGGCTTTCTGGGCGGCCTGCGCAGCGCGTGGAAGGCGCAGGAGCAGGCGGTCACGGATTACGCCAAGGCGTTGGGGTTGTCCACGGAAAAGATTGACGGCTTCACGTTTGCCATCAACCTGAAGCTGAAGGACATCGACGCCAAGGACGACAAGGCGTATCAGGCCGCCGTGATGGAGCGCGTTAACGAGGCGATCAAGTCGGGCAGCAACGAGATGGCGCAGCTGCTGATCGGCAGCTGGCAGACCACCATCGAGCAGGTGACCGAGGCCGTGCAAACCGGCTTTGGCGATGAAATAGGGTTTGAGCGGGTCACCAAGGACGTTGAGCGCCGGGTCTACGTCGAGAGCGAGTACACTCGCACTGGCGAGCAGGCCATCGACACGCTGACGCGGCTGGCCACCAGCTTGCAGACCGTCAATGCCAGCTTCGACACGCTGGGGCTGGCACTGATGGAAGCCAGCCTTGCCGGCGGCGACCTGGCCAGCAAGCTGATCGATGCCATTGGCGGCGGCGATGCGTTCTCGCAGCTCACGGCCACCTACTGGCAGCAGTTCTACAGCGAGGGCGAGCGGCAGGCCACCGTGCGCCGCCAGATCGAAGGCAAGCTGGGCGACATTGGCCTGGCCATGCCAGCCACGCGGGCAGAGTACCGCGCCATGGTGGAGGCGCTCGACCTCACCAGCGAGGCCGGGCGCACCGCGTTTGCCACCATGATGCAGCTGGCCGGCGCCTTTGCCGAAGTCACGCAGTCAGCCGAGGAGGCCGCGCAGGCGCAGGCGCAGGCGCTGCGCGAGAACACCGACCGCGCCTGGGAGGCGCTGCAACGGCTGTATCAGGCGCAGATCGACAACTGGCGCAAGTTGGCCAGCGAGGCGGATGGCATCTTCCGGCTGTCGCTCGATGCAGCGCGCAGGCTGCGCGGCGAGGTGGCGCAGACGGTGGCAAGCGATGCCGCCGCTGGCAATGCCTACATCGACAGCGCCCTGGCCGCCCTGCGCGCCACTGGCGCCCTGCCTGACCGTGAGGAGCTGTCGCGCGCCATCGATGCGGCGCGCGGCGGGCTGGACATGAGCCAGTACGGCACCGTGGCCGAGTACGAGCGCGACAAGCTGCTGCTTGCCGGCAAGCTGGGCGAGATTGCCGATGCGTCAGGCGTGCAGATGTCGTTCGCGGAGCAGCAGGTGGACTTGCTGGAGAAGCAAAACAATTACTGGCGCGACCAGATCGACCTGCTGCGTAAGACAGACCTGAGCATCACCAGCATTGACGATGGCGTCCGCTATCTTGTCGATGCAATGAAGGCTGAGCAGGCCGCCAAGGAAGCCGCTGAGCAGGCAGCCCAGGAGGCCGCTGAAGAAGCGGCCAGGAGGGCGATGCGCGGCGGCGGCGGTGGCCGGGGTGACTGGGGTGGGGGTGGCGGCGGTGGCGGTGAAATCCCGCTGCGCACCATTGACTGGGGCTCCGGCGAGTACTGGTACCCAGACGGATCAGGCGGACGGCTGTCCGAGGAAGAGCTGCGCTTCTTCAAGGACAGGCGCGACCACCCTGAACGGTACCCATTCCCGTTTTACGCTGCTGGCGGCTACTACCCGGGTGGCCTTGCCCTTGTGGGCGAGCAAGGGCCGGAGATCATCAACTTCCGGCAGCCGGGGCAGATCTACAACGCCAATCAGACCATGGCGCTTCTGGGTGGCGCGCAGAGTCAGGCTGAGCTGGTGGCTGAAGTGCGCGCCTTGCGTGCCGATGTGGCCATGCTGCGCCGTACCACGGAGCGCGGTGCGGCGGCGTCGGAGGGCACGCACAGCCTGCTCGATCGCGTGACGGCTGGCGGCAATGCCATGCTGACGGAGGCCGCATGAGTGACATTGGCATGCGCCGCACATTCGGCGTGCTGGATCGCGCCGATCTGGATGACCTGCACGTGGTGTCCATCAAGGGCGGCGATCCGCTGATCGACTTGCCAGAGTCGGAGGTCACTGCATGGGCGGCCGGGACTTTCGCGCTGGGCGATCAGCGCTCCTACGCGCCTACGCACGGCGTGTACACGTGCATCAAGGCGCACACCACGTCCGGCAGCAAGACCCCGGCCAACGACCCTGAGAACTGGCACTTCTTCAACGTCACCAGCCGCTGGCGGGCGTTTGACGCGTACCGCAACACCAAGACCATCGCCAATGACAAGCTGCGCATCGTGCTGCGCCCGCGCGTGCTTATCGACACGCTCGATCTCCAGGGCGTGCGCGCCACGCAGATCAGCATCACGGTGACCGATGGCCCGGGCGGGCCGACGGTGTTCCCGGAAACGGTCTACTCACTCGATGGCGTTGGGGTGGATGACTGGGAGCCGTTTTTCTACGGCACTGTCACGGTTGCCGACTCATTGTTTGTGACCGACATCGAGCTGTGCGCCGATCCCGTCATCACCATCGATCTTGATTACCCGGGCAACCAGGTAGAGCTGGGGCTTGTGCAGCTTGGCCGCTACGTGGAGCTGGGCTGGACAGAGTACAGCGCCGATATCGGAGTGCTGAGCTACAGCTACTACAAGGAGGCCGAGGACGGCACCTATGTGCTCAGGAAGCGCCCAGGAGCCGGCGACATGAACGTGAGCGTGTTTGTGGAGCCGGCCGACGCGATCAAGGTGGCCGCGATCATGGACAAGTTCGACGGCGTACCGACGCTGTGGATCGGGCACACCGACCCACAACACGCGCCGCTGCGCAAGACCGGGTTTTTTGAGGGCCGACTGACCTACAACAACTGGTGGCAGCGCACGCTGTCTGGAAGGATCAAAGGAGTCGTCTGACATGGCCATCTATACCGTCATCGCACCCACCCCCATCGACCCGCTGCCGCCCCTGCCGGTGCGTGGCGCACCCGACTGGTCGGCAAAGGCGCACGCCTATGTGGTCAAGCTCAAGGAGGACGTGCAGCCGCAGCAGAACAGCCTGTCGCTGAACGTCTGGAACAACGCCCTGGCGGCACAGGAGCAGGCCGACATCGCCAGCGCTGCCGCCACGGTGGCGCAGGGCGCGGCGCAGGCCGCTGTCGCCGCCGCTGGTGCCGTGCCGTGGCAGTCCGGTGGCAGCTACACGGCAGGCAGCTACCCGGCCACGCCGCCGTCGTGCGTGTATGACACCGCCGAGCCAAACATCACCTACCGCTGCAAGGTGACGCACAGCGGCGTGGCCACGGCCCCCGGGAGCGACACGACAAACTGGGTCAAGCTGGGCGAGACCTTGCTGACGTTGCGCGAGAAGAAGGTGGCCATGGCCGCCAACAACATCGACATGTCAGCTGGCGGCATCTTCACCAAGACCATCACAGCCAATACCACATTCACCGTCAGCAACGTGCCACCGTCAGGCACGGCTGGCAGCTTCGAGCTGCGGCTGACGAATGCCGGCAGCAAGACCATCACCTTCTGGCCTGGCTGCAAATGGTGGGGCGGTGTGGTGCCCGTGCTCACGGCTTCCGGCGTTGATCGCATCGGCGTGTCCACTGACGACGGCGGCACGACCTACTGGCTGCACCTGATCGGGCTGGACTGCAAATGAGCATCCCGAGCACCGTCCTGAGAGGCGCCGACCTGTACCACGACAGGCACTTTGCCATCGGCGTGAAGACGCTGCTGCAAAACGTGGGGTCGGGCGCCAGCATCACCGACAGGTCGCCGCTGGGGCTGACTATCACCAAGGTCGGCACCGTGAGCCAGATCACCAGCGGCGCGCTGTTCGGCATGCCTGGCTTTGGTTTCCCAAATCCGCCAGGCAGCACGGCACACTATGTGCGGACGTCCTACGACTCCGCCCTGAAGGTGCTGGGCGGTGCCTGGACAATGGAGGCGCGGTTTACGTTGAATGCGCTTCCTGGGTCTCCTATGGGCGGCGGCGGCCTGCCGTGGGGGTCTCTGGTGATGGGGCTGTGTGGTACGACATATGGCTCGTGGGACAGCAGCACCGGCCCGCACCTGCTGCTGATTGTGAGCAGTACCGGACAGCTACAGCTGCACTGGCGCACGTCGACAACATCGGCCAGTGCCAACTACCCAACCCTGCTGACCACATCCACCGAGTACTACGTGCGCTGCACGCACGATGGCAGCAGCACGCTGACCATCGAGGTCAACGGGTCGGCCAGCACGTTCTCGGTGTCGGCTGGCTCCATGGTGTCGCCGTCAAACAACCCGTGCGTCAGGTGTGGCACGCACAACGATGGCAACATCTCAGACCAGCAGTACCTGGCATTGCGTGGCACGGTGTGGGGCGTGCGCCTGACTGCTGGCGTGGTGCGCCCGCTGCTGCTGGCGCACAGAAGCATGCCGTTCCCAGTCAATCCTGGGGTGGCGAACGTGTACGTGCCCGGAGATGGATCAGGCGGCCCGCCGGCTGGTGGTGACCCGGCGGCGCCGAAAGGTCAGCATGTCGTCACCAGCCCTGGCACCTGGACCGTGCCCGAAGGGGTGGACAAGATCAGCATCGTCTGTGTGGGCATGCGCGCCAAGATAGGAGGCGTCACCGTAGTGCAGGCACAGGCCGGCGCCATGGTGGGCGATCACGTGGGAGAAGGCGGCGGTGGCGGCACTGGCGAGACCTACTACGAGCTGCACCCAAACCCTGACCAAGGTGGTGGTGGTGGTGGCGGCGCCTTCGGCGGCGGCGGCGCGCCGTATATCTGGGTGGCGTTCCAGTTCGACGGCGGCGGCGGCGGCGCGGGTGGCTATGGTGCAGCGGGTGGCAACGGCGGCGACACCAGCGACCGCCCGCTTGGCGCCGGCAAGGGCGGCCGCAATGGCGACTACTACAACCCAAGCGCCGTCAATGGTCAAGGCGTGAGCCTGCTGGGCATCACGCCCGGCGGCGGCACGCTGTACGGCGGCGGGCCAGCGACATCTGGCCAGCCAACCGGCAGCGCCGGGCACGCGCTGGCGTCGAAGAATGACGTTGCCGTGACATCCGGCGTCACCGTGACGTTCGAGAACGCGACGGGCGCCGGGTCAGGGACCAGGGCGGCGCGTGTGATGTGGGGCGCCGGCCGCAGCTACCCGTATGCCGCTCACGACTTTTTAGGGGGGTGAATGATCAGCTTGTGGATCGATAAAGATGGACGTCAAATGAGCGAGGCCGACATTCGAGCTTCGAACCCGTTGACGGTGTTCCCGCATCCGTTCGTGCCCGTTGAAGGGTACAAGCCAGTGCTTGATGACGATGCGCCGCTGCACGACGCCTTGACCCACGAGCTGCGATGGGGCGAGCCGCAGCCAGACGGCGATGGTGTGTGGCGCCGCGCCTGCGCCGTGGTGCCGCTGCCTGACGATGTGGCGGCTGCCAACCTGGAGGCGCGTCGCTTGTCGCGCGTGCCGCAGGTGGTCAGCCGCGCGCAACTCAAGCTGGCGCTGATTCGCGCTGGCCTGTGGCCGCGCTTGCTGGAGTGCGTGGCCGGCATTGCCGACGACGACGAGCGCGCCGCCGCCGAAGTGGCGCTGCACGATGCCACAGAGTACCGGCGTGACAGTCCGTTCGTGGCGCGATGTGCCGAATGCTTGGGGCTGAGCGAGCGCCAGCTCGACGACCTGTTCACCCTGGCCTCGATGGTGACGCTATGACTGCGCCGCTGATCCTGGCCATCGTCTGCGCCGTGCTGCTGGCACCATCGCTGCTGATCCTGGCCGCGCGCTTGCTTTCGGAAAGCCCGAAGGGCGTCATCGACGAGGTGATGGCGCTGGCCGATGTGTCGCTGCCTGACCGGCTGGCGGCGGTGACGTGCTTGCACGAAGCGCGCCGCGTTGAGCGCCGCACCTGGCTGTATGACGCCGCCGCGCCACTGGTGACGGCGGTCGCCCTGCTGCTTACCCCGCGCAGTGCCAACCACCTGCCGCGCTGGGCGCGCAAGTGGGACAACAACGTGTCCCTGAACGGCGACGGCGAAGGCGTGCTGCGCGATGGCCAATGGCTGACCCGGGGGCACGACATCGCATGGGATGCGCCACTGCAACCGGGCGACAAGCTGTTCAGGTACACCGATCCCGACTACGGCGGCGATGCCTACTACGCCCGTGGCCACCATCCACGCAGTTGGTGGGCGCGCTGGGTGTGGGTGGGCTGGCGCAACCGCGCAAGCCAGCTCTCTGTTGACCTGGGCCGCGACGTGGCCGCCCGCCCCCTGTGCATCAGCGGCAACCCAGACATTCACCGCAATGGCCCCTACGGCCACTTCCTGCTGAAAAGCGGCAACTGCTACCACTACAAGAGCATCAACCGCTGGCACGGCCTGGCGCTGATCCGCAGCTACGGCTACAAGCTGGAAATTGTTCGCAACAGCCAGGACGGGACTGGACTGGCCGCAGCGGTGGCGATTGGGCGGTCGCTGAAACGCCGTGGGGCTTGAAGTGCCGCGTCAGAACCATCCTGAATCCAACGATCCGCGAGACATCGCGGACTACGTTGACGCGCTCCTTGAAGACATGGAGCGGCGCCTGGTGGAGCACATGGACACCAAGTTCGGGGAGGTGCGCACCCTTTTTTTATCCGGTTTCCCCGAAGGCGACCCAATCATGCACCGCGAGTATCACAAGGAGCAGATCGAGCTGCTGAAGTCGCGCAAAGCGCTGAACCGAGCCGTGCTGGAGAAGCTGGTGAGCGGCGGCGCCTGGTCGGCGCTGCTGGCAATTGCGGCATCGCTCTGGATGTGGATTCAGTCTCACCTGGGGGGCGCCGAATGAACCGAGACGACCCGCCGACGACCATCACCGGGCTTCTGACCGGCGAAGACCCGAAGCCATTCAAGCCTCGGTTCGTCCGCGCTTTGCTTCACTGTGCGTTTCTGGCCGCGCCGATGTTGACGCTGCTTTTCGCAATCGGCGCGTACCAACTCGACCAGCACTACCGTGTCATCAAGTCGTTCCGGGTGCAGACGCAGTTCGTAGAAAATGGCGGGGTGATGATTGTCGGCACGTTCGACAAGCAGAGGAACTGCGAGTTCGTCAGCGTCACGGGCCGTGCGTCCGATGGCGATGTGGCCGGCGTCACTTTTATGGATCGCCGCCCCAACGAGCCGATGTTTTCGCGCCCGCTAGGCCCGCAGAAATTCGGCCCTTGGTATGTCGAAGGCGACGCCGGCGAAGGAATCACCCTGCACGCCGTGCACCGCTGCCACTTCCTGTGGCCGCATTACGAAGAAATCGGGACTTTTGTCGTGGGGCAGCAATGAAAATCTCCAGCGCCGGTTTGAACATCATCAAGGAGTTCGAGGGCTTCCGCGCCAACGCCTACCGCGATCCGGTGGGCATCTGGACGATTGGCTACGGCACCATCCGGGGCGTCAAGCCTGGCGACGTGATCACCCGCGCCGAAGCCGAGCGCAGGCTGCGCCAGGAGCTTGTCGAGTATGAGCGCGCCGTGGAGCGCGCCACGGGCGGCAACGCCACGCAGCCACAGTTCGATGCCCTGGTGTCCTTCGCTTACAACGTGGGCGTGAAGGGCATGGCTGGATCGACGGTCATCAAGCGCCACAACACCGGGGATCATCAAGCCGCAGCGCGCGCATTCGGCTTGTGGAACAAGGCGGGTGGTAAGGTGTGGCCGGGCCTGACGCGCCGCCGCGCCGCCGAGGCTGCGCTGTATTTGACGCCGGAGATTGTCAGCACCCCGCTGCCGGTGGCGGAAGAAGCGCGCGAAGCCGCCGCTGCCGACGAGATGCCGCGCGCTGTGGAGCCCGAGCGCTCGATGGCCGAGAGCCAGATCAACCGCGCTGGCGTGATCGCTGGCGGGACTGCGGCGGCCGCCACAGTGGCCGAAACCGCGCGCACCGTCGCCGACGTGAAGACCAGCGCCGACATGCTGGGCGAATGGCTGGTGCCGATCCTGCTGATCGCCGTGGTGGGCCTGTGCGCATACATCGTCTGGCAGCGCTACAAGCAGCGCAAGGAGGGGTGGGCATGACCGACCTCCTCAAGCCCTCATTCGTCATCGCTTTCCTGATGCTGCTGGGCGCGGCCTTGCTGTGCTGGCTGGGCAAGGTCAGCGAAGCCGGCTACCTGACCGTGACGCTCGCCGTAGGCGCGGGCTTCGGTTTGAGCAACCAGGCCGCGAGCATCGTCAATGAGCTGCGCAAGTGATCGTTGGGCTTTTCGTCATGCACTGCGCCGCCTGCTGGCTGGCCGCAGCCTCGAATTGGAGCGACCTATGGGCGTCCTCCTGAATTTCCTCACCGGCACCGCCGGCTACACCGCCATCCTGGCCGCGTTCGGCCTGGCCGTGGCCGCCCACTTCTTCGCGCCGCGCGCGTGGTCAGCGCTGGCCTGGACGATTGCCTTTGGCGTTCTGGGCGCAGCCTTCGTCGGCCAGCGCGAGATCACCGCCAGCGTGCGCATCGAAGCCGCCGAGCAGGCCACGAAACGCGCCGAGGAGGCCCGCGCCGTGGCAGAGGCCACCGACAAGCTGCGCACCGCCGTGCACGCCTGGCGCGGCGCGCAAACCACTTTCCTGTCCGCCCTGGACGCCCGCATCACCAAGGAGGTTTCTGATGCCGTCGACGAAAACAACCGCCGCCGCCCTGCTGTTGCTGCTGGCACTGTCCGGGTGCGCTACGTCGCCGCCCGCTGCCCCAGCCCTGATCTGCCCGCCACCGCCGCCACCGGCAGCGTGGGCGATGGAGCCGGCATCGAACTCGCTCCAGCGGCTGGACTCGATGTTCTCGATCTCCGAGAAGCCCTGATCAAAGACCGCGCCAAGATCGAGTACCTGCAGGCCTACGTCCGCAAGATCACCGAGCCGGTGGGCCTGGGGTTGAAGGCGCCCTGATCGACACGCGGTAGGTTGACGCCCTGACCGCGCGCTGATCCCGAGCCTGCCCGGCAAAGCCATATGGGTTTGTCGGGTACATTTTTTTGCTTGACTCTGCACGCTTAAGGGTGCATAATACATTCATGGCATCGAGATTGATGCCACCGGCGCCTCGCGGAATCAGTGGCAGGAGAAAAAAATGAAAGCTCTCGCATCCTTCAGCATTGTTTTTGACGCTGAAGAAAAAAATGGCAGGCTCGTTGATGTGCGCCACAGCATCAAGCTCTACCGCGAGGACGATGGCCTTATCTGGCGCATTGATGGGGAGTTGGGCGACGAGTGCGAAACGATGCCGCGTCCGAAAACGGTGGCGGCGGCGAAGCGTGACGCCGTTGCGAAGTACCCCCCAAGCAGCGCGTGGAAGATGAGGGCTGTATGGGCGTGAACCGCGCCCGCCTCCACATCACGCCAGGCGGCCCCTGGCGTCTCTACACCCACGCTATCCACGGCATGCAGATGCTGGGCACGGTGCAGCGCGGCATGGAGATTGGCGCGCTGGCCCGCACCCGGGCCGGACTGCTGGTGCAACTCAACGCCGGCTCTGTGCGTGCGCTCGACCAGCGCAAGGCCGAGGCCGCGCTGCGGGCGGCATGACACCCACCCAGTTCGACGCCCTGGCCCAGCTCCTGCGCCTGCGTGCCGGCCCCCAGCAGGCCGCCGCTCGGCTGGTGCTGGTCGATGGGCTTGCCCAGGCCGACGCGGCCCGCCTGGCGGGCGTCTCGCCGTCTGCGTTGGGCAACACGCTGCGGGCATGCAAACGCGGGTTGACGTTGGCTCGGCTGGCCTGCGGGCTGGGTTCGCCGCATCAAGCCGGTGGGCTGGGGTTGAGGGCGCTGCCCAGGTGACAGCGCTGCTGGCGGGGTGTGTGCGTTGATCGGCACTAGCCCAGCGCCGAATAAGTCATTCGTAATCGGCTTAAATCGACCAAATAGCGCAAAACCGGCCCCGCTAATTCGACACTCCCCGGCGCTGATCTTGTAGCTGCCTCTTGGTCATTGAGGGAACTCCCTGATCATCAGGTCCGCCGGTATCTCGGCCTTCTTGGTCATCTGCTTCATGAGGAACGGCACCCCGGCCTCCTCGCACTGGTCGCGGATGCTGCGCGCCCAGTCGGGCGACATGGGGCGAGCGCCGGGGCCGCTTTCGCCTCCGACAATTACCCAGTCGATGCGCGAGAGTGCGTGCTCCTGCAGCAGCATCGGCCCCAGCATCGGCTCGATGCTAAGAAACCGCTTCGCCGCCGGCACAGCCAGCAGCTTCGGGATGTCGCGGTCGGCTTCTTCCTGATTGACCACGGTGGCGCCGAGCCAGACGTTCTTGGGTGGGCTACCGTTCCGCCATTGGTGAGCGATCAGGTGGCCGGTGTGGCTGCCGGTGCGCGGCATGTCAGCCACTTCGTTGGCCATCTTCATGACGTTGCCGACCCGTTTAGTGAGCAGAAGCCAATTCAGACTCTGCGTATCCGCGATCAGCTTGAACAGGTCAGCGCGCCATGCCGGATCGACCTCGTTGTCGAACACGTCGGCCAGCGATGCGCAGAACACGCGCGGGCGCACGCCGGTGCGCTCTGCTTCACGGTTCCACTTGAGCGGCATGCGCCAATTCGCATCGCTGGTGCGGCGGCGCGGCTGGCCGCTTCCCCATTTCACATGACCGCTTCGCTTGGCCCAGCCTTCGGCGTAGCAGTGGTCGCATGCCGGCGATACCTTTGTGCAGCCCGTCCATGGATTAAACGTGTGGTCGGCCCACTCGATTTTTGTATTTTCAGCCATCGCTCGGCTCCTTCGCCCCTGCGCGGATGGCGGCGGCACATTGCTGCGCAGCAGCCACGCCGGCACGACGCCCTCCACTCGTAAACCCCGGCATCGGCGCGCCCAACTCGCGCAGTCGGTCGCGCACGCGGGCGATGGTGCGGGCAGCGTCTCGGTGCTGCTCGTGCAGCCCGACGATCTCGCAATCGACGCAAGGCTCACTGTAGAGCCGCCCATGCCCGCACCCGATGTACTTCAGCACGTAGGGGTGCTTGTGGTCGTGTTCTCGGAAAGATTCTCTGGTCACTTCTTTGACTCCTTCATGCATCGCCATTCGGACAGGCGGCCCTTGACGCCGATGCCGTGCGCGGCCTCAACACAGCGAGCGAACTCGATCAGTTTGTTCGGCATCCCAGAGTCAGGCCACATTCCCAGAATGCGCCCATCGGATAGTGGTTCTATTCTTGATGTGCCGCACGGAATCGCGCACATGGATTGGCATGGCTCGCCGCCGATGGGGCAGTAATCGGGGCGGCTCATGGCCTGCTGTTCCAATCGACCTCGACGCCGTAGTCCAGCGCCTTCGCGTAGTGCAGGCACACCTGCGCGCAAGCCTCGCGCTCCCGCGCTGCCACCAGAGCGGCGAAGCGCTCCAGCGTTCCCGGCGTCAGCCTCGCAAGCGACACCAAGCGGCCATCGTCACCAAATGGATCAGCCTCGCGGGCCATGGCAATGAGTTCCTCGCGGCTCAGGGCACACGCCCCAATGGGGGTGGTGTCAGGCTGCATTGCTCCCTCCCTTTGCTGCGTCGATGGCGGCTTGCTCGGTGACGGTGCGGTATTCAACAATGTCGCCGCCGTCGTCGCCATGGAGCCAGTAGTAGTTTTTGGCGAGGGCTGCTTGCTCAGAAATCCCGCAGCGGAGCTTCGCCTCCACTACCGTGTTGAATGGCACAGGGCACTCGCCGCCGTGCCACTTGATCCAAGGGCCGTAGATTTTTTTGGTTGTCATTTCAGGTCCTCGCTTTCCAAGTCGTCACCTCGTAGTCTTTGAAAACCACGCCATTGCTGGCGCTGCCGACGCGGCAGGCTTTCACCCACACGCTCAGGCACCAGTGCCGACATTTCTCGAACAAGCGGCGTCATCACTTCACCGTCAATCTGTCTTTGCGAACAATCCGCGCACCAGCAATCGGCTCTCCGCGCTCAATCGCTGCCTTGATCAGCGTCTTGCTGGGCGTCGGTGGTTTCGGTGCGTTGCAAAGCTCAGGCGGGAAAACCGCACCTTCGTCCAATTCCACCGATACATCCCGATCCGGGTACAACGTGGCTGTGAACAGACCGTCAGGGCTTGTTAGCTTGCTGGTTCCAGTGGCTTTCATGCAGTCAGCCATGTAGGCGCGGAATCGCTCATGACGTGCCTTGCGGGCTTTAACATGATCGGCTGCTCGCGCCAAGGCTTCTTCCATGGCCCTGATGTGAGCGGTTTCGTCTATGTCGTAGGCCACACAGGCAGCGCCTTTCTGTTCAAACAGGTCGAGGCTCTGCGTGAAGGCGTCGGATAGTTCTCCGGTGTCGGGATCAATCTCGCCCAGGTGCTGGCGCACTTGCTGGGCGGCGTCGAATAAGGTGATTGAGGTCATTGCTAGAATGGAATTTCTTCGTCGATTGATGCCACTGAAGACGCCGGCTCCGTAAACCCGCCGCCGTATTTCTGAGCCCATTCAGGGCTGCGCTTGATGGCGTCTTGCAGTTTCTCGTGAAACTTGTCGAACACACGCAAATCAGGCTCGTCCAGATTGAAAATGACGTGCTCGTGTACCGGAGCTGGCTTGCTGTTTTTCAGTGCGCCCGGAAGTGGCGTCAGGCCGGCAACGTTGGAATACGTCTTCCCGTTACTTTCACTTGTAGTCACGTTGACCATGCAATAGGCACCGATCAGCTTGCTGATGTCAAAGCCTTTTGCTTCTTCGTCAGTGAAATCTTTCCCGCGCCACGCGGCCAGGTCTTTGCGCAGGCCGGCTTTTTCGTGAAGACTGACGGTGTAGCTTTTGCTAATCGTCATTGGCATTTCAGCGCCGTCAACGTCAACCGTCAGGGGTTGGCCGTTTTCATCCTCGCCGAAAAGTTCCCAGCCAATCCGTACCTTGTGCTGGAACTTGTCTCCATATTGACCGCTGGTGTGTTGCGTGCCAAGATCAATCAGGCTGTAGCAGCGTCCGATATGGACGCCTGCTGGCACGCGCTTGAAGTTGCCGCCGCCGTTGTCTGATGCGATGAATCCCATGATGTATTTCCTTTCGATTGAATGCCGCTCTTGAGGGAGGCGGTAATCCCATTGCTCAATTTTTGATAGTCGATTTCGCCGTCTGGCGAGTCCATTTCGGCCTCGACAAGTGCGTCGAAAATGGCTGATTTGATGCGGCTCATTTGTGGATCCTTGCCGCCAGCATCGCCAGCGCCTGGGCGTGTTTGAGTTCCGCGCGCCACTCGGCGCGGGCTTGTTGCTGGGCATCGCGCAGGTCGGCGGCGGTGTCCTGCAGCGCCTCGGTGTCCGATGGCCCGCAGGCGGTGAGCAGCAGCGCCGTTGCAGCGATGGCGATCAGCCAAAGCACGGCGCGGGTGCTGCCAAGCAGGCCCAGCAGCAGCCGCGCCATGGTGCGCGCGCGGCGGGGTTTCGACAGCAGCGCGGCCTGCAGCCGCTCGGCATCGGCCGATAGCTCGGGCATCGGCCGCCTGTAGGCGCAGCCAATCAGAACGCCGGTGCTTGTTGGCACGCAAGGAACTTGGCCGACGGGGCGCATTTCGGGCGCCACGATGGTGCGGCGGGCCTGGTCGTTGATCCATTCGCGGTGGAGGGCGCTCATTGGTCGGCCTCCGAAAACGCCCAGCCCTTCAATCCGGCGATGTGGATCGCCGACTGCATCAGGCACAACGTCAGGTCGCGGTTTTTGTCGTGTGACTCCCAGTGCTTGATCGCCTCGTCCAGCGTGAACCAGCGGCAACCGGCACCAATGTAGGCAACGCCCTTCACGTTAGCGATGCACTTTCTAAATCCATCGGCGAAGCCAATGTCGATTGCTTCGCTAGCGTCGTCGCCGATGCTAGCGTCGTCGCCGATGTGGGCGCCGTTGCCGATGCTAGCGCCGTTGCCGATGCGGGCGCGGTTGCCGATGATGGCGCCGTCGCCGATGTGGGCGCCGTTGCCGATGCTAGCGCCGTTGCCGATGCGGGCGCGGTTGCCGATGATGGCGCCGTCGCCGATGTAGGCGCCGTTGCCGATGCGGGCGTCGTCGCCGATGCGGGCGCGGTTGCCGATGCTAGCGTCGTCGCCGATGCGGGCGCCGTTGCCGATGTGGGCGCCGTTGCCGATGTGGGCGCCGTTGCCGACAATGATTCGGTGGCCTTCAGCGATCCAGGCTAAGCCAGCAGGCGCAATGCGCCATTTGCCATCACGTTCCCAGTTGCGCGAGACTTCTTCGATCAAGATCATGTCTATGCTCCCGGCAGGTTCTGGTGTTTGATTTGTAGATCGAGCGCGCGCTCAGCTTCTCTTTCGATAGCGCGTTCGGCCTTGTTGATGTTGGCCGCGCGGTCAGCGGCCAGGTTGTCATGCTCAGACGATTCGGGCGGCGTGGCAGGCAGCAGCGCCAGTGCGATGATTGGGTGCAGGTAGTTCATTGTGCTCGATCCTTTCAAGAAAAAGTCCGCTTTGTGCGGGATGTGTGAATTGGTGACGGGGCCAGTGGTGAGGCTCTGGCTTGCCTAGTGGCTCGGGTCACACGGTGCACGTCTGCTTTGCGGCTACCGGCGCCACACCGGCAATTTGTGAGGCTCAGTGCCGAGGTCTTGATAGCGCATCAGCCTGCGCATTCCCTATCTGTGATAGCCGCCCCTTACGGGGGCGAGTCGAATGCTGGAAGGTCAGCCGTCGCCGTCGCCGTCGTCGTCGCCGTAGCCGGAGCCGTAGCCGTCGCCGTCGCCGTAGCCGGAGCCGTCGCCGTAGCCGGAGCCGTAGCCGTATCCGGAGCCGTCGCCGGAGCCGTCGCCGTCGTCGTCGCCGTAGCCGGAGCCGTAGCCGTCGCCGGAGCCGTCGCCGTAGCCGTCGCCGGAGCCGTCGCCGTAGCCGGAGCCGTAGCCGGAGCCGGAGCCGTCGCCGTAGCCGGAGCCGGAGCCGTCGCCGATCTGGTTATCGAGCTTTGGCATTGGGAGCGCCCTCGATGCTCTCGATCGCCACGTCGGATGCCGGGATCAGCTCGATCGCTTCGAGCCAGACACTGGGCACCGCTTCAGCGATCTCGCTTTTCTCGCGCTTGATGCCGTGCAGCGCAACGGCGCTCAGGCTGATGGATTCGGCTGCCCACCAGCGCCACATGCGGCGGGCGTTGACGATGATGACCTCGTTGCCGTCTTTCTCGGCCACCTCGCCGTACCACACGCCCGCGCTGTAGGTGCGGACGATGCACTTCTTGCCAATCATTGCGTTCAAACTCACATTGCTCTCCTTCTGGTTGAAAAGCCAAAGCCCTGACCCGCAAGGCTCTGGTTTTGCCCCTCGTGAGAGGGGGCTGGGTTTGTTGCTGCGATGGGTGAATAGTAGCGCACCCTACTATCCTGCGCAATAGCAGAGACTAATTTATTTTGTAACAAGCAACACTCACTGGCTTGCGCTAGCCAATAGGTTGCGCTAAGATCGCGTTCCATGAACACTCAGGCTATCAAAATCATAGAGGCGCTTGGCGGCGTGGCTGAGGTTGCGCGCATCTTCAAGATCGCCATGCCGTCAGTCTCAAACTGGAAGCATGAGGGCATTCCAGATGCCCGAATGATGTACTTGAAAGTGGCCTACGCCGCCCAGCTTAAAGGCATCGACCTTGACGCCGCGACGTCGCAGCGCAGGGAAAAAGAGGCGGCCAATGCTTGACCAGGCATACACCGACGCCTGCATCGCTTGCACCAACGCCGTGATTGGAGCAATGCGTGCTGGCATCTCTCCAAGCTGTACCCGTCGCGCACGCAATGAACACCCTTATGCCGGCTCCTGTCGCGAAACCCCAAATCGGGAAGCAAGCGGTTGCAGCGCGACTGCGAGCCGGCACCCCTCTCTCCTCCTCCCGCGTTCACGCTTGCGAATCGAGCCTCGCGGGTTTGTCCGGCTTGTACAGCGGGTCTTTCTATTCTGCGCGTAGCGTGCGCAAAGCGATGGGGCCGCTTGAGTCCCCAAAAAGCGAAAACCCGCTGCGCAAACAGCGGGCTTTCTAACCAAACGAGCCATTGAAAGGGAATGACTGTGGCTGATCGAATTCTAGACTATGAAGACTACGTGCGGCGCAAGCTGGCGCTAGTTACCCGCTCGGGCCTCGATGTAAAGCCGCGCGAATGCGGCCTGTTTGACCATCAGCGCGTGCTGGTGGAATGGGCGCTGCGCCGTGGCTGCGCAGCCATCTTTGCCGATACCGGGCTGGGTAAGAGCCGGATGCAGCTGGCCTGGGCGGATGCTGTTCATCTGGCCACCGGGCGGGATGTGCTGATTCTGGCGCCGCTGGCCGTAGCAGCGCAGACGGTGGCCGAAGGCGCCGAGATTGGCGTGTGCGTCACGCACTGCCGCGAGTCCGACGATGTACGCCCCGGCGTGAACATCATCAACTATGACCGCATGCACAAGCTGGATTGCAGCCGGTTTGCTGGTGTCGTGCTTGACGAATCGAGCGTCATCAAGCACCACAACGCCAAGACGTTCCAGCAACTGACTGATGCATTCCGCCTGACACCCTACAAGCTCTGCGCCACCGCAACACCGGCCCCCAACGACTGGACGGAACTGGGCACTCACGCTGAGTTTCTCGGCATCTGCACGCGCGCCGAAATGCTGGCCGAGTATTTCTGCCATGACGGCGGCGAGACGCAGGTGTGGCGTCTAAAGGGCCACGCACGCAGTCTTTTCTGGCGCTGGGTGGCATCGTGGGGTGCAATGATTCGCAAGCCTTCGGATCTCGGCTTTGATGACGGCCGGTACAACCTGCCGCCGTTGCAGGTTCACCAGCACACGGTGGAGTCTTGCATGGAATCGGCAAATGCAGCCGGGTTCCTATTTCCCATGGAGGCGGGTGATCTATCCGCTCGTCGTGATGCCCGCAGGCAGTCGATTGATCTGCGCGTGCAAGCCGCTGCCGAACTGGTGAATGGGAACGACCGCCCATGGATTGTCTGGTGCGATCTGAATGCCGAGGGTGACGAGCTTCGCAAGGCCATTCCCGGCGCGATTGAGATTCGCGGCTCGGACGACGCAGACGTGAAAGAGCAGCGGCTGATTGACTTTGCAGCCGGGAAGATTCGCGTCCTGATTACCAAGCCCTCTATCGCGGGATGGGGACTCAACTGGCAGCACTGCCGTGATGTTGCTTTCGTCGGCGTGACGGACAGCTACGAAGCCTATTACCAGGCTGTCCGTCGCTGCTGGCGCTTTGGGCAGACGCAGCCGGTGAATGTGCACGTCATTGCGTCCGAGTCAGAGGGCAGCGTGGTGGCGAACATTCGCCGCAAAGAGGCCATTGCTGACGCCATGGCGCAGGAACTGAGCGCCGAGACGAACGCGGCAGTTAGATCCGAAGTGCTGGGCGCGCAGCGTGCAACCAATCCATACAACAACACGCGCGCCATGCAGGTTCCAGCATGGCTTCAAACGGAGGCGGCATGAACGTGATTGATCAATCGACCGGAAACGGGTGGGCTGTCTGGAATGGCGACTGTGTGGAAGTGATTCGCGGCCTGCCAGAGCGCAGCGTGGATTACTCCATTTTCAGCCCGCCTTTCTCTTCGCTTTACACGTACAGCAACAGTCCGCGCGACATGGGCAACTGCCGCACCGATGCGGAGTTTTATGAGCACTTCGACTTTCTGGTTGCTGAACTTGCTCGCGTGATGAAGCCCGGTCATAACGTCAGCTTTCACTGCATGATGCTGCCGACTTCTAAAGAGCGGGACGGTTACATCGGATTGAAGGATTTTCGCGGCGACCTGATCCGTGCGTTCCAGAAACACGGGTTCATCTACGCCAGCGAAGTCACCATCTGGAAAGACCCGGTGACGGCGATGCAGCGCACCAAGGCGCTGGGCCTGTTGCATAAGACCGTCCGCACCAATGCCACCATGAGCCGGCAGGGCATTGCCGACTATTTGGTGACCATGCGCGCGCCTGGTGAAGTGCAAGACAAGGTTGCTCACGGCGATGAAATTCCAGTCAGCGAATGGCAGAAGCTTGCCAGCCCTGTATGGGATGACATAAACCCCAATGACACCCTGCAATACGCTAGCGCGCGCGAGCATGACGATGAACGTCACATCTGCCCTCTCCAACTTGAGGTTATTCGGCGTGGCATTCGACTGTGGACAAAACCGGGGGACGTGGTGCTATCGCCGTTCACCGGAATCGGCAGTGAAGGCCATGTGGCGGTGCAGATGGGCCGCAGGTTCGTCGGAGCGGAACTCAAGGCCAGCTACTACCGGCAGGCGGTTGCGAACCTGCAAAACGCCATCAAGCAAGGCGATTTGCTGGAGGCCGCATGACCACCTGGCCCGTGTGGCGGGATGAAGCACGCCGGGCAGCGTCTGACGTGGCTCGATTGGTGGCCCTGCGCGAGCCGGCGACGGTGGCGCGGATGGAAGCGGAGCGGGGGCTGTCTTGAACTACTACAAAAGGCACATAGGCGACTACGCCGCTGCAACCAGGCATCTGAGCCTGTTGGAGCACGGCGTGTACTGCATGTTGCTCGATATCTATTACACGTCCGAGAGGGCTTTGCCAGTCGATACGCGTGCCGTTCAGCGTCTGGTTGGAGCAAGATCGAAGGAAGAGCGTGAAGCAGTCGAGACGATCCTTGAGGAATTTTTCGAAAAGGGCGTTGATGGCTGGCATCAGTCTCGGTGCGATGAAGAAATCCATCGCAAACAGGTAATTGCCGAGACAAATCAAGCACTTGGCCGTATGGGCGGACGCCCGAAAGCCATAACCGATTCGGTTATCCCAGAAAACCCAAAAGGTTCAGAACCAGAAACCGAAACGGTTTCAGGCAATGAAACCTACCGAAACCCTAGCCATAAGCCAGTAACCAGTAGCCAGTATTCCAATCCTGACGGATTGGTTGTCGGCAGCCCATCGCTGCCGCCTTGTCCGCACCTTCGCCTGCTTGAGCTGTTCGGCCACCACTTGCCGGACTTGCCTCAACCGAAACCCGAGCTATGGCAGGGCAAGAACGCCGATGCAATGCGCGCTCGATGGAAGTGGGTTCTTACCGCAAAAACCAAGGCCGGAAAGCGCTACGCCGTGACGGAGGCTGAGGCTGTGGACTGGTTTTCGCGGTTCTTTGCCTACGTCTCACGGTCGGACTTCCTGACCGGGCGCAGCGGCAAGTGGACGAACTGCGACCTTGGCTGGCTGATGAAGGCCGACAACTTCGCCAAGGTGGTGCAGGGCAACTACGAAAACCGGGAGGTCGCATGAACCTGGACGACATGCCGGCCGTGATGCGCATTCCGCCTGCCGCCGTCGAGTCTGAGAATGTGGTGATTGGGTCGCTGCTGCTGGAAAACGGTGCTTTTGACCGCATCAGCGAGCGCCTGCGAAGCGATCATTTTTTCCGTCATGAGAATCGGCTTATCTTCGCGGAAATCGCGCGCCAGCTGGGCGCTGGCAAGCATTGCGACGTGGTGACGGTTTTTCAGTCCCTGACCGGCGAAGGGGTTGAGATCGGCTACCTGAACCAGTTGGCTCAGTATGTCGCCAGCTCTGCGAACTTGGTGCGTCACGCTGAAATCGTGATCGAGCGCGCCAAGAGCCGTGACCTTGTGCGCGTAGCCGCTGAAATTGACACGCTGGCGTTCGCATCGCACCAGACGATTGATGAACGAATCGAGTCGGCGCAGGGCCAACTCGCGAAGCTGATCGAGGACGCACCGCGCGATGAGTGGATCGGCGCTTACGAAGGGATGATGCACCACGCGGCGGTGCTGGAAGACCGCGCAGAGGGGCGCGTCCGCTCATGGGAAACGGGGCTTTCTGACCTTGACGAATATCTCGA
>WBZT01000682.1_pt1 | contig 26580 bp, 24 predicted proteins | sample 5204241 | NCBI WGS metagenome assembly WBZT01 (sample SAMN12344358, study PRJNA552823) | activated sludge metagenome | biome: Activated sludge suspended growth; feature: Nitrification reactor; material: Wastewater; isolation source: activated sludge from nitrification reactor of wastewater... | reverse complement strand
GCGAATGGATGATGGTGGTCAACGCGGACATGCGCGACGGCGGTCTGGTGCCCGGGGGCACGTACACCGCGGAGGTTGCGATGGACACCGAGGAACGCACAGTGGATGTGCCGCCGGACCTCGCCACCGCGATGGAGGCCGCCGGTGCCCGGGACCGCTGGGAGGCACTGTCTTACACCGCTCGCAAGGAACACGCGCGGCAGGTCACGACTGCCAAGAAGCCCGAGACCCGTGAACGCCGCATCGCCGGGATTGTGGCGGGTCTCGCGGGGTCGACCGGCTCAACCTGATCGTCTACCCGGTGACCTTCGGCGTGGGGAAGCGACTTCTCGGCGATGGGGTGGCCGTACCGGCGTCATTCCGGTTGACCCAACCGCCGCGGGCTTTCCCGTCCGGGGCGGTCCACTTGGTCTACGACCGAGCGGGCGTTCCAGTCACCGGGATCGACATGGGGGAGATCGAGGTGTGAGTCCTGGTGTCAGGAGGAGCCGCCGAGGCCCTGCCGATCCCCGTGCCCCGCGATGTGCCCGGATCGTCCTGGCATCTCCGCGGCGTCCGCGAGCAATTGGCTCCGGTACTCCGCGAGCACCGGACGGCGAGACTCAGCGACCGCCGGAATGAGGTCGCTCACCAGGGCGACCAACCGCCGGTGCACCTGAATCTCACTCGACCCCGCGGTGAGGATCTCCACGAGCGCCAGGTCCACGAGTTCGGTCCAGGTCGGACGCGAGACCACGAGCCGTCCGGGATCCAGCTCGAAACTGATCGCGCCCATGCGTTCACGGGCTGCCACCCGCAGCACACCCTCGATCTCGTCCAGCGAGCGCACCGCAGTGGTGGGGTCGTTCACGGCGGGCGACAGTGCTCGCAGGGCGACATCGACGAGCAGACGCAACGCATAGAGGGGGTCGTAGACCAGTGAGCGTTCGGAGTCCACGACGATCGCGGCACTGATCCGGCGGTCCAAGGGCTTCGGAGCACCTTTGACCCGGGCGATGGGTGTGCCGGGCGTGACTGCGTCCCCGACGCGGACCACCACATCGATTTCGCACTTTCGGCGTCTCACCAGCCTGATGAGTTTCGCGACGTCGACGGCTACTACCTGACCGTTCCGGCCGACGTAGGACACGATCTCGGACCCGTCGTCGCTGTCATCCGGGAGGGCGTCGGACTTCCGCAGTGCCAGGGTCGCCTCCTCGCCGATCGGGGTGGCGGTCCCACCGCGAGGGATGTAGCGGGCACTACGCCGCAACGCTCGCTGGGAGGACTCTCCGATGGAACTGAGTACCGCGTCCACGCGGATGCGCCGGCCGACGACATGCAGCAGCCCGATGAAACCGATAAGGCTCACGAGCAGGAGAAAGATGGCCAGCAGGACGCCGCCCGACGGCACGAAGTCCTCTCGGTTGAGCGATCCGGTGTCGATCAGTGTGAGGAACGAGAACGTGATCGTGGCGAGGAACAGGGCGAGGATCCACTGGACTGCGCGGGCGCGCAAGAAGTAGGCCACCGACCGCGGGGAGTAGGCGCTGGAGCCGAACTGCAGGAGCAGCACCACGAAGGAGAAGACGAAGCCCGTGAACGTGATCATGCCGCCACCGATGGCGGCAAGGATCGTGATCGCCGCGCTGGACGAGAACTCCTGCACGGCGCCCTCGGCGTAGAGCGCTTCGTCGATGTTGCGAACCGCCTCATTGAGCATCAGGGCGAGCACGATGCCCGTCAGCGGGATGACCCACGACGCACGCTCCCACCACAACCGGAACTTCGCCCGGCTCAGAATGCTCATGCGCCGATTCGATCAGACGCCGGCGTGTCGTCGTCGCGTGGGTCAGACATCGGCGGTGAACATCCGTAACCGCTCGGCGAGAACGTGACGCTGTGCTGTCGTCAATTGGACGGACGACTTCACCACGCTTTCGAGGTCGTCCAGAACGGTGGGGTCGATGGCCAACGCGGCCTCCATCTCGTCGAGTGCCTGCTCGCGATACCCGAGACCCATCAGGGCCAGCGCCCGGAAGTAGGAGCCCCACGCCTCGGTGGGGGTCTCGATGCGCGCGGCCTCGGCCAGTGCCAGTGCGTCATCGCCGCTGAACAGGTTGTCCATCACGAGCAGGACGCGCGAGAATCCGGGCAGGTCCGGGTTCAGCCGCAGGGCCTCCCGCAGTGCATCGATGCCGCCGCTCCAATCGCCGGCGTGAGCCATCAGCGTGCCGGCGGTACCGAGGATGGTCGGGTGGAACCCCGCGAGTGCGGCGGCCTGCTGGGCGTGTTCCTGGGCGGATGCGGGTCGGTCGCTGACCAGGGCGACCGTCGCCAATGCCAGGTGTGCGGTGGCGGATGTGGCGTCTTCGGCCAGTGCGTCTTCGGCCAATGACGTCGCCATGGCCTGGTCGGCTTCGATGTTCTCGCTCAACTCGTACGCCGCGCGTATCGACAAGGCATGCGCCAGTGCCGCCAGAACGGTCGGTGAACGATGTCCACCGCGCACCAGTCGCGTCAAACCGTCCGCGGCTGGGATCACTGCGCTGCGATCACCCGAAGTGAACATCGTGTAGTACGCCTGCATCGCGCGCCAGTCCGGTTCCTCCGACGCCCCGGACTGCGCGAACCGGCTGAGGATGACTCCGTTGTAGTCACCGATCCTTCCGGCGATCGCATTCGCCCAGTGGCCGACGTCGAAGGCCTCCGGGTCTGCCTCGGTGTTCTCGCGTGCCGTCCACACAAGGTCATCCGAGGCCATGTCCAAGACGGTGATCTCCACGGCAGGCGTGTCCTCCACCGTGGCGACGTGGAGTACGAAACGCACGTCAAGGCCGTCCGCCACGGAAGCGGGGTGGTTGGTCGCGATGGGGCCGATCACGCTCAGTCCCGGGAACGCCTCGAGCTGGCGGGTCATCTCCTGTGACAACGCCTCGCTGAAGCCTTGCGAGTCGCCGGTGGCAGAGGTGACCACGACCCCTGCCTCAAGTGCGGGCCGGTGCGGCGAAGGCGCAGCACTGAAGAACGGGGTGTACGTGCCGGCCGGGAGGTGGATACGCACCGGATCGTGTGTGGTGGCGTTGTATGCCTCGAGTGCCTTGCGGACGCGGGTGGCCCGGACTCGCACACTTGCGTCGAAACGGCCGTCGAAGTCGTCCGGACGGTCCATGGCGCCGCGACCCACAGTGCGTTCCGACAGTCGGTCACCGCGGCCGGCCAGCGTTTCCGTCACCACGAAGGCGAGGAAGTTGCGGCTCTGGGGTGCGCTGAGGAACGCGTCGCTGTTGAGCACGCGTTCCAATGCGGCGAGGACCTCATCGGAAGTCACAGCCTCTGCCATCGTCATCACCCTGCCACGTTGATCGTTCAGGTGGGAGTCAGCCTATGTGTCGCTCAGGTCCTGTAACCGTTACGCGGACCGTGTCTGGGATTGCGGAGGCTGCCGGACTGGCTAGCGTCGAATGGTGAGTCATGTGAAGGAGCAGAATTGACAATTCGACCGAAGATCGAGGCGGCGCTGTCCGCTACAGCAGATCGGCTCAGCCCGGGTTCCGGCGCCGGGACCGTGAAGCACGCCAAGAACGACCTTATGACGATCAGCGGGACATCGGAGAACCTGGACAAGCGCTACGCGAACGAAGACGTCGTCGTCGCGTCGACGGCCATCTTCGAGGCGAAGCACCCAGACGGCGACCCCGTGACCATCAAGAAGAAGCATGAGGGCCTGCTCGTCGTCTTTGCGGACAGCTTCATCTTCGTCCGCGGCATCGGATTCGGCGCACGTGAGGTGAAGGCCATGGGAAAGAACGAGGTCACCGTGGAGAAGGTCACCACCGTGATCGACGGAGCCCAGGTTCCTGGACTGAGGATCACCGGTCGCTCGGGCAAGCCGAACTTCGCGGCGGGGATCGCTCTGCCGAAGGATGCGAGCAACCCGACCGAGCAGGCCGCCGTGCGCGACGAACTGTACGCGGCCCTCGCGGGGTAGTTGGGCCTCAGCGCCGCTTGCCCTTGGAATAGGGGCCTTGACGGTGTAGGGCATGGCCCGCGGTCTTGCGTTCGGCGAGGAATGTGGCACAGAATGCCGCGACGCTCGCGAGATATGTCGTACATGTGTGCGATAATTGAGGCAAGCGAATCGGGGTGATACATGGGCTTCTTCGAGGTCTCTCGACAGGTGCGTCGTCGCCTGGAGATCGCCGCAGAACTGCCCACTGATCACCCTGCCGTCCTCGATGAGGTCGAGGATCTGTTGGACCGCGTCCCCGACCCGACGCTCATGTGCGCTGAGGAGCGCGCCGGAAGTCTGGCAGCCCTGTCCCGACTACGGAACCGCATCGACGCCTGCATGACTGCCGTGGCTGCAGAGGCCGATCGCAACGCGGACTCCCGCGTCCTGCACGCCGGCACGACCGGGACCATGGTCGCGGTCGCCACCGGGCAGAATCCTCAGACCGGCTCCGCCCTCGTCAATCGAGGGCACTCACTGCGCAGCCTGCCTGAGGTGAGTCGGTCCTTCCGCGCCGGTGCCATCTCGGCCGCTCACGTCGCTGTGATCACTGCGGAAAGTCATCGGATCAGCGGCTTCGCGGGGATCGAGGCCCACGTCGTGACGGTCGCAGAAAGGGTGGAACCTCGCGAACTGCGGCGCCTGCTCACACTCCTGGCGGACCAGTGCCGCCCGGAGGGCAAGGACTCCGACCACGCAGAACTGCACGACAAGCGATGCCTCTCATTGTCCGAGACCAGCAACGGGATGTACCGGATCGACGGCTACCTCGATCCGGTCGAGGGTGCGAAATTGCGAGATGCTCTCGCTGGCCTGATGGAACGCACAGGCCGTGATGACCGGCGCACACCGCAACAGCGTCGAGCCGATGCCTTGGCGGATCTGGTGTCCGCCGCGATGGCCAACCGCGGCCCTCTGGGGATCTCCCAGACGTCGGTGTTGGTCGACCTCGAGGATCTCTCCTCCGACGGTGCCGTGCTCGATGACGATTCGGCACTGGGGACCCGCTTGTTCGACATGATCACGTGCACCTCGATCGTCTCGGTCATCCTGGGTACGCGCCGCGAGGGCACCTTCGTGCCCCTAGCGCTGGCGCGTGGGAAGCGTGGCGCGAGTGCGGGGCAGTGGCGGGCGCTCGTGGCCCGTGATCGGGGCTGTATCCGGTGCGGTCGTGCACCGCGGTTCTGCCAGGCCCATCATGTACACCACTGGCGCCACGGTGGGAAAACCGACGTCGGAAATCTGGTTCTTCTGTGCCAGCGCTGTCATCACGATCTCCACTTCGGGGCGTACACGATCCAGATGGAGCGGGGGATCCCGCGCATGGCGCCCAGCGCGTCCCGGTCGCCCCCGTGTTCGGCGTAGTTGAGGTGTGTCACATGCGGGACTGCGCCGTCACGTGACAGGCTCTGTGTCCATGATCAGCAGTGGGTCGGAGATCCAACCCCGGATGCGCGCCGAGCGGCGGTGGCCCATGGCTGCTGCGGTGATGGTCGTCGGGCTGTTGTTCGAGTTGTTGCCGTCGGACTTCCAGATGTTTCCGCAGTTCTCCTTCGTTTACCCGCTGTTCCTGGCGGTCTTCCTGATCGTGCTCATCGTCGGGGATCCTGGCCGCATCGATCGGCAGCGGCGATGGTTGCGGATCACCACCGGACTGATGATCGCCACCATCACGCTCGCCACGGCGGCGCAGGCAGTACGGCTCGTCGTGGGGCTGCTCACCCAGGCGTCGTTCGACAGCGCCGGACAGTTGTTGGCCATCGGCGGGATCATCTGGGTCTCGAACGTCATTGCCTATGCGCTCTGGTACTGGGACCTCGACAGCGGAGGTGCGGCGGCGCGGGCCGCAGGCGACTCCGAGATCCCGCGCGCGTTCGTCTTTCCTGAACACTCCCTCCCCGAGCTGGTGCCCGCAGGCTGGTACCCCCAGTTCGTCGATTACGTGGCCTTGTCCTTCAACACTGCTCTGGCCTTCAGCCCCACTGATGTCTCCGCGATCCGGCCCTGGGCCAAGGTGATGATGATCTCCGAGTCTGCGATCTCACTGGCGCTGGGCGCTCTGGTCATCGCCTACGCGGTCAACATCCTCTGAGCGACGCTCCTGCCGACGCCGCACGACGAAGAACATCACACCGGCGGCCAGAGTCACCGCGCCACCGACCAGCCCGTGCGCCTTGAAGCCCGCGAGGTACGCCCTGCGTCGGAAGTCGTCGATTTCGGTCACCTCGGAAACGGGAACCGCGTAAAGGGACGAGGCATCCTCCGAGGTCGCGCCCTGTGCCATGTCGCGCGCGATCTGCATCGATTGCGACGGATCGATGCCTGCCCTCACCGACTGTGTGTGCAGCGAGGCCGACGACGCCACGATCACGATGCTCGTCATGCCGGCCACGCCGATGGCCGTTCCTAGACCGGCGGCAGCCCCGCGGAACGCCGATGCGGCACCGTCCTTCCCCGGAGGAGCGGTATCCATCACGGCATTCGTCACCGCCACGCCACCGCCGGCGGCCGCTGCGGCGTAGACCGACACGATCAGGACCGCGAACCACAACGGACTGTTCAGACGTAAGGTCGCGCTACCTATCAGCGTCGCGGCAACGATGGCTATGAGTGCAGAGCCGGCTGCGGTGATTCCCCAGCGTCGAACGAGACGGCCGGAGGCGGTCGCGCCGATGACAGCGCACAGTTGCGCCGGTGCCATCGCGAGTGCCACGTCGACGGGGGAGAGTCGGTAGACGTACTGCAGCGCCATGGTCATGTAGAAGAACAGGTTGGCGAACAGCGTCAGGACAAGCACCACGAGCAGGAGCACCAGGTTGCCGTGGCGCAACGGCGCGAGGTCCAGTGTGGGGTCGGGGATCCTGCGCATCGCCACGATGAACGCCACCACTGCTCCTGCGCACGCAGCCAGCAGGAGCGCAAAGGCCACCGTCGAACCGCGTTGCGACAACTGCGTGATGGATTCGACGGCCAGCGCGAGGACCAGTCCCGCAAGGGCAGGCGTGAGCATCTCTCCCGTCGGCTCCGAAGCGGACGTGTCCGCCGGGACGAGCGCCCAGACCAGGATCCACGCGAGGACCCCGGCCACGACCCAGACCGCCGTCACCCAGCGCCACCCGGCGGACTCCACGATCCCCGCCGCCACCAAAGGCACGAAGAGGTACGCGAAAGGAATAGCGGCCGAGAACACAGCGAAGGCGGTCGCGCGCCCGTCCGAATCCCGCACCGTGGCACTGAGCGAGGCCAGTGCCACGACCAGCAGAGCCGCCTTGCCGATGTTGGCCAGCAGCAGGCCGGATGTGGCCACGGGCATGGAGGGTGCAACCGCGACCAGAGCACTACCGAGTGCGTAGAAGCCGCAACAGGCGAGGATGACCCGCTTGGAACCCAAGCGCTGCCCGAGTGCCCCCGAGATGAAGATCACCAGAAGCGCCCCCACCGTGGGCATCTGCCGGGCGAAGTCGGACTGCGAGGCTGACGACCCAAGGCCACGCAGCATGTCGTCCAAGATGTAGTTGAAGCTCGCGCCCAGGGTTTGGACCATGACCGCTGCTCCCGTCATGGCGACGATGAGCCGCACCTGTGCGGGACTCAGAGTCGACGACCCGGAGCGTGCTCGCATCACCGCAGGGTAGTGCAGGGGCGGCTACGGCAGGTAGTACATCGGGTTCGGCATCAGGAAGCCGTACTTCATGCGCCCGTAGGACATGTCGCTGACCTGGTCGCCCACGCTGGCAACGATGGTCCACCCGTCGTCCTGCAACGCTTCGCGAGCCTGGGCCTTGAATCGCGCGGACGTCAGCGACGAGGTTGCCTCGGTGCGCGTGATGAACTTGTTCCACCGCGGGAATCCGCGTTTCTGGAGGCAGTCGATCGTGGCGCTGCGTTGGTCGGCCGGCCGGCCGGTGATCACAGCGATGCGAAGGCCGGCTGCCTGAAACTTCCGGTAGAGCCTGCGTACCGGCACGTTGGCTGTGGCTTTGCATTCCAGCGTGAACTGCTTGTCCGACTCCGGGTTGTAGGAGAACGCCGGGTCGTTCGAGTTGTACTCCTCGAAGTTGTTGAGCATCGTGTCGTCCACGTCGAAGACGACGGCGGGTTTCTTCGCGTCCGGATGCTTGCGGATCCACTGCGTGACCGTCTTGCGCGCGTCCTGCGCGACCTCCTGCTGAAGCGAGCGGATCGTGCCGTTCTGGTAGATCTTGCGCAGTTGCGGCGCGAAGCCGGGCCCGGCGTCGTACGGCACCGATGAATCGAGGGACGGCAGGTTCTGCGTGGTGCCCACGATCGGGCGTCCTTTGCCCAGTGGCCCAGGATCGACAGGAACGGTCTGTGTGTGCGCAACGGCAGGGGAGCCGACTAAGGCGACTGCGACGGCAACCGCCAGGATTCGCATGGGGCCTCCCGTCGACATGATCGTCTGGACATCCTGTCACGAACGACATCGGTGACGGGCGTTGCACCGGTCGATGACCCCTATCCTGGCCGTGGAGTGCAGGGGTGAGGCCTTGGATCGCCGGGATCGGCTTCGCCATCCTCGGGCATGGGGTAGGTCCGGTCGCAGCTGCTCATCCACGGCCCAGGCGCAGCGACACATCCCACATCCCACCATCAAGACGGTCGAATGGGCATCGGCGCCCAGGGTCTCGCCCTGGTGTGATCCCAACCGCTACTGGTGGTCCTGCTGACGGCTAAGCAGGCTTCACCTTGATCTTCAACCAAGCGGACTCGAGCTCGCCGCCGTTCTGGGTGACGATCACGCGGATCTTCTGCTTGCCCGTCGGTCCGAGGATCACTCGCATGGTGCAGTTGCCGTTGGCGGAGACGTCACGCTTGGCGTTGATCGTGGCCTTCTTCTGGTCCAGTTGCGCTACCGCCCCCGACCAGTTGACGCTCTTCTTGAGCTGGCACTTGATCTTGAACATCTGGCCCGACACCACACTCGTGGGTGCGGACACCGTCTTGAAGTCGGGGTCGCCGGCGGCGTTCGCCGCTCCAGCGCTCATCATCATCGCCCCGCCCGTAGCTGCCACCGTGGCTCCGGCCGCCACAACCTTGCGCATGCTCATGTCCGTGTCCAATCCGCGGGCTGTCCTTCCCGCTTGCTACCGAGTATGCGTCAGGAGCCTGGGGCGCGGACAGGTCCGAACGTTCTAGCCTTCGTGCGATCACGCAGCGTGGTCGACACTCACCCCCTGAACCGCAGAGTCGTCACCGGCCCTCGCCCACCGGCGCCGACAGCACGCACTTGGAACCGGTACGCCTTGCCTTTGTGGACCTTGGCCCTGAACACCCGCTTGGTGGTGATCACCCATGCCGTGAACTTCTTCGCGCCGGGCTTGGAGAGGCGCACGCGATACGTGGTGCTGCCCGCGACCGGCTTCCAGGTGATCGTGACCCTGCCCTTACGCAGTCGCGCCTCGACGCCCTTGACCTTGCCGGGAGAGGGTGCCGTGTTCGGAGGTGGCGGTGTGAAGGGCGCCATCGGGGTCACAGCGGGGGAGGGCTTCGACGGCATCGAGACGCCGATACTGTTGGTCGCCGTGACCGAGACCGTGTAAGCGATGTCGTTGGCCAGTCCTATGAACACGCAGGTCGTCGACCCGTTGGTGACGCACTGCTGGCCGCCCGGGGATGCAGTCGCCAGGTACTCGGTGATCGGCTGGTCACCTGTGAACGTTGGAGGCTGCCAGGCTGCGGTGATCTCCCCGTCCCCGGCAACTGCCGTGACGCCCAGCGGCGGTGATGGCTGAACCGCGATCACCGTCACGCTGTAGTGGCCGGAGCTGACGACGTACGCACGCGATCCGTCGGGGGTGAAGGCGACGCCCATTGGCGCGGCGCCCACGGCGATCGGGCTACCGACCGTGGTGTCGGACTCCGTGTCGATCACCGACACCGAGGCGCTCTGGTTGTTGACGGCCAAGACCTGATCGCCATCGGGGCTGACCGCGATTCCCCAGGGCCAATCGCCGGCCGGGATAGGAGTGCCGACGGTGGTGTTGGTGGCGGTGTCGATCACGGACACGGAGTCGCTGCCGTTGTTGGCGACATACGCATGCCTGCCGTCGGGAGTGATTGCGATGCCCTCAGGCAGGCTGCCGACTAGGATCGGGTCTCCCACCGTGGTGTTGGTGTCGGTGTCGATCACCGAGACGCAACCGTAGCCGAACCTGGTGACGTAAGCGCGCCTGCCGTTGGGCGCGACCGCGATGCCATGAGTCACCACGCCGAGGGTTATCCCGGACACGACCTGGTTCGTGTGGGTGTCGATCACGGACACGGTTCCCGACACGTTCGTGACGTACGCGCGACTGCCGTCGGGCGTGATCGCCACCTTCCAAGGCGAACCGCCCACAGCGATGGGGGTGCCGACCGTGGTGTTGGTGCCGGTGTCGATCACCGACACCGACCCGGCGCCGTAGTTGGCGACGTAGACGCGTGATCCGTCGGGGGTAATCGCGATTCCCCAGGGCCCGCTGCCGACGGGAATCGGGTCGCCCACCGCAGAACTCGTCGCCGTGTCGAACACCGACACCGTTCCACTGCCGTTGTTCGTCACGTAGAGCCGTGACCCATTGGGCGTGACGGCCGCCTCGATCGGCAGCGCCTGCGTGAGGATCGTCGCGAACGCCACCGGGTCTGCCTGGACCTTGTGCAGGGGGAGCCCCAACATCGTCATGGCGAGGACGACCCCCACCGCGATCCGTCTCCACCCCTGTGAGGTGATCGTGATGTCCATGACACACACCTCCCGGGAGGAGGTGTCGGGCATCCGACCACCGGGTGCCGGCGCCCCCACCGGCTACATGATCATCGTACTCCTGATGACCTCACACCCGGGCTTGCTCGGTGGCGGGTTCATCCGTCCGGCTTCTGTAGTGGCGCTCAGTGGACCATGATGGTCCGATTCCGTCCTTGTGCCTTGGCCTTGTAGAGCGCCGAGTCGGCCTATGCGATGGCCTCCTGCAGAGTCTCGGTGTCGGATCGCAGCGCAGCGACTCCCGCACTGATAGTGATCACGAGAGGCTCGGCCAGGTCGAGATCAGGGACGGGCTCGGCGAGGAGGTCCTCGCGGATGCGATCGACGATCGCGTAAGCCTCGTCGATGCCGGCGTTCGGCAGGAGCAGGCCGAACTCGTCGCCACCGAGGCGGCCCAGCAGATCGACCTCACGGGTTCTGCGCTCCGCGACCCGGGCGAAGTGTTCCAGAGCCGCATCACCGGCGGCATGGCCACACACATCGTTGATCTGCTTGAAGCCGTCGAGGTCGATCACCGCGACGCACAGGCCGCGGTGGGATTGTGCCGCGTGGTGCATCTCGTCGTGTGCCCGATCCAGGAAGTGGCGCCTGTTTGCCACCCCGGTCAGCGCATCGGTGGCGGCGTCCCGGGTCAACTGGGCCTCCAGCGCGCGTTGCTCTGTGACATCGCGGGTGAGGCTGATCATGTGTGGCGTGCCATCCACTTCCAGCGTGCTGGCCGACAACACACACTCGACCGTGGACCCGTCTTTGCGGCGCAGCACAATCGGCAGATTCTCACACTCACCCGTGGGCTGGAGGTGTTCGATCAGTCGGTTCCGATCTGACGGCGTGAGCCACAGTCCGAGGTCCAGCGAGGAACGTCCGATGGCGTCCGTGCGCGAGTAGCCGGTGACCCGGGTGAACCCCTCGTTGACGTTGACCATCATTCCATCCGAAAGTCGGCTGATGATGGCGCAGTCCGGGCTCGTCTCGAAGATCCTTGTCATGTTCTTGGCTTGCGCTGCGACGCTGGCCTGCAGTCGTTCGTTGACCATGGAGATCAAGCCCACAACCCAGAGGACGGTCCCGACCACGGTGGCGACATATGCCGTCGTGTAGATCGGACTATTCGCGAACATGCCCTGCGGGCTATCCCACCGTGCTGCCTGTACCACCGCCAGAACCAGGTAGATCACGCCCAGTGCGGTGAACACCCAGGTCAAGTACCTCGCAGAAGCCCGAACGGCGGGTTCGGCGTACCTACGGAGGGCGCGTGCACAGGCGACAACCAGGCTTGCCGCACACACATACACAGCGGCGCCACGGGGCGGCACCAAGAACACGACGAACGTGAAGAAGGAGGACCACACCGTGAGAACGGCCAGGAGGGCGATCAGCGGTGCCCAGTGCTCCTTGCGGCCGAAGAATCGAAGGATCCCCACGTAAAGCAGGACGAATCCCGCGATTGTCGTGGTCTGCCACAAGGGGATGGCGATCTTGCCCGCCAGGCTTGTGCCACGGAATGCGCTGATGATCAGTCCTGCCGCCATGAGGGTCTGTCCTGCGGCCCACAGGCGCATGCCCGGCGGCCGGACACTGAATCGGGACTGGATCAACAAGGCGAGCGCCAACGTGACGTTGACCAGGGCCACCAGGATGACCGTGGTGCTGACGTCCATGGCCACCTCCTGGCTCGTGTCCGCGGCGGAGGATCCCCCCCGGGAGTTCAGGGCCGCACCGCCCGACCTCCCCTGTGGATCACGCTAGCAATCAGGGCGGCGGTGAGGATGGCGCAGCGCGGACCCGCAGGGCGCGCCCATTCGATCAGCGCGCGTGCTGAATTCAGCAGTTGGTGTTGTTGACCGTCCCGTTCGGCGTGATCGTGTTGCAGTATTGGGCATTTACATAGGGCAGCCTCGAGCACCACGTGCTTCTGGACCCTCGTCATCGAGTCCCTCCCCATGAGGTCACGAACGCCCGCAGTGTCACGCACGAGCGTGATCACTCTCCCCGAGCACTTGGGTCCACGAATCTGCCGTCGAACGGGCGAACCCCGGCGGAACGCCCATAGCATGGCCCGACTACCTCGTCCAGGAAAGTGAGTCCCCGTGAGACTTGGCAGATTCGCCACGGCCCTGACCGCAGTCACCGTGACCGCAACGTTGCTCACGCCGAGCCTGGCGACGGCGGACATCGGACAGAACCAGAACACCAAAGCCGCCGCGAACTGGGGCCGGATCGACGTTCAGTGGGACTGGTCCATGCCCGCGTCCATGACCGACAACGATCAATACCCGGGCATCCCCGACGAGCCGATGCAGCCGGTGCCCGGCTACCAGGCCGCCGGTAATGCTCTCTACGGTCCGCTGCCGGGCAACGGGTTGTTCGCGGTCGTCCTCGACGCAAGCGCCACGACGGTCAACGGGGGATCCAAAAGCAGACTGCAGTGCACCTGGAAGATCTCGACCAGTCCTGTGACCACCTACGCGGACACACCATGCAAGACCCCGTTGGACGCGATGTTGCCGGAGGGTACGTTCCCCCTAAAGCTGTCCGTGACCGACACCAAGACCTCCGTCACGAAGACCGTGAACAGCAGCATCACCGTGCGCAACACCTTGCTGAGCATCCTGGGTGACTCGTACGCGTCTGGTGAGGGGTTCCCGCCGTTCCGCAACCCCGACGGCACGATCGACTGGGACGAGCCCGCATGTGACCGCTCGCGCTGGAGTGGCTTCGTGCGGTCCGCGCTGACCCTGGAGAAGTCGGACCCCCGGTCCAACGTGACGGTGGTGGATGTGGCGTGCTCGGGTGGCGAGATCCTGGAGCAGCCGAACAACCCCGCGGTCTCGCCGAACGGGGGTCTGTTGTCGCCGCAGAAGAAGATCAAGCAGCCCTCGCAGCAGAGCAACACCGGACCGGGCGACTACATGCCCCCGCAGATCGACCAGTTGGCCGCCATCGCTGGGGGGCAGACCTACGACGCTGGGCTGATGTCCATCGGTGGAAACGACGCCGGCCTGTCCCCGGTCATCATCAGTTGTGTCGCGACCGATGTGCTGCCGGTGGTCATCAACGGCTTCCCGGACAGCGGCATCTCGGGGGCGCTGAAGGCGCAGATCCAAGGATTCCCCAATTGCCAGGACGGCGCGCAGGTCTCCGGCAAGCTCGACCTTGCCAACCTGCAGGACATCGAATTCACCTGCGAGACCAACGGGCCGAGCGGTTCGTTCAAGGACTTGGGCGGACTGCTGACGCTCATCGGTGACATGAACCTGATCACTCCCAATTCCGAGGGAGGGTACCGCTGCCTCACCTCTGACCCGTCGGCCAACGTCCCGGTACAGGACAACCCAGAACTCGAGGAAGCGGTCTTCAACAATCTGGAAGCCCTCCAAGTGGATTACGGGAAGCTCGCTCCGTGCCTCGGTGCCACCGGGGGTGCCGCACAGTGCCAGACCCAGAAATTGGTCAATGGTGTGCCGCAGCCCGGCTTCACCGCGTCCGACCCCGTTCGGTACAGCACGATCGGCAACCTGACCCAGGCCATGTATCCCGATCTGACGCAGAAGGGCACCCCCGGCAACACCGAGTTCTGCGGCGTACAGCAGGGTCCGACCCAGCCGTGGGGCGGGCAGTTGACCCTGAAGAACCCTGCGGGTCTGCCGGAACCGGACAACATCAACTTCCCGACGATGGAACAGATCCTCACGAACCCGTTGATGTCACCCCTCAACCAGATCGACAACGCCTGGGCGTTCAACGTGCTGTACGAGGGGCAGGCTGGCCACGATGTGATCGCGGTTCCGCAGAACACGTCGTTCCCGAGCAACGTGCCTGCCCTGAGCCCGGTCGTGACCGGTTTCGGGCCGTTCGACCCATCTGCGGCGCCGCAGCCTGCACCCAACACGCGTCTGGACAACCGCATCGAGGTGCCGGTGAACGGTCTGGTCGCGCAGATCCGGAACAACGGTGCGACCTACGGCTGGAACACTGCGTTCTCGATGTACGACGCGAGTCACCCGTACGGGATGTGTTCTCCGAACCGATGGGTCACGAGCCTGACCGACTACATCGTCGACACGACTGCGGCGAAGGGCACCGGCGTCGGCTTCCACCCGAACGATGTGGGTCAGCAGCAGTACGCCAACATGCTGTCGGCGACGCTGCTGAACCAGGTTCCGCCGGTCGCGCGGGCCTTCACCACGCTGAAGCCGCTCGGTGACTCGGTGAGTTCGAAGATCCGCGTCAAGCTGCTCAGCCCCGCGGCGATCAAGCCTGGCAAGCACATCCGGCTGCAGGTCAAGGTCATGACCAAGGGCAAGAAGAAGGGCACGATCGGCGTGCGCGCCGTGAGTACGAAGGCGGTGTTGCGCTACACGTCTGTGAACCTTCCCAAGGACGGCACTCGCAAGATCTCCTTGCCCAAGAAGTGGTCCAAGGTCGGCAAGAACGGCAAGGTGAACGTGACGGTGCAGTTCCTGGGCAACATCTCCGTCGAGCCTTCCAACAAGGGCAAGGTGACGCAGTACATCGGGAGGGCGCCGAAGTAGGCGACCGACGCATCCACCGGACATTTCTGGTTGGTGCGGCCTTTGGTCCAACCAGAAATGGTCGCGACACGCCGTCCGGCGTCAGCTGCCTACGGCATGTCGCGGTTGGCGACAGTCCAAAGGGGTGTGGCATCAACCAGATGTGTACGCCACCCGGCTTATACGCGCCTCGTGTCGTACGCCCACATCGCGATCTCGACACGGTTGCGGGCGCCGAGCTTGTTCATCAACGAGGCGACGTGGGTCTTGACCGTGCTCACCCCGACGAAGAGTTCGGTGGCGATCTCTGCGTTGGTCCGGCCCCGTGCCACGAGCGCGAGCACCTCCTCTTCGCGATCGGTAAGTGGGTCGATGGGCTGCACCGGTACTGAAGGTGCCTGGTCAGCGAAGGTCGCCAGCAGTCGTCGCGTCACGTTGGGTGCGATCAGTGCGTCGCCGTTGGCCGCCGCGTGGATGGCCTGCACGAGGAGCTCGGGTCCTGCGTCCTTGAGCAGGAAGCCGCGAGCGCCGGCGCGTAGGGCGCCGAGAACGTACTCATCGAGGTCGAACGTCGTGATCACGACGACCGCCATCGGGTCACTCACATCCGGACCGGCCAGCCGCCTCGTCACCTCGACGCCGTCGAGTCCCGGCATCCGGATGTCGACGAGCAGCACATCGGGGCGCAGCCGGTGCGCCACCTCGAGCGCTACGATCCCGTCTGCTGCCTCCCCGATCACTTCGATGTCGGGTTGCGCGTCGAGGATCATCACCAGCCCGGTCCGGACCAGGTCCTGGTCGTCGGCGACGACGACACGGATGCTCATGCCGACGCTTCCATCGGCAGCACGGCCTCGACCAGCCAGCCACCCTCGGGCCGCGGCCCGGCGTTGAACGATCCGCCGAGGAGGTGGACGCGCTCAGCCATGCCCCGCAGTCCGAAGCCAGGCTCGTGCGCGGGGCCCGGGTGCCCGTCGTCGCTGACGCGCAGCCTCACGGCATCGCCCTCCCGACGTACCGCGATGTCGACGCGAGTCGCGCCCCGCGCGTGGCGTATGGCGTTGGTGAGCGACTCCTGCGCGAGTCGGTAGATCGCCGCATCCACGGGCGGTGCCAGCCGGCTCAAAGAACCGTTCACGGAGACCTCGACTGTGGGCGTTCCGTCGTCGCGTGCGAGAGCGGGCAACTCCGCGACACCGAGTTGGGGGGAGTAGTCGACGGCTTCCTCGTCGCGCAGCACCTGCACCATGGATCTCATCTCCGCCAGAGTTTGCGAGGCTTCGGACTCGATCGCGGCCAGGACCTCAGCCGCCTTCTCGGGATGGGTGCCGGCGACCACGCCGCCGGCCTGCGCCTGCACCGCGATGGCCGAGACGTGGTGTGCCACGGTGTCGTGCAGTTCGCGCGCCAACGCCACCCGCTCCTCATTGCGGATTTCGCGCTGCTGGCGCTCCCAGAGGTCCGCGCGGTAGCGGAACACGACTGCGAGAGCGACGATCATCAGCAGGAGTGCGGTCGCGCCGAGGACCTCGGCCCATCCGGCGGAAGCGGCGTACATCCCCAGCACGACGACTACCGTCACGAACGCGATGCCCACGACAACCTCTGGTCCGGAGCCCCAGCGCACCAGGGAGTAGAGCAGGATCAGAACGGCCATCATTGACAGCAGGCCGAGGTCCCCGGCGTTCGTCGTCAGTTGGAGGATCGAGAGCAGTGCGGCGACGCCCCACCCGATCAGGGCGGCCAGCAGCGGGCGGCTTCGCCGCCAGAGCAAAGCAGGAAGCAGAGCCAGGGCGAGCACGATCACCAGGGGTCGCCAAGCCAGGTCCGGACGCGCGATTCCCTCGATGACGGCGGCGGCCCCGAACAGGCCCACCAGCAGCCAGTCGGGGCGCCCGACGGGTGGGGCACCGGCAGGCCGCGGCTCATCCCAGAGGGAGCGACGGACAGTGATCACGGGTCCAGCCTAGGGATCTGTCCGCTTCGGCGTACCCGCCTAAAGAACGAGACGGAAGTCATGCCATGGGCCAGGTCAACTGCGGCCTTCGGACGGATACGCCCGACGCCCTGCCCAGCCATCGTGGAATCACCGATCCTCAAAGAATCAAGGGAGCCCATGATGAGCACTCGCCAACCCGCCACGACACTGCACGACCAGCCCATGCCAGTGCGAGTGAAACTCGCCGCTGCCTGGACGAGCTTCATGTTCCTGTACGCCTACGTGGACATCCTCAACTTCTACACGCCCGGCGCGATCAGTGACATCCTCGACGGCAGGGTGTTCGAGTTCGCCCTCTCGCAGACCTTCTCGACGTCGGCGCTGACTCTGATGGCCGTTCCGATCTTCATGATCGTGCTGTCGGTGACACTGCCCGCTCGGGTGAGCCGCATGGCGAACCTCATCGTGGCCGCGCTCTACGTCCCGGTCACGGTGTTCAACCTGGCAGGGGCGTCTTGGCTGTACTTCTACGGTCTCGGCGTCGTCCTGGAGCTGGCCCTCCTCGCCCTGATCATGCGGTCGGCGTGGACGTGGCCGCGCGGCGCACAGGCGGTGACCAATCCGGATCGTGAAGCCCAGCGGGTCTGACGCGAGAAACCTGCCGGTGCGGACCCCACGTCCGCACCGGCAGGCCCGTCCGGATCGCATGGCCACGAGTACCGGATCACGGCGAACTCGCCCAGGCCGAGGAGCACGAGTCGCACCTCGCCAACTACCGCCCGTTCGGCGGCGAACTGCCACCGCCGGGAGACATCACCTCATTGGACCGGTTCGTCCGGGCGTGCTACCGACGCGCCCGGACTGCCGAGCGACACCGTCGATCACAGGTAGAAGGCTGCGATCTGTTCGCTGTAGTCCTCCGCGACGACGCTGCGCTTGAGCTTCTGAGTCGGAGTCAAGTGACCGGACTCCTCAGTGAAGTCCGCGTCCAGCAGTTGCCACTCCCGGATGGACTCCGCCCTCGACACCGCGGCGTTGGCGTCATCGACTGCGGCTTGGATCTCCGCGCGCAGATCTGGATCATCACGCAGTCCGCTCACAGTGGTAGCGGTCTTCCCGTGGGCCGTGGCCCACGTTGACAGTGCTGCGGCATCGAGCGTGATGATGGCCGCGATGAAGGGCTGACCGTCGCCGACCACCATCGTCGGGCCAATCAGGTTGTGCGCCTGCATGCGATCCTCGAGCACGGCAGGGGCCACGTTCTTGCCCCCGGCCGTGACGATGATCTCCTTCTTGCGCCCCGTGATGTGTAGGAATCCGTCCGCATCGAGGTCGCCCAGGTCGCCGGTCCGGAACCAACCCTCCTCAGTGATTGCGTCGTTCGTGGCGCCCGGGTTGTTGTAGTACCCGGCCATCACCTGTGGTCCACGCAACCAGATCTCACCGTCGTCGGCGATGCGCACCGCAGTACCCGGCATGGGCTGGCCCACAGTCCCTATCCGCGGATTCTCCGCCCGGTTGAATGTGCCAGACGCAGTGGTCTCGGTGAGCCCGTAGCCCTCCATCACTGTGAGCCCGATGCCTGCGAAGAAGAAGCCCAGTCGGTCGCCAAGGCTCGCACCGCCTGTGATTGCGTACCGCAGGTCGCCGCCCATGGCGCGCCGGATCTTGGAGTACACGAGTCGGTCGAAGAGTGCGTGCTGGGCTCGCAGCCAGACAGACGCACCTCCGTCGTGCGTCGCCCGGCCGTAGGCGATGGCCACGCGTGCCGCCTGCTCGAAGATCCTTCCTTTCGTGGCGCTCTCTGCGTGCGCCTTCTGCTGGGAGGCATTGAAGATCTTCTCGAAGATGCGCGGGACGCCGACCAGGAAGGTGGGTCTCACCGAGGTCATGTCCCCCACCAACATCTTCGGGTTCGGGCAGTGCGCCACCTGCATGCCTCCGAGGGCGCAGTACACCTGGGCTCCGCGGCCGAGCACGTGGGCCAGTGGCAGGAACAAGACGGTCTTGGCGCCAGGTTGTTGGACCACTGGACCGGTCGTCGCCACCAGCGTGCGGACCACGAACAGCAGATTGCTGTGGGTGATGACGCAGCCCTTCGGGCGTCCGGTGGTCCCCGACGTGTACACGATGGTGGCCGGGTCCCCCGGACGTGCGCTGGCGGCACGCTGTGCGAGGACGTCGTCGGTGACGCCTTCTCCGTCTACGGCCAGCGTTGTGAGTAGGTCGTCGTCCATCACCCAAAGTGGCGGGTGCTCCGCCATCGCATCGCGAACCCGAGCGGCGGATGCCTCGGAGTCGGTGATGACTGCGACACAGCGGCTGTCACGCAGGATCCATTCGATCTGCTCGACCGACGACGAGTCGTAGATGGGGACGGCGAATGCACCCACCGACCACAGCGCAAAGTCCAGGACGGTCCACTCGTACCTGGTCGGTGACAGGATCGCGACTGGTCGGCCAGGCTCGATGCCGCGTGCCACTAGGCCGCGGGCGGCAGCACGGACCTGATCGTTGAACTGCGCGGCCGACACGTCACGCCAGCCGCCGTCGGATCTCACCGCGTAGACCGGGCGGTTGGGGAACCTGGCGGCATTGCTGGCGGGGAGCGTGGCCAGGGTATCTGTGATAGGTAGGTCAACTTCGGCGGGGTATTCCACATCGCGAGACATGTTCATCCTGTCGGCCGGGTGCCGCGGGGGCGACACACCTCCATCATCACCCCGCAGGTATCACTCGTCGTGAGTGCGTCCCTGGTCGCCTCGGTGCATGAGTCCACGCAGTCCTGGCGACTCGCGAAACGAAGCGCGACAATGGAGGAGGGGGGAGGTGCCCCGTGAAAGCGATTTCCGCAATCTGGTACCGGGATCCTGGCGGGTGTCATGACTTGCGCTACTGGGACGGGGAGGGCTGGACGCGAAACGTGTCAGACGGGGGAGTCCAGTCACTCGCCGACGATGTGAGATCCAGTTGGGGGCCTCCGGGTGCCGGACAGGCGTTGGTGACACGCGCGCTCATCCTGGTCTTCCTCGGGGAGCCGCTGGCTACCGTCGTATTCCTGTTCTGGGCACTGTTCGTCGTCACGGCCGAGCCGGGCTCATCTGAGGTCTATGGGTGGGTGACATTCGCGCAGATGCTGCCCGCGGTGATCCTGATGTTCGTCCCTTCGGTCCTGGGCTTCGTGTGGTGCCTGAGGGCGAGCCGTCTTGGCGCGGGCAAGGACGCACGCCTCGCGATCTGGGTGTCCGGTGCTGCACTGGCATGGGCGCTGTTGATCACCGATTTCGCCGGGCTGATCCCAGCCGTGTTCGGAGACACGTGGGATTGGACGGGGTTCCCACTGGTGGTCGCCAAGATCGCCACGGCGGTGGTGGTCACGCTGCTCGTCGATCGGGCTGTTCGCAGGGAAGTCGTCCGTGACTAGAGGGGAGGATCGCGACTCCGTTCGCCTTGTAACTGCCATCAATGGGGGTGGGTAACGCGACCACTGGTCAGGTTCCAGAACGTCACCTTCTTGCCGCGCAGCCGCATGCTGGCCGAGTACTTCTGGCGCTCGAAGCAACAGCCGTTGTAGGTCACCCAGCGGACCTTGAGGACGCCGCCCTTGATCCGCATCGAACGTACGCTCGCGTGCTCAGAGGCTCGGATCCTGCCCAGGTACACGTGTGCCAGGAGTCGTGCATTGCCGCTGTCGTCGCGTCCGTAGAAGACCAGAGTGGACGGCCAACTGACGCCGCCGGCGGTGCAGCCGATCGACACCACCGCCACGCTTCCTGAACCTGCGCGCCCTCGTGCCACCTTCTCGGTCCACTCGCTACCGTTGACCCCGAAGTCGCGCTGCCCGTGACGGTGAGACCGACCGTCAGGCCCTTTCGGTTCGACGGGCATTTCGCCCTGCTCGGCGGTGGTCTTTCCACTGTCCGTACGCACGACCGGGATCAGAGTGCTTCCGCCCGGTAGGCTCGCCCGCATGTCCACCGCTGAAGAGACTCCCGAGGTGGTTGACACAGACCCAGCGCAACGCCCATCGCTGTCGGAGTCCTGGCCCGCGATCGCGCGACTTGCCTTCATCTCCGTCTACTCGCTGACGATCATCATCGCCGGCTTCGGCCACTGGGGTCCCTCGACGGTGCGGGTGTTGAACGCCGTAGTGGCGGTCCTGTGGGTCCTGCTCCTGATCATGTGGATCCGGCAGGTACGAGACCAGACGGGTCGATTCTCGTTCGTCCTGCGCCATCCTGCGCTGCCGATGTTGCTGATCGCTCCGCTGTTCCTGATCCTGTTCTGGGATCCGGTCTGGTTCATCGTGATCGTTGTCGCTTTCATCCTCGAGCTGCGGCAACTGTCTGCGGGCGACGGCTTTACGTTCTCGTTCGTCCTGATCTTGTTTGTTGGCGTGATGTCCGGACTGACGATGGTGGAGTTGGAGAACAATCAGCAGTCCTCCGGTATCCATGGGCTGGGGGACGCTTTCGGTTGGGCTTTCGGCGGCCTTCTGCACATCGATACTGGGAACGACTTCGCGCCCACCACATCGGACGGGAAGTTCCTGGGAGTGGTCGTCAGCGTCTGCGGCATCCTGGCAGCGAGTATGTTCACCGCCAAACTGGTCGCCTGGATTCTCGGCAACGAGGAGAGTCCGTCCGACGAGTCTGTTTTGACCGCCGAAGACGCGGAGGCGCTGCGCGCCGAGGTGGCCGAACTGCGGGCAACGGTGTCGCGGCTCAACCAGACCATCCAGCAACGGGCCGGCGGGTCTGATCCGAACTGACTGCTGGCCACCGATGATCCACAACGGGCGAGCGATGCTCGGGGCGGCTGTCAGTCCCTCGCCCGGCTCGGCTGCACCCGTTTCGGTTCGCCGGGCATCTTCGGAGTGTTCACGTGGTGACGGTGTGTGTCGTGAGGGGGAGCGGGGTGCGCAGTGCGACAAGTTATTCCGGCGAATCCGTTGTTGCACAAGGGGTTCCGAGGCGCCGGCCCTCAGCGATCGTAGACCTCCCGGCGATGGGCGATCCGGAGTACTAAGACGATGAGGCGGTCGTCCTCGATCGTGTAGACGACTCTGTAATCCCCTACTCGCACACGCCAGCGCCCCCGTTCTCCACCTCGAAGCATCGTGGCGCCCGGGGGGCGCGGCTCGACGCTGAGAAGTTCGATGGCACCGGCGATGCGCAGCCGATCAGGTGCGTCGAGCTTCTTGAGTGACTTCGCGGCCGCCGTGGACAGCTCAACGGTGTACGTCATCCGATGCCGAGGTCCGCCTTGACCTCCGACCAGGGAATCGTCGGGGCTCCCGCGATGATCTCGGCCATCGCCGCATCGGCGGCGGCCAGGTCCTCGGCATCTTCTTGGGCTTGCAGAAGTCGCTCGTACTCTGACGTTGAGATGACCACGGCCTCTCGGTGTCCGCGTTTGGTCAAGAAGACCGGTTCATGAGCCGACGTTTCGACCACCTCGCTGAACCTTTCGCGAGCCTCAGTGACGGGCATCTCAGTGGCCATATCAGAAATGTACATCACGGAAAGTAGAACGTACAGGAGTTCAACACTCAGTTCCTTGCCCTGCTCGGCTGCACCCGTTTCGGTTCGCCGGGCATCTTCGGATAGTCCGGGGGGTAGGCCATTTCCTCCCCGTCGTACAGAGCCAGCGCCGGGGTGAGGTCGAAGGCCTGCCCCCAGCGACCGGCGTGAACGTCGCCGACCTCCGCCAAGCGCTGCGGGACGGTCGCGATCGTCCAGTCGCCCGGCTCGGTCTCGGGGACCTCGTCCCAGGTCAGGGGGGTGGAGACCGGCGCCAGGGGGCGCGGGCGTACCGAGAACGCACTGGCGATCGTGCGGTCGCGGGCGTTCTGGTTGTAGTCCAAGAAGATCCGCCGCCCGCGGTTCTCCTTCCACCATTCGACCGTCACCAATTCCGGCGCGCGTCGGGCCATCTCGCGGCCGATCCCGATGGCGGCGTGGCGCACGTCGATGAAGTCCCAGCGCGGCTCGATGGGGACAAAGATATGCAGCCCCCGGCCGCCGGAGGTCTTGGGCCAGCCCTGCATGCCGAGTTCGTCGAGAATCCCGCGCAGCACCTCGGCGGCGGCGATCGCGTCGTGGAAGTCGGTGCCGGGCTGAGGGTCGAGGTCCAACCGCAGTTCGTCGGGATGCTCAACGTCCGGCGCGGTGACGGCCCAGGGGTGGAAGACGATCGTGCCGAGGTTGGCGCACCAGACTATGACGGCCTGTTCGGTGGGTGTGATCTCATCCGCGGTGCGCCCGGAGGGGAACGAGATCTCGTGGCTCTTTATCCAGTCGGGCGCGTGCGACGGGACGCGCTTCTGGTAGAACGCCTCGCCTGGTCCCACGCGCCGACCACGTTGAGCCATCTTCACGCCGGGGTGAACGCCATCGGGCCAGCGCTCGAGCGCAGTCGGCCGGTCCTGCAGATACGGGAGCATGAACGGCGCGACCGCGGCGTAGTACGAGACCACGTCCAGCTTGGTGTACCCCGGCTCGGGGAAGTAGACCTTGTCCGGGTTGGAGACGCGCACCTCCCGACCGGCCACCTCGAGGAACGTCTCTTTGGTGGCCATCAGCGCACCTCGCCGGCCAGCACCGCTGCCACGTCGAACTTCACCGGCTGCTCGAGTTGCTCGTAGGTGCAGGAATCCGGCTCGCGGTCCGGGCGCCAGCGCACGAACGACGCGACGTGACGGAAACGGTCGCCCTGCATGTGGTCGTACTTCACTTCTGCGACGAGGATCGGCTGGATGGGGTGGAAGCCCATGTCCTTCTTGCCCGTCCACCGCGACTGCATGCCCGGTACCCGTTGCCCCTCGGCCGAGGCGCCCCAGGCCCACGGGTGATCGTCGTCCGGCCCCACCTCGATCGCGGCGAGTTCCTTGGCCAGGGCGATGCGGTTGTCCCGCGTGAAGGAACCGGCAGCACCCACGTTGTGCAGTCGGCCCTCGTCGTCGTAGAGCCCGAGCAGCAGCGCCCCGAGCATCTCGGAGCCGTCCGGGGCGGGGTTCTTGTAGGGCCGCCAGCCCGCCACGACGACATCGGCGGTACGTACGTGCTTGACCTTCAGCATGGTCCGCTTGCCCGGGGTGTACGGCGCCTCGGCGGGCTTGCACACGACCCCGTCGAGACCGGCACCCTCGAACAAGTCGAACCACTCGCGTGCGACGGCCGGGTCGGCGGTGATCGGCGTCAGGTGCATGTCGGCGGGCAGGTCGAGGGACTCGAGTGTTTCGCGGCGCTGCGCGAAGGGCAGTTGGCTGATGTCCTCGCCGTTGTGGCGCAGTATGTCGAATGCCACGAACCGGGCCGGTGTCGCCTCGGACAGTTCCTTGATCTTCCAGCCGCCCGCCTCCGAGCGTGGTCGGATGCGGTTGCTCAATAGGTCGAACTCGAGACCCTTGTCGCCGACGATGACGAGCTCCCCGTCGAGGGTCGTGCCTGCGGGTAGTGACTCGGCGACCGAGACCACCTCCGGGAAGAGGTAGCTGAAGTCCTCCTCCTTACGGCTCTGCAGCACCACCGAGTCATCGCGGAAGACGATGCACCGGAAGCCGTCCCACTTGGGTTCGTACAGCAGGCCTTCGGTGTCGGGGACCTGATCGCCCACGGCCTTCGCCAGCATCGGGGCGATCATCTGATCCGCCACAGCGTGTAGAGGCCGTCCGCGTCGTGATGGGTATGGATCGGGGTGGCGTCCGTGGCGACTCCATCGGTGATCAAGGCGCCGGTGCCGCCGAGGACACCGTGCGTACTCAGAGCGAGTTGGTCGATGAGGCCCTGTTCGAGCAGAGCGGTGAACAGGTGCGGACCGCCCTCGCACAGGATGCGTGGGTACTTGTCCTTCAGTGACTCGAGATCCGTTCCGTCCACGACCACCGACCCTTCGATATCGGGTACTTGCCCGCTGGCGGAGACGATAACCAGGATCGGGGGGTTGTTGTTGCCGCGGAACTCGGCCCATTGCGGTCTGATCGCGGGCGACTTGTACTTCTCGATCCGGGCCGTCCCGGCGCCGACCAGGATCGCATCGGCCCCTGCGCGCAACATGTTGAACACCCTTCGGTCCTCCGGGCTGCTGATGCTGCCCGACAACCCATCGGGTCCCTGGATGTGCCCGTCGATCGTCGTCACGAAGTTCGCCCGCAGGCATCGCTGGGGCCAGGCGTAGGCCTCCCAGAGTTCCGCGTCGTCCATCGCACCATCCGACCACGCGGGCGACCCACAAGTCACGCCGACGCGTTGGATAGATTCGGCGCGTGCCCCTGAGTCTGTGCGATCGGTTGCCCGATGTGGCTGCGCAGGACCTCGTGGCCGGATTCGCGCCACCTCCGCACTTCTCCCACGTGAGCTTCGAGTCGTACCGCCCAGATCCTTACTACCCCGGCCAGGCGGCGGCGGTCGCCGGGGCGCGGGCCTTCGTCGCGGCTCCCGCCCAGGTGAAGAAGCGCGGCTGGCTGCGCAAAGCCACCCCAGCGGAGGTGCGCCCGGGGATCTATCTCGATGGCGGCTTCGGTGTGGGGAAGACGCACCTGTTGGCGTCCATCTGGCACGCGACGGAGGGCCGCAAGGCGTTCGGCACGTTCGTCGAGTACACGCACTTGGTCGGGGCACTGGGGTTCGCGGGGGCGGTGGAGGCACTGTCCGACCGCGTGTTGGTCTGCATCGACGAGTTCGAACTCGACGACCCTGGCGACACCGTGCTGATGAGTTCGCTGCTGATGGCGCTCACCGAACGCGGCGTGCGGCTGGCGGCAACCTCGAACACGTTGCCGGACGCTTTGGGGGAGGGGCGTTTCGCCGCCGACGATTTCCTGCGGGAGATCCAAGGGCTGTCCGCCCACTTCGACGTCTTGCGCATCGATGGGGTGGACTACCGCCATCGTGGAGTCCCCAAGGCGCCGCCGGCGTTGAGCGAACAGGAGGTGGCGGCGTTGGTCGACTCGACGCCCGGCGCGACCCTGGACCGGTTCGACGCCGTGTGCGATCACCTCGCCCGCGTGCACCCCTCGAAGTACGCGCGGCTCGTGGAGGGCGTCCCCCTGGTGGGGCTGACCGGCGTGCACCAGTTGACCTCGCAGGACGTCGCCCTGCGACTAGTGGTTCTCGTCGACCGGCTCTACGACAACGACGTACCGGTGGCCGCCGCGGGGGAGTCGCTCGGCTCCCTCTTCACCCCGGAGATGCTCAAGGGCGGATACCGGAAGAAGTACTTCCGGTCGCTGTCGCGCCTTGCTGCGCTGGCGGAAATGGCGAGGTGACGGGTACGGCGGGGAGCCGCTCCTGCCCGAGGACTGAGGATCACGCTTGGTCGGTCAGCCACTGCTGGCCGACGCGCTCCTCCTTGTTCAGGTACTTGCCGATCC